>Ga0256847_1000067_pt1 | contig 70144 bp, 70 predicted proteins | sample TeddybearmetaG_FD_189099 | JGI IMG/M metagenome (GOLD analysis project Ga0256847, IMG submission 189099) | Hydrothermal vent microbial communities from East Pacific Rise, Pacific Ocean - Teddybear | ecosystem: Environmental > Aquatic > Marine > Hydrothermal vents | place: Pacific Ocean: East... | reverse complement strand
AAAAAATAAATGGGAGAGTTAAACTTTTCGGGAAAATAATAAAAGTTGATTGTGATGCGGTGACTGTGACAGATTCAGATATTGAATACTGTGTGCCGTTCGGGGTCATTGACAGGGCGAAATTAGCGCCAGTACTTTAGGTGGATAGATGAGTAAAGAAATTTTATTGGTTGTGGATGCGGTCTCGAATGAAAAAGGGATCGATAAATCAACTATATTTGGCGCGATTGAAAGTGCACTGGCCACAGCGACAAAAAAGCGCTTTGGTAATGATATGGAGGTTATCGTTCGAATTGATCGAGAATCGGGTGAATATCAATCTTATCGCCTGTGGACAGTGGTTGATGAAAACGAACAAGGTGAGTTGGACTTGCCAGATTCCGAAATTTTTCTAGCGGCAGCACAAGAAAAACAACCTGGTGTTGTTGTCGGTGAAGTGATTGAAGAGACGATGGCATCGGTGCCGTTTGGCCGAATTGCCGCACAGACAGCAAAACAGGTGATTGTTCAAAAAGTCCGTGAAGCTGAACGTGTAAAAGTCTATGAGGCTTACCTGGAAAAACAAGGTGGGCTTGTGACGGGCGTTGTTAAACGTATAGAACGTGGCGACGTGTATATTGACTTGGGTGGTAATGCAGAGGCAGTGATTAAGCGTGACCAGTTGATTCCCAGAGAATCAGTCAGAGTTGGCGATAGACTGCGTGGATATCTGCAAGAGGTGAGGCAGGAAATGCGAGGGCCGCAATTGTTTGTGAGCCGGACGGCACCTGAGTTGATTATTGAATTATTTAAATTGGAAGTGCCTGAGGTTGGTGAAGGTTTGATACAAGTTAAAGCCGCCGCACGCGATCCTGGATCACGTGCAAAAATTGCGGTGGTAACGTCGGACTCTCGTATTGACCCTGTTGGTGCCTGTGTGGGAATGAGAGGGTCGAGGGTTCAAAGTGTTTCCAATGAATTGGCCGGTGAGCGCTGTGATATTATTCTATGGGATGAAATTCCAGCGCAATTTGTGATCAATGCGATGTCGCCTGCAGAGGTAAAGTCCATTGTGGTCGAGGAAGATAAAAACTCCATGGATGTTGGCGTCGAAGAAGCCAGTTTGTCACAAGCGATTGGCCGTGGTGGACAGAATGTCCGGCTTGCGAGTGAGCTGACCGGCTGGGAACTAAGCGTGATGACAGAGGTTCAGGCGCAAGAGAAAAACGAGGCGGAAATTAACAAAACCGTGCAGCTCTTTGTTGAACAACTTTGTGTGGATGATGAAGTGGCTCAAATTTTGGTTGAGGAAGGGTTTTCTACGCTGGAAGAAGTGGCTTATGTGCCGGTTAATGAATTTCTTGAAATTGATGAATTTGACGAGGAAATTGTACTTGAGTTAAGGGAAAAGGCAAAAGACGTGCTCCTGACGACAGCGATTGCGCTAGAGGAGTTGGGTGATGATGCTGGGCTCAGTATTATGTCTATTGAGGGAGTGGATCAAGCACTCGCGGGCAAACTGGCGAAAATTAGTGTGGTGTCTTTAGAAGACCTTGCTGATCAGTCTATTGATGAGCTGATGGTGGTTGATGGAATGACGGAGGAGAAAGCGGGTGAGATTATTATGGCTGCGCGAGCTCCGATGTTTACAGAATAGACTGGTAGTAGGGGGGCAAAGATGAGTGGTGTAACAGTTGAACAGTTTGCGGAAAAAGTTGGAATACAATTAGATACTTTATTGGGGCAGTTGAAGGATGCGGGTATCGCAGTGACGGGTGCTGGCGATGCGATTAGCGAAGAAGATAAACAGCAGCTTCTTGCGTTTTTAAGAAAAAGTCATGGTGAGGCGGATCAAAATGAAGGTCCAAAAAAAATCACCTTGAAAAGAAAGTCAAAGACCCAGCTAATTCAGTCAACGCCCAATCAGCGGCGAGCTAAATCGGTTAATGTTGAAGTCCGGAAAAAACGCACCTACGTAAAGCGGAGTTCGGTGCCAGAAGATAATGAAAAGCTTAAAGAGGCAGAGGCGGCGAAAAAAGCGCTTGAAGAAAGGGCGAAGAGTGATGAGGTTGAGCGTGAAAGAAAGCGTCAATCGGAGACTGCATCTAGGGCGGTAGAGAAACAAGACACGCCGGCCGCTAATACAGCGGACTCTGAAGCAAATGTAAACACACAATCAGCGGAATCAAAGGACGTAGCGGCAGCGAAAAAAGCTCCCGTTGAGTCAGTGTCTACGGTTAAAAGTGCGCCTGCGCAAGCTATACCCAGTGTTGATCATAAAAAGAAAAAACAAAAAACGAAAACTGGCGAGGCAACGGACGAAAATAAAGAGCGGCGTGCTCGGGAAGCGAAAGGTAAGACGCGTGGTAAAAATCGGCAAAAACAATTTTTTGCTGAGGATGATGATTCAGAGCGGCGCAAAAGAAAGAAAAAAAATAAAAATAGGAAAGAAGCGGCAAGTCAGCATCAGTTTGAATTGCCAACAGAACCTAAATCGAAAGAAATTGAAGTGCCAGAGATGATTGCGGTGTCCGATTTGGCGCAGCGTATGTCAGTGAAAGCGGTTGAGGTCATTAAAAAATTGATGAGCTTGGGCATCATGGCGACGATCCATCAAAATATTGAGCGGGATACGGCAATATTGGTCGTCGAAGAGTTTGGACATTCTGCGATTAATGAGAAAGAAGTGGATCTTGAAGCGATGTTGGTCGTTGAAAGAACCGGGGCTAGAGCCGCCCGACCACCTGTTGTGACGATTATGGGGCATGTTGACCACGGCAAAACCTCCTTGCTAGATTATATCCGGGAATCAAAAGTTGCGGATAAAGAAGCCGGGGGTATTACTCAGCATATTGGTGCTTACCATGTTGAGAGTAATAACGGCATGATCACCTTTCTAGATACACCAGGACATGCAGCGTTTACTGCGATGCGATCTCGTGGTGCAGAAATGACAGATATTGTCATTTTGGTTGTTGCGGCGGACGATGGTGTTATGCCGCAAACGAAAGAAGCCATTCAGCATGCTAAAGCTGCCAAAGTCCCTTTGATTATTGCTGTGAATAAAATGGATAAGCCCGATGCGGATCCAGAGCGGGTCAAGCAAGAGCTGTCATCCTATGAAGTGGTGCCAGAGGAGTGGGGGGGCGAGAACATATTCGTTAATGTTTCGGCTAAAACAGGCGATGGGGTTGATAATTTGCTCGATGCCATTGTCTTGCAAGCTGAAATGTTGGAGTTGCAAGCAGATCCTACTGGCGTTGCGAGAGGGAGCGTGGTCGAGTCTAGTTTAGACAAAGGACGCGGGCCTATGGCAACGGTGTTGGTGCAAGAGGGTGAACTGAAAAAAGGGGATATTCTTGTTTGTGGTGACCAATACGGCCGAGTCAGAGCAATGTTTGATGAGTCAGGTCAGAGTTTGTTGTCAGCCGGGCCTTCTATGCCGGTTGTGATTTTGGGCTTATCCGGCGCGCCGAATGCAGGCGATGATTTACATGTTGTTTATGAAGAGAAAAAAGCGCGTGAAATTGCAGAATTTAGGCGTGAAAAAGTCCGCACACAGAAAATTGGCGGTAGCAAACCCGCTAAATTAGAAGATATTTTTGCAAATCTTGAAGAGGATAAGCAAAGCGCGCTTAACGTGCTCATTAAGGCGGACGTGCAGGGTAGTGTGGAAGCGTTAAAAGATTCGTTAATCAAATTATCGAATGATGAGGTGGTGGTTAAGGTGCTTGCGGCGGGTGTTGGTGGTATCAATGAATCGGATGTCAGCCTTGCATCAGCCTCTAATGGCGTTATGATTGCGTTTAATGTGCGTGCGGATGCCTCGGCCAAACGTTTGGCCGCTGAAAAAGAGTTAGACATTCGTTATTACAGTGTGATCTATGAGGCCATAGACGATGTTAAAAATGCATTAAGCGGTTTGTTGGAGCCAGAAGTTCGAGAGGAAATTGTTGGCCTGGCAGAAGTGCGTGATGTCTTTAAATCATCAAAATTGGGTGCGATTGCTGGCTGTATGGTGGTTGATGGTGCGATTCGACGCAACCTCCCAATACGAGTCTTGCGTGATAATGTGGTGATTTATGAAGGCCACCTTGAATCTTTGCGGCGCTTCAAAGAAGATGCCTCTGAAGTGAAATCAGGTTTAGAGTGTGGGATTGGCGTTAAAAATTACAATGATGTGAAAAGTGGCGATGCGATCGAAGTTTTTGAGCGCAGTATTGTTGCTAGAACAATTTAAGCGAGGCTTTCGTGGCGAGAGTATTTGATCGATCAAAGCGAGTGGGCTCGCAAATTCAAAAAGATTTGGCGGAGTTGATTCGGGATAAGTTAAAAGACCCTCGCTTATCCTTACTCACCATCAGTGCGGTTTCTGTTAGTCGAGATTTCTCCTATGCGAAAATTTATTTTCGCATGATGAGTGAATTAGATGCGCAACAGATCTTGGCTGTGACTGAGGTGTTAAAACAAGCAAGCGGGTTTTTGCGGAAGGAATTAGGCGCAACATTGAGCTTGAGAAGTATTCCGCGCTTACAATTCGAATATGATCATGCCATTGATCATGGTGAGCGCTTGGAAAAGTTGATCAATCAAGCCGTGAGTGATGATCGTAAAAAACAGGGCCAACCAGGGTGTTGATAGGTTAGTATGACCGAAAATGTTAAAAGGGATGTTCATGGTGTGGTGCTATTGGATAAGCCACTGCATCATTCTTCAAATGAAGCGTTGCAAAAAGTAAAGCGCTTGTTTCAAGCAAAAAAAGCAGGCCATACTGGCAGTTTAGACCCATTGGCGAGTGGTTTGCTGGTTGTGTGTTTGGGGGAAGCGACAAAAGTGACTGGCTTTCTTCTGGATGCAAATAAGCGCTACCTTGTGACGGCTAAACTGGGTGAACAGACAACAACGGGGGATGTCGAAGGCGAAATTGTCGCCCAAAAACCCGTTAAAGACATAACGAAAGAGCGGTTATGCGCGGTTATTGAGGCATTCACTGGTAGTATTCAACAAATTCCACCCATGTATTCGGCGATTAAGCATAAAGGTGAGCGTTTATATCGACTGGCCAGAAAAGGGATTGAAGTTGAACGTGTGCCCCGTGCAGTGACCATCTATACGCTCCAGGTGACTGGGCAGACTGAGGATACTGTGTCGTTGGATGTGACGTGCTCTAAGGGAACGTACATTCGGACGCTGGTTGAAGATATCGGACATGCATTGGGGTGTGGCGCACATACCATTGCGTTACATCGAGTGGGTGTTGGGCCGTTTCAGTCTGAAGCCGATTTTTTAACGCTGACCGCACTCAACAGTCTGCGAGATCGGGGGATGGATGCATTGGATCGTGTTTTGTTGCCGGCAGAATCAGTGTTAGCAGGTTTTCCTGATGTGCAGTTGTCGACTGAAATGACGCATTATGTAAAACAAGGCCAGGCCGTACAAGTACCACAAGCACCGACCGAAGGTTTGGTTCGATTGTTTGGTGCCGGTGCTTTTGTCGGGGTGGGTAAAATATTGAGCGATGGGCGAGTTGCGCCGAAACGTTTAGTACGCGGCTGATGGTTTGGCCGTATAAGATAAAACTTGGTGAAGTGGCGATTTTTAACTTGTTCTAATAGGTTGTGAAATATAGAATACGCCGCTTAATTTCTTGAGATTCAGCAGGAGTTTAGCAATGCCTTTACAGACAGAAAAGAAGGCGGAAATTATCAGTCAATACAAACGTTCCGATAGTGATACTGGATCCCCGGAAGTGCAGATTGCACTACTATCTGGGAGAATTAGTCAATTGACTGGGCATTTTTCGGAGCACAAAAAAGATCACCACTCGCGGCAAGGGTTGTTACGTATGATCAATCGCCGTAGAAAACTACTGGATTACTTGAAGCGAAAAGAAGAGCCGCGCTATAAGGAAATCATCAGTCAATTGGGCCTCCGTCGGTAACTTAATTTTCGGTGTTGTGGCGGGTTTCACAAAGGTGCTGCACCGGGTCATGTCGCGTTCAAGGTAAATTTAGTGAGTCTTGTAAAAAAACAGTTTAAATTCGGTAATAATACCGTAACGATAGAAACCGGTGAAATCGCTCGTCAAGCAGACGGTGCTGTGATTATCGATATTGATGGAACGTCCTTATTAGTGACGGCTGTTGGGAATAAGGATAATAGTCGAGCCAGAGACTTTTTTCCGTTAACCATCAACTATCAAGAGCGAACTTATGCAGCCGGTAAGTTTCCAGGGGGCTTTTTTCGGCGAGAAGGTCGGCCGAGTGAGCGTGAAACGTTAATTTCACGTTTAATTGACCGCCCGTTGAGGCCACTGTTCCCTGAAGGCTTCACGAATGAAGTTCAAGTGGTTGCAACAGTGATTTCGCTGAATACCGAAATTGATACAGAATTGCCTGCGTTATTGGGTGCATCAGCAGCATTAGCGATTTCTGGTTTGCCTTTCAGTGGGCCAGTGGGTGCGGCTCGGGTTGGGTATAGCAAGGGTGAATATTTGCTGAATCCTTCACAGTCAGAAGTGGCGGAATCAAGCTTAGACCTGATGGTGGCCGGTACCAAAAATGCTGTATTGATGGTTGAATCTGAAGCGAAAGAGCTCTCAGAAGATATTATGCTGGGTGCGGTTGTTTTTGGGCAAGCAGCGATGCAAGTGGCGATTGAAGCCATTCAAGCGTTAGCGGATGAAGTGGCTAAGCCCTCTTGGGGTTGGCAAGCACCGGAAAAAAATCAAGCGGTTGTGCAAGCGGTTGCCGAAGCGGGGCAGTCTGATTTGGCAGCAGCGTATCAAATCGCAGATAAAATGGATCGCTATGCACAGTTAACGAGTGTGCGTGCTGGCATTAACGACGGTTTGGCTGAAGCACACGAGGCTTCGGATATTGCTGAAGCGATTGAATCGTTAGAGAAAAAACTTGTTCGTGAAAAAATTCTGACGGAAAAATCAAGAATTGATGGCCGGGACTTAAGCACGGTACGTCCGATTAGTATTCAGACCGGTGTTATTCCAAGAACACATGGTTCAGCGCTGTTCACACGGGGCGAAACACAAGCATTGGTTGTGACAACACTGGGAACTGGGCGTGATGCGCAAGTGATTGATGCATTAGATGGCGAGCGCAGAGAGCACTTTTTATTGCATTATAACTTCCCTCCGTATTGTGTGGGTGAAACGGGAATGGTCGGCAGCCCTAAACGCCGCGAAATTGGCCATGGTCGATTAGCAAAACGTGGTGTCCAAGCGGTTATGCCAACGATGGATGAATTCCCGTATGTGGTTCGGGTGGTCTCTGAAATCACGGAATCAAATGGGTCGAGCTCGATGGCCAGCGTGTGTGGCTCTAGTTTGTCACTGATGGATGCTGGCGTTCCTGTGAAATCACCGGTTGCTGGTGTGGCCATGGGTCTGATTAAAGAAGGTGATGAGTTTGCCGTTTTGACAGACATTATGGGAGATGAAGACCATTTAGGGGATATGGATTTTAAAGTCGCTGGCACGCAAGAAGGCATTAACGCGTTACAGATGGATATTAAAATTGATGGGATTACAGAAGAGATTATGCGCGTTGCGCTGACTCAGGCGAAAGAAGCGCGGTTGCATATTTTGGGTGAAATGGCGAAGGCGATTGAATTGCCGCGCCAGGAAATGTCTGAATATGCGCCGAGAATCATCACGCTGAAAATTAACCCGGATAAAATTCGAGATGTGATTGGCAAAGGTGGGGTGACCATTCGAACCATCACAGAAGAAACCGGTGCAAGTATCGATATCTCGGATGAAGGTTTGGTGAAAATTGCCTCTGTAGACAAGCTTGCCGGTGATGAAGCGAAAAAACGCATTGAATTGATTACGGCAGATGTCGAAGTCGGTACGATCTACGAAGGTAAAGTGGCTCGTATTATGGATTTTGGTGCGTTTGTGAACATTCTGCCAGGGCGAGATGGTTTGTTGCATATTTCTCAAATTTCGGAAGAGCGTGTTGAGAAAGTGAGTGATAAATTATCAGAAGGCGATATGGTCAATGTTAAAGTGCTGGAGATCGACAAACAAGGTCGTATCCGCTTAAGCATGAAGGCGATTAAAGCCGCCTGATTGAGCGATATATTATTGATCTGAAGAAAAAGGCCGCTGATGCGGCCTTTTTTTCGTTAACTCTTGCCTTCTAGTTGTGACAGGATCGCTTCGTTTTCCAAGGTTGAAGTATCTTGCGTGATTTTTTCGCCTTTGGCGATGGTTCTCAACAAGCGTCGCATGATTTTGCCCGACCGCGTTTTGGGTAGGTTGTCTGCGTAACGGATGTCGTCTGGTTTGGCGATTGCGCCAATTTGATCGGCAACCCAACTTCGGAGCTCTTGCGTGATTGTCTCGCTTTGGCCACCGGCTGGGCGTGCACCTTTGAGGACAACATAGGCAAAAATAGCCTCGCCTTTAATATCGTGAGGCCGTCCAACAACAGCGGCTTCCGCCACTTTTTCATGGGCGACGAGGGCAGATTCAACTTCCATGGTGCCGAGGCGATGCCCTGAGACGTTGAGTACGTCATCAATGCGCCCCATAATCCAAAAATAACCATCTGCATCACATCGAGCGCTATCCCCGGCAAGGTAATACCGGCCATTAAATTTGCCCCAATAGGTGTCTTGATACCGTTGATCATCACCCCAGATGGTTCTTAACATGGAGGGCCAAGGTTTGCGGATGACCAGGTAACCCCCTTGGTCGGGCATTTCAATGAGGTTGCCTTGCTCATCGACCACGGCAGCATCAATCCCTGGTAAGGGGCGAGTGCAGGAGCCTGGTTTGGTGGTGGTGACGGATGGAATGGGGGCGATCATGTGGGCGCCGGTTTCGGTTTGCCACCAGGTGTCCACAATGGGGCATTTTTCGTTACCGATGACGCGGTGATACCACATCCAAGCTTCTGGGTTGATGGGTTCCCCGACACTGCCTAATAAGCGTAAATGGCTGAGGTCGTATTGTTTGGGCAAGTCATCGCCGATTTTCATTAAGGCTCGAATGGCGGTGGGGGCGGTATAAAAAATGCTGACTTTATGGTCTTGGCATATTTTCCAAAATCGGCCGCCATCCGGTACCGTGGGGGCACCTTCGTAAACCAGCATGGTGCTGCCACAGGCCAGTGGGCCATAAGCGACATAAGAGTGGCCAGTAATCCAGCCAACATCGGCCGTACACCAAAAAACGTCATCCATCCGAATGTCGAAGACCCAGCGCATGGTGGTGATGGCGTTTAACAGGTAACCGGCACTGGCGTGCTGAATGCCTTTGGGTTTGCCGGTTGAACCTGATGTATACAGCAGAAAAAGTGGGTGTTCGCTGTTTACCCAAACCGGCTCACAGGTATCTTCAACATCAGCGATGAGGTCTGACCACCAGATATCTCTGTCCGCTTGCATGTGAATGTCATGCCCTGTGCGTTGATATGTAATGCAATGTTGAATGCTTTTGCAGCCGAGTGATAGGGCTTTATCCGCAGCGATTTTTAACGGCACAATTTTACCGCCACGGTGTCCGCCATCCGCCGTGATTAATATCGTGGCGCTGGCATCTTCAATACGGTCGCGCAGCGATTCAGCAGAGAAACCGCCAAAAACGACGGAATGAATGGCCCCAATTCTGGCGCAAGCCTGCATTGCGACAACCGCTTCTGTGATCATTGGCATATAAATCACAACGCGGTCACCTTGGGTGACGCCGAGTTTTTTTAAACCATTGGCAAAACGGCAGACGCGCTGATGCAGTTGTCGATACGTAATGTGCTCGCTGTCGCCTTGTTCGCCTTCAAATATGATGGCGGTTTTGTCGCCTTTGTCGGCTAAATGTCGGTCTAAGCAATTATAGGAAACGTTCATTTCCCCATCATTAAACCACTGGTAATGGGGTGCATTAGTGTCGTCTAAAATGCTTTCGAAGGGTTGATGCCAATCTAATTCTGTTCTGGCTAAGTCCCCCCAAAAACCTTCGTAATCAGCTTCTGCTTTCGCATAGTACGCGTCTAGCTTGTTCGCATTGGGGAAATATGCCGCGTGTGAAAATTCTTTTGCCGGAGGGAAACGGCGTTCTTCTTGTAAGACGGATTGAATGGTTTGGTGATCCACAGTGCCTCCTCAGCAACGGAAAACGAGAGAGTATAGAGGGCTCATTGTATGCGTTAACGGGGTGAGTGCAAGGGGCTTAAGGTCGGCTGATTTCCTGATGATAATGTTGTGATATAGCGTTGTTCGCATAATCAGCGTAAAATGCGCACTTTCTGATCAGCGGGCTTGCGTTATGTACCACAAACTCTACATACAAACATTCGGTTGCCAAATGAATGTGTATGATTCGGATAAAATGGCCGATTTGCTGATGCAGTCGCATGGCGTGACGTTAACGCAAGTGCCTGATGAGGCCGATATTTTGTTGTTAAACACCTGCTCTATTAGAGAGAAGGCACAAGAAAAAGTATTTTCTTTGTTGGGGCGTTGGCGCAAATTAAAGCAAAAAAAACCACACTGTGTGATTGGGGTTGGCGGTTGTGTGGCGAGCCAGGAAGGGGAGCTGATTCGGCAGCGTGCGCCTTATGTTGATTTGGTGTTTGGCCCACAAACCTTACATCGGCTGCCTAAAATGTTAGAACAGCTGAAAACACAGAAACGTGCCGTGGTGGATGTGTCTTTCCCTGAAATTGAGAAATTTGATTGTTTGCCTGAGCCCAAAGCACAAGGAGTGAGTGCATTTGTGTCCATCATGGAAGGGTGTAGCAAATACTGTAGTTTTTGTGTGGTGCCTTATACGCGGGGTGAAGAGGTGAGCCGGCCCTTTGATGATGTGATTGCAGAAGTGGCCAGTTTGGCACGGCAGGGTGTGAAAGAAGTCAATTTGTTAGGGCAGAATGTGAATGCTTATCGAGGCGCGCAACATGAAGGGGGCGAGGCCGATTTGGCCTTGTTAATACATTATGTGGCTGCGATTGAGGGGATTCAGCGTATTCGGTTTACCACGTCTCACCCGGTTGAATTTTCAGAGGCGTTGATTGAAGCCTTTGCCGAAGTCCCCGAGTTAGTCAGTTTTGTGCATTTACCTGTACAATCGGGTTCTGACCAGATTTTAAGCCGGATGAAACGTGGGCATACTACGTTAGAATATAAGCAAAAAATTCGTCAACTGAAGGCGGCGAGACCTAACCTAACGGTGTCTTCGGATTTTATTATTGGTTTCCCTGGGGAAACAGAAGACGATTTTCAGCAAACCATGCAATTAATTGAAGAGATTGGTTTTGATCACTCCTACAGTTTTATTTATAGCCCCAGACCAGGGACACCCGCCGCTGATATGTTTGATGATGTGACGTTGGCGGAAAAAAAGGTGCGTTTAAAAAAACTTCAGCAGCGTATTCAGCAACAAGCGCAGAGCATTAGCCGAAAAATGGTTGGCACGGTACAAATGCTGTTGATTGAAGGGCCGTCGAAAAAAGATGCTTTGATCTTATCCGGACGCACTGAAAATAACCGCGTTGTAAACGTGGCTGGCCCAGAGGCGTGGATTGGGCAATTTGTGCCCGTTAAAATTACTGAGGCGCTGCCCAATAGTTTGCGTGGTGAAGCGTTAGAGCGTGCTGTATAAACGGCGCAAGACGCCACAGAGTGTTTTGAAGGGGGGCTTTTTAAAACAGCCTTATGATGACATTTAACGCAATACACATACTGGCGAATGGTTTAAACTAATCATCAGACATTAAATAGGTACCACTTTGAGCGCAACAACACACTGCACCTTTCACTTAGAGCCGGAAGATAACCTTAGGCTTGCGAATTTATGCGGCCAGTTCGATGAACATTTGCGCATGATCGAGCATCGGTTGGGGGTCGAAATTAATAACCGAGGTGCCGCGTTTGAAATTTTGGGGGATGAAGCGGTGGCGCATAAAACCCAAGCGTTATTACTCAGTATCTATCAAAAAACGCAGCAAGAAGTGATTAGCCCGGCGACTTTGCACCTATTTTTACAAGAATCTGGCATTGAATGTTTATTAGACGATGATGACGCTGAAGACATTGTTATTGTCACGCGTCGCCATCGTGTCCGAGGCCGTGGGCACAATCAAAAACTGTATTTGAGAAGCCTTGCTGAGCATGACATTAATTTTGGCATTGGCCCTGCGGGGACGGGAAAAACGTATTTAGCCGTGGCTTGTGCGATTGATGCGTTAGAGCGCGAGGAGGTGCGGCGCTTAGTGTTGACGCGTCCGGCGGTGGAAGCGGGTGAAAAACTGGGTTTTTTACCGGGTGATTTGGCGCACAAAATTGATCCTTATCTGCGCCCATTGTATGACGCCTTGTATGAAATGCTGGGCTTTGATCAAGTGTCTAAATTGATTGAGCGTAATGTGATTGAGGTGGCTCCACTGGCTTATATGCGGGGCCGGACATTGAACGAGGCCTTCATTATTTTAGATGAAGCGCAGAATACGACGGTTGAACAAATGAAAATGTTTTTGACTCGGGTGGGCTTTGGGTCTAAAGCCGTGGTCACTGGGGATATTACACAAGTTGATTTGCCGAAAGCACAAATGTCGGGTTTGCGCCACGTTCGCGGGGTTTTAGATGGGGTGCCCGGCATTGGTTTCACGCACTTTCACACCCGAGATGTGATTCGCCACCCGTTGGTGCAAAAAATTGTGCGTGCGTATGATGTGCATGAGCGGATGGTGAAAAACGACTGATGGTAGTTGAGGTCGATATCCAAATTGTTTCACCGGTGGATGCCGCCAGCATCCCAGGAAAAAAATCGATTACCCAATGGGTTATGTCCGCTTTACCTGAGCGGGACAACGCCGAGCTTACTGTGCGTATTGTCGGCAAAGCCGAAATCACACAGTTAAATCAAACCTATCGGCATAAAAATCAGCCGACAAATGTTCTATCCTTTCCTTTCGACGTGCCCAATGTTGTGCCGGACTGTTATTTGTTAGGGGATATTGTGATTTGTGCCGATGTGGTTGCGCTGGAAGCAAAAAATCAAAAGAAAACCTTAGAGTCACATTGGGCGCATATGGTTGTACATGGGGTATTGCATTTGCTAGGTTATGATCATCAAATCGACGAGGATGCGGAGTTAATGGAGGCTTTAGAGGTGAAAACGTTGGCGCTGTTGGGATACGCGAATCCTTATCTTGGGGCGATACCATGAGTGACGACTCAGAACCATCGATATCTTGGGTTCAGCGAATGAGTCAGTTACTGCTTGCTGAACCTAAAGATAGAGCCGAGCTGGTGAGGGTCTTGCGCAGTGCCCAGCAGCGAAATTTACTGAATTCTCATGCGTTGGCGATGGTTGAGGGGGTGTTGCAAGTTTCTGCCATGCAAGTGCGGGATATTATGATCCCAAGGGCACAAATGATCATGGTCAAACGTGATGACCCACCAGAGGTGACTTTTCCGCTGTTGGTTGAATCGGCGCATTCACGTTTTCCGGTGTATGCAGAAGACCGAACGGAAGTGGTCGGCACCATGTTGGCGAAAGACTTATTAAAATATTGTTTCAGCGATGAAATGGGCACTTTCCAAATTCGTGATGTGATGCGTCCGGCCATTTTTGTACCAGAAAGTAAACGCCTGGATGTTTTGTTGAAAGCGTTTCAATCAAATCGAAATCATATGGCCATTGTGGTGGATGAATATGGCGCGGCTTCTGGGCTGGTTACGATTGAAGATGTGTTAGAACAAATTGTGGGTGAGATTGAAGACGAGCACGACATTGAAGAAGATGCCTACATTTTGCAGCACAGTGAAACGCAATATACGGTTAAAGCGTTAACGCCGATTGAAGATTTTAATGAGCAGTTTGATCGGCCGATTAAGTTGCAAGGAAAAGAGTTTGATACCATTGGTGGCATCGTCACCAATGCTTTTGGGCACATGCCAGAGCGTGGAGAGAAAATCAGCCTGAATCCGTACCACTTTGAAGTTTTGAGGGCGGATAATCGACGTGTTTATTTACTCAAAATGGTCTTGCTGGATGAGGCCGTTAGCGCCAAACCCTCACCGGAATGATCTCTCGATTACACCCAACAGATGCTTTAGCCGCTGTTTCTGGTGCAGTGTTGGTGCTGGCTTTTGCCCCCTATCACGTGTTTCCACTGGCCATTGTATGCCTGGCGATTTTATTTGGTTTATGGCAGCACTACCCGCAACGCGCGATGTGGCAAACGTGGTTATTTTGTCTGGGGCAATTGGGTTTTGGGGTGTCTTGGCTGCACATTAGCTTCTATGAGTTTTCTGGGATTCCTCTCCCCTTGGCGGTTGTCTTAACGGCTTTATTTGTGATGTGCGTTGCCGCGTGTTTTTTGCTGGCGGGTTGGCTTGTGCGTTATCGGGCAAAATCACTGGTTTGGAACTATGTGCTGTATTTCCCGGCACTGTGGTTATCGATTGAATGGTTTAAAAGTTGGTTTCTGACCGGGTTTCCTTGGTTAACCTTGGGTTATAGTCAAATCGATAATGTGCCATTGGCGGGGTACGCGCCTTTGCTGGGGGTGTATGGCGTGAGTGCTGTTTTGTTAATCACGGCTGGTGCACTGGCGTACTGTGTGGACCGGCGCAAACCTGAAGTCGTTGTCTGTCTCAGCGTCCTGTTACTTTGGGGCATTGGCTGGTTCCACTATCATGCTGAATGGACACACAATGACGGGGGGCCCCTCAGTGTTAGCCTGATTCAAGGGAATATGGGTCAAGATCAGAAATGGCTGCCCGAAACACGCATACCCACCTTGAAGATGTACCAGCAATTGACCGAAGCGCATTGGGAGAGTGATTTAATTATTTGGCCAGAAACGGCCATCCCCGCCATGTACCATCAAGTGAAACAGTATTATTTAGCGCCCTTGGCAAAAAAAGCCAGCGCCCACCACACCGCGTTAATCATTGGCATTCCAGAGTATGAGGACAAGCGTTATTACAACAGCGTTGTGGCGTTAGGTGGGGATAAGCCTGCGCGCTTTTACCGCAAAATCCACTTGGTTCCCTTTGGTGAATTCATGCCGCTACAAACGCTGCTAGCACCCTTGCTGTCGTGGTTATCCATCCCGATGTCGAACTTTAGCCCCGGTGAGGAGGCTCAGCCGATGTTAACGGTGCGCAATCAGCCAGTGAATACGACCATTTGTTATGAGGATGCTTTTGGTGAAGATATGATTCGCAACCTGCCCGCTGCGAAATTATTGGTGAATGTGAGTAACGATGCTTGGTTTGGTGATTCTCTCGCCCCGCATCAGCATTTGCAGATGGCGAGAATGCGCGCTTTAGAGATGGGGCGATATATGGTGCGTGGCACCAATACGGGCGTATCCGCAGTGATTGGGCCGCAAGGTGAAATCCAGCAAGCGTTACCTCAGTTTAAGCGTGGTGTTTTAGTGGATCATGCGGTTTATTTTCGAGTGGGTGCAACGCCTTATACTCGATGGGGTAATTGGGGCGTGATGGGGTTGCTGATGGTGTTTTTTGTGTTGCATGGGGTTCAGCGACGCTTCTGATCTTAGGGGTAATGATTCATATTAAAAAAAATTTCTTCAGGCGTGTAACTCCGCACCAGAAATGCACTTGAACTGAGGCGCGAAGGTTGATAGTTTACGGGATGAATAAAGCCGATAAATAACTTAAGTTAAAAAATACAACGATTAGGAGAGACACCCCCATGGATGATAAAATTGCGGTTATTGTTGAAGGCCAGCCGGACAATCAGCGCCAGGTGCTTGGCGTCAAACCCTCGTCTGGGGGGTTGGTTACCAAAGCTTTGGATGTTGATCAACTGGGCAAGTCGATGCAGGCTTTTTCGAAACAAATTAACCACATTTTTGACGACATTCAGCAAGTCGGCCATTTTCAGTTGGATTCCGTGGCGTTGCAGGTGGAAATCTCCTCAGAGGGTGGCATTGCCTTGATCGGGTCTCTGCGAGCTGGGGTGAAAGGGGCGGTGACACTGACGTTTACACCCAAACCGACAGCCCCTGGTACACCCAAAACGGAATGAATGGTTTTCCTTTAGCACCGTTTTTATGCGCATTAAAAAGCGACGGCATTGACGTCGGGCTACGGGATTATTTGTGTATTACAGCCGTATTGAAAGCCGATGGCCCTTGGTCTATGGCGCAACTGAAATACGTGTTACAAGCGTTATTGATTAAGGATAAAGACCTTTATCTGCTGTTTTCGAAACGGTTCGAGGCTTTTTTCAGCTTGGCGGAAAACGCGGTGATTGCGGTTGAGGATATCGACCGGGCATTGGCCGAACTGCAATCATTAAGCGCGCCGCAAAACCGGGGTTGGGTGCGGGGGTTCAAGCACAGGCGTGGAATCCTTCCGGCAATATCCGCACCTGAGCAGACCTTTTGGGATGATTTCGTTGGCGTTGGGTATGGCTTGGCGGCTTGGTTGCTGTGTGTGTACCTTGTGCTACAGTTCGCCTTACCACAACCGGTGATAGTCGGCCCCATTAGCGATGCATCGCAACGCCCTGCAGTTTCCGAAGTTTTGGCAAAAAAACCGTTACCAGAGGATTTTTTGCCGGTTGATGAGGTTGTCATCACGCATCGGCAAGCCATTGGGCCGATACGATCCGATTGGGTTTGGCAAAAATGGTTGTGGGTCACGGCGGTATTCACTCTGGTATTGATCGGGTATCTGGCTTATTTACGCCATGCATGTCGCATTCCAAAACCGACCGCTCCCCCGTGTAAAGCTGAGAAAAAGCGGCTTTTTTCGCTGCGTTCGCTGGGTGGGAAAGTCGCGCCATTGCTCTCTGGGCGTTTTTTGGATCACTTTGCGGATGCGTTGGGTTATGTGCAAAGTGACGTGCACAGCCATGTTATCCATGTGGATTACAGTATCCAGCAAACGGTTGATCAAGGTGGGGTGCCGGCCGTGGTTTTTCAGCGGCAGCGGCAGGTTCGGCGTGTGGTCATTTTGGAAGATCGTTTTTCGCAAGCGACCTGGAATTCGGCTGCGCGTGAGTTGGCCTGTGGGCTGATCACGCGAGGGATCAGTGTTGTTCAGGGGTATTTTGAAAATAACCCTGGGGTTTTCACGACCAGTGAGGGCCAGCAACGCTATATCGAAGATTTTGAAGACCAGCGTCGGGCTTGTGTGTTTTTGTATTTTAGCGACAGCCAAAGCCTTGCATCCGAACACGCCTTTGTGCTGGAGCGTTTGTCGCGTTGGCCGAATGTTGCGTGGATGGAGTTGCGTGAACGCGCTCGGTGGGACAGTGCGACCACTTGGGTCGAGGGGTTTTTGTCGGTTTATGAAGCGGATGAAGCGGGTTTGTCTCAAGCTTTAACACAGTTTGCTGCCGAAACCCCTCAAGTGGTCAAACGTGTGCTGCCGATGCGACCGTTTTACGGGCGTAAAGCGCTGGCGAAAAACGTGGCCCACAGTTTGGGCGATGCCCTGCGATGGGTGCAAGCTTGTGCGATGATGCAACCGATGCCATTAGGGCTAGCGGATCGGGTTCGACAAGCATTTTTCTCCACGCTGCCCGCACATAGAGTTCAGCGCATGTTGAGCCTGCCGGGCACGGTGGTGAATGCGGGTGGGATGTGTTTTTCCCGGCCTGTATTGGCCGTTCTGCGCAAAGGGTTTGCCCGCCGCTGGATAGCCAGTGAGCAGCAGCGTTTGCTGCGATTTTTACTCATGCAGTTACAGCAAGCGGAACCCTCAGAGGATCACGATGCCATCGCTTATCTCACTTGGCGGTGGCACTGTGATCGGATTCAGTTACAGATAACCCCGGATGTCGCTTTGGCCTCGTTGTGTGCGTTGGCTGCGGTGCCTGAAATGCAGCCCATGATAGCCGTTGATTTACAAAACACGGTGCTGCCGGATGACCCAAGGGCACAGGTTGGTGACGATTGGGTGCCGTTGTTAACTGCACCAACAACCCCTTTGGGTTTTCAGCGTTTGGGGCGTTTGGCGGGCCATAGTCGAATCAATATTTTATCTGCGTTTCCACTCAGCCGGGTTCAGATGTTAGTGATGGGCTCATGCATGGCGACGCTTCCTGTTGCCATGCTTGCCGCATTGTATGCTTATACCGCGATGCGTGATATCAGCACGGTGTTGCAGGTGGCCACGGATCGGGTTACGACGGTGGTGTTGGAAACGCGGGTGGCGGGCCGTTGGCAAACAGCGGGGGCGTTGACGCAAACTCGGAAAGGCATTTTGCCGGTTCAATTGGGGCGTGTTTATCGCTTGATTGTGGATGGACAATATCCGGTCGCATTGCCCTTGGAGCCGTTCGATGCCGATTTTTCGGTGACCTTGGAACACCGCCCTAAACCCTTGCCTTGTATGCAAACGTTGGTGCCGGGTCTGCGCGTACAGCGGTGTGCGCAGGCCGGTTCGAAGCGGCTTTCTTGGCGGCAGATGTGGCGCACGTTTACCACACAGTTGCCCCCAGTTGAAGCGGCCCAACGCAGTTACCGAAGCTTGGTTGTGGCCTTCACGCCAGATGCGCGGGAGCAGGCGTCGTTGTCGTTGGTGAAGGAACATGTGTTGGCGAACCGGTCGATTGATGCATGGTATGAGCTTGCGCAAGGTGAGCGTATGCAAGCGGGTTTAGTGGCGCTGCGCCAGGAATTGCTGGCGGGGCCTAAAGCACAGATTTTGTTTTTGATGGATGCCTCACAGTTACCCCCAGCGTTTGTGGACACCTATAACCGCGCGGTTTACGTTTCGGTGGCGGATCCAGCGGGCATGAAGGCTCTGGTGCAAACGTTGGTTTATTCACCCGAATTTCCAATTGTACCGGAATCGTCGTTGCTGGCGTTGCCTGGTAGTAAAGCCGCAGGTGCGGGGATGGCGCTGGTGTTTTTTCACCCTGAGGTGGTGGTGGCGACAACATCTGCGGGCTTGGAAAAACAGATTGCTCAAGCCATTGGGGATGCGAAAACGATACACGCGGGTGCTTATTTGGAGGAATATGCCAAGACATTTGGGAAAACACCAGTTTACCAACAACAATACAGTGACTGGTTACCGCTGTATGCCGCATTGTCGGATAATTTTAAAGCGGCTATGAAAGGAAAAATGTTTTCTGATCTTCTTGCAACCCACGTGAGCTTTTCTGGCTCTGGATTGTCAGACCTGAAGCCGCTGGCATCGCTGTCGCAATTGCAAAGGCTTAACCTTAGGAATACACAAGTGAGCGACCTGAAGCCGCTGGCATCGCTGTCGCAATTGCAAACGCTTTTCCTTTCCGGTACAGACGTGAGCGACCTCAAGCTGCTGGCATCGCTGTCGCAATTGCAAGGGCTTGATCTTGCGTTTACACAAGTGAGCGACCTGAAGCCGCTGGCATCGCTGTCGCAATTGCAAAGGCTTCAGCTAGGGAGTACACAAGTGAGTGACCTGAAGCCGCTGGCATCGCTGTCGCAATTGCAGTCGCTTGGCCTTAAAAATACACAAGTGAGCGACCTGAAGCCGCTGGCATCACTGTCGCAATTACAAACGCTTTATCTTGATTTTACACAAGTGAGCGACCTAAAGCCGCTGGCATCGTTGTCGCAATTGCAAACGCTTTTCCTTTCCGGTACAGACGTGAGCGACCTCAAGCTGCTGGCATCGCTGTCGCAATTGCAAGGGCTTGATCTTGCGTTTACACAAGTGAGCGACCTGAAGCCGCTAGCATCGCTGTCGCAATTGCAAACGATTTATCTTGATTTTACACAAGTGAGTGACTTGAAGCCGCTGGCATCGCTGTCGCAATTGCAGTCGCTTGGCCTTAAGAGTACACAAGTGAGAGACCTGAAGTCGCTGGCATCGCTGTCGCAATTGCAATGGCTTGATCTTAGAGAAACACAAGTGAGCGACCTGAAACCGCTACACGTGCTGCACGCATTAAAAAAGCTGCAGTTTTCTAAGCAACAACAGAAACGATTATCAAAACAGATTACCGCACTGAAAGCAGCCATACCCGTGAGGATTAGAGAATGATTTCTTTTAGATTACGGTTATACCCAAAAAATAAAGACACTTACCAAGGTGAGCTGAGTGTGACATCAGGTAAAGTCCACCAACTGGGGGTTGTCTGTTTACACCCCAATGCAGAGTTGACATTAAAGGGTCACACCGCGTTAACCTCAATATGGCTACAACAGCTCTACAATAATGAGATAAAGCCTGTTTTTGAGGGGTTTGATGAAAGGATGTTGTTGGATTGGGGGCAAGCACTTTACGATCAAATTTTTTTGCCGCTGAATTTGGATTTATCCCACCAGGCCGTCAGCCTGCAGATTCAATCGGATGATGAATTCATCTTGCGTTTGCCCTGGATTTTGCTTGCACACAAAGGGCATTTTTTGGGCAATACCGATTGGTCTATCCATTATGCTTGTCAATTGCTTCACAAGCACACAGTGCTAACGCCTTCACCGAAGATTTTGATCGCGATGCCACAACCAGGCGGTTGGGACGCAACCGGTGCCGAAGCGCATGAGGCTGCCTTGCGGCTTTTATTGCGGGGGGTTGATGACAAATATGCTACCGAAGCGAAACTCAGTGTGGTGACAACTTGGGCTGCGTTGCACCAGGCCATGACCACCTTTATGCCAGATATTTTTTACTATTATGGCCATGGTGCTGGTGATTTCCAACGTTCTCTGCTGATATTTGAGCAGTCTGATGGCCAGGTTGAGGCAAGGCCTGTGAGCGACTTGAGTAGCCTAATTAAAGATAATCCCCCGAGCATCGCTTATATTAATTGTTGTTTGGGTGACAGTGGTGGTGTGCTGGGGGTGGGGCGGCAACTGGGTCAACACGTTTCCACTGTACTGTGTAACCGCACGCTGGCTGATGTTGAGGCTGCGCAGGAACAAGCCATGGCATTTTTTGAGCAGGTTTTAGTGCAAGGTTTACAACCACATGAAGCCATCGACCGCTATCGATCAAAACTGACGGCATCACTCAGCCTTGGAGATGTTCGCTGGATGACGACGGTTTTATATCAACAGTACGGCACATTTGAAGCGAATCCTCCGAAACACCGGGATAGCCGTTTCACCGACCCATTCTGGCGCCTTAACGTCGACCGCATCCAACAATTTGGCAGTATTTTTTGGCAAGTTTCACAAATGTTGCAGGAAAAAAAACATCATGGCCTGGCGTATATTTGGTACGGTATTTCAGGCCAAGGCATTCAGTTATTCCATGAACGCCTGACCGTGGAATTGCCAAAAAACACCGCGTGCCAATTTCATACCATCGCACCATGCTGGCCGCTGACAGCCGTGGATGACCAGCGCAATGTTTTTGAAGACATGATGGCCGAAGCTTTTGAGCTTGAGTTTGATTTGATCGCGGGCAAATTGAGGTCTTTATCCCAAGGTAAAGACAAGCCGCTGTTGCTGTATATTCGCACCGAAGTGGTTCAGGAGAGCCCGATTCGACTGATCACACCCCGGTTCCTCAAAGCTTGGTTTCATTGGTTGGATCAGGTTTTCTTGCCGGGTTTGCCGAACAACTGTTTCCTGTTGACGGGGGTCGGTTATGTGGTTAAGGATACCCGCAAATTCGCCGCTTTATTAGACAAAAGTCAGCTGAAAGATGACCTCATGCCGAATATCTATCTGGGGCTTTTGGATGTTATGGGGCATCTGACCAAGTCAGATTTGCAAGATTTCATCAAAACCCATCGCATCTGGTTTCCACCTGGCAAACAAACCGAAGAAATTGACCGTATTCTGGCCGAAACAGGCGGTATGTATGAGGAGACACTGGATGAGCTGGAACAGTTACAACAGCGTTGCCGCACACCGGCGCCATCGTCAGATGATGCCACCTTGACGGATGATGACCTGGATTGTTAAGTGATAACCCGACGATAAGAGGAATCCCATGAAACCGTATCCATTTCACATTATGACGCATGCGTTCAAAGACCAGAACGCCGCCGTTGACGTTTTAAACGCAAGGCCTTGTGTCGCTGTAGACGATGATTTTGCCTCCGAGGCAAGCAAATTTATTCCGGGGGCGGCCTTGGAGTTGGCGATTAATACGGCGGTCGCGCTGGGTGAACCTTTGTTGCTCACCGGGGAGCCGGGTACCGGTAAAACGCAAGCGGCGTATTATGTGGCGCAACAGTTAAAACTTGACCCGGTGATTCATTTTCAAGTGAAGTCAGACGCTTGCGCCAAAGATTTGTTATACCATTTTGATGCGGTACGTTATTTCCACGAGGCCCACTTACACAAGGGGGCGCTAAATAAAGCCGATTATTTGGATAAACGCGCGCTCTGGGAAGCCCTTGAGTCAACAACACCCAGGGTTTTGTTGATTGATGAGATCGACAAAGCGCCCAGAGATTTTCCGAATGATCTGTTGCTGGAATTGGATAAAATGACGTTTACAATCTCGGAAACGCAGCGAACCATCACGGGCGATAAAAAACAGCACCCCATCGTTTTTATTACCTCGAATAGCGAACGGCGCTTACCAGAAGCGTTTTTACGGCGGTGTGTTTACCATCACATCGAATTCGATGATGACATTTTGGCCAAAGCCGTTGCCAAGCGGGAAACGGAATTTAACACCTTGAGCCAGGATTTTATCAAGCTGGCGATTGAACGTTTTGTGACGCTGCGCGAACTTACCTTGCGAAAACCCCCGTCGACGGGGGAGTTTTTGGTTTGGCTGCGGGTGCTGGCGTTAACCTTGGGTCAGTCTGCGCAGGATCTGGATCAGGATTTATCCAAGCTGCCTTATTTGAATACATTGCTGAAAGACCACCAGGATATGCATACGGTGATCGGGTAAACGGTGTGGTTTGCTGCAGGCTTTTCATCACCCCGCTTAAGCGACAAATTAAGTAGGTCTCCACGCCTTAGGTTTGTTATCCTACGCGCATTCATAGGCGGCGAGTAGAGCGAATGAGCAGGACAGCGAGCATAACGCGCAATACGTTGGAAACGCAGATTCAAGTGACATTGAACCTGGATGGTTCTGGGAAAACAGCGTTTGAAACGGGCATCCCTTTTTTAGAGCACATGCTGGATCAAGTGGCGCGCCATGGCATGATGGATATCGCCATCATCGCAAAAGGGGATCTGCACATTGATGCACATCACACAACAGAAGATATCGGGATTACGTTAGGCCAGGCTTTTCATCAAGCCGTGGGCGATAAGCGCGGGATTTGTCGTTATGGGCATGCGTATGTGCCATTGGATGAAGCGTTGTCCCGAGTGGTGATTGATTTCTCTGGGCGGCCTGGTTTGGTGTGCCCGGTGGATTTTCAACGCGGGATGATTGGGACGTTTGATACAGATTTGTTTTTTGAATTTTTTCAAGGGTTTAGCAATCATGCCTTGGTCACTTTGCACATTGATTCGCTGCGTGGCCGGAACGCCCATCATATTGCGGAAACGATTTTTAAGGCTTGGGGCAGAGCCATGCGCAGTGCGTTATGTCTTGATCCTGCGATGCAAGGTCATATCCCGTCCACCAAAGGCTCACTCTAGATAATAAGGAACCTCGCTTATGGCCAGTATTGCCATCATCGATTATGGCATGGGTAATTTGCACTCTATTAGCAAAGCACTGCAACATTGCACACAAGACAGCATCCAAGTGACGGGCGACCCCAGCCGCATTCTGCAAGCAGATCGCGTGGTGTTACCGGGGGTTGGGGCCATGCGAGATTGCATGGGCGAAATGCAGCAGAAAGGCTTGCATGAAGTGGCACTGGAAGCGGCCCAGCAAAAACCCTTTTTGGGCATTTGTGTGGGCATGCAAGCGTTACTCAGCCACTCGGATGAGAATGCTGGGGTGGCGTGTTTAAATTGGCTGCCGGGGCGCATTCGTCACTTCCCTCAAAAAATGGATGCCTCGGGTGAGGCCATGAAAATTCCCCATATGGGTTGGAATCATGTGCATCAACAGCCGCATGTTTTATGGCAAGGCATTCCGCAAGACAGCCGGTTTTATTTTGTGCACAGTTATTATCTGCCAACGGCGGAGCTGGATGCGGCGCTGGTGGCCGGGGTCACAGACTATACGGATACGTTGGTCTCGGCGCTGAGCCGAGAGAATGTGTTTGCGGTACAATTTCACCCGGAAAAAAGCCAAACGGTGGGGCTGAAGTTGTTGGAAAATTTTGCCCGTTGGGACGGTTAAAAGGACTGAATTATGTTGTTGATTCCTGCAATTGATTTAAAAGATGGTTTATGTGTGCGTTTACGCCAAGGCAGAATGGAAGAGGATACGGTGTTTTCTGATGATCCTGTGGCCATCGCCGAGCAATGGGTGAAGCTGGGTGCAAAACGTTTACACATGGTGGATTTGAATGGGGCTTTTGAAGGCCAGCCGGTGAATGCGGCGGTTGTCCACCAAGTGTGCCAACGTTTCCCGGATTTGAGCGTGCAGATCGGGGGCGGGATTCGGGATCTGAAGACCATTCAGACGTATTTAGACGCCGGGGTGGAATATACCATTATCGGTACGCAAGCGGTGAAAGCGCCCGAGTTTGTGACGCAGGCTTGTCGCCAGTTTGCCGGCCATATCATCGTGGGGCTGGATGCCAAACAAGGCAAAGTCGCCACCGATGGGTGGGCGGAAGTCTCCAATGTTGAGGTGACGGATCTGGCGAAACAGTTTGAGGATCAAGGCGTTTCGGCCATTGTTTACACCGATATTGCACGGGATGGCATGATGTCTGGGGTGAATGTGGAGGCCACCCAAGCGTTGGCGGAAGCGATTTCTATTCCGGTGATTGCGTCTGGCGGCATCACCAATTTAGCCGATATTCAAGCCCTGGGGGAGACGCACTGCCCAGGCATTATTGGGGCCATTACTGGCCGTGCGATTTATGAGGGGACGTTAGATTTTCAAGCGGGCCACGCGTTAGCGGCCGGATATGCGGAGGCGCTTGCATGAGTCTCGCAAAACGCATTATTCCGTGTTTGGATGTGAATAACGGGCGTGTGGTGAAAGGGGTCAAGTTTGTTGATATTCGGGACGCCGGTGACCCGGTCGAAATTGCGCGGCGTTACGACCAGGAAGGTGCGGACGAAATCACTTTTTTAGACATTACCGCGAGCTCAGATGAACGCGCCACCATGGTGCACGTGGTTGAGCAGGTCGCCGGTGAAGTGTTTATTCCTTTGACGGTTGGCGGCGGGATACGCGAAACGGCGGATATCCGTCGGCTGTTAAATGCGGGCGCGGATAAAGTGGGGATCAATACCGCCGCCGTCTTCAATCCCGATTTTGTGCAAGCTGCGGCGGATAAATTCGGCGCGCAATGTATTGTGGTGGCGATTGATGCAAAAAAGGTTTCGGCTGAACACGCGCCGGATCGTTGGGAGATTTTTACCCATGGTGGGCGCAAAGCCACGGGGATTGATGCGGTCGAGTGGGCCGTCAAAATGGCGAACTTTGGCGCCGGTGAATTGTTATTAACCAGTATGGATCGGGATGGCACCAAGTCGGGTTTTGATTTGCCGTTAACCCATGCGATTAGCCAAGCGGTGTCGATTCCGGTGATTGCCTCGGGTGGTGTCGGTCATTTGGATCATTTGGTGGAAGGCATTACCGTGGGCCATGCTGATGCGGTGTTGGCCGCGAGTATTTTTCATTTTGCTGAATATTCAATACAAGAAGCCAAAGCCCACATGGCTGCTCACGGGGTTGAGGTACGCATATGACACAGGTTTGGTTGGATCAAATTAAATGGGATCAGGACGGTTTAGTCCCGGCCATCGCGCAGGAGCAAACGTCTGGCCGAGTGCTGATGATGGCTTGGATGGATCGAGAGGCGTTGCGTTTAACCGCGACGGAAGGGCATGCGGTGTATTGGTCACGCTCCCGCCAAAAATTATGGCATAAAGGGGAAGAATCGGGCCACCAACAAATTGTCAAAGAGATTCGGGTGGATTGTGATAATGACGTGATTTTGCTCACGGTTGAACAAAAAGGCGGCATTGCTTGCCATACCGGCCGCCATCATTGTTTTTTTAAAACCTTACAAGCCGAGCAATGGCAAACAGTGGAGGCGGTGGTGAAAGATCCCAGCGTGATTTACGCACGATGAGTCCGTCGAGTGAGTCAATTTTACACGCGTTAACCGCTGTTTTAGAGCAGCGTAAACACGCCGACCCTGAGTCCTCGTATGTGGCGAAATTACACCACAAGGGGTTGGATACCATATTAAAAAAAATCGGTGAAGAAGCCACGGAAACGGTGATTGCGGGTAAAGGTGGGGATACGCAAGAACTGGTGTATGAAATGGCCGATTTATGGTTCCACAGCCTGGTTTTGCTCAGCCATTATGACTTGTCTTTTGAGGATGTGAGCGCGGAGCTCGCACGTCGATTTGGTTTGTCGGGCATTGAGGAAAAAGCCAGTCGGACAAAAAAATAGATAAATTGTGCGTCTTTTCGCATACAATGAAAGCAGTTTAACGATAACTCAGGAGGTTGGCATGGGAATCAGTATTTGGCAGCTTTTGATCATTCTGGCCATTGTCTTGGTTTTGTTTGGTGCGAAGCGGATTAAAAATTTGGGCGGAGATTTGGGTAGCGCGATTAAAAACTTTAAATCTGCCGTGCGTGACAGTGAAAATGAGTCAAAACAGATCGATAAACAGGATAACAAAGAGACGTAGAGGGTTTTATGTTTGATATCGGTTTTTTTGAGCTGGTTTTGATTGCGATTGTGGTGCTGGTGATTGTTGGCCCAGAGCGCATGCCCGCATTTGCGCGCACGGCGGGGCGCGCCCTTGGCAAATTTAAACGCGCCCTTTCGGATGTCAAACAAGAAATCAACAATGAAATTAAAGCCGATGAGTTAAAAGAAATTCTGGATCGCCAAGCCAAAATACCCGGCATGGATGAGATCCTGGACATAGGAGAGTCCACCCGTTCGGGGTCGGATCAGCGCAACGCCAAAGCGATACCCACTAACCCACCCACACCGCATCAATGATTCCGATAAACACTGACGCACTGCGAGAGCAACCTTTGGTTTCCCATTTGCTTGAATTGCGCAATCGGGTGCTCAAAAGTATTTTGATGATTGGTGTGGTGTTTTTGCCCATGATCCCGTTTGCGCAAGAGCTTTATACGTTATTTGCAGAACCACTACTCCAACATATGCCGGAAGACAGTCAATTGATTGCGATCAATCCGGTGTCGCCTTTTTTCATCCCGTTTAAATTGGTTTTGGTCTTGGCCTTTTTTGTGGCGGTGCCGTTTACCCTCTATCAGATGTGGTCGTTTATTGCGCCGGGTTTATACAGCCACGAGAAACGTTTGATTGCGCCTTTGTTATTGGGCAGCACGCTGTTGTTTTATTTGGGGGCGTTGTTTGCGTATTACGTGGTGTTGCCCCTGGTGTTTGTGTTTGTGTTGAATTTTGCCCCAGAGGGTGTGGCGGTGATGCCGGATATTAGTGAATATCTGGATTTTGTGTTGACCCTGTTTTTTGCGTTTGGGGTCGCTTTTGAAATCCCCATTGTGACGATTGTGGCGGTGTGGGCGGGGATGACCACACCGGAGAACCTCATCGCCAAGCGGCCTTATGTGGTGGTCGGTGTGTTTGTGGTTGGCATGATGTTGACCCCACCGGATGTTATTTCACAAACGCTGCTCGCGGTTCCCATGTGGTTATTGTTTGAGCTGGGGGTGATTCTTTCCCGGTTTTATGTGCGCAAGGATGCGGCAACGGACACCGACGTTGCGGCTGCGGTGCCATCCACGTCGACAGATGGGGTGGCCGATGTTGCCGACGCGGCGCAGGCAACCGTCACACCACACAGTGCGACCACAAAACTAGCCCTGGCTAAGCAGTTCATCCAACAGCAGGACTATGATAGCGCCAGTGTCATGCTGCAAGAGGTGGTGCAAGAAGGCAACGTCGATGAACAGGCGCTTGCCCGTGCATTATTAGCGACCCTAAAAGGGGCATAAAACCCCCATTGTCGAATATTTTTTCAGGCTTAAGACTTACTTAAGGTTATTTCTCTATCCTAGTTAGCATATAACAGGAAGGAATAACTATGTCAGCCTCTACATTGCTTTACAACAGCCCCGAACGCGGTAATGGTTTACTGCAAAAGCTATTACTTCCGAATCCTACCTTTCAATTGAACACACCTCGCGCCAATGAACGGCTAGCGGTTGAAGACTACATCGCCACGCATTTTAATCGCACCTATGCGGCCGAAGTGAGCTCGTTTTTACCCTTACTATTTACCATGAAATGCCAGCAAAATTATAGCGCGACCTTAGGTTTACGCTCTGCTCAGCATGCGCCTTTATTCTTGGAGCAATATCTTGATGCGCCCATTGAGGACAAGCTTGTCGAGCATTTTGCAGAGCCCATTCATCGCCATCATATTGTTGAAATCGGCAACCTGGTTGCGACCCAACGGGGTGCAAGTTACTTACTCTTTGTGCTGGTTGCTGCTATTTTATCTAAGGTTGGCGTGCGTTGGTTGACGTTTACCGCGACCGAGCAGGTTCAGCATATTTTGAAACGCTTAAAGTTTAAAACCTACGCCCTGACGACGGCAACGGAAAGCCAATTACAGTCATCAGAAAATTGGGGTTCTTATTACCAACAGAATCCTTGCGTGATGGTGGGGGACTTGCGTCAAACACACGATTTAATTATGAAAAATAAGATGCTCAGAATGATTACAGAACACTATGAAGACATCATTGACACATTAGCACAGACCTGGAGACGGCATTAATGGATATCCTGCAAGCGTTGACCGAAGGTGGATCACAGCCGTTATTGGTGAGCGGTGACGCCACGTTGACGTATGCGGATGTGCTACAACGGGTGCTGGATTATGCCGCACGATTGCAGACGCAAGGCGTCACCGTGATCGCCCTGTATGCGGACAATACGCCCGATTGGGCGTGTATTGACCTTGCTTGTCAGGTCGCCGAAGTGTGCTGTATTCCGATCCCGCTGTTTTTTTCTGAGCAACAAATACAACACACTTTAGCGCAAGCGGCGGTGCAGTTGATTCTGACGGATCGCCCGGCGCAACTGGCCGCATTGATCCCCACACAAGCGGGTGCGATTCAAATCGGGGTTTTAATGGGCATTCCATTGGCAAACCAGGTGGTTGACACGCCGTATCCGGATCGCACGCAGAAAATTACGTTTACCTCGGGCTCCACTGGCACCCCCAAAGGGGCGTGTTTGAGCGTGACGCAACAATGGGCTGTGGCCAAATCACTGTATGACGCCATTGGTGAAAGCTCGGTGCGGCATCTGTGCGTTTTGCCTTTGAGTACTTTGCTGGAAAATATCGCGGGTATTTATGCGCCCATCATCAGTGGGGGCAGCATCCATTTATTGCCGTTGTCACAACTGGGCTTTAATGGCAGTGCTGAATTTGATCTTCAGCAATTGTTGCAAACCATCACCGAAGTACAGCCAACCACGTTGATTTTACTGCCACAATTGTTATTGGGTTTGGTCGGGGCGATACAACAAGGTTGGCAAGCGCCTAGTTCCTTACAGTATATCGCCGTGGGCGGAGGCAAAACCGCGCCGACGTTATTGCAAGCGGCAGCGCATGTTGGTTTGCCCGTTTATGAAGGTTATGGGCTCTCAGAATGTGCCAGTGTGGTGAGTTTGAACACCGCAACGGTGCATAAAATAGGCAGCATTGGGCAACCGTTATCACACACGCAAGTGCGCATTGATGAGGGTGAAATCGTGGTCACGGGTCATACCTTTTTGGGGTATCTGAATGAACCGGAGAGTTGGTATCCGGCGGAAGTTCGAACCGGTGACCTTGGGCATTTTGATGAGGCGGGGTATTTATATATTCAGGGGCGTGCGAAAAACCTCTTGGTCTCCAGCTTTGGGCGCAATATTAACCCGGAATGGGTGGAAAGTGAGTTGCTCAGCGGGGCGATGTTACAACAATGTGTGGTGTTTGGGGATAGCCAGCCTTACTGTACGGCATTACTCTCGCCGCGAGATCCGGCTTGTACTGATGAACAAATTCAACAGTGGGTGGATCACGTTAACCAGCATTTGCCGGATTATGCACGCGTGATCAAATGGTTTCGTTTGCCCTCGCCGTTAAGCGCAGAGGCTGGCCTGTTAACGGATAATGGCCGCCCCCGGCGCACGCACATAGGCAAACACTACGATCAAGCAATCAATGCACTATATTAAAAACGCATTATATTAAACTGGAGTGAATTTATGGGATTTTTCCAACAACTCGTCGACGCAACAGCACCAGAAAAACAGACGTTACTCTCTGCCCCGATCATTAACAAAACCTTAAGCGGGGATATTGACACCAAGGATTATATTCGTTTTTTAACCGAAGCTTTTCACCATGTTAAGCATACGGTACGGCTGCTGATGGCGACAGGGGCGGCCCTGCCTGAGGACATGGAATGGTTAAGGCTGGCCATTGCGGAATATATTGAAGAAGAACTCGGCCATGAAGAATGGATTTTAAATGACTTGGCCGCTTGTGGGGCGGATAAAGAAGCCATTCGTCACGGCCAACCGGATCAGACGACGGAACTGATGGTGGCTTATGCGTACGACATGATTCACCGGGTCAACCCACTGGGTTTTTTTGGGATGGTGCATGTGTTAGAAGGCACCAGCATTACCATGGCCGATCAGATCGCAGAGAGCATCCAAAAGGTCACGTCCTTACCGGATGGCGCTTTTACCTATCTGCGTTCACACGGTGCGCTGGATCAGGAACACGTCAAATTTTTTGAAGCGTTGATGGATCGTATTACTGACGATGACAGTCAAGCGCAGATTATCCATTGTGCCAAAGTGTTTTATCACTTGTATGGCAATATTTTCCGTCAATTGACGGATTAGTGTACTGGGCGTTACAGAAGAAAGGATCACGCATGAATCTACAGCAGAAAAACATTGTCTTAACCGGTGCCACGGGGGGGATTGGCTCTGAGATTGCGAAACAATTGGATGCCCTGGGCAGTCAGCTCATTCTCACGGATCGGGGGGATGAGGCTTTGCAAGCGCTGGCCGCTGAGTTATCAGGATCACATACGACTTTACCATTGGATTTAACCCGTGCAGAAGATCGCGCGGTGTTGGTCGAGCATTGCACGAATAGCGGTACCATTGATGCGGTCATCAACAGTGCTGGGGTGATGGACTTCCACTTTGTGGAGGACATGTGTGAAGCGCATTTACAGCTAATCTGGCAGGTTAACGTGATGATGCCGATGTTGTTGATTCAGTCACTGTTACCGTTATTACGGGCCAACCCGAAGGAAAGTGTCATCGTTAATGTCGGCTCGACCTTTGGCAGTATCGGTTTTCCTGGGTTTGGAGCTTATTGTAGCAGTAAATTTGCTTTACGCGGGTTCACGGAAACCTTGCGCCGGGAGCTTGCCGATAGCCCCATCGAGGTGTGTTACATTGCGCCCCGTGCGACCCAAACCAAACTCAACAGTGATGCCATTACGCAGATGAATGAGTCACTCAAAAATGCCATGGATCCACCTGAAAAAGTCGCCAAAGTGGTGATTAAAGCGATGCAGAAAAAACACCAGAATTGTTATATCGGCTGGCCAGAAAAATTATTTGTGAAAATTAATGGGTTATTTCCAAAATTGGTTGATAACGCCTTAAAAAAACAATTATCCACCATTCGGCATTACAGTAAAAAATAGTTTTAATTTATATAATAAAAAAACCAATAAAAGCAAGCAATTAATCAATCAAGGAGTGTTTATCATGAAATATTGGCTCGCGTTTATGCTTTATTTCATCTGCGGTGTTGCCACTGCGGACGTTAGCCCAGAAGTCCAGGCATTACAAACCGGTTGGTCTAAAGCCAATTATCAGCTCAAAGACGATGCCCAAGAAACGGCATTTTTAAGCTTGATTGAGCAGGCCAAAGCGCTGACCAAAGCCGAACCGACGTCAGCCGAAGCCTGGATCTGGCAAGGCATTATTCAATCCACGTTTGCGGGCATTGCCGGCCCCTTTGATGCCATGGATTATGCTGAAGCGGCCAAAGCCGCGTTTGAACAAGCCATGCAGATTGATGATCAAGCCTTGCAAGGGTCTGCGTATACCAGCTTGGGCACCTTGTATTTTAAAGTGCCGGGTTGGCCGATTGGTTTTGGTGATGACGATAAAGCCAAAGAACTGTTAGAAAAAGCCGTTCAGCTCAACCCAGCGGGGATTGACAGCCACTATTTTTATGCCGATTTTCTGTATGAGCAAGACGAGTATGTGGATGCAAAAAAACACCTCTTGCTTGCACAAGCAGCGGCACCCAGACCCAATCGGCCCATCGCTGATACTGGTCGACAAGCCGATATTAAACAACTGCTGGCGAAAGTCACGGAGGAATTGGATTAGTGCAAATCCTGCTGGTCGAAGATGATATTAGCTTGGCAGAGGGGTTACAAAATGCACTGCGGCATGAAGGTTTTGCGGTGAATCATGTGGACCATGGCCAAGCGGCGATCTCTACGGTACGAGCAGAACCCCCGGATGTCATGGTATTAGATTTGGGCTTGCCGGATATGGATGGCTTAACCGTATTAAAAACCATACGGGTTAAACATCCACAGCTACCGGTGCTCATTTTAACCGCGCGAGATGCGTTGGCGGACAAAATAGAAGGCTTGGATAACGGCGCAGATGATTATTTGGTCAAACCGTTTGAAATGGTGGAATTATTTGCGCGATTGCGGGTATTGGAGCGGCGCTTAAGCTCGGTCAACCAGACTGACATTGTGATTGGTCAGGTCAGCCTGAATATTGCCAGCCACGAAGTCACGGTAGCGCAGCAAATCACGGCTTTTTCTCGGCATGAATATATGTTACTCAAAGCGCTCATGGAAAATGTGGGGCGCGTACAAACCCGGCAATCTCTGGAAGCCAAACTGTATAGTTGGGGGGAGGAGGTCTCCAGCAATGCACTGGAAGTGCATATCCATAAAATTCGTAAAAAACTGCCGAAAGATTTTGTTAAAACCATTCGCGGTGTGGGTTATACCATCAAAAAAACATGAAATCACTGCGCTTTTACCTGATCACCTCCGTACTGTCTGCGATGACACTGTTGATCTTTCTCTCGGGTTTACAGGGTTACCATAAAACCGTACAAGCGACCAAATTTTTGCTTGACCAACAGCTGGTGGATAATGCCAAAATGCTGTCATCGCTACAAACTAGCGCAAATAATCCCTACCTGAATTTAACCCACAATGAATCCACCGCGTTTCAAATCTGGCACCAAAATACACTGGTTGCCCGCTCACCCAATGCACCTAACACACCGATTATTGCGTTAGCGTCATCTATTCAAGATCGCAACTTTAACCAACACCGCTGGCGCTGTTATGCCCATTACAACGCACAAAATGATTACTGGGTGATTACCGCGTCGAGGTTGGATTTACGCAATCAATTGGTCGACCAAATTATTTTGCAGTCGGTCTTACCCACCATGTTTATTTTACCCACGGCGTTGATTGCGATCTGGTTATTGGTCGGCCATGGTTTAAAGCCCATTCAACAGTTGGCCACACAATTACAAGCCAAACAAGCGCATGACCTGGAACCGATTGAGCTGGAGCATACGATCCAGGAATTAAAACCGCTAACCCGATCAACCAATGCTTTATTATTGCGGTTGCAGAATGCGTTAGAACGAGAAAAATGCTTTTCAGCCGATGCCGCACACGAGCTCAGAACGCCGATTAGTATCTTGAAAGTTTACGCGCACAATTTGGCCAAAGAACTGCCAGAAAACAACCAAAATTTTCACCACTTAAAGCAGGGCATCCATCGCATGGAGCACTTGGTGGAGCAGATCCTGGCTTTATACCGCACCGCGCCAGACCAATATTCCACGCAGCTTCAGCCGCTGGATGTGTATGCGGTGGCGCAATGCTGTATCGCAAACCAGTATGTGCAGTTTGAAGCAAAAGCACAAAATATTGAATTGAGGGGCGTGTCGGCGACCTTATTGGGGGATGATTTCAGCCTCACCACGTTGATCGAAAACCTCCTCTCGAATGCGAATAAATATACCCCTGAGCACGGCAATATTGTGATTTTGGTGCACAAAAATAGCCACCACGTGAGCTTAAGGATCGAAGATGATGGGCCGGGTATCCCGGCTGAATTTAGGCAGCGTATTTTTGACCGTTTTTATCGGCTGGATGGAGACCAACACCAATCGGGGGCGACCGGGTGTGGTTTGGGGTTGTCCATTGTCCAACATATTGTGTCGTTACACCAAGGCTATATTCGGCTAGAGCAGTCACAGTTTAAGACCGGTTTGGCGGTCGTCATTGAATTTCCAGTGTCACCAGAGGAAACTACGTCATGCTAAAAACTCTATTACTCATCAGCGTTTGGTGCTTCAGTGAGGTGGCATTGGCGGGCACCCCGGTTTTTACCCTGCGCATCAAAAACCATTTGTTTGAACCGGATGAGCTGGTCATTCCTGCGAATCGTAAAGTGAAATTGATCATTCACAACGACGACCTGTCGCCGGAAGAATTTGAAAGTTATGAACTCAATCGGGAAAAAATCATTATGGGTAAACGCAAAGGGACGGTTTTTATTGGCCCATTGCCACCGGGTGTGTATCCCTATTTTGGTGAATTTCACCCGGAAACCGCGCTCGGCAAAATTATCGCACAGTAGAGGGCGTATCATGTTATTGAGTTCTGTCATTATTATTTTACGGGAAGTATTGGAAACCGTTTTATTGATGAGTATCTTTCTGGCATTAAGTTATCGGTTGGGCACCGGTCGTCGGTGGGTTTTTATCGCCATCGGTTTTGGCTGCATGCTCGCTTATGCGTATGCCAGTGCATTTGACTGGGTCGCCGCGTGGTATGACGGCGCAGGCCAAGAAGTGGTTAATGCTACATTGCAATTAAGCATTTATTTATGCATTGTCTTTTTTTGTGTGAGTGTCGCCAGACATCATCAGCAGCCACAGGCAAAGTGCTTGAATCGTTTAATGATACTGGGCGTCAGTTTGGCGATTTGTCGGGAAGGGTCTGAGATTGTTTTATACCTAACCTCCTTTATGCAAACTGATGCATTGCGCCAATCGGCGTTATTGGGCGGTATGATGGGCGCGTGTATTGGTCTGAGCATCGGTATATTGTTGTACTATATTTTAATTAGTTTTCCGGCATCGGTTCAATTTAAAGTCGGTTTTACCATGGTCATCTTGATTTCTGCGGGGCTCGTCTCTCAAGCCACGCGTCTGTTGATTCAAATCGATTGGTTGCCTTCTCAAAACATGCTGTGGGACACCTCCGTGTGGCTCAGTGAATCATCCGTCAGTGGGCAATTACTGTTTGCTTTAATTGGGTATGAAGCCACGCCGACACCGATAGAGTTATATACACATCTTGCCGCCATTGGGCTGATTATCCTCAGTACCGGGCTGGCTTATCAATCGCCTTCAAAACCGTCATGAGTATCACTATGGACGCTAGAATCAGCCTTATTATTGTGAGCCTACTGTGGTGTCAGCAGGTGATCGCCAGTGGTAATAGCATTGATAAAGTGTACCACCCGTACGTCATGCCGATGGAAATCGAAGTGGAATGGCGCAGTCTTTATCAGCAAGATAATGATCGGCAGCTGGATAATGTGGCCAAACATAAATTGGGGATCGGTTATTCACCAGCGGAATACTGGTTCACCGAAATTGAATTAACCACCCAGCGCAATGGCTCAGATGGTTATGATGTGGATGCGATTGCTTTTGAGGCCATCTGGCAGCTCACCGAACAAGGTGAATATGATGCGGACTGGGGTCTGTTATTTGAGTTGGAACGCGATATAGACGCATTCACCTGGGAAATATCCACCACAGTGTTAGTTGAGCGTGAGTGGGGCAAATGGGTCACAACGGCCAATCTGGCGTTTGAATATGAATGGGGCAAAGAAAACGAATTTGAAACGGGATTATCCTTGCAAGCGCGATACCGCCTGAATCGTTACTTTGAACCGGCGTTGGAGTTGTATCAGAGTCAAGGCACCACGGGCATTGGCCCGGTGGCACTGGGTGACTTTCGGTTGGGCTTAGGGAAAAAATTACATTGGGAATTTGGGGTGATTTTTGGCCTCAAATCAGCGACCCCGAGCCAAACTCTGCGCGCGTTGTTGGAGTATGAGTTTTAGGTGCACAATCGGTGAGGTAGAATTGGATATTATAAAACTGAGATATTCAGAGTCGTTCATTCGTGAAGCAATGCGTTCTTATTGGGTCAAGCAAATCGGCCTTGTTTTTCCGAGCGTCACGTTGCTGCTGACGGTTTTTCTGGTTTATCGGGTTTTCAACGGTGACCGTACTTGGATGATTGGTGTATTGGGTTCCGTTATTGTCCTTGGTTTGGCCATGATGGTGGCTTCATATTACGTACATCTTCATCGCTCACTTCAGCGGCTTAAAAGGATGAAAACACCTGAGGCAACGCTTGAGTTAGGCGCAGAACGATTTTGCGTTAAATCGGGTGCGAGCCTGTCAGACATTGAATGGTCATTAATCAGCGAGATATGGCGTTTTGAAAAAGTTTGGTTTTTGTTTTTTTCGGCGAGTGAGTTTATGACGTTACCAACGGCGGGAATGCCAGCAGAAGCAAAATCATTCATCATCTCAAAGGCAAAGGGTATCGGTGCTAAAATTGTGTAATGAATAAGGTTGCATTGTGATTTGAGCCGGTGCATTGCAAAATCCAGCATGATGTTTGGATTCGTAAAATAAGGGTTATTTATGAGAATCATCCATTTTTCAGATGCTAGAAATAAACTCAACAGTGTTTTAGATCAAGTGGTGAATGATGCCGATTACACGATCATCTGCCGTAGATATGGGGGTGACGCTGTCGTGATGTCATTAGATCAATTTAATGGGTTAATGGAAACAGTGCATTTATTAAAAAGCCCGGCTAATGCAGTACATTTAGCCAAGTCAATTGAACAATACCGTGCGGGTAAGGCTGTCATTGGCCTGGACGAATGAAGCATGGGCCGATTATGTTACGTGGCAAGGCAAAGGTAAAAAAGCACTTAAACGTATTAATAAGCCAAATCTTGTCGTTATCATTGTGATGAATTTAAGTTAGGTGTTTGCCCGTGAACTTTGTGTTTTAATTGGCCGTCAACCCCGGTGCAGGTTAACAGGGTCGTTAGAGTCTTCAAATAATCAACAGATGGGGAAGGATGTGAATAAATTTTATCCATTATTGGCCATGATATGGGTCGTTGTTTTTGCGTTATCGGGTTGCACCGGTGCCGTATTGAGGGCGGGCATGACAGATAAAATATCTTACCAAGAAACCTTGGGCAGCATACCCGATATTGCCAGCGGGAAAGGTCGGGCCTTTATTTATATTCCCAAAGGGGGGCCTGATATCATCAGTACTCTGGGCGTCATTGACTTTATCAGTGTAGATGAAAGCATTTATAGAGTTGGTGGGGAAAGTTATTTTTATCTGGACATGAATGCCGGATCGCACCATGTCACCACAACGGAGGTGGTGAAGAAAGCTGGCTTCACCAACAAAAAACAATATGGAAAGAATACAATAGACATCACTGTGCCTGAGGGTAATGTGACTTACTTGAGAATGACGGCTTATCAAGCCAGGGCATACAACGTTGATGAAGTATCAAAGTTAACCGCAGAAGCGGAAATGAAAGGGCTGCCTTTGTGGACTAACAGCAGCACAACAATGACCATTAAATAATAAAAATACTGTATTTTAAGAGTTTTGCGCAAGGAAAGAGTCAAGTTTTATGGCAGATGTTCAGATAACTGGATACCATACTTGCAAAACAGAGGGGGGTTGGCGTTTTGTTGGGTCAGAAGCCCCTTTTTTAAGTCAGAGTGGCCCGAATCAATGGCTAACACAAGGATATTATTTCTGGGTTGGCAGTGATTCATTTGCCCATAAGTGGGGGAAAGATAGCTATAATAATGATTATGCTATACTACAATGCACGCTCAACATAAAGGAAGAACTTTTACTTGATCTTGTCGGATCCGTTCAAGATCAAATATATTTTAATAATTTGTTGGCAAAGTTTAAGTCAAAAATACAAACGATAGACCCGAGTAAAGAGCCAACAGTACAGTCAGTTATTGATTATTGGCGGAAGCAGGCGGAAAAAAATAATGATGTTTTTCCGTTTGTTGCGATAAAAGTGCAAGATGAGCGGCATCGCTCAACTCTCCCATTTGTAGGTGGAAGGTGGGAGGCAATGCGGACGGATGTTCGGAGGCAACAACTGTGTCTCTTTGAGTGTGGAATTCAATCTTTAAAGGAAAAAAAGATAATTTACCCCAAAAATTTTATAAGGAGTTAGTTATGGATAATGTACGCGAAAAATCTTTAAAGCTAATGGATGAGCACCTTGATTCTGTTAGTAATGAAGTGCTTCTACATAACTACTTGAAAGTAGAAGGATTCAAAGGGCCTCTAGTTAAAGAATTTGTATCAGAATTATGTTTTTCAGGTCAAAACTATGACATTAGGCCTGAAATTTTTGATTGTGAAGGCGTATCAAAAACTAATTTAACGTTCGATATCAATAATAATTATGTGATCGAACGAACATCAGAAATAAGAACGGATGGATTCGTAGTTAAAATAATGATTGAAAGTGTGACGTGTGATTTATCGGTAGGACATTCGCTTAATGATCGTTGTTACCAAAAGTTTGCCGCATAACGCATGAATATACACTTGGTTGGCTCAAAAGTGGATGGTTTATCGCTGCTCAAAAATGATGAAAAAATTGAGAAAATGGAGTTTTCGTTTAGTACCGCATTTTCTGATGAAAACCCTAAACGTTTTCTGATTATTTTTAATCTAAAGCTTAAGATCGGTAGTGAATATTTGTTAACAGTTTGTCACCTTTCTCAATTTGAAACTGATGAAGATATGGGGGAAAATGAGAGGCGTTCTCCTTTTCTTTCTGTCAATGCGCCAGCAATCGCATACCCATTTTTACGTGCTTTTGTATCAAATTTGTTACTTAACTCTGGCTTTGACCCTGTGATCCTCCCAACAATTAATTTTGTGGAACTCTCTAAAGAAAAAAATTAAAATAACGTATAAAATAAGATACATTGGTATACTTCCCGTCAATATTATCTGTACTTGACTAGACAACTAACACGTAGCGCCATCTGATAACAAAAGTTGTGGGGCGTTTTATATAATTACGCTGTCGCTTCATTTTGACAAAGCGTCCCCACCATGGCGGCAATAAAACCCTTGCATTGGCGTCGTCTGAAAAATACAATCCTTATATATTAAAGTTGCATACGGAGTGCTACTCAATTCAGTCCAGCAGGCGACTGTGTGCCTTTTAACATAGACTTGATGCACCCTAAAATAAACAGTATATTTTACAATAGTCTTGAATTAATAAGCGGAAAACAGTAAATGGCGGAAAATTCAGCAGTAGCAACGTATCAACTTAAAGTCGCCTTAGAAAGGTCAAAACCGCCAATATGGAGGCGAATACTTGTCCCGTCAGATATCAAGTTAAATGTGTTTCATGCGGCCCTCCAATATTCGATGGGGTGGCTGGATTGTCATTTGCACCAATTTGAAAAAGACCGCATGATATTGGGTGTGCCGGATGATGATTTTGGGCTTGAGATAGAGGACGAGAAGAAATTTAGGTTATCGGATTTATTAACAGAAGAAAAAGAAACGCTAATCTATGAGTATGACTTTGGTGATAGCTGGAGACATAAAATCACGCTTGAAAAGATTCTGCCTTTTGAAAAATCGTCTCAATTGGTCAGGTGTATTAAGGGAAAAAAATCTTGCCCTCCTGAAGATTGCGGGGGTATATGGCGCTACGGCGACTTACTCAAAGTCATCAGTGACCCTTCACACTCAGAGTATGATGAAATGATAGCCTGGTTAGGGGATCATTTTAACCCAGATCATTTTAGCCTATCCGAAACAAATAAGATGCTCTCAGCATATGTAAAATAAGTGAGCAGCCACAATGCGGAAGCGTTTGTTGGATAAATTCGGTCAGAAATACTGAGCATTTACAGAGAAAACCAAATAATCTAACCCGCCTATGAAAAGTGCACTCAAGGCGTTATTACACTGCACAGTGTCACGCTGTTGGCCGTTAAGGCCAAAAGTTGAGCAGGGGAGGGGTAAAGAGTGTCTGTCATTTGCCCAGCAATCTAGACCACTTGCAGTAAACTATACTTAAAATATAGGCAAACAAAGGACACAAGCAATGCCAGACGAAACGAATAATCTGATGCTTGAGATTTTGAAGCGTATCCAATCAGACATCAGAATCATCAAAAGTGATGTGAGGGACATAAAGGCGGAACAGAATCGAACGTATTGAGAGCCGCTTAAAGCTTTCCAATGACTATATTTACTGACAACTCAGGCGACACCAGTATAGATTTTGAATAAAGCGCCCACATTAAAATAAATCAGCTTTGTCTGTAGTTAAGGGGTAAATTAATCAATAAAATTTATACGCTCGACAAGGCCGCACTGTTAACCAATCAACTTCATCGTTTTACGACATCATATGCCCACCATCTTGTCGGACAATTCGCGAATATTGATTTTTGGTTAAATGAAGTGGAGGGCGCACTTGAAGCCATCGAAGGTTACAATCATCGATTTACGCGTATGAGTCACGCACAAAAAAAGTGGGTAAAAGATCATGGTACGAAAGTTTATGGGTATTGCCCGATCTGCGGTGGTCCGTGTGAATTTGATCAGGGTGCGCCTTCGCCACCCATTCGGTTATCCAGTACTGAGCGTGATTTAGCGTATCAAAAGCTAAGCGATACAGCCTATGAATTTTTATTGCGTTGTTATCGTGTGGGGTTAGTAGATCAAGCGCATTTAGAAACAATGTGTCGCAGGGTCGGGACAAGCCTTGAGCCCTCTGATTTGGAGAAAAAATAATTCCAAAGCGCCATTTTTTGACATCATAGGAAAATACCGCTTTAGGTCGCCATCTACTTCAGCCAGAGCGCCGCTTGTTTGGCAAAATAAGTCAAAATGGCATTCGCGCCAGCCCGTTTACAGCTTAATAAAGACTCTAACACAACCGCACGTTCATCTAACCAGCCATTTTGGGCGGCGGCTTTGAGCATTGCATACTCACCGCTGACTTGATACACCAAGGTCGGTACGTGGAATTCTGAGCTGATGCGCTGCACGATATCCAAATACGGCATGCCAGGTTTAATCATCACCATATCCGCGCCTTCCTGAATATCCAACGCCACTTCTTGTAATGCTTCATGGGTGTTGCCTGGATCCATTTGGTAGCTGTATTTATTGCCTTTGCCTAAATTGCCAGAGGAACCGACGGCTTCTCGAAAGGGGCCATAAAAACTGGAGGCGTATTTGGCGGAGTACGCCAAAATTTTCGTATTGTGATGTCCGTGTTGTTCTAAAGCCTGGCGAATGGCGCCAATGCGGCCATCCATCATGTCTGAGGGGGCGACCACATCGGCACCGGCTTCGGCGTGTGATAACGCTTGTTTGACCAGGGTTGCCACGGTGGCATCGTTGAGGACATAACCGTTGGCATCAATTAGGCCATCTTGCCCATGTGTGGTGAAGGGGTCTAGCGCCACATCGGTGATTACGCCGAGTTCAGGATGGTGTGCTTTTAACGCTTTGACGGCGCGTTGGGCTAAGCCCTCCGGGTTGTACGCTTCTTCTGCATCGTCGGATTTTGCTTGCGCGGGGGTGACTGGGAATAAGGCCAGCGCCGGAATACCCAAAGCGACTAAACTGTCGGCTTCTTTCAGCAATTCATCAATACTCATGCGCTCAATGCCGGGCATGGAGGTAATGGGTTCCCGCCGGTTTTCACCGTCCAGCACAAACATCGGATAAATCAGGTCATCCACCTGTAATTGCGTTTCCCGCATCAGGCGACGAGAGAAGGGCGCGCTCCGCATGCGGCGAAGCCGGGTACTGGGGTAGTGGCGAGAACCGAAGATGTTAGGCATGAAGAGCTCCGTTTTCAATCAGGTTTGATGGGCGCTGATGTGCTTTAATAATAAGCGTGGTTATTTATACCATGTCAACCCTAGGCTGTAACCTCTCAGGGTAATCGTTTGTTGTACCGGCCATCGAGGTTGTTAATGATTTATGATGTGAATGAAGCGAATTTTGATCAAAAAGTCCTCACCCAATCGGCGCAATGCCCGGTGTTGGTGGATTTTTGGGCGCAATGGTGTAGCCCGTGTTTGGTGCTTGGTCCGGTGTTGGAGGCGGTGATTGAAGCGGAGCAAGGCCGCATTGCCTTGGCTAAGCTAGAAGTCGATGACAATATGCATTTGGCCGGGCATTATCGGGTGCGCGGTTTTCCGACCGTGATTGCGTTTGTGGATGCACAAGAAGTGGCCCGTTTTAGCAGCGCTAAACCCAAGCGTTGGATACGGGAATTTATTGCTGAGCACTTCCCCATTGTGTCTTGATTGATTACCATTGGCGCTTCCCCATTATGCGGCAAGGAGACTGTCATGGATTTGGATGTGACCCAATCGGTATTAGCGCGTTATTCAGAAGGCGCGGAAGCCCGGCAAGCGGATTTATGCTGTCCGGTAGATTATGATGCTTCATTGTTGGCTTTATTACCCCCAGAAATTATTGAAAAAGACTATGGCTGTGGTGACCCCTCGCGTTACGTTCAAGCAGGCGATGTGGTGCTGGACTTGGGCAGCGGTGGCGGTAAAATTTGTTATATGGCGGCGCAATTGGTGGGTTCAGAAGGCCGTGTCATAGGGGTGGACATGAACGATGATATGTTGCACCTGGCGCGCAAACACCAAAGCGCGATGGCGGAAAAGTTGGGAGGGGATCGGGTTGAATTTCTGAAAGGCCGAATCCAAGATCTGAGCCTCGGCATTGAAGCCGTGGAGGTGTATCTACAAGCACATCCAGTGACCTCACAAGAGACGTTAACCGCGTTTGAACAGTGGCAGAAAGCACAGCGCGTAGCCCAACCTTTGGTGGCGGATCAATCAGTCGATTTGGTCATTTCCAATTGTGTGTTGAATTTGGTGGATGAAGCGGATCGTTTACACATGATCGCAGAAATATTCCGGGTTTTGAAGCCCGGTGGACGCGTGGCCATCTCTGATATCATTTGTGACCAGCCCGTGCCCACGCATTTGAAAAATGATACGACCTTGTGGAGTGGGTGTATCTCCGGTGCGTTCGAAACCGAGCAATTTTTACAGGTGTTCAAACAAGCCGGTTTCCATGGGGTGCGATACGACAAATGGGATTTACAGCCGTGGCAAACGGTTGAAGATATCGCCTTTCGGTCGGTTACGTTAACCGCTGCTAAACCGGTCGACTTGCCTTCAACCCAGACGGTTTATTCAGTCATTTACCGGGGACCGTTTGACACGGCAACGGATGATTGTGGCCAGGTGTATGTGCGGGGTTGTCGCGTTTTAATTGATCAGGCTGCTTGTGCGGCCCTCAAAACCAGCGCTTATGCGGACTGTTTTGTGTTTGTGGATGAAGCCAGCGCCGCGCCCACACCATCTTCCAACACAGGCGGTTGCTGTGGTTAAGGTTAAGCTGCTGCTTGTGCTGCTGTGTTGTTGGAGCAGCAACCTGCTGGCGCTGAGTCAGCCGCATGACACCATTATGACGCTGGTGATTGTGTCGGGTGATCCGGGCCACAGTGCGATTCACCTGTCCCGAGGTCAGCAGCAATTGTATTGGGATCCGGGTGGGGTGTATGGCACCGAATGGACGGATTGTTTGGCTGACAGCAGTGAAGGTTATTGCCAGCGTTTTGCGGGGTTTCCGTGGGCGGCGTTGCAAGCTGCGCGGCACAATGATGTGCTGATGGGGCCGGTGGCGGACTTGATGCACGTGATTAGCATTTATCATTTAGATGGCGATGCTGAAATCCAAGTGTATACGTTCTGGTTAACTGGCACACAAGCGGCCAAGGCTTGGTCGTTATTGGCGCAGCCAACGGCGGCGTTTGACACCGACCGCAACCCGATGTTTTGTGTGAAAGGCGTGACCGATTATTTGGACACGCTGGGTGGCGCCTTTACCGGTATGGCGCACCCTTGGTTCCCTGAAGCGTTAGGCGAAGTATTGGCCGAATTGGGGGCCGTACCGAGCGGTATTTTTAGCTTACGTCATCCACGCGTGCAGCAGCATATTCAAAGCCTTCGGCAGCAAGCCGACCTGCCACCATTGGGGGCTGAGGTGTTTAACCCTGAGACAGGCCCGTAATCTCCCATCTTCATTAGAGTTTCATTAAGTGATAATATTATTGCAGTTGAAAATAATGAGTATCCAGAATGAAAATAACCCGTTATGTAATCTTGTTTTTAGGTTTGCTCCTGGCCACGACCAGCGCAGCGAGCACGCCGTTATCCGCACCCGCTCAAGTCATCTTGGATGTGTCCGATGAAATCCGGCTGGCACTGGAACACAGTGCCCATCTAAAAACCCACCCTGAAGCCCTTAACTCGGTGGTGAATCGGGTTTTTATGCCCCGCATTGACTTCCATCGTTTTGCCAAATTGATGTTGGGTAAAGCGTGGCGAGAAGCCGATAGCGAACAACAAGTGCGCTTTGTGGCGGCTTTTAAAGGTATGTTGACGGCGATGTATTCGGGCGCATTGTTAAGGCAGAAGGACTGGGTCTTAACCTTTAAATCGACCAAATTCAAAAATCCACGCCAGGTTGTGGTGCGCACCACAGTTGGCCCCGCACGTGGATTTCAAGCGAACGTGTATTACCGCATGCACAAGCAACAAGACCAGTGGCAGATCTACGATGTGATGGTTGAAGGCGTGAGTTTGGTGACGACGTATCGGTATGTTTATGCAAAAGTGGTTAAGAAACAAGGTTTAGAAGGGTTGATCAGTAATTTAACTGAATCTGACACAAAACAACGCACAACTCAAAATATTTGACTATACTAACGTTAATGAGTTTGCACAGAGCACTCCTCCAGCGCTATTTTGGCGCTTTGAATACCGCCCGCTAGGGCGGTTTTTTTTTACTCGGCTAACCAGTCTTTGGCGGGTAAATAGTCTGTATACAACGTCGCTTCGGCACTGCCGGGGCTGGGTTGGTAGTCATATTGCCACGTCACCAACGGCGGCAGTGACATTAAAATAGATTCTGTACGCCCACCGGACTGTAAACCAAACAGCGTGCCGCGATCATAAATCAAATTAAACTCAACATAACGGCCCCGACGATACAATTGAAATTGTCGTTCCGCGTCACCGTAAGGGTGATCTTTTCGGCGTTGCACGATGGGGACATACGCGGGAATGAATTGATCGCCGACCGCTTGGGTAAAGGCAAAGCAGGTGTCGAAATCGTCGCTGGATAAATCGTCAAAAAATAAGCCGCCGACGCCACGGGCTTCTTGCCGATGTTTCAGATAAAAATATTCATCACACCATTTTTTATAGCGCGCATGCCAGTCAGGGTGGAAACGGTCACAGGCTTGTTTGGCCAGTGTATGCCAATGCACAACATCGTCTTTAAAAGCGTAATAGGGGGTTAAATCAAAGCCCCCGCCGAACCACCAAATGGGCGCTTGCCCGGCTTGTTCGGCGATAAAAAAGCGCACGTTCATGTGCGTGGTGGGGACATAAGGGTTATGTGGGTGGATCACCAAAGACACGCCCAAGGCTTGGAACTTTCGGCCGCTTAATTCTGGTCGATTGGCGGTGGCCGAGGCGGGCAGGGCATCCCCCATCACATGTGAAAAATTGACCCCGGCTTGTTCAAACACGGCACCGTCTTTGAGCACGCGTGTGCAGCCGCCACCCCCGCTGTCTCGCACCCAATCGTGCGTGGCAAACGTGGCTTCTCCATCGGCATCGGCTAAGGCTGCGCATAAGCGATTTTGTAATTCGGTTAGGTAGGTTTTGACTGTTTGGATGTTGCTCATAGTGCGCGCTTTTTCCGTTCCGTTTGACTCAAAAAAATCAGGCTAGCACAATTTTAAGAGCGCACCTACACTTAAGCAATAACAGGACAACCCATCAGGAGTTTATGATGCAATGCGTTAAAATGGAGCGGGTGATTGAAAGCCTGGCAAAAAATTACTATCCGTTTAACTTATTAACCGAAGAGCGCGTTGCTGAAATTTCCAGCTTGGTTCGTTTCATTGAAATGCATGAGGGTGAGCTGTTTCAAATTCGAGGGGGCAAAGGCCGGGATTACTTATTTGTGATTGAAGGCGAAATGGAGCTGATCCACAGCGGCACCATTCATTCGGTGGCGACCCCGAACGAAACCCAAAAACGCCCGATGACGTTACCCGCATCACCGACCACATCGACCATTTTGGCGCGTTCAGATGTGATCACCTGTATTGCAGATCGTGATATGTTGGATGATTTAATCGCCTGGGATGAGGTCGTGCATGTGAGTGAAGATAGCTCCCTGCACTCACGCATCGAAAACATTCGGAATTCATTGGTGTTTAAGCGCTTACCCATGGAATATGTGGAAATGGCCTTTGCCCGCATGGAAATGATGGACGTTGTGCAAGGCGATACGGTGATTAAGCAAGGCGAGGATGGGGATGCATATTATGTCATTCAAGATGGCCATGCAGAAGTCTACCAGATGGGGTTGTACGATGACGCGCCCAAAGTGGTGGCGATTTTAGGCCCAGGGGATGCGTTTGGGGATGAGGCGTTAGTCTCTGGTGGCAAGCGCAATGAAACCGTGAAAATGACCAGTGATGGGCAATTATTGGTATTACATGAAGAGGATTTCCAGCAATTAATCAGTGCGCACATGGTCAAAAGTGTGAACGCCAGAATCGCACAAACGATGGTGGAAACCGGGTATAAATTTATTGATGTGCGTTATGCCGAAGAGTTTGATGAGGATCACATCCCCGGTTGTTTGTTGATTCCCCTATATGAGCTCAAAGACCGGCTGACAGAGCTAGATAGCGAGGTTAAATACATTACTTATTGCCACAGTGGGAATCGAAGCTCTATTGCGGCGATGATTTTGAGCCAAAATAATATTGATGTGCAAAGTTTAGAAGGTGGCATACGAGATTGGCCTTATGAAACTGAATCTAATTACTGATTAACTATGTCATTAATTAAAGTGGTGGAAGACGATTTGGCCATCCGCGAGCCATTGCCTTGGGCGTTGTATGATGAGCAAGGGGTGGAGATGCTGACCATTGGCACGTTTATCGCCAGTGAAAAACAAGCCAAACGTTTGCTCAGGCGCGGTTTATACCGACAGGCGGAGTCTGAATCGTCGCCTGAAGGCATCGTCAATGTATTTGATGAAATTGATAATTTATGTAATTTATTAAAGCGGTGTTTTTATCGGTTAATCCAAGCCAAACCCGCCGCCTTGCCATTGGCCGCAAACATTGCCGGGCGCGTGCAAGACATGGTGACGCAAGATGCCGATGCGTTGTTGGGGGCGATTCATTTATACCGGGATCACCAAAGTGCGGTGTTACAACCGATTTATTCAGCTGCATTGGTCACCATGGTGGCCAACAGCTTAGACTATGATGCCTCGAAATTACGCCAGATTCAAATTGCTGCTTTATTCAGCAACATTGCGTGCCTGGGGTACTCTGAAAAGCTAAACAAACAAACCACGCCATTAACCGACAAACAGTTTCAATGCTTGAGGCGGCATCCTGAGGCATCGGTTTCGATTCTGACCCAAGCCGGTTGTACCGATCAACTCAGCTTACAAGTGATTATGCAGCACCATGAGCGGAATGATGGCAAAGGTTACCCCAACAGTTTAAGCAGCCACCAAATCATTGATGCGGCCAAACTGGTGTCCATCGCCGACACGTATTTTGCGATGACCGGGAAACGCGGTTACCGGGGGGCTTATGTGGCCAAAGATGCGCTGCGTGAAATTTATGCAGAAGGTGTAGGCGATGACCAGGTGGTATACCTGAGTTTTATCAAAGAATTGGGGATTTTTCCGCCGGGTACGTTTGTGCGCTTAGAAAACCAAGAAATTGCGGTGGTCACACGGCGTTGTGGCAGCCGTTCTGTGGAGGACTCGATGCACCCCACGATTAAATCGATTGTTGATGCAAACGGTGAACCCTATGCCGAGCCGTGTTTGAGAGACAGCAAACAGGCTGAATATCAGATCAAAGAAACCTGCCCGTTTGAGGATGCATTACCGGCGGAATTGGATGTGCTGTGGGATTTTGCGCACCAGAATAAGGTTGATCACCATTTGCAGTGAATGGCGGTTAATCGTTTTGGTCGAGTCGGCAAGAGGAACCTCTCGAATCACAATCTAATCTTATTCGTTATGTGCATACTTCTAATTTTAACAAAATATTATTTTTATCACTCTCACTCTCAAATACATGCAATGGAACAAACACCGTAGAATATGGCGTTTGATAAATCATAATATATTTCATTGTAATACTAACTTTATGTATGCTGCTCCATTTGAATTTTAAGATATTTCCATCTTCTCTGTCTTGCCGGATAAATTCATCGTCGAATGTGTACCAAGTTTCAATTAACTCTTTCTTTGTATAGGTTGCTGTTGCCATTTTTTTGGGCATGACAAAAAATACAAAATAAAGCCACAGAGCAACAATTAATATTAATGGGAACCAGTTAATAAAGAAAGAAGGCCAGCCCATCGATATGTAATTCCATATACTATAACCAACCAAAGCGCACTCGAAGGTTAGCATACCCACGAAAGTATATTTATAGCGATGCCACATTTCCTCATTAGTATAATTTAAAAACTCTTTCTCTGATATGATATGTTTTTTAGTTTCTATTTTCATGATTTAACTTCCCTGAAAGCACATAACGACTGCATTATGGGTAAAAAAAGCTATGCTGAGTCTTTTTTCAGCTCAATCTCTCAAGCATATCTTGTTCTCAATTAAGGCGATCAACTGTGCTACCTTTTTTCCTAATTTGTACTTCATTCTTCAGAATGCTAATGCCACTGAGAACCTTCAACGCTGAAAAAATCGTAATGGCATTTTTGTGTCCGACTGTATGGATTTGTTAGCTTATTGCTATATACTACAGCGTACTGTTAATGTTAGCATCAAAAAATTCAAGGAACTTTGTGCTATTTGAAAATTCATTCATAGAAGCGTTATAGACAATCTTTTTTACTGCTTCATATACTGTTTCATTAATCAATCTATCTTTTGTCGGTGATCCAAACTTTGGATCTGCTATATTTACATGAATAATAGCGACAAGATTTTTTACTATTTTATCTTTATAGTGCTTACTTGTAAATTCACAGGAACGATGTTCTTTAATAGCTTTAACCAAGCCTATTATTAATCCATTTACATGTGTACCTCCATCTATGGTATTTATATTATTGGCGAAACTTTGCATATGTCCTTTTTGATGCTTCCATGCAAATGCAAAATCTACTTTTATACCATTATATTCATCCGTTACAGCAATAATTTCATTATTAACGTGTTCTATTTCTTTTAGGTAGCTTGCCAATCCTTCTTCGCAAGAATAAGTATCCTCATCCATATTTTTTCTTACAAAATATATTGTTAATTTTTTATTCAAATAGCAAAGTTCTTTTAATCGATTGCCGATTATTTTTTCATCATATTTTAAAATATTGGAGAAGAAATTTAAATTGGGAATAAAATGTATAGATGTCCCTGATTTATTAGTTTTACCTATTTTTCTCATTGGCTCGGGTTTGGTTTTAATAAATTTCTGATGGTAATGTTCACCATTGGAATAAATGTTTACATCTACATAGCTGGACAGAGCATTAACTACAGCAAGACCTACACCATGTATTCCACCAACGTGTGTATGAGGCGCATGCCCATCATATGTTGCTGTAAAGTGAAGTTCTGTCATAACTCGTTCTAAAAAAGTTTTACCCTCTATATAATGAATAGGTAAACCTTCCCCATCATCAACAACCTCAACACTATCATCAGAATGTAGAATTATTTTAATTTCTCTACATTTGTTTATTATGAACAGATCAAGGCTATTACTAAAAACTTCCCAAAGCAGATGATGCAGCCCTGATCCATCATCTGTATTACCAACATACATTCTTGGTCTTTTTGCTACTGCTTCCAGCCCTTTTAGTATTTTGATATTTGAACTATCGTACGAGTTACCCAAAACAAACTCTACCTTTCAGCTTAATAAAAAAGTTTTTCCCTAAATGGTAATTATTACTAAAGCTAACACCCGGTGCAACCCATGGTTGAACGAAGTCGATATCGCGGAGAAAACCTCATCCAGCCAAGCATTAGTATCTATCAACATATAATGTAACCTCAGGCCTCTTAACAGAGAGGACTTCAATAACCAATCATGAGGTTACAAGATGACATCATCATCTGAGTCGGATTTCAAGAAAAATTATGAACAGCATTTAAAGCACCTGAAGCTCAAAGGCCTCCAGCCCAAAACCATCGATGCCTGCTCGTGCTATTCGCCGTATTGGCGAGTATTTTAGTGACCAAATCAATGGCCTATCAGAACAGCAATGGATGGATTATTTTTCAGATTTGCTGTTAGATGTCAATTACTTTGACAGGTTCGCGACAATTATCACCCGCATGTGTACCTGGTGATGCCTGCTGCCGCAATTGATAAAAAAGGCTTGTGGCAGCAGAAATCCAGCTACCTGTTTGACCACAAAGCTTTGGCCACGTGACCTTTCGTTATCAAAACGGCAAAACGAAAAAAACCGAGTACAGAACAATGCCCGGCGCTGAATTTTTGTGGTTGATTCTACAGCCTATTTTGCCAAAGGGTTTCCGGCGCGCTCGTAATTTTGGTTTTTTGCATTCGAACTGCAAGCGTTTGATTGCCTTGATTCAGTATCGGTTCGGGTTTGACCCAAACCGGGCCTTAGCCCTAATTAAAAAACGGCAATAGGTCTCTGATCAAAAATCGGCTTTCTGAGCTGAGGGGTACATTCGTTTTGAAAAGGACTAAAAACGACGAATAGAGGCCCCCTTGTCGATAATCGCTGTCGAAATGGCGGTGAAGTCTGCTTATTTTACGGGTCTAGCCATCATGCTGGGTCTTGAAGTAAGTCGATTCAAAAAAGATATTTTCTATGTCAATTCTGAGTATTCCCGGCCGGGCTTGTCCAACAAACGGTTAAGATTGTGGCTTCTTGCTGTGCTCGAATCATAATCTAACCTTATTCATTACGCTTTTTTCAATATTAGATGCGACAAATAATTCAAACAATATTATAATCAAAAAACACTACTGGATTTAAATTAAAGCGCTTGGATAATTTAGTTATATGTTCTTTTGTGAGATTTCTTTTTTCATTCAATATCATGGATACTAAAGATTTCGATCCTATTTCATCTTTAAATCCAGATACCGTTAAATTATGTTGATCCATTAGTACTCTAATAACCGATATTTCTTGATTTACGTTATTTGCCTTTCTATCAAAAATTATTATTTCTTCCTGACAGGACTCATACCGATCAATTGATTTTGATATGATATCAATTAAATCAGTCAATGGGTCATCCGTGTTATCATTTGCCTCATTAAAAAGATGTTCAACTATTTCAAGTGCTTCTTGGTAATCTTCTTTAGTTTTAATGTGAAGAATATTTGATGCTTCATGTGCAAATCCTAGAAAAGAATTTGTTAGAGATTCTGATTTCATAGCTAACATACATTACTCTCCTTTTCTGTATTTATTACAAAGTTTGTTATATTCCGCATGGGGAACAATATGCTTTACATAAATTTTCTGGCATGAAAATAGAATAGCACAAATTAACCTTAAGTTATTTCCGCCTATATCAAGAACCCACCATTTATCCTTAAATTTAAAATTGTCAAGCGAGGCAAATGTTCCCTTCATTATGAGTGGCGTTTCAAATTCAGATTTTCTTAAAACATTATAAGTATGCATGATTGCATCTTTATCACGGGGATATTTAGTCGAAGATTCTGAAAAAGGTTTCTTGGAAATAACATGCACAATACGCCCTCTTTGTTGACATAATGTGAACTTTAGCATTTCTCAAAAATGTTTACAAGATGTGAACTTTTCGCTTTAAGCATAACGCCCCAATCGCGTGCATTGGTTTGTTGGACGAAACCGTTATCGCGGAGAAAACCTCAGCCAGATAAGTATTCGTATCTCTTAACATACAATGTAACCTCAGGCTTCCTTATCGGAGAGGACGTCAATAACCAATCATGGGGTTACAAGGTGACATCATTATCATCTGAGTCAGATTTCAAGAAAAATGATGAAAAGCATTTAAAGCACCTGAAGCTCAAAGGCCTTCAGCCCAAAACCATCGATGCTTATGCTCCAGTATTACAGTACCCCATTGCCATTTTACTAATTTCTTCAACAGATTTATCTAGCCACAATTTTTTCTGCCACTCAGTATAATCAAAAGGTTCTTTTAATATAAGTGTAATAAAGCGTTCAGCCTGAACCTCACCTAAAGATGCTATTAATGCCTCAATGCCAATTAGTTTTACCTCATTATCGGTTATTGCTGTCATTTTAAAACTCCTTAACATAATCAACAGGGTTGGCTGCATGGATAATTTTTTGTGATTTCAACTTAGAAAGCAACTGATCGTCCGTTGAAATAAAACAATCTGACTCACCTTCAATTGCACACGCTACATGTAGGGCATCCTTGGGCTTGATCCCAATTCGTGTATATTTATTTGCATTTTCTACAATTTGCTCATTTGCTAACACTTTCACAAATGATAAATTTTTCCATCTCCCGATGGCTACTTGCCTTTCATTGTGCGGATTTTGAGAGTTCTCAAACTCTAAAATGTAAGACCAAACTAGCTCTAAATTACTGTTTTTTATATGACCTTGTATAAATAATTTTGCTTCAGATTCAATTCTAATACGTATCTGATTCTGATCATCAAATGGCCTATTGAATACACAATTATCGAGGTAAACTCTCATTAGCAATTCCCCTAATTCCTTACAAGAAGTCTAACACATTAATATTTATGAAAATATTTGATTGCCTGAGAAGCCTAACGTCCCAATAACCGGCCCCGGGCTGGACAGCTACCTGACTTTCAGCGGATAACAGCTTTATGGGCGGGCACTCAACTCAAAGTCGCCGGAAATCCTCGTGGCTGGTTGGGCGAAGCCGCTATCGCAGAGAAAACCTCAGTCAGCTAAGCATTAGTATTTGTTAATATACAATATAACCTCAGGCCTCTTATCAAAGATGACATCATCATCTGAGTCAGATTTCAAGAAAAATGATGAACAGCATTTAAAGCACCTGAAACTCAAAGGTCTTCGGCCCAAAACCATTGATGCCTATACCCGTGCTATTCGCCGAATTGGCGAGTATTTTAGTGACCAAATCAATGGTCTATCAGAACAGCAATGGATGGATTATTGTTCAGATTTGCTGAGGTCTTATTCATGGCGTGCGGTCAAACTTGATTTGTACGGCCTTAAATTCTATTGCACGTAGGTTTTGCGCAAAACTTGGGAAAATGTCAACCCCATCAACCCACCAAAGGCTCAACGTTCACGCTCAGTTATCGCGTTTTTTATTTCACGATTGATAGTTTGGGTTTACGCCTTGAGAGGAGTGCATTTGTTTTGAAAACAACTAAAAACGACGAATAGGAGGCCTTGTCGATATAATCTTACTCGTTCGAATCACGCTCTAGCCTTATCCGTTGGGCATATAAGCTGGCATACAAACCGTTGTTCAATATCAGCGCATCGTGGTGCCCGTCTTCAACGATGCGGCCTTGATCAAACACCAAAACTCGGTCGGCTTGTTTGATCGCGCTTAAACGGTGCGCGATAATGAGCGTGGTTTTCCCGGCTAAAAATGTTTCTAAAGCTTCATGCAGTTTGAATTCTGTGGTGATGTCGAGCGATGAAGTGGCTTCATCCATGATCACGATTTTGGGCTGGCTCAGCACCATGCGCGCAATCGCAATGCGTTGGCGCTGCCCACCCGAGAGGCGGATGCCATTGTTACCGATGATGCTATCCAAACCATCGCTTAAGGCTTGAATCACATGATCCAATTGCGCAATGCGTAGGGCTTGCCATAAATCCGCTTCTGTGTGCTGTTTCCCGAGGGTTAAATTCATTCGAATGGTATCGTTGAACAGTGCTGGGTGCTGTAAAACCGTGGCAACATGGTCACGGATAACATCCAAACCAATCTCGCGGAAAGACACGCCGTTAAACAAAATATCACCACTATCTGGGGTATATAAACCGAGTAAAACATGCACCAACGTGGTTTTGCCACTGCCACTGGTGCCGACCAGGGCGACGCGTTCTCCGGCGTGAATATTGATCTCAATCTGATCCAGCACCCGTGGGCCTTGTTGATAACAAAAGGTCAGTGCTTGTGTTTGTATGCTCAAGGTCTTGCTGCTGATGAAGGGGTTGTGCAGATGCGGGTATTGTGGTTCTTGTGGCATATTCAGCAGCTGATTGATGCGGCTTAACGCGGCATTGGCGGAATGATACGCGTATTGTATGCCGAGTAATTCTTGTACTGGGCTCATCATAAACCACAAATAGCCAAACACGGCGAACATAAAACCGACGGATAAATCAGAATACAGCACCAGCAACATGCTTAACGCACGAAACATATCAAACCCAAACAAAAAAATCACAAAAGACAATCGGGCGGCGGCATCACTTTTCCAGGTGAAATTACCCGAATGTTGTTTGATGTGTTTGGCCTGCTGAATCACGCGTAACAAATAATGTTGGTCTCGATTGGCCGCGCGAATCTCCTGAATGGCGTCCAGGGTTTCAGCCATGGACTCTTGAAACAGCGCATATGCAGCGTTTTCACGTTTTTTCAGGCGTTTGACGCGTTTCCCCATGACCGTGGTAAAATAAATAATAATAGGGTTAAAGCATAAAATAAACAAAGCCAATGGCCAGTGAATCCACAGGAGTACGGCAGCGGCACCCAGAATGCTCAACAACGCGACCAAAAAACGGCTAACTGAAGCGCCAACAAAGAGGTCGATGGCATCCATATCGGTGATCAAATGCGAGGCGATTTTACCGCTGCCCAAGGTTTCATATTCAGACAAAGAAACGTGATGTAAACGCAGTAAAATATGTCGGCGTAAATGAAACGTGATGTCTTTGGAAATGAAGGTGAACTGTTGCATTTGCCACACGCCGAGCAGCACGGTCAACAGCCTTAAGGTCAGGGTGATGGCTAACATGGTGGCGATATAAACGCTCGCGAGCTGCCAGTCGGCGGGGTAAAACTGGTTCATCAGGCCGATGGAAACCCCCGGTTGCTGCAACAACACCTCATCCACCATGAGGGGCAATAACAGCGGAATCGGGACACTGGCAATGGCCGCCAGAATGGCGATGATATGCGCCGATATCAGGGTTTTTTTATGCTGTAACGCGATGCTTAAAATAGACGTCCAAGTATAAGGTGGGGCAGTCAGTCGCATAGCCGTTTCGCATTAAGGTTGTCTGGGGTATCGAGTATAAGGTTGGTACTGAGGATAATAGTACATGGGGGGGTAATAGGGGTAAGGGCCGCGATAAGCAATGTATGGATAAGTCGGTTTTTGGGGTGCGGGTTTGGGGGCCACAACGTGGGGTTGGTAATCGCGAGTTTCGATGGCGGTGGCGCTCAGGGGGGTATACAGCGCGGCCACGATTTGGTCTAACTCGGCCTCATCAATGTGGGCCACTGGGGCGCTGTTTGCGGCTTGCTCGGGGGCCAACCAGGCCATGCCTTGCCAACCACTGAGCATAATCAAGAGCAGCGCACAACTGGCGGTGATCCAGCGTGTTTTGTGGCTGCTGGGCGTGAGTATGGGGGTGGGCAGTGGTGTTGCCGTGTGGTGTTTGACCAATAACTCAGTATCAAAGGTGATGTCGGACTCACACACCGTCGGCGTTACGCCTCGGCTTTGTGCATCTAAGAGGTCGTGTAAACTCTCGGTGGTGAGTGGGTTTAAGGTTTTTTGTGTGGATACATCCATGTTGATTCCTTGTCGCAGCTTGGCCAAGTTGGCAGCCCCGTCATCATATCGAAGATGGGGTAACAAATCATGTGCTGATGGCAATCAGTGGGCTGATATATGCCAATATAATGGCCCTGTTGGCATTTTTACCTAAGTCGTGCTTTACTCCATGCATGGCAGACTCAGGGGGAACAGACGATGGATCAGAGCGAAGATGAGACGGTGGTGGGCCAGCAGAGCACACACTATACAGCAGGCTCCTCCGTATTTGCGTGGATTATTTGTTTCTCTTTACTGGTCGGTTATGTGTTTGTGGGCTGGCAGTATACGGTGGGCCATGCGACGATTGAAGCCCAAGCCCAACAGCTCGACTTGCAAGCCGATAAAATTACCCACTTACAAGCGGCCTCACATAACATTACGCAGCGTCAATTAGCCTTTGATCAAGAACGTGCTGGGTTATATTTGCAACTGGGTGAATATGCAGCCGCAGCCACCGCGTATGATGCCGCATTGCGCGCAGCGCCGGAAGATGCCGCTTTACATCTGGGTAAAGGCCGCACACTGGCGCATCTAAAAGAATATAAACGTGCCTTAGCACATTTTGCACAGAGCCTTGATTTGCGAGCCTCGGCGGCGGCGTATTTTGCCCGTGGAAAAGCCTATGCCAGCATGGGCCAGCCGGAAAAAGCCATTGAGAACTACCGCCAAGCCGCGCACGCTTCGCCGAAAGACGCGGCCATTTTTATCGCTTTGGCCCAAGCCTACAGCCAACAAGGCAAATCACAAGCCGCCATCATCGCGTATGCCAGTGCTTTGGCTGAAGAGGCCGACAATGCCGCGCTCTATTATCAGCGTGGTGTGCTGTATGTGGCTTTAAACAAACCCAAACAAGCCATCGCCGATTTTACCCAAAGCTTGGCCTTAGAGGCGAACAATGTTCCGGCATATTTAAAGCGGGCGGATCTTTATCAGCAACAAGCGCAACATAGTGCGGCGGTCGCCGATTACACACAAGCCGAATTGCGCCAGCCATCCGCTCAATTGTATTTTAAGCGGGGCCTGTCTCAACGAGCCTTGGCGCATTTGGCCGACGCGCAGCAAGATTTTAGCTTAGCAGTACGCTTTGATCCCAAGTTGGCCGAGGCGTATTTTCAGCGTGCAGAAGTCAGCCGTGAGCGTCAGCGGGATGCACAAGCGGCAGAAGATTATACACAGGCGATCACGTTAAACCCGAATATCCCCAACGGTTATTTGGCGCGTGGAAAATTGTATGTGGTACAACAAAAATACCAATTGGCCTTACAAGATTTTCACCAAGCACAACAACACAATCCCGAGCAAGCACAGGCGTACCAATTGCAAGGTGCCTTGTATATGCATTTGGAGGATTTTTTAAAAGCCTTAAAAAGCTTTAATCACGCCATTCAACTTGATCCAAAACAAGCCCAAGCCTTCAGCGAGCGCGGATATACGTATCTGGCACTGGGTCGCTTAGAAAAATCCGTCTCGGACTTTGATCAAGCCTTGAGTTTGCAACCTGAGTTTGCCCTTGCGAGCATTGGGCGGGGCAGAGTGAACCAATTATTGCAGCGATATGATGCCGCTTTATTGGATTTTTCGACTGCGATTAAGATTCAGCCGCAGGCCGATACCTATGCCTTGCGGGGGGATGTTTATCGCTTACAACAAAAATCGGATGACGCGCTGGCAGATTTCACCCAAGCACTCACGCTAGACCCCAGCCATATACAAGCACAACAGCGACGTGCAGATATTTATTATGGGTTAAAACAGTACGCTAAAGCGGTGCAAGACTACGAAGCTATTTTGGCCTTAAACGTTGATAGAAAAATTAATTATGCGCACTTAGGCACCGCTTATTATCATTTGAAACGTTATAAAAAAGCCTTATTCCCGCTACAAAAAGCCTTAAAACGGAATAGACAGGCAGCACAACTGTATTATGTGTTGGGCATGACGTTGCAACATCTGGGGGACATTCAAGATGCGATGAAAGCCTTGAATGAAACCTTAATTTTGGATCCAAAGCATGCACAGGCCTTATTGGCTCGTGGCAATATTTACATGGCGGCGAAACTGTACCCCAAAGCACTGCAAGACTACCTCAGCAGCTTACAAGCCTCACCCAAACAAGCCGGCCTGTACCAGCGCATTGGACATGTGCATTTAAAGCTGAAAGATAACCCCAAAGCGATTGCGGCCTTAACCCAAGCGATTGCTGAAAACCCAAAGAATAGCCAAGCGTATTATCAGCGTGGCAGTGCCCACTTCTTTTCGTATGACGACCAAAAAGCCATTGCGGATTTCAGCCAAGTGATTGCCCTATCGCCCAAATTTTTTGGCGCTTACACCCAGCGAGGGCATGCGCATTCCGAAGCCAAGCTGTATGCAAAAGCCATTGCGGATTACACCCAATCGCTGGCATTAAAACCCGGTGTGGCCTGGACCCACTTTAAACGCGCGAATGCGCAGTATTCTTTGGATCAATTTGATGCTGCCATTGAGGACTATTCCAAAGCCATTGCGTTAGACGCGACAAAAGATGCGTTTTATTACAACCGTGGCATCAGTTATGAAAAAATCAAAAATCGAGACAAAGCTTTAGAAGACTATAATCAGACACTGGCGTTAAACAGCAAAAACTATGATGCATACCTCAACCGGGGGGGCATTGTTGGCCGCAAGGGTGACCTGGAGCAATCAGTTGAGGACTTTAGTCGGGCAGTCAAAATTCAGCCGGATAATTATAAAGCCTATCTCAACCGTGCTTTGGCATACATTGCGTTGCACCAATATCAACGTGCGATTAATGACTACACCATTTTGCTGGATAACGCAGACACGCCGAGCGTGTTGAATATCGCGTTTGAACGCGGCCTGGCGCATTATGAGTTAAAAAACTACACGCAAGCGGTTGAAGACTTCACTCGGCACCTGGCGAAACAACCGCAAGATGCCGGTGTACTGAATATGCGTGCGGTGGCGTATACCACGTTAGAAAAATACCAAGATGCGATTAACGATTACGAACAAGCCTTAAGCATCAAACCGGACATGCAAGCGGCCTATACCAACCTCGGTTGGGCTTACTTACTCCTGAAACAATGGGAGTCGGCGAAAAAAGCCACCGAACACGCGCTCACTTTAAAAGCCGATTCATTGGCTGCGAACGTCAATTTAGGCCATATCTATCTATTACAACAGCAACCGGAAGCGGCATACCGTTATTATGAAAAATCCATGGCGTTAGCCACGGATGCACAAAACATTGTGGACGGGCCGATTCTAGACTTAACCTTGTTCATTCAAAAAGGCTGGGCCATCGACGCATCCACACGTGCGCTTGAATGGTTTCGCACACGGGCATCCAACATCGTGGTGCCGGATTAACGCAAGGGTTACTGTAAACCTACTCACAAAGGAGTGTCATTTTGGCGGCTTTGAATCAACAGCCGGAGGCGGTTTTGACCTCATCCGAGGTTTTTGCGCACATCAATCAACGCGGTGGCGCGATTATGCAGCGCCTGCAAAAACAGCTCTCTCAACCGCACCAACATCGGCAGTTACGCACTTGGCGTATTGCCGAAGCGGCGACCATTTTAGGCGTTTCCGCGCAGACCATTCGAAAACATGAAACCCCGGATGGTCAAGACCGTGCGCATCCAGAGCAAGCGGCTTTATTGGGAGCACCGAATTATGACGCGCAAGGTCAACGCATCTATACGCTGCCAAAGCTGACCGAAATGCGCCAACGTTTAGGCCAATACCGGGCCAAACCCGCAGGCGCTGACCCGGCCATTATTGCCAGCTCTATCTTTAAAGGTGGCAACCACAAAACCACCACCACGGTGAATTTGGCGGGTTACTCTGCGCTGATGAAAGGCCACCGGGTGTTGGTCATTGACTTAGACCCACAAGGCACGTTAACCACCTATTATGGTTACCGACCGGGTTTTGATCTGCTGGATAATGAAGACGCCACGGTGATCTCGGCGATGACCGAAGACCCGGTGTCGATTAAAAGCGCGATTTTACCCACGCAATGGGACAACATTGATTTAATCATGGCCGATAGCCGCTTGGAAGGCTTAGACCTGACCTTATATAACCCGGACATGAACAACCAAAAAAACTTAGGCCCAGTCTTCAACCGGCTGACCTTGGCTTTAGAATTTATTAAAGCAGATTATGATGTCATCTTATTGGACTGTGCGCCGAATGCCGGTTCATTGACGTACAATGCGGTGCAAGCGGCGAACATCTTTTTGTTCCCACTGAAACCGGATGCCTCCTCGGTTTCGTCTTTGACCAGTTTTGCCGGGATCTTGCATGAAGTCACGCAATACACCAAACCGCAGCACTGTTTCATTCGGGGATTTTTAACCGACATGAAAAAAAATGAAGAATCCAACATGATGCGGGGTTTAATTGAAACCTTATTGAAAACTCCCCAAGGTTCTTTATTGCTAAAACAAACCATGGTCAACTCGGTCGAGTTAGAGCGCGCAACGAATGACTTATCCAGTTTATATGAAGTGGAGCCGAGGGGAGATCGTAAAGCGTATCGAAGAGCGTTGCATGCGTTTAACCGGCTCAGTGGCGAGCTCTATGAACTCATAGAAAACATGTGGGGAGTGGCATAAGATGGCAAAAATGATGGGGGCCGCCGCGCATTTATTGCGTGATATCCAAGGCCTAGAAGATGATTTAAGCGGGCCATACGTCCCCCGAAAAACGCCTGAAAGCGCCCCAGAGGTGCAGATGTTGGCGCTTGATCAATTGAGCCAAAGCCCCTTCCAAGCCAGAACCTTATTTTTAGACGATGAGCTGGCCAGCCTGGCGGACTCATTTTTGGAGCACCAAGAAAACGGCCAAATTGTCGGCGTCATTCAACCCCTGGCGGCTCGCCCCCACCCCACACAACGTGGCCGTTATCAATTGGCCGCCGGTGAAAAACGTTGGCGTGCGGCGGCATTGGCCGGGTTAGCGCGAGTGCCGGTGATGGTGAAAGCGTATACCGACCGCGACATGATGTTGGTGGGTTTGTTGGAAAACGTGAAACGCGGCGGCCTGGCACCGATTGATTTGGCCAAAGCGGCAAAAAAACTAAAAGAAGATTTTAATTATAAAAATATAGAAGTTGCAAAATTATTAAATTTGGGTAAAAGTCGCTCTGCGTATTCCATGGCCGTGAAAATATTAATGCTGCCAGACGCGGTGCAAACCTTGATGAATGAAAACCAAACCTTGTTCACCGCCAAGCATGGCCGCATTTTATTGGAACACCCAATGGCCGAAGCTGAATGCTTGAACCTGGCCAACAAAGTGATTGATTTGGGCTGGTCTACACGCGCTTTGGAACGTTATTGTGAAGCTTTAAAACACCCCCCCAAAACAGCCGCCCCCGAAACCGCGTTATCACCGTTAGATGCGGCCCAACAGCAAGTGCTTGAGCAACTGGGGACATACCTCTCGCAGCCGATTGAATATGCACAGTCAGGCGGCAAACACGTCTTAAGTGTTGCTTGTGAAGCGCATCAACTAGAAGCGGTGTTGTCTCAATTTTCCGCCTTACTGGCGCAACAACAGGCTTAAGCGGTTAAACCGGTTTAACCGCCGCTGACGCGGTTAAATAATCATCCGCCAACGCCACCATGGCGTGCTCAATCAAGCCAACATCCGCATCCGCTTTAAACGCATTATCAGACAAATATTGACGCCAACGTTTGCCCCCAGGGATGCCCTTAAAAAACCCCAATACATGTCGGCTGATGTGTTTCAGCGGCACGCCTTGTGCCAACTGAGCGGAAATGTACGGCAAATAAGCGGACACGACTTGGTGCCGAGTCAAAACCGGGGCGGTGTCCGCAAACACCGTTTGGTCAAGCGCCAAAAAGTGGTTCGGGTTGGCATAAATTTCACGCCCGACCATCACCCCATCCATCTGGGTTAACTGCTGCTGGCTCGCCTCCAAGGTGTTAATGCCGCCATTGATGACCATCGGTAAGGTGGGAAAATCCGCGTGTAATTGATGCACCATGGGATAATTCAGCGGTGGAATGGTGCGGTTTTCTTTGGGGCTTAACCCCTTCAGCCAGGCTTTGCGCGCGTGTACATACAACGCATCACAGCCAGCCGTTTGCAGCATCCGCACAAACTGGCATAAGGCCGCATAACTGTCGTGATCATCCACCCCAATCCGGCACTTCACACTCACCGGGATGTTCACGCGCTGTTTCATGGCGGCCACACACTCAGCAACCAACGCAGGGTGGAGCATTAAACTGGCCCCAAAACACCCCGCATGCACGCGTTCACTCGGGCAACCCACATTCAGATTCACCTCATCATACCCAAACGCCTCAACCACTTGCGCAGCGGCGGCCAATTGGGCCGGATCATTGCCACCCAGTTGCGCCACAATGGGGTGCTCGAAAGCCGCATACCCCAACAATTTCTGTTGGTCGCCATGCAGAATGGCTTGGGCGGTAATCATTTCGGTAAACAGCAAAGCATGGCGTGACATCAGCCGCACCAAATAACGAAAATGGCGGTCGGTATACGCCATCATGGGGGCCACGGAAAAGGTGCGATCTACAGACATAAGCGGATTCTAACGGTAACCAAGATGTGCGGATTGTATTTTTAAGCCCCCAGCATTGCAAGTGTGCTCATCCTGCGGGGGCAGTTGTCATGTGTCGTGTGCGTGTATAATATTGTGGATCATGTCATCTAAGGATCTATGCCCGCATGCCTTTACACCCTGCAACCCTCGAATGGTCTGGTGGCAGCCCATACTCGGCCGATTTTAAGGATGTGTATTTCTCGCCGCAAGGGGTCGCGGCCGAAACCGAATACGTCTTTTTTGCGCATAACCAACTGCCCCAACGGTGGGCTAATGGCAAAGACTTTACCCTGGCCGAAACCGGCTTTGGCACCGGCTTGAATTTTTTGCTAACGGCGCAATTATGGCAACGCCACGCGCCCAAACACGCCACCCTGCATTATATTTCGATTGAAAAACACCCCTTACCCCTGGCCGCATTACACACGATTTATGCCCACTACCCAGACTTAAACCGATTTAGCCAAGACCTGCTGGCGCATTATCCGCCCTTGGTTCGCGGGTTTCATACGCTGACACTGGCGCAAGGGCGCATCCGTCTATTATTGATTTTTGATGACATTGCCGCCGCATTGGCGGCTTTACAGGCCAAAGCCGATGCCTGGTTTTTAGATGGTTTTACCCCCGCGCGAAACCCAGCCATGTGGACTTTGGCGGTCTGCCAAAGCCTTGCTGAGCACACGCAAACCGGTGGCACCTTCAGCACCTATACCGCCACCAGCCAAGTCCGTCGGCAGCTTCAAGCGGTCGGGTTTGAGGTACGGAAAGACGCCGGTTTTGGCAAGCGCGAGATGTTATATGGGGGCTTGGCCGCGCCCACCTCAGAGCATGCCGGTTCCACGCCGCCGTGGTTCTGCCTGCCGCCGCCTCAGCCAGCCAAGCAAGTCATCATTCTGGGGGCGGGAATCGCCGGGTGTGCGGCGGCGTTTTGTTTGGCTCAGCGCGGTTATCAAGTGCGTGTCTTAGAGCAACATGCGCAGCCGGGGCAAGCCGCATCGGGTAATCCGAAAGGCGTGTTAAGGCCAAAACTGACGACTGACCACAGCGCCTTATCCTGTTTTTACACGCATGCGTTTTTCAGCACCCAGCAGCTCATTCACACATGCCGTCAAGCCGGTCATACGATTGAATATGATGCCTGTGGAGTGGTCGAGCTGGCCACGCAGGCACGCCAGCAACAGCGGCAAGCCAAACAGCAAGCCGTCTTTGGCAGCATTGAGCGGCATCTATTGCCGTTAAGTGCGGCACAAGTCACACACAAATTACCGATGGTGGCAGCATACTCAGGCCAATACTTTCCCCAAGGTGCCTGGGTCAACCCGCAACAACTGTGTGCGGCATTATTGGCCATGTACCCCGAGCGTATTGGTTTTGTGCCGAATACTCAGGTGCAAGCGTTGACCTATGCGGATGCGCACTGGCATTGCCACGCGCAGCAGGACTATGTGGCACCGATTGTGATTGTTGCGAACAGTTATCAAGCCACCCAATTGGCCCAATGCCAGCATTTGCCGATGGACAAAATCCGAGGCCAAATGACGCAATACCCAGCCACAGCCAACACACAAGCCTTGGCGCACATCCTGTGTGCGGATGCCTACTTGATACCCGCCACCGACGGTGAGCATGTTTTGGGGGCCAGTTTTGAGGCGGATGTAAGCACCCCAACCTTACAAGCGCACAGCCAGCGCGAGACCATCCAGCACCTCAACCGTTGTTTGTCTGAGCCATTGTCAACCGATGTGGCCTTGCGTGGCCGGGTCAGTTTTCGGTGTACGGCGGGGGATTATTTGCCATTGGTTGGGCCGGTGCCAGAGCGGGCTTTTCATCAAAAAGCATATGCGAATCTGTCGTTAGGGCGGCCCATGGCGGCTTATCCGCAGGCGCAAGATTACCCTGGTTTATTTATCTCCAGTGCGCATGGGGCGAGGGGGCTGACCGGTGGAGTCTTGGCTGCACAGATTTTGGCAGCGATGATCAGTGGTGAGCCCATGCCGGTGGCGCGGCAAACCCTGCACGCGATTCATCCGGCGCGTTTTTGGATTCGTCGTTACCAACGCCAAACCGTGGCCAAGCGTTGAGCTTTAAATATCGCTATAAAGATTGATGAACTCAGAAGAATAACCGGTATGGTTCAGCACCCATTGCTTGAACTCATCGGCGGGCATGGGTTTACTGAAAAAATAGCCTTGTATTTGATCGGCCTGATGTTGCCGAAAGAAATTCAATTGCGCCTCAGTTTCAACGCCTTCGGCCACCACCGTCAGATGTAAACTTTTGGATAACAGCACAATGGCAATGCCAATGGCCGCACTGTCAGGGTCGGTGGTGACATCAATCACAAAAGAACGGTCAATTTTTAAGGTATCAATGGGAAACTGTTTTAAATAATTCAGTGAGGAATACCCAGTGCCAAAATCATCCAACGCAATGTGTAAGCCCATGCGCTTTAAATGCAATAAAATGGCATTACTGTGATCACAATTATCCATCAAAATACCTTCGGTGATTTCCAGTTCTAGGTATTGATAGCTTAATTGGGTTCGCTGTAAAATATCCGTGATATTTTGTGTGATGTGTTCATCATTAAACTGTTTCGCCGACAGATTCACAGCCACGCGTAACTTAGGCAAACCTTCACGCTGCCACGCTTTGGTTTGGCGGCAAGCCTCCTCAATCACCCAGGTGCCAATGCTGATGATGAGCCCACATTCTTCGGCCAGGGGGATGAATTTAAACGGGGAAATTAAGCCTTTTGTGGGGTGATTCCAGCGTAATAACGCCTCCATACCCAAAATTTTACCGGTTAAGGTGGAGACTTTGGGTTGGTAATGTAAGGCCAGTTCATGGCGTTCAATGGCGCGCCGTAAATCGTTTTCCATCTCCAGTTTTTCGAGTGTTTCTTGGTTGCGTTGCTCGGAATGAAACTGAAAATTATTCCGCCCAATGGATTTTGCATGGTGCATGGCGGAGGCCACATTTTTTAACAACAGGCTGGTTTCATCGCCATTTTCGGGGAACAAACCAATGCCAATGCTCACCGTGATGTGAATCTCACTGCCTTCAATCAAAAATGGCTGGGATAACGTCTGGGTGATGCGCCGGGCCACAATGGCGGCATCTTCTGGGCGATCAATTTCACCCAAAATAATCACAAACTCATCCCCGCCTAAGTGCGCGATGGTATCGCCTTGGCGGTCATTGGTGTCTTGCGTGCCATCGGCGCACACCGCGCGGGTAATGCAATCGCTTTGGCGCATGCACTTAGACAAACGAACCGCCGTTTCGGTAATCAACTGGTCACCGACGGTATGCCCAAAATTATCATTAATGCGCTGGAATAAATCCAAATCCACGGACAATACGCCACCGATGCGGTTATAACGTTTGCTCAGCTCTAACACATAACCTAAGTGTTTTTTGATGTAAGAGCGATTCGGTAAACCGGTTAATTTGTCGTAATACGCCAGTTGTACAATGTCGCGCTCGGCTTGGCGGCGCTCGGTAATGTCCTGCGCAATGAACAAGCGGTCGTCCGTGCTGGAAGGTTCGGACTCTTCATAAATAATGCGCTCGTCACCATTGTGTAAAATAATTCGGTGTTCGAGTGATAATTTTAAATTATTGGTTAACGCATCATCTATTTTTCTTAAGGTATCGTCGGTATCATCGGGGTGGATATGGTCTAAAAAATCACTCAGATACTCCGGGCTATTGCCGGTCAGGCCAAAAATATTCCGAATGCCCTCGGAGACATGAATATGATGGGTTCTGGCATGCACTTCTAAATGCCCAATACGAGACACCTTTTGCACCATGGCCAAGCGGCGTTCATTGTCTTTGGCCAAATTGATCGACTGTTGGGCTCGGAAAATAAATTCAATGCGGTGAGGCAATACGGAAAAGTTAATTGGTTTTGTAATAAAGTCTATCGCACCTGCGGCATAGGCCTGATTGATGGACTGGGTATCATGTAACCCGGTCATCATCACAATCGGCGTATGCTCAGCATTGGGTAACTGGCGCAAAGCCGCGCAAGCCTCCAAACCATTCATCCCCGGCATCATAAAGTCCATTAAAATAATGTCGATCACTTGCCGTTTGAACAGATCAATACTGGCCTGGCCATCACCCACCTCAAACACCTTGAACCCCCCTTTGCTAAGCGCGGTCGCGGCAAGTTTTCGTGATACACGGTCATCATCTACGATGAGAACGCGGTGTTGGCTGGATGCGTTAGAGCCCAAGTGAGTACCTAATGGTTGTCAAAGATCTATTTATAGTTTAGAGGATGATGGGTAAAAAACTAGGCTAGCCCTGGCGCTTATTCTGGTGGCGGGGCGTTTGTGGGCATGCAAGAAGAAAATAGATTGGTATTAAGGTCAGTGAAATTGAAGATTCATCAAGGCGTTGGTAGCATTTACCAACGCCGAGATTTCGCGTTAATGCGCGATGAAGAGGGACAGCGAAAGTATCCCAATTACTGTTGCACCCAACATCAGACCGATGATATGACAAGCACTAGCGTTATTGTTTAAGCGCTCTAACGGTGCCGTAATGTCACCCTTATGCTTTAACTTACCTTTCATCTTAAGCTTCAAATTCGTCGATCTCCTTGGGTAAATGTCACTAGGTCAGCGCGATAGATCATCTCCTATTAGAGTGAACCTGCTTCAAGTGGAGGATGTAATACAAACATCCCATACTTAGTATTCTAGTCAATGCCGGGGTAACAGAAAGGCGCAATCGGTGAAACTGTGACAAGCGTCACAGTTTTATATGGGTATTAATTGGATTTATTGGTGCGCGATAGGCCCGGATCGGCTGCCCGCTGGGGGTTTTAAATATGCTTCACGCCCAGTTGGGTTAACGCCTCTAACACATCGCTGGCGCGTTGGGATTTGCTGTCTTTGCCCCAGTAAAACGCATACGTTTTTTGTTTAACATAACGGTATGCAATGCACTCATTATTTAAACTGCCAGCCGACGTTGGAATGGCCAGATATTGTCTTTTAGCGGGGCGTGATAACGCAATGAAGGTTTCCTGCTGAATGGTTTTCACACTGCTGGAAAATTCATCATAAGGCACGATCTCCCCAGCCACATTCCGAATGCCCGAGATCGAATAATGGCACACCGCCAAATCGCGTTTGGATGCCGGTGGTAATGCCTTTAAAAAAGACAAAGCGTCTTTTTGCATGGCTTTGACTTGTGCGGGTTCCGGTGGCGGCCCAACATGGCTGCAACCGGCGAGTGAGAGTAAGGTGAAGGTTAAGTATGAAAATACAGTTAAGTAATTATTTTTATAATTAGACACGAGTAGCCTCGATAAGGTAAGTGGTCATGTAAATAGTGAACATAACACACTCTCTTCAGTTAATCCGAAGGCGGCCGATAAAAACGTTAATCCACCTTGTTGGGCTCATGAGCATGCGCATAGACCACCCCATTGAAATCACACCAGAACTGATTGTCTCGCTGAATGCAGCAGTCAAACAGCCCTCGGGAGCGCATTTTGCATTGTTGTTAAGTCAATTGTCCGTGCAAGCGGCACAGCCCAACCCGGTGCCGGTTGAAGCCGACATCCCCGCCCCAGAACCCAGCGCACAGAGTGATGCCGTCAATGGCGCACAGTTTTTAGACATCATTCAACGCAGCCATGTGTGTTTACCGGGTTAACCCGGATTTAAGTCAATCACTCAATCCAACCATTTAATCTAACCATTGAATCAAAAAATACAGCTGAGCCCCTTCAGACGAAATAAACGGCCCATTGACTTTGGCCGGGTGCAGATGGTTGTCGGGGTCTTTTGCTTGTAGGGTTTCGAGCTCAGAAGGGTACACCGTCACACAATTTTTCGGGAAGCGTTTGCGCCGCCCTCGGGTTGGCGTGTACACAATGGCGAAATGTGCCTGTAAATGTTCGGTGGTGTTATAAGGCATGGGCTTGTCTCCGCGTAACCGTCGCCGCATCATAGCCTAGATCATGATGGTCTACAATTGTCACACCGAGCATCGCTTAGGAGCCCGTATGTACATGCAAATTTGGCTGGGTTTACTGCTCAGCATCCTCACCCTCACCGGGCACGCGAGCTGCCTGGCGCAACGTGTGCAATTACAAGTCTTGGGCTCTGGCGGGCCAGAAATGGGGGATGGCCGTGCCTCCAGTGCGTACCTGATTTGGGTCGCGGACAAAGCCCGTGTTTTGATTGATGCGGGTGGTGGCAGCAGTGTTAACTTTGAGCGGGCCGGGGCCAAACTGGAGGACTTACAAGCGGTCTTATTCACCCATTACCATGTCGACCACAGTGGGGACTTCAGTGCTTACATCAAAGCCGCGTATTTCAGCCCCAGGGTCACAGACCTACCCGTTTATGGGCCGATGGGCAATGCTTGGATGCCTTCTACCCACGCGTTTTTGGCCGCGTTATTTGGCCCGCAAGGGGTGTATCCGTACCTCAGTGATTATGTGGTCAACTTTTTAGACCCCGACAACCCCCGCCAGCATCAGCCCGATTTTTCCCTCCAGCCTTACAGCGTGCCGTTAGACATCACCCAGCCGAAAACCTATGCCGTGAATGCGCAGCTCAAGGTCTCTGCCATACCGGTTCACCACGGCCCCATCGCTGCCTTGGCCTGGCGTGTGGATATTCACGGCTGTGCCATCAGTTTTTCCGGTGACATGAACAACACCACCAACCGGCTCAGCCAATTGGCCATGGCATCGGATGTGCTGGTGGCACACAACGCCATTCCAGAAGGCGCGCAAGGGGTCGCACGGCAGTTACACATGCCACCCTCTGAAATTGGCATCATCGCCGCACAAGCGAACGTCAGCAAACTGGTGTTATCACACCGTATGCAACGAACCTTAGGCAAAGAAACACAAACAACCACTCAGATTCAGCAGCATTATCACGGGCCGATTGTGTTTGCGCAGGATCTGGATCGGTTTGTGCTTGAATGAGGCAGCAAGGGCTAATCTTGTCCACCGTTGGCTGCCTTGGGCGGGGTGGGTAAATGGCTTAGGGTGCATTGAAGGCTTTCTCTAGTTCATCCAGGGCGGGTAAGGCATCTAACTGAGCGGCTTGCCAGCGCTGTGTTAACTCGACTCGGTGGGCCTCCTGGCTGTTGTGTAACAGCTTTACGTAGCTGCCAATGGCGATACCGAGGTTGTGCTTGTCGTTGGTGTGGAGGAAACCGGTGATGGCTTTTAAATACGAGGTGGCTGCCGTTAAGGTCTCGTTCTGTGCGGCGGCAAGCCTGCCCAGTTGGTGGTAGGAGGTCGCGGCGCCGTGTTGGTTGCCCTGTTTTTCTTCAATGGCCAGAGATTTTTGATACCAGGCTTCGGCGGCGGCATAATCGCGCTGTTCTTCTGCGACTATTCCCAGTTGGTGGTAGGTGTTCGCGGCGCCGTGTTGGTTGCCCTGTTTTTCGTTAATGGCCAGAGA
>Ga0256847_1000066_pt1 | contig 70207 bp, 49 predicted proteins | sample TeddybearmetaG_FD_189099 | JGI IMG/M metagenome (GOLD analysis project Ga0256847, IMG submission 189099) | Hydrothermal vent microbial communities from East Pacific Rise, Pacific Ocean - Teddybear | ecosystem: Environmental > Aquatic > Marine > Hydrothermal vents | place: Pacific Ocean: East... | reverse complement strand
ACGATTTATTTCTATTTTTCATACTCGAAAGATATCCAAACTATTACATATAATATAATAATTACATATATAATTCCCTTAATTTGTTACACACTCTAATAATTAAGTATTCTCTTTCAAACATATATGGTCGTTCGCCACGACTGGCTTTCATTTTCTCCTTGATGAGAAAACGAAACAAAAGAATCAAGCCGCTAAAAAGGCTATACTACGAAAGCTGCTCCCGCCACCCACTGTTTAGCGGCAATGCCATGCTCTTTTTAAAGTTGTGTCTTCGAAATGAAAATAACTACCCGAAACTTTTACCGCATGTTTACAGTTGTTTATATATTGTATAATAAAATATATTAACTTCTTAGGTTGACGCCTATGTCTAATGCAGCTCACAATGCCGCTCCCTCATCCCACAATAGCCGCCATGGCTATACTTTTTTGGAAATGAATTTATATTTTAAGATTAGGTCTACCAACCAACTTAATATTAATTAATTAAAAGTGCAATTTGTTACACACACTTTTTAAAAACATATTTAAGTTTCTATGAACAACATCTCTTTTCTCCAAGAACTGTCAAGCCTTTTGCAAATGTGAAAATAATATGTTTTTAATGGAATCAGTTTTACCAAAAAAATGAATGAAGTGAGACAAAACCAATTGTCGCAATAATAGTCTTTTGTAAGCCGCAGTTCCCCTGGCATCACTTATTGGTGAAATTTCAGAATTTAGTATTTCCAAAAATTCCATCAAAGTCGACTCATCCAGTCTTTTATTGACTAAATAAGCGGAGGATTGATGTAGATATTTAGGAATAGCAGATACACCACCCGCCGAAAGATGAATAGAAGCAATCGTATCATCACTATTCAATTTTATCTGACAAGCAGAATTTACACTAGCAATATCTAAGTGTGTTCGTTTGCTTACTTTTTCAAAATTAAATTGCTGAGATTCATCAGGAATCGGAAAATGGATACTTTCAATAAATTCATCTGACCTTTTATCTAATTTTTTATAGTCCAGAAACAAGGCTTTTAAAGGTAAGATTCTTCTTCCATTTGTATCATTCAATAACACACTACTATCCAGGGCCAGAAAAAAAATGGTCATGTCTCCAATAGGGGAGGCATTAACAATATTTCCACCTATTGTTGCCATATTTCTAATAGGGGTAGAAGAGACCAGTTTTAGGTAGGTATCTACTTTAGGAAATATCTTACGAATTATTTTCGAATTTCCGAATTCAGTAACTGTTGTTGACGCACCTATATGACAAACATTGTTATTGATTCTAATTCCTTTAAACTGCTCATCATCCAATATATTTTTAGTGCTCGACTTTCGAATCACTTCAGGCTTTTGTACCATCAAATCGGTACCTCCCCCAATTATTTGTTGATTCGAAAAGCCAGAAACAACTTGATGAGAACTTATTTTTTGCTGGAGCAATTGTAATTTATGTTGAATATCTTTTAAATAGGAAGGAAGAAAGTCATTTTCAACCAACCAGGTGAGGGTATTTTCCGCAGGTCTGTTTTCCATCAGTTTACTTAAATCTTTAGCAGCTCTTTCTATAGATTTGTATCCTGTGCAACGACAAATATTGCCGTCGATTGCTTTAATGGCATTGTCATAGTGCGGCATTTCTTCTGCCAGGACAAATCCCGTCAGAGACATCACAAACCCAGTGGTACAAAAACCACATTGTGTTCCATTGTTTTGAATCATTAAGTCTTGTACAGGAGAAAGTCTTGCTCCATTAAGACCCTCAACGGTCAACACGTGTTTGCCATGAACATTGCCCAATGGTGTGAGACAGGAAGTCATGGATTGATAAGTCATTTTGTTATGCTGAATCGAACCAATGAGCACAGTGCAAGCACCACAGTCACCTTCTCTACATCCAATTTTGGTGCCTGTCAGTTGCTTTGTATAACGGATGTAATCTAAGAGAAGACTTCCCTCTGGAAGCTGGGTTTCTACAATTTTGTTATTTAAAATAAATGAAATCATTTAACGTCCACCTTTATTTAATGTAGTGATTTAAAAACGCATTTTAAAGTGATTTGTTTGTGCCATGCCTTCCAAAGTCTTGTACGGCAGGCAGGCTTGATTTTCAAATTGAAATGATTTTTGAGGAACATAGTCAAAGCTATATGACGAAAAAATCATGATAAAATGAGAATCAATGACATGCAAAGGAATTAACAATATGTTTTTAAACCACTTCAATATTCAATTTTTTGCGCCTTAGTATCCCATTCAGTAAAAACTTCATAGGCTTCGCTTTGCAGTATTTGAGTTGTAGGGATTGAACGATCATTTATATTTAAATTTATTTCATTATAAATAAAATCGTCATCGAAACCTATCCTGGCTGCATCATCTTTAGAGCATGCATAAAATATTTTTTCAGGTCTGGCCCAATAAATCGCACCTAGACACATTGGACATGGTTCACAAGAAGTATAAATAGAGCAACCTTCTAATTGAAAAGAATTTAACGCTTTGCATGCATTACGAATAGCAACTACCTCTGCATGAGCAGTGGGGTCATTTGATGATGTTACTTGATTATTGCCTTCGGCAATTATTTTTCCATCTTTGACAACAATGGCACCAAAGGGACCACCTTCGTTTGACTGCATGCCATTTCTTGAAAGCTCAATGGCTCTCTTCATGAATTTTTTATCTGTTTCAGTCATTAGTGATATTTAAAGGTGAAGGTAATTTTTAACAGCTTCTTACAGTATATTTAGAGATGAAAAGATGGGTAACTCATTGTTTTTAAATCATCAAAAAAAATAATTCATAGTAAAAGTATTAAAATAGGAGGTAATTAAATAATTTACATTTAGAAGAGCAACTATATTATTAATCTTGTGCAATATGTAAAAAAACAACAACCTTATTTACTTCAATTGTTAAAATTAACTAAGGCCTATCTTGGAAAGAGTCACAAGGGATATGTGAAGAAATAAATATAATGCAAAACACTAAGGGAATATATAGTAAAAGATGTTGGATAGAAGGACGCTTACAGGAAGCCACAATTCTATATGATGCTAGTACAATAACAGACATTGTTCCAGGACCAAAATTCTCAGACAACTTAAATACAAAAAACTATAATGAAAAGGTGATTATACCAGGGGCAATTGATGCTCATGTACATATCAATGAACCAGGAAGGACACATTGGGAAGGTTTTCAAACTGCTACAACTGCTGCCGTTGCTGGAGGAATTACTACCCTGGTGGATATGCCCCTTAATTCTAGCCCCGTTACTACAAATGCCAAGGCTTTTGATGAAAAAATAAGTGCTGGTAATAACAAATTATTAGTGAATTGTGGTTTATATGGCGGCTTAGTCCCTGATAACATCTCGGAGTTACAAGCTTTGATAGACTGTGGCGTACTTGGTATTAAGTGTTTTTTGACCCACTCTGGAATTGATGATTTTCCCAATGTTCAGAAAAAAGACATTGAAGCCGCAATGTCTATTTTGACTAAAAATAACATTCCTCTACTGGCACATTGCGAGTTAATTGATACTCCAAATGAAATAATGAGGAATCCGAAAAGTTACCAACAATACTTAAATAGTCGACCTAAAAAATGGGAGAATGATGCAGTAGATCTGATGATTGAAATGTGTGCAAAATATGGAGTACGCACACATATTGTTCATGTATCATCTGCAGAAGCATTACAGTCAATATCTGATGCAAAACTCAAAGGACTGCCACTTACAGCGGAAACATGCCCACATTATTTATACTTTAATTCACAAGAAATACCCTATGGAAACACACTATATAAATGCGCGCCACCTATCAGAGAAAGAGCAAACAATAATCTTTTGAAAAAAGCCTTAAAGAATGGCATTTTGGATTTTTTGACATCTGATCATTCTCCGGCACCACCAGAATTAAAGGAAATAGATTCTGGAAATCTCCAGAAAGCTTGGGGTGGTATTTCAGGATTGCAATATTTACTATCAGCATCCTGGACTGCCTTGAAGGATGAAATTACGCTCGAAAAATTCATTCCTTTGCTCACTGAAAATCCATCGAAGTTCTTAGGAATTGATGATAGAAAAGGATTTCTCAAGAAAGGAATGGATGCCGATTTTACAATTTGGTCGCCACAAGACAGTTTTATAGTTTCAAAAGAAGATAATTATCATAGACATAAAGTCAATCCCTATCTAGACAAGAGGTTATATGGAATGATAAATGCAACTTATGTAGATGGAGTTGAAGTATTTGATCAAAAAATAATAAATTTTAAAAAATTTGGACAGTGGATATTAAAAAAATAGAAGATAACAAAGAAGAAAAACCTTCTTTTGTGAAGTGTCTAGATTTGGCATTGGAAAAACTAGGTGGAAAAGTACGCTATGCAACTGATGATTTTTTTGCAGAAAAAGAGAATCTTATTAAGCAAGCTGAAGCCATATTTATACCTGATAAATATACCGATAAAGGAAAATGGATGGATGGATGGGAATCCAGAAGAAAACGAACTTCCGGTCATGATTGGTGTATTATTCAATTGGCAACTTCAACAAAAATTAAAGGTTTCGATATAGACACCAGTCATTTTCTTGGCAACCATCCTCCTTTTGCATCTATTGAAGCTGTTCAATTGAAACCTCTTCTTTCTATTGACAATTGGGGAACAGCAACTATTCCATGGCAAGAAATATTGACAAAATCACCTCTTGAATCTGGAAGTCATAATTACTATCCCTCTTCTGATAATGAGACCTATACTCATTTAAAACTGAATATATATCCAGATGGTGGAGTAGCTCGATTGAGAGTTTATGGTGAAGTAGAAAAAAATTGGTCGAAGCACTCCGAAGATGAATTAATTGATTTAGCGGCAGCGATACATGGTGGTAAGGCTATCTCATGCAACGATATGTTTTTTAGCCATATGGACAATTTGATTATGCCTGATCGGGGTGTCAATATGGGAGATGGTTGGGAAACTAAAAGAAACAGAACTCCCAATAACCGAGATTGGGTAATTATCAGATTAGCGCATCCTGGTTGTATTGAAAAAATTAATTTGGACACCTGTCACTTTAAAGGGAACTATCCGGATTTCTGCTCTATTGAGGCTTGTAATTCAAATGACGATAGTGCGGTCATTAACGATACCGTGGAGTGGAATACCTTACTTCCGAAACAAAAACTAAGTGCTGATAAAGAACATTTTTATACTAATGAAGTAAACAATAACCTCTATATCTCTCATGTTCGATTAAATATTTTTCCTGATGGAGGAGTGAGTCGATTGCGATTGATTGGAAAGAAAAAGTAAAATGTCTAAAACAAATTCATTATGTATATGAGGATTTGATTCTGAGTTTATATGTAATTCTAAAAACTTAAAATGGCTTTTTTTTTAATTTTTATATTGTGTTTAGCTATTGGCATATTGGTGCTTTGGGCAGCCTTGGCATTGCCCAAAGTAGTGCAACAGGCAACAAAGAATTTACAGAAAAATCATGTGCTTGACACCATAAAAAAAGAAGCAAATGTTGAAGACATCGCAGATCAGTTAGGAGGATATATCTATGCACTAGCAGCAACAGCAATAGTATTAATTTTATATGGAGTATTTTATAGCATAGAAGGGACTCCGTACGAAGGTCATTTTAGAGAATGGTTAAATTTGATTGTTAGATTAGCCCATATTACTTTTGGAATAGCATGGATAGGCGCTTCTTTTTATTTTGTTTTTTTAGAAAACTCATTAAACAGAACCGAGAACCTTAGAGACGAATTGGCAGGTAATCTTTGGGCGGTTCATGGTGGCGGATTTTATTATTTAGAAAAATATAAACTAGCGCCTAAGACCCTTCCCAAGGACTTGCATTGGTTTAAATACGAAGCCTATTTCACTTGGTTAAGCGGAATGAGTTTATTGTTTGTGGTTTACTATTTTAATGCCAGGGGCTTTCTTATAGATCCTAATGTGATGGATATAAGTCCGACTGTTGCGGTAGCGATTGGGTGTAGTTCATTTGTAGTAGGCTGGTGGTTGTATGCCTTATTAAGTTCTTCACCTTTAGCCAAAAATGTCCCCTTGTTTGTTTTGGTAGGTTTGCTCGTCTTAGGCGCTTTTGCCTGGGGCTACTGTGAAGTATTTAGTGCCAGGGCTGCCTTTATTCATTTTGGCGCATTGCTAGGAACTTTGATGGCAGGCAATGTATTTTTTGTTATTATTCCTGCTCAAAAAGAAATGGTTCGGTGCGCAAAGGAAGGCATTGAACTTGACCCCAAACTTGGTAAAAACGCAGGCTGGAGATCCTATCACAATAACTATTTCACACTCCCTGTTCTTTTTATCATGATCAGTAATCATTTTCCAAGTACATTTGGAGCCGACTACAATTGGGCTGTTTTGTTGGCTATTACTATTGGTACAGCAGGCATTAAACACTATTTAAATTTAATAGAAAAAAAGCAAAGCTCTACCTGGGTTCTACCCATTTCAGTTTTCATCCTTTTGATGACTGCGTTTATAACCGCACCAGAAGTATCTAATGAAGAATGTGAATCGGTAAGTTTTACTCAAATTTATCCCATTATTCAAGAAAGGTGCGTTACTTGTCATTCTTCACGACCCACTGATGACGTGTGGACATCAGCTCCCAATGGTGTAATGTATGATACACCTCAACAAATTGTAGATAAAGTAGATTTAATAATGCAGCGTGTAGTTGTTACTAAAAATATGCCTCAGAATAACAAAACGAATATCACCCTTGAAGAACGTGATTTGATTCGCTGCTGGATTTTGCAAGGTGCCAAAACAGAATAATAATTTATTTTACATTTAGGATTATGAAAAAGCTTAGTAATGAATTTACAAGAATTTAATACCCAAGACAAGAGCGATGTTGCAAAGGCACTTTTTCAATGTTGTGGTTCTAACACCTGGGTTGACAAAATGATGGAACATTTTCCTTTTACTTCTGAAAAAGAAATGATAGAATTGGGTATTAAAATTTGGTATGACACCTGCGTCGAGTCTGACTGGAGAGCTTCTTTTACCCAACATCCAAAGATAGGAGATACCAAAAACTTTGAAGCAAAATTTGCAGCTACCCAGCACCTCGCGGGAAAAGAACAGGCTGGAGTGCAAACCGCCAGTAAAAGTACTATTCAAAGATTAGTGCAAGCCAATAAGGATTATGAATCTAAAAATGACTTCATATTCATTGTTTGTGCTACAGGAAAAACCGCTGATGAAATGCTTCGGCTATTGGAAGACAGATTGAAAAATACACCAGAAGAGGAAGTTCATATAGCTATGGGCGAACAAGCAAAAATAACGCTGATACGTTTCAAAAAACTAATGCCAGGTTTAGATTGGTCAGACTTGGGCGGAAGCCAGTTTACGACTCATGTACTCGATACTTCCTTGGGAGCTCCAGGTCGAGATCTTACGATAAAGTTACAACAATACAAAAATGAAAAGTGGCAAACGATAAGCCAGGGAGTAACCAATAAAGATGGCAGGGTTGCCGATTTACTACCTTTCGGTAAAAAGCTAAAACACATAAATCACCAAATAATATTTGATACTGAAACCTATTTTCAACAAAACAACATAAAGGGATTTTATCCGGAAGTAGCAATTCAATTTACGGTATTAGACAATAAGCATTATCATGTTCCCTTATTATTAAATCCTTTTGGTTATTCGACATATAGAGGGAGTTGAGTTCTTTTTTAAAATAATATTATTCAAAATAACAATCAATGAAATTAAGTATTCCTTCTACAGAAAAAGACCATCTTTTTGGAGTTTTGAAAAAAGCCAATACCGATTTTCAATTATTATATCCGGGTGATCGTTCTGACCGACAACCAGTTCATACCGTATATGGTGGAGCAAATTTATTCAAATCCGACTTGGCGGAGAAGTTTGGAAAAAGAGCCTTGAGTACTTTTAAAGCGTATGCTCCAAATGTGGGTATTTTTGGAAAGGTATTCGATCTCAAGGGAGAAATTTGCGAACGTGTTTATGAAAAAGTACAGCAAAAATTAGAAACTGAAGCTTTAGAAGATTTCAGAATTGATTTTGAAGATGGTTATGGGAATAGATCAAATGAAGAAGAAGATCAAACGGCAGTTGAGGCAGCAAAAGAAGTGGCAAAAGGAATAGCCAAAAAATCATTGCCTCCATTCATAGGTATACGTATAAAGCCTTTTACAGAAGAAATGAAGGAGCGGGGATTGCGAACACTCGATATTTTCCTAACAACTCTGCTGTCCGAATCAGATGGAAAATTGCCAGACAATTTTGTAGTGATGCTACCAAAGGTAACCATATCTGAACAAGTAACTACGCTTGTTTCTTTCTTTGAAATTTTGGAACAAAAACTTAATCTCTCTCCTGGTTCTCTCAAAATGGAGATGATGGTGGAAACAACTCAAGCCATTATGGATATCAATGGTGTAAATCCGCTTTATCGTTTTTTGAAAGCAAGTAAAGGCAGATGTATTGCTATGCATTTTGGTACTTACGATTATACTGCTTCTTGTAGTATTACGGCAAAATATCAGGAAATGAATCACCCTGTTTGTGATTTTGCACATCATATGACCAAAGTAGCCTTGGCACATACTGGCATTTGGCTCTCTGATGGTGCCACGAATACGATGCCTATAGGACCTCACCGGGGAGAAAATCTTAGTTATGAACAATTGACTGAAAACAGAGCTGTAGTACATCGTGCATGGAAAAAGGGGTATGACCATATAAGACATTCTTTGTGGAATGGATACTATCAAGGGTGGGATTTGAATCCTGCACAAGTTCCGATGCGTTACGCCGCGGTTTATGCCTTCTTTTTAGAAAGTTATGAGGAAGCTGTCGAACGACTAAAAACATTTGTTGAAAAAGCTGCACGAGCCACATTGATTGGTGATGTCTTCGATGATGCAGCTACAGGACAAGGATTGCTCAATTATTTTTTAAGAGCTTTGAATAGTGGAGCAATCACGGAAGATGAAGTTTTAGAAACTGGACTTACATTGGAAGAAATTCGTAGTCGGTCTTTCAAATTTATTTTAGAAAGCAGAGCAAAAAATAGATAGTTTTTTGGGGATAAGGCAGAACACTGCAAGCTATCTTTTGGACCATAGGAACTTTAGTACGATTGATAATTATGCGGGAAGAACAGATGAAGGGAAGGTGAGGAAGGCGATGGAACTTCTAAGATTAAGGGGATAAATCATGATATAAAGTATCCTCTTAATAATCTTTGATTCCTCGAGAGGAGAGAGGTAGTAGAAATCGTCCAAGCATTTATGCCAGCCATTTCGTACGCTAGAGATTATAACAAGCTCTTAGGAAACTTTCAATATTTGAGGATATCTATTCATAAAATAGGATTGGATTACGCGCAATATATCAACTATCAATAAATCACGAATTAACCATAATTTCTCCAGTCATTATGATATATTTGTAATGTGACTAGTGTTCTGTCAACGCCTGAATGAGGGATAGCGTTTGAGTTAATTTTGAATCAGTGCAAGGCAAAAAACCTGCCTGCCGGCAGGCAGGCGCAGATATAGCCATAACTATGGCGAGTATTTTTAACGCAGCAATGGCTCAAAAGTCGCCAAATGAACCCATCAATTTGGGCTTGACATAGCACTAGTGATTCTACAAGGGGCTAAGATTAAAACAAGTAGTATCAATCGTTTTACCGAACTATTTTAAATGAAAGTTAACGGAAAATGGGGGCTTTTAATATGGATGTGTTGCACGGCTTTAAGTATGTTGGGACAGCAGTCGGTGTCATTTAAAAACTTATCCAAAAAAGACGGACTCTCCCAAGCTTCCGTTTTTGCAATAGCGCAAGATAGTACTGGATTCATGTGGTTTGGGACCAGAGATGGGTTAAATAAATTTGATGGTAATCAATTTAAAGTCTATAAAAACAATTCTGCTATTAATAGTTTGGGGGCTAATGATATCCGCACTTTGTATTTTGCTCCGAAAAGTCATAAATTATGGATTGGGACGATTTCTGGATTGAGTAAATATCAGGCAGATTCAGATGATTTTACTAATTATTCAAACTCAAAAAGAGATACAACAACCCTCTCCAATGATGTTATTCGCCAAATTTTTGAGGATTCCAAAGGGCGTTTATGGGTTGGGACTTCCAATGGACTGAATTTACATGATGAAAAAAGTAATAATTTCATAAGATATTTTTTTAGCGATGATTCACCAGGTAAAGCTGGAAATGAAGATATAAAAGCGATATTGGAAGATTCTCAAGGGCAGGTTTGGTTTGGCACACAAAATGGTTTGTATCTGTTGTCGGGAGAAAATAAAGAAAATTATACTTTTAAAAGGATAGACAACAAAGGAAAATGGCAGTTTTCAGATACCCACATCAAAAGTATGCTGGAAGATGATAAAGGCAATTTTTGGATTGGTACTTTCGAAGGCGGACTTAATTATTGGGATAGAAAAAACGAAACCATCACCGTTTATCAAAGTGAAAAAAATAACCCAAGTGCTTTGGGTAATAATAATATCCGTTCGATGTGTTTAGACAAAAAAGACAACTTATGGGTTGGCACTTTTGATGGACTTAATTTTTTAAAAGAAGGAACTCAAACTTTTACAAAATATAAAAAAACTGACGGGGGTACTTCTGGCTTGTCTGACAATTCTATACGTTCTGTTTTTATTGATAAACGAGGGAGTCTTTGGATTGGTACGTATTATGGAGGGATAAATCACCTGGATGATAATTATAATAACTTCACAAATTTTAAGAATACAACAAATAATAATTCTTTAAGCGGGAACGTAGTCAGTTCTTTTGCAGAAGACGAAAAAGGCAACCTATGGATTGGGACTGAAGGTGGTGGACTTAATTTTTATGATAAAAACCAGAAACAATTTATAAGTTTCAAATTTGAAGAGGGTCAGAAAAATACACTAAGTGGAAATAATGTAAAACAATTATTATTGGATGATAATTTGCTTTGGATTGGGACTTTTCAAGCAGGACTCAATCTATTTGACCTCAAAACTAAAAAATTCCAACACTTCAAAAACGACCCGATAAACCTTAATTCTCTTGCCAATAATAATGTGTATGGCCTTCGAAAAAAAGGAAATAAACTTTGGATTTTAACATACGGTGGTGGTTTGGATATTTTTGATTTAGAGAACAATGAATTTCATAATTATCGGAATAGACCTAATAATAGTAATACTTTAAGCTCAAATTTTGCGCGTGTTCTATTAGAAACAAAAGACAATCAACTTTGGATTGGGACAGAAAAAGGGCTGAACAAAGTTTTCGAAAACGCAGGCGGGTATCCCGAAAAGTTTGAATTTTTTTTACCGAATGAAATAATTTATTCGCTTCAAGAAGATTTATTGCAGAATATTTGGATAGGTACAATTAGCCATGGCTTGTATTGTTTAAATCCCAAAAATGGTCTGATCAAACATTTTACGAATGCAGATGGATTGCCTGGTAATACGGTGTTTGGTATTTTGGTTGTAGGAGAGGAAGAGTTGTGGTTGAGTACTAATAATGGCCTTTCAAAATTTAATCCAAAACTAGAAACATTTACCAATTATAATTACTCCAACGGATTAGAAAACTCAGAGTACAATTTTAATGCTTATTATAAAACACATTCGGGCGACCTTCTTTTTGGAGGCATCAATGGATTTACTCGTTTCGATCCGAGTGCAATTCAACCGAATCAATTTATTCCACCAGTCGCTTTTACCGAACTTCGGCAGAATGGTAAAATAGTGAGTATTCAAGATAAAAACAGTTGTTTAAAACAAAGCATCAACAAAACTCAAAAAATAACATTTAATTATAATGAAGCAAATTTTTCCATCGGCTTAGCAGCTTTGGATTATTTTAGCCCGGAGAATAATCGCTATGCCTTTATGTTGGAAGGTTTGGATAAAGATTGGAATTATACGGTTGGAGAAACGGATGCAACCTACACCATTCAACGAGACGGAGAATATACTTTTCGTTTGAGAGGTGCAAATAGCGATGGCGTTTGGAATCCTAATGAAAGAATATTGGAAATTACAGTACTGCCCCCACCTTGGCGAACTTGGTGGGCATATTTGGTCTATCTGGTACTTTTTGGAGCAATGACTTTTGGCTTAGTTCGATTTATTCAATTGCGCCATAAACTGCAATTACAACAAATTGCCAAACAGCAACAAGATGAATTGCACGAAGTGAAGTTGCGGTTTTTTACAAATATTACCCACGAATTTCGAACACCACTGACTTTAATTTTAGGCCCTTTAAAGGATTTGATGACCAAAGAAAAGCACAACGAGAATGTAGAAAAACAGCTTTCGTTGATTGAGCGAAATACGCAACGCTTGTTGAATTTAGTCAACCAGGTCTTGACTTTTCGAAAATTGGCGACCGACCATAACCCCATGGAAATTATTAATTCGAATATAGTACTGTTTTTAAAAGAAATTTTCTTACCCTTTCAGGAAACGGCTAATTTACGAAAAATCAATTATTCTTTTAAATCTGAAACACCTGAAATCAATGCATGGTACGATCAGGATAAATTGGAAAAAGTATTCTTCAATTTGCTTTCCAACGCTTTTAAGTTTACTCCTGACGGAGGAAGTGTTGTAATGAATGTTTCTCAAAATGATCAATACATCGAGATAAGAGTCAAAGATAACGGTATTGGAATTGACCTGGAATTGCAAAAACAGATTTTTAAAAGGTTTTATGAAAAACGAAACCCCGAACGGTCAATTATTAAAGGAACAGGTATCGGTCTGGCCATATCCAAACAAATGATGGAATTGCATCAAGGGAAGATTTTTGTTGAAAATAATTCAGGAAATGAGACATCAAGTCAAGGAGCAACTTTTGTCGTGCAGATTCTAAAAGGAAAAGCGCATTTCAAAACTGAGGAAATTGTTGAAGACTCTTCTGGACACGAACCAATGGTTAATTATGATCCTGTTATTATTTCCAGGCAAGACATTAATGAAATTTTACCTCCTACCCAAAAAAAAGTTGACACGAATTCTCCCTTGCTTTTAATCGTAGAAGACAATCCTGAAATCCGCGCGTTCATTCAACAAATTTTTGCAAGTGATTACAGGTTGATTACAGCTGAAAATGGTCTGGAAGGTTTACAAAAAACCAAAAAAGATTTGCCGGATCTCATTATCAGCGATGTTATGATGCCCGAAATGGACGGCATCACTTTCTGTGGTAAACTAAAGAATGACCTTGAAATCAGTCATATTCCTATCATCCTTTTAACCGCTAGAAGTGCTTCTCTTTTTAAAATTGAAGGACTTACAATTGGGGCAGATGACTACATTACCAAACCTTTCAATCCTGATGAACTCAGATTGAAAGTTCGAAATCGCCTTGCTCAGAGGCAAAGATTGAGAGAAAAGTTTGGAAAATCCCGAGTTTTTGAACCTAAAGAAATTACGGTCACCTCTGCTGACGAAGAATTTTTGGAGAAATTGATAGAGTTGGTTGAAAACAATATAGATAACCCAGACATCAATGTCGGACAATTTGCTCATCAATTGGCAGTGAGCCGTGCAGTGCTTTTCACAAAGATCAAAGTACTTACCAACCATACACCTAAAAACTTCCTTAAGTCTTATCGGTTGAAACGAGCAGCCCAATTACTTAACACTGGTAAACTCAATGTTTCCGAAGTAGCTTACCAAGTTGGTTTTAAAGAACCAAGATATTTTAGTAAAGTATTTCAGAATGAATTTGGTCGAACGCCAACACAATTCATTCTAAAAAAAGCGGATTAGGTACATTTTAAACTTTTTTACCACCTATTTCAGATTTTTTTTTCAGATTTCCATACTAATTTTACAGAATAATATTAGGTCAATTGGAGATTGATAAATATTTTATTTCAATTGATAGGTTTATTTAAAGTAGATAATTTTATGAATGCTAAATTTCTTATTAAACTAACTATCCTTGTTGTTTTGATGACTTGTGCTTTTCATCAAAGTTATGGACAAAAAGGGGTACTTAAGGGAGTTGTTACTGATAAAATTACTGGCTCTTCATTGCCCTTTGCTACCATAATTATTGCGGGTACCAATAACGGAAGCATAACCAATTTGGATGGGGAGTATACACTAACCAATATCCCGACTGGGAAAAGTACCATTGTTTTTTCTTTTGTTAGTTACCTATCAGATAGCATAGAAGTGGTCAATACTGAAGGCGAAACAAAAATTCTGGATGTTCAATTATCAGAAGGAGCAATAGGTCTTGATGAGGTGGTTGTAACCGCACAGCTAATGGGGCAAAGAAAGGCGATAAGTCAACAGATTAATTCTGATGCTCTGGTTAATGTGGTTTCATTCAATAGAATAAAAGAACTGCCAGATGTAAATGCAGCAGAGGCAATAGGACGGATTTCAGGAGTTTCTGTACAGCGTACAGGAGGGGAGGCTGATAAGGTGTTTCTTCGTGGACTCAGCCCATCACTAACTTCGATAACTATTAATGGTGTAAAGCTCCCTGCAACCGGTGGGAGTGATCGTTCAGTAGACCTAAGTACAATTTCTCCGGAACTACTATCCAGTATAGCAGTTTATAAATCACCAACAGCAGATATGGATGGGGATGCAATTGGAGGTTCCATTAGACTTGGCCTCGGAAAAGCACCCATGGAAAGGGTTGCCACAGCGAGATGGTTTGGTGGGTATAATAACCTTACCAGTGAATTGAGTAACTATAGAGGGTCTATAAATTTGAGTCAAAGATTTATGGATAAGAAAATTGGTGTATCCCTAAAAGGGAATATTGGAAATACCAATAGAAGTTCAGAACGGTCTAATGTTAACTGGGACAACAGTGATACAAGTCAATATGTGGTATCTTCCTTAAATCTGTCAAACCAGGAAAGGTTTATTAAAAGGTATGGTTTTAATTCTCAGTTAGATTATCAATATGGTTCTGGTAATGTCATAGGGAATTTCTTTTACAGTGGGAAAAATACGGATTCCAAAACCATAAATAATAATATTTCTAGCTCATCTGTTGACCATAATCCGTCTCATTCAAAAACGAAAACGGGAACATACCAGCTTATGTTAAGTGGAAAACAAAGAATCAAATGGCTGAAAGCTAATTGGGTGATTGCAAAAAACTCCACTACTAATGACAACTACCATGATGTACAATTAAACATGACCCAACTCAGTGGAGTTGACCCGCCAGACCGAGACCCTTTGACTGCAGATGAACTATATAATAGACAAAATTATAACTATGACAATGCTTATATAAGGAATTATACTTGGGAACCATCATTGGTAGAACACGAAAATTTAACACTGTCTCTTGACTTAAAAGCAGATTTGACACTGGGGAAATCTTTAAGTGGCTTTGTGAAAATTGGGGGTAAATTCAGAGAAGATGAGCGATTTAGAGACCATAATCATCAATTCCAAAACTGGTATTATTTAGACCCTAATATCAGAAATGAAGCAGCAGCACTATGGCCTTATGAATTAATTAGGGGTGGAACAGCCGGTGATCATATTATGATTTCAAACTTTTATACACCTGGTAATGAAACTGAGGAGAGGAAAGATCAATATCTAATGCATCCTAATTATAATTTTAATACCATAAATGAATGGCATCAGTATCAGCAGAGCACATTAAATCCAATATACGACGATGAAACTTTAAAATATAATGTTAATGAAAAAGTTTCAGCCGCATATATAATGGCTAAACTAAACTACAAGAAATGGTTGACCATAATTCCTGGACTAAGGTATGAGGGTTCAGATAATTCATATACAGGAAAAGTATCTTCTTTGGCTCGTCACGGAGGGTCAGGTTCAGTTTATGATACCACAACTTATCAAAATTATAGTGAATTGCTTCCAAGTGTTCATGTCAAGATTAAACCCACAACATGGAATGATATCCGCTTATCAGCGGTAAAAACATTGGCAAGGCCTAATTACAACATGCTGACTCCACGTGCAACAATTGATCTTTCAAATGGAAGGCTTGCAAGAGGTAATCCGGAACTGAAGCATGCAGTAGCATGGAATTATGACGCCTCTCTATCTTTCTATCCTAAAAATTTTGGATTGATAACGATAGGAGGCTTCTACAAACAATTTGATAATTATTTTACTTCAACCGACAGGGTTATGTCTGCTGATGAGGCCCTAAAACTTGGATACCCCGCTCAGGTTTACGATGTAACTGAAGACTATATAAATTTTGATAAATCTAAAGTTTATGGTATAGAATTCGAAATTCAGACCAGTCTATCATTTTTACCAGGAGCTTTAAAAGGGATCGTATTCAACTTTAACAGTACCAGATTATGGTCAGAAACATCGTTCCCACGATACGAGAAGGTGACAGTCTGGGATCCTCTATTACAATTAGTTGTGGTAGATATTGAAAACTCCTATTATATATTCTCTGAGAACAAATTACCAAACCAGGTTGACTGGCAAAATAATTTTTCAATCGGATATGATTACAATGATTTTTCAATACGAGTTTCCACTATTTATCAGCTTACCTATTTGTCTAGTTTTAATGCAGGTGCAGAAGCCGGAAAATCAAAATTTAATGACAGATATACTGATTCATTTTTGCGATTTGATACCAGTATCTCTCAGAAGATTGGGAAACGTTTAAAAATTATGGTGAACATCGCCAATATAACCGGAGAAAGTGAAAGGGGATATGTTTATCAATCGAAATATCAAACTTTCGAAAACAGGTACAGAGCTACCTTTGATCTTGGATTACAATTTAAACTTTATTAATAATTTAAATAAAAAATTATGAAACGAATTTTTACTTTTTTTCTTACATGCTTATTTCTTTCTACCTGCTTTTTTAGCAGCTATGGACAAGCCCGGGTGGTTGTATTACCCGGATGGGATCCCATGACTGGCGGAAATCCAGATGATTTTAATAATATATTTTTTGATGCCGTTATTGCAGACTCAACCGGAAGAATGGAAAATCCGAATACCATTTATGAATTAAAAAGAGGCCATCTCTATCCCCAAGGTAATATTCTTAAAAATTTTGGATATCATCTACATATCAGGGCAGAAGAAGGTGATGGGCCACTTCCTCAATTCATTCCAGGGAAAAAATCGGATGGTTCCTATGGTAATGATTACATGCGCACAGAGGACGACATGACATTGGAAAATATATCTTTTAACGCTTTCAGACCGGATGGTGCATATTTGAATCGTTGTGTTGAAATCCATGCGGCCGGTTCAAGAACTGTTATAGATGGTTGTATATTTTATGGCGATCGTGGTGCGGGCATTACACTTAAAGCTGACTCTTTACGTGTTTTTATAAAAAATGTTACTGTGGGTAATGCTGGGCATCGAAAATCAACCGGAGGAAACGGACGTTTAGTTGATCTGAGACCACAAGCCCCGTATGTAGATACTTTAGTCATTGAAAATTCTACCGTATATAATGCATCCGACAGGGTTGTCAGAAACATGGGTTCAATTGTGAACTACTTGTATATTGACCATATTACCGCCTTTAACACCAAAGGATGGCATGGAGGTGTTCAGTTGGGATATGTGAGAAATGCAACGGTAAAAAACAGTCTTTTTGCCAATGTTATCAGTATGGGACATAATCCCAGAATTAATGAACAAACACAACCTGAAAAGCATTTTGCAGTCATTACTATAGATACAGTTTTTGATGGTCAAAGTATAGTAGTAAGAAATAATAATATTTACTACGATCAGATTATAATAGATGTATGGGCAAAGTATGACTCTGTCTCAGCTCCTTATTCAGTAGCCCCAACTTTAGAAATTGCCGTAGGTTCAGGTAACGTTGACAATATGTTCTTCGAAGAAGTTCTGGTATTAAACCAGGTTTGCGATCCTATTAGTGACTATGTTGATGCAGTTTATGCTAATCCTGCTGCTACTGAATTTCCTGAAAACTGGTGTGTAGGAGGAGCAGGAGGATTTTTCCCAAATCAAATAGATGCAGGGTATGCTGATACTTACGACTCATATACGGCAGCTGATGGCGACTATCCGGTAGGAAACCTTAATTATTTCCCTGATAAAAAAGCGGAGTGGGAAGCTAATCCACCAAACAGTGTTTCGTCAATTGATATGACTTTAAATGAATTTAGTATTTATCCAAATCCAACAACAAGTGAATTGAACATAAAAATTGATCTTCAAAACTCCAGTAAAGTCAATATTTCAATCATGGATATGAGTGGAAGAGTTGTATCAACAGTGCTTCAAAATGAATTAAGCGCAGGCACACATGTTTATTCTCATGATGTTTCGACTCAATTAAGTAAGGGTATGTATTTCATAACGGTTCAAACCGAACAAGGAATTACAACTCAAAAATTATTTGTCGAGGGGGGATTTTAAATTTTGATAATTACTCATTCAAAAAAGTAAGAGCATGTTTAAAATTTTTACAAACTGAAAATCAATAGTTTATGGTTCTGGTGAAAAATCTGTGAGGGAGTTTGCCGGGGCAAATGACTGAGCAGAGTTGAAGTCAGGTTCATAAAATATTGGTTTTCAGGCGGGAAAAATTTAAACATGCTCTAAGCAAGTCTTTATAAGCGAAGGAGTGAAATGGAAAGCAACGCAGCCTGAAAATGGCACAGTTGCTTTCCTTATCCTTATACTTCCTTTCCGCCTTGCCTATAATGATTACCCTTTTTTAAAAGCTCTATTTTCCTAAAAACTTTATTCCAGGTAATAGTTATTAATATGAAATTACTTACATATTTTGGTTTGACAAGTTTGGCAGGTTTGCTAGCGATAGTGGTGTTTTTTGCTATTAAAAAAGAATTACCAACACAATCAATGAATGCAGAAATGTTTCGCACCAGATTGGACTATTTGGCCGAAAGAGCTATTGCTGACTTAACTAAAATTCATTTTGATTCCTTGCAAATCCCGCGAACGTTGAAGGAAAATGGAAAGCTCAAAGGTACACCATCAAAAAGCTGGACAAGTGGATTTTATCCTGGTATGCTGTGGCAATTATACAGCCACAGTAAAAACGAAAAGCTAAAACAAGCTGCTATTCAATGGCAGGCAGTTGTTGAAAAAGAAAAATGGGATTCTGGTACACACGACCTTGGCTTCAAAGTGTATTGCCCTTTTGGCAATGCTTATAAAATAACTAATGAAGATAAATATAAAGCCGTTTTTCTAACTGCTGCAAAAACATTGAGTACTAGATATAATCCTACAATTGGAGCTATTCGCTCATGGGATCATCACGCGGATGTTTGGGGCTATCCTGTTATCATCGATAATATGATGAATCTGGAAATGCTTTTCGAAGCTACAATTCTGAGCGGAGATTCAAGTTATTATAACATCGCCAAACAACATGCTTTCACAACCTTAGAAAATCATTTTCGATCAGACAATAGTTCTTATCATGTGGTAGATTACGATACCTTAACAGGAGAAGTAGTTAATAAACACACCCATCAAGGGGCACATCATGAATCGGCATGGAGTCGAGGACAGGCTTGGGGCTTGTATGGCTATGCAGTTGCCTATCGGTATACACATGAAGAAGTATTTTTACAACAAGCTAAAAAGATTGCGACTTTCATTTTTAATCACCCTAATCTTCCTGAAGACTTTATTCCTTATTGGGATTATAATGCACCGAATATTCCAGATGAGCCAAGAGATGTTTCAGCGGCAGTAATTGCCGCTTCAGGACTTCTAGAACTTAGTATTCATGACAAAGAAAATACGAGTCAATATATTGGTTGGGTAGACCAGATATTGAATAGTTTAGAATCGAAAAAATATGAATTCAATACAGCTCCTTTCTTTTTACAACATAGTGTAGGCAGTGTTCCAGGAGCGTCTGAAATAGATGCCCCAATTATTTATGCAGATTACTATTATGTTGAAACATTAATAAAAAGATTAGCACAAGATGATAAATAAAATTTTCCAGCAATTGGACTGTTTAGCCTATTATTTTTTCTGTCCAGTAAAAATATTCTTTCGGTCAGCAAACCACCTTACAGGGCGACTTGTTGAAGACGGCCGGAAACTGGACGACAAAAATTTAGAAACACAACTATAAAATGAAAAACCAGAGAAACAATTTGCATTTTTTCAAAACCTGTATTTGCTTCCTCCTGGGGTTTTCCTTTCTGTCGGCAACCCTTATGGGACACGAAGTTAATAAGCACCCTCTTACCGAAAACTGGGAGTTTGTAAAGGGCGATCTCGGATCGGTATGGGAAGCATGGAGAGGCGGAAAATATGTTCATTTAGACATTTGGAGTCCTGTGCAATTACCTCATTGTTTCAATGCAGTTGATGCAGTTGATCCTGATGTTGCCTATTATCAGGGTGCAGGCTGGTATAAAACTTTGCTTGAAGTTAAAAGTCCTTATACAAAAGGCAGAATACTACTTCATTTCGAAGGCGCCGGACAAAAAACCGATGTTTATGTTTATACCGAAAAAGTTGGCAGCCATGTGGGTGGATACGATGAGTTTACCATCGACCTTACCGATGCTATCCAAAAAGTAAAAAACAATAAGGAATTATCAGACAAGTATAAAGGGCGAATCCCTATCGCAATTCGCTGCGATAATACCCGTGATGTTCAAATGATCCCTTCAGATTTAAGTGACTTTAATGTTTATGGTGGTTTATACCGAAATGTAAATTTAGTCTATGTCCCTGCTGTATCTGCCGAAAGGATATACATTAATGCTACAATGGATTTAAGCACCAACATAGCTGAAGTTAGTGTAAGCGCTAAACTGAACAATCCTAAAAATTATAGAGGAAAAACGGAAGTTTCCATTCAGATCAAATCACCTGATGATAAAGTTATCAATACAATAAATCAATCATTTTCAAGCTGGAAGCAATTTAAAAATGTTTTGTCCTTCGAAATAGAAAAGCCACAACTTTGGTCTCCCGACTCTCCTGATCTTTATGAGTGTTTATTCACTTTTAAAACTTCTAAAGGCGAACATACAATAAGTGAAAATTTTGGTATCCGTCATTTTGAATTCGTCAAAAAAGGCCCTTTCAAATTAAACGGTGAACGCTTATTACTTCGTGGAACCCACCGACACGAAGACCATGCAGGCACTGCAGCAGCAATGACAGAGGATATGATTGTCCAAGAGATGAAAATGATGAAAGAAATGGGTGTGAATTTCATTCGACTGGGTCATTATCAGCAATCCAGAATTGTTTTAGAACAATGTGATAAGCTTGGAATTTTGGTTTGGGAAGAGATCCCATGGTGCCGTGGCGGATTGGGTAATGAAACCTATAAAGAACAGGCTAGTCACATGTTGCGTAATATGATCGACCAACATCGAAATCATCCATCGATAATAATATGGGGACTTGGAAATGAAAACGATTGGCCCGGTGATTTTGAAGTTTTTGACAAGGACAAAATCAGGACATTCATGCAGGAACTGCAAGACCTTTCTCACCAACTCGATGATTCCCGAAAAACAGCAATCCGACGTTGCGATTTTTGTAAAGACATTGTTGATGTATATTCTCCTTCAATTTGGGCCGGCTGGTACAGAGGTAAATATACGCAGTACAAGGAGGTTTCAAAAAAGGAAATGGAGGAAGTTGATCATTATCTCCATGTTGAATGGGGAGCAAGCAATCACGCCCGCCGACACTCAGAATCACCTGATAAAGGATTGGGAGCAATTGCAACAACCTTAGGTGCTGATGAACGTTCCGGTGATTTCCTGATGACAGGTGGCGACCCAAGAGTATCGAAAGATGGTGATTGGAGCGAAACCTATGCATGCAACCTCATCGACTGGCATTTGAAAGAACAGGAAACCATGCCCTGGCTTACGGGGACAGCATATTGGCCATTCAAAGATTTTTCTACGCCAATTCGACCTGAAAACCCTGTGCCTTATGTAAATCAAAAAGGTGTTGTCGAAAGGGATTTTACGAAAAAAGAAGGGTTTTATGTATTTCAGTCTTACTGGACAGAAGAACCAATGGCTCATATTTACGGGCACACATGGACTACACGCTGGGGTGAAAAAAATGAGAACAAAATGGTAAAAGTGTACTCCAACTGCCCCGAAGCTGAACTGTTTCTAAACGGGAAAGCAATGGGTACAAAAAAACGGGATAGTCAAAATTTTCCTGCTGCAGGTTTGCGCTGGATAGTGAAATTCAAGGGCGGGGAAAACCATCTAAAAGTGGTGGCCCAGAAAGATGGACAAAAAGTTATTGACGAAATTATATTGAATTATCAGGAAGGGGAATGGGACAAACCAAGTCGCTTTGTTTTTGAAACTATTTCGCAGGAAAACGATACTGCATTACTACGTGTGAACACCCTCGACAAAAATGGATTAATATGCTTGGATGCCAAAAATCAGGTGCACTTTCAATTGTCTGGGGACGGGAAACTTATTGATAATCTTGGGACATCAACAGGATCAAACAAAGTACAGCTTTATAACGGATGTGCCATGATAAAGGTTAAGCTTAATGATGGGAAATCAGTGGTAAGTGTTTCATCTGATAACTTACCATCAGAATTTGTAAAAATCCGACCATTGAAATCTGGTAAAAGCAAACTTAATGTCCTGCTAATTGCAATTGACGATTTTCGTCCCGAACTAGGTTGTTATGGAGCTGAGCAAATAAAAAGTCCGAATATTGACCTATTAGCTGCCGAGGGTGTTTTGTTTAACAAGGCATATACGCAACAAGCAGTTTGCGCACCGTCTCGAAACACATTGATGACAGGCATGAGGCCGGATGCATTGGGGATAACAAATCTTGGAACATTTTTTCGCACAAAAGCACCAGATGTTGTTACTCTATCACAGCATTTCTTACAAAACGGCTATCAGTCCGAAGGTATGGGCAAAATATATCACACTGGCCATGGAAACAGTAACGATACTTTGTCGTGGACCGGCAAGCATTGGACTCCTGCAAAGATTAACAAAGTGAGAGAAGCAGTACAATCTGGTGACACGGTGAACCTTCAGACTTGCTATCCAAAAGTGGATGGCAAAAGAATAGCATGGCTTAATTCAACTATGCCTGAAGAAATGCACGATGATGCGCTGACTACCACTCATGCAATAGAAAGAATGGAAGCCCTAAAAGACAGCGCTTTCTTTTTAGCAGTCGGACTACGAAAACCTCATTTGCCATTTGTCGCGCCCAAAAAATACTGGGATTTATATGATGTCAATCAGTTTGATGTTCCATCAAACGAGCAACCTGAATCACCTAATTATTCCTTTTCCAACTGGGGGGAATTAAGGAAGTATCATGGCATGCCATCAGAAGGATATATGAAAGATGAGGATGCCAAAAACCTGATCCATGGATATCACGCTTGTGTGAGTTTTGTGGATGCACAAGTAGGGCGCCTGGTGGCCAAGTTAAAGGCACTTGATTTGTATGACAATACAATAATCGTACTTTGGGGTGATCATGGCTATAAGCTGGGTGATTATGGTGAATGGTGCAAACACACCAACTATGAGATTGACACCAGAATTCCCGTGGTTGTCAGGACTCCTCAAAAAAATGCGGTCAAAGGAGTGAAATCAAATGCCATTATCGAGACTGTCGATATCTACCCAACATTGTGTCAATTAGCAGGTTTGGATATCCCAGATCATGTCCAGGGTAGCAGTTTTGGTGCCGCCATTTATGATGAAAATTTCACATGGGATGAAGTAGCTTTTAGTCAATATCCAAGAAAAATTAAAATCAATGATGAGAAGGTTGCGCTTATGGGATATACCATGCGAACACCTGATTATAGGTTTACCAAATGGGTTAACAAACAATCCGGAGAAACTATAGCGATCGAATTGTATGATCACACCACCCAGCATTCTGAAATGGAAAACTTGGCGGATGATCCCGATTATAAAGAACTATTAAACAGATTGAACCAGCGATTTGAGGAAGCTTATAGTAAAGCGCATCGATAAGTTGGTTCAGGATATAAAGCAAGATTATATCTGTAAGGAATGGAAAAAATAATCGTTCTAAATGAAAAAACATGCAGAGGATAATCCGGAAATGGCCAAAGAATTTGAAGATTAATGGGAAAATATAGCAAATGTTAAAATATATCCCGACCCGAAAAGTAATGATCATGAAGTTGATAAATCGACTGGTATTGTGTTTATGCATTATTATATGCCTGTCGTTTTATTCCGTAGCTCAAGACCATCCCCACATATTGGTCAACAATCAGGACAAGCAAACGATTTTAAATAATATAGATAAGCAGGATTGGGCCAAAACGCTGTATGAGGACTTGGTAAAAAAAGTAGCACCAATTGCGGAGCGACACGACAGTCTACCAGAATGGATCCTTTCTCGTTATCAGATGTATCGAATTCCGGGAAAGTACTACACAGATTTTTATACAGATGAGCAAGGCACTGCCTTAATAAGGATGGAAGGCAATGCACCGGTGCCGACTGTCAGAGGCACCACCCACAAACGTCCTCCGTTGGATCCGGAAGGGTTTAGTTTTATTTCACCTAAGCTAGAAGACTTTCCTGTTAATGATACTTTGAAAAACATGTATCTGCAATCCACTGCACCGTCAGGAAAATGGTATTGGACAGATCCACAACGAATGATTGGATTTATTAATAAAACGATTAATGATATATGTGTAGAGTCTGCCATTTTATATTGGTTGACTGAAGATGAAAAATACGCCAAATTGGCTGCTGATATTCTTAATCAATGGGTAAGCGGTGCGTATTTTCAGAATCCATACCAGGGAGCTTGCAGGGATGGTTTCTTTGCAGTAGAATCTTTAGGTGATATTCATTATGCCACACTTCCTATTGCTTTTGACTTTGTATATAAATACTTAGAAAAAACTGATGCACCCTTTGATAAATTTGATGCAGTATTTGAAAAACTTACATTGACGCTGCTAGAACGCGGGTATTATCATAACAACTGGTTTGCTGCTCAGAGTCCGCCTTTTGTTTACAATGCACTGGCAATCTCAGATAAAGAAAAGCGCGATAAGTTTCTAAATTACTTTATATATGAAGACAAGACCAACGGCGGTTGTGGAAGAATTTCACTTAAGACTACCTGTGATCGTTGGCTAACGCCGGAGGGGCACTGGAAAGAACCCGGTAGTTATCATAACTTTCCGGTCGGAAATATCTTAAAGGCTTCCGTGGCAGCTGAAAAAAATGGTTATCCAGTTTTTGAAGAATTCCCTCCACTTTACCAAGCTTCGTATGCCTTGATAAAATTTTTATTCCCCAACAAAAAAGTAATGACATTCGGTGATACAAAAAGAGGCACTATTGCGCCCGATCATTTGGAAATTGCTATCACCATGGCGCTCAAGTACAATGACCCCATTCTTCCGACATTGGTCAATGTAATGAACGAATTGATAAATAATGGCTATAAAAGAAAAGAGTCAGGTTGGTTTGGTCTACTAAATAATGTTGGTGAATTTCCGAGGATCAATGCCACCGAAATCGCACTGCCGCGAACAGGAACGCTTGATTTTGCAAAGTGTTTTTTCCAAAGAAACGGAGTGGATAAAACCAATGGCTTAATGTGTTATGTGCAAGGCGCTACCTACAATCACAACCACTGCAACGGGATTGCGATGGAGTTGTACGGACAAGGAATGGTGCTGGGTAATGATCCAGGTGTTGGAGGCCATTACGATACGCAAGTTCACAAAGATTATTATGCCTTGTTTGCAGCACATAATACAGTAATTGCCGCCGGCAAATCTGGGCCGACAGAAGCTTTTAAAGGCGGCGGCGGAAGAAAACCCATGGGCGAGTCTGAATTGATTAGGATGGAGCCTATGTCGGGCAAAAGTGCCGTTAGTCCTTATTGTTCATTTACCACTGTCAATTACCTTGAACCATCTACTAAAACCAATCAAAAAAGAACCTTAGCGTTGATTCGTAGCTCGGAAACTAGCGGATATTATGTCGATATTTTTCATTCGGATAATGAAATGAAAAATGAATACCTGTACCATAACTTGGGCCACAGCATCAAAATGTTGGACGTAAAGGGGGCATTACTTTCGATGTTACCAACGAATGAATTAGCTGAACACAAAGACGGATATGGGCCGGGCTACAATCGATTCAAAGACAAACAAACTACAGGTGCTTATACTGAAAACATCAAAACACAATTTCAGTTAAAAGTTGAAAATGAAGAGGCTATTTTCATGGACATGCACATTGGTGGGAGTGAGGACAGAGAGTACTTCACAGCAATGGCACCCAAAAGTTATACTGCTCCCGCAGCATATAAATTATTGCCTGTCCCAGTAGCGGTGATTCGTCAGAACGGGAATGCTTGGAAGCAGCCCTTTATTGTCGTTTATGAGTCCTACCAAGGAATGAACAATAATTCCGTTCAATCCGTGTCTAGTTCATCTGACGGTGAAACAAGTGTAATCAATGTAGTAGGAAAAGACAGCAAACAAACCATTATACAGTCATTTTCCGATCAAGCATATCAGCACAAAAAGGAGCATTTTAAAGGCCACTTTGGTGTGATCTCAAAAAAGAAGAAGCAATTACATTACCTGTATTTGGGTGACGGAACAAACATCTCTTTTGGAAATCATTCCATCCGTTCTAAAGACAATTCCAACATGAATGCAAATCTTGAAATTGAAGGCGATCATTTTATGGTCTCTTCTAATCAGGTGGCGTTCATAGGTTTCCCTTCAGGTAAAAATGAAAAAATCATCTTAGCGGCCAAGGGCAAGAGAACAAAATTAAACATAGACAAATCACAAGCAGGCATGTGGTTCGTTGAGATACCTGCTGTTTTAGAAGGCAAAATATTTAGAGAGAAATAAACTTAGAAGCATGAAAAACATCATTCTGATAACCTTAGTAACAGTTTTTTGGAGCTGTGGCGGTTCTCCTAAAACCGATGAAATTAAAACTCAAGATCGAATGAAGCCGAATATTGTTTTTATCATGGCCGACGATCTTGGGATTGGTGATGTCTCATGCTATGGTGCAACCATGATAAAAACGCCCAACATAGACAAACTTGCCAGTCAGGGAATGCAGTTTAACCGCTTTTATACAGCCGGAGCTACTTGTTCACCCACGCGACATTCAGTACTGACAGGTCGGTATCCTTTCAGATGGCCTGAGATAGCAACGGCTAAATGGGATGGGAATTTATTGATAGATCCGAGCCGCATGACTGTGGGCTCCTTGCTTCAACAAGCGGGTTATAAAACAGCAGCCATCGGGAAATGGCACCTGGGTTACGGGGCAAAAGGCAAACCCAATTTCGGAAACATACTCAAGCCAGGTCCTAATGAGCTTGGATTTGATTATCACTGGGGAATACCAAGGAATCACAATGACGCTATGCGGGGTTATATGGAGAACAACAAGCTGTTTGGTCTCGATCCTGATACACCCTACAAAAAGGCCAATAATAAGAAAGATACACGAGTGCAGGGCTTACTGCAAGAACGCGAGGATGATAAAGTGAATGCAGTGCTCACAGAAAAAGTCCTGGATTTTATCAAAACAAATAAGGAAGAACCTTTCTTTGTCTATTTTACACCCACCATTGCGCATACCCACATTACCCCGGATGCCCCTTTTCGCGGCACCAGTGAGGCAGGTCAATATGGAGATTATGTTCATGAACTGGATTCTTATGTAGGAACCATCATGGCACTTCTTGATGAATTAAACCTTAGCGAAAACACCATACTTATTTTTACAAGTGATAACGGGGGGCAATTAAACGACCATTGGTCAGCAGGAATCGGACTGAATCTCGCTGACGAAAGTGGAGAGGTAGCCGAGAAATCAAAATCGGCCAAAACGGATGCGAGGGAAATGGGACACAAAACGAATCTTGACTTGCGGGAGGGGAAATCCAGTCCTTATGAAGGAGGATTCCGAGTTCCCTTAATTGTTAGATGGCCGGGAAAAATCGCAAGTAAAACTACCTCTGCCAAACTTGTTTCCTCAGCCGATTTCTTGGCTACCTTTAGTGACCTGCTTGGTGGGAAAATACCCGAGAATAACGGGGAGGACTCATTTAGCTTTTCAGATGCACTAATAGGGAATAAAGTCAGTCAGTCTCGTTCCGATGTGGCACTGCACTCCAAAAAAGCCCGGTCTTTTGTAGACGGAAATTGGAAAATAGTTGACTTCAGCTATTCAAGTAAAAAAACGGATAAAAGCCCCGAACTCTATAACCTGCTTGACGATCCGTCAGAATCTAACGACTTGGCTATAAAGGAACCGGAACGCTTGAACGCATTAAAAAATAAATTGGATCAAATCACAAATCAGGGATATAGTAAGTGATATAATATTGAAAACACAAAACAATGAAAAATAGCATCGTCTCAATCTTTTTATTTCTTTCTGCAACAGGCATAGCACTTGGTCAATATAGCAGTTTGGTGTATCCTGGTTCGGATGGGAAATTAATATATGAAAAGTATGCCAACCAGGGGGAAGATACACTTGTTAATATAATTCCCGATTTTTCATTTGCAGGTTACATGCAAGGTGGAGTGGCCTTGCCTGAAGATATCCCGGTCCAGGTAACTCTTGAACCAACAGGTTTGGATGATGATAGGGATATGATACAAAATGCCATTGATCAGGTATCTGCTTTAACTCCCGATGCAAATGGGTTTAGGGGAACCATTCTTTTGAAAAAAGGAATTTATAGGGTAAACGGGAGCTTAATAATCTCGACAAGTGGTGTCATCCTTCGGGGTGAAGGACAATTGCCAGAATCAATGGGCGGTACCGAATTGGTGGCAACTGCCCCAATACAACATTCGTTCATTAAAATTGAAGGGGACGTTGAGATTGCGGATAGTAATGAAATTGATCTTGGGCAATTGTTGGTTTCTTTTAATTACCCTCAAAAAGATACTCCGATCGTTTTAGACATATCCTCGGCAGTGGAAAATGAATGGAACAATGATTCATTAATTACTTTGATTGCCTACGCTTTTGAAAGCGGCAACTATAAATTCTATAGTAAAGAAAATGGCGATAGCACTAAAATGCCTTTTCTCGAAATGGTTGTTTTTTCGGTAGCCCAATCCGAGAATGACACCTTGAAGATATACCCTGTTGACGATACTTATGTGAGAAATGCTGAAGAATTTAGGGACACCATTTATGGATCGGATACTCAGGTTTTTTACAAAAATAGCAATGCTGATGTTGCAACAACTCGGATAGGTTATGTGAAGTTCGATTTGTCGGATATTGCCGGAACATTCGTGTCAGCCTCCCTAAACCTCACTGCATCCAGAGAAGATCAGATAGGACTTAATTATATAGCACTTTCTTCGGATGATAATTGGTCGGAAGAAACCCGTACCTGGAACAACACTGTCGGAAACATTAATAATCTACAGCGTATAATAACAGATTACGTAGGTACAGGAGCCATCAGTTTTGAGGTAGAAAATGCTGCCGTTTTTAATATTGGAGATGAAATATTTGTTCAAAGAACTCCAAATCAGCTATGGGTGGATACGCTGGAAATGAGCACACTCAGCCTTCTTGATCCGGAAGCTACCGACTGGACTCCAGAATCATATACTATAAACCACCCCAGAAAAATAACGGACATTCAGGGCAATACCCTTTATATCGATATTCCCATAGTGGATCCCATGCAAAAACTGTACGGAGGAGGAAAAATACTGCTAAATACAACCACCACAACATTAAGCAATACCGGGGTTGAAAACATGTACATCACCTCTGTTTATACCAGTGAAACAGACGAAGATCATGGCTGGACTGCCATTGAAACTCGCAATGTGAAGAACTGCTGGATAAAGAATGTAACCGCACGTTATTTCGGATATGCCTGTGTTGATCTTGAAGAAAACAGCAGTTATTGCACCATTCAGGATTGTGCCTTGTTGGATCCAAAATCTATTACCGAAGGAGGTCGTAAATATCCCTTTCCCATTCATGGCGGCATTGGAAACCTGGTGCAACGCTGTTATGCCCGCGGAGGAAGGCACTCATTTGCCACACATTCTCGTATAACCGGACCCCATGTTTTCCTCGATTGCTATGCCACAGAAACTTATGCTGATATTGGACCGCATCACCGTTGGGCAGCAGGAATACTTTATGACAATGTTTATGGAGGGCAAATAAGGGTGGAGAACCGATGGACTAAAGGATCAGGGCATGGATGGGCAGGAGTCCAGAATATGTTTTGGAACTGCCATTCCTACAAGGAGGAATTTAAAGTCGAAAGCCCTTTGGGCGGGATGAACTGGGGAATAGGATGTACCGCTCAGGTGAAAGAGGGAGATGGGTTTTGGGAAAGTTATGGCACACCTGTATTGCCACGAAGTTTATATCTCCAGCAATTGGAGGACAGGCTTGGCCAGCAGGCGGTAATGAATATCACTACCCAAGAACAGCAAAATGGAAGTATATGGGATGATCTTGCTGCTTGGGAAGGAGGACATTTGGTATCTGTTGAAAATATAAAGCTTGAAACCGATATTGTGATTTTTCCAAATCCCGCTGCCGATGAGCTTAATATAGATCTCACAAAACTTCAAAACGAAAATGTGATTGTTTCGCTCTATGATATTCAGGGAAGGTGTATTTTTTCAGATGAAACAAAAAGCGGAACTGTTTTTCAGATTTCATTGTCCCAGCTTGTACATGCTAACCTTATAATACTAAAGCTAACAACTGAGAACATCTCAATGGTTGAAATAATAATAATTAAGTAAAATAAAAACAAAACAGGATGAATTTACAGGCATTAATTATCATTTACCTTCTGGGATTTGTAACATTAAGCAGTTGTGCCCAAAATAAATTCCAAGTCGCAAAAAATGATGGCTCTAACGGGTCATCTGAAAAATTAAGACCTGAGCAAAATGAAGCGCGGCCAAATATTCTGTATATTTTTACCGATGACCAAACAATCAGAACATTAAGTGCGTATTCCGAATCGCACAATTGGGTTAAAACCCCCAATATTGATAAGTTGGCATCACAAGGAATTCGATTTCAAAGTAGCTATACAGGCGCAAAATGTGTTCCTTCCCGAGGTAATGCTCTAACGGGTATGCTTCAACATAATTATACTAAAGAAACGGAATATTGGCCTGTTGAATTTCGTAAACAAGGCTATTATACAGGAATGATAGGTAAATGGCATTGGAGTATGCCCCGACATGACAAAACCTGGGACTGGTCGGCAGTTTGGGAACATCATCTCCCGAAAAATCATTACAACTACTATTGGGATCAAAGCCTAAGAATGAATGGCGACACCTTACTTAAGCTAGAGCAATACAGTACTGATGCATATACAGATTTAACAATTGACTTTATCGAGAAGCGGGCAAAAGATACAGATCAGCCCTGGTATTTTTGGTTGTGCTATGGAGGTGTTCATGCTCCGTATACTCCTGCCGACAGACATTTGCAAGATTATTCGGATGCTCCTGATATTGACATTCCTGTAGATGTATTCGGACCACGTCCTGATAAACCAGAATATTTGTACGACATGACTATGTTTGAAAAAGACAAGGATGGAAAACCAACATATAAAGATCGTTCACTCGATGCATGGGTTAAACAATATAATCAGGCAGTGAAGGCAATTGACGAAGGCGTTGGCCGAATAATGAACGCTTTAGAAAAGACAGGTCAACGGGAGAATACTGTGGTTATTTTTACGTCTGATAACGGTTATGCATGGGGGCAGCATGGTTTCAGATTAAAGATTGCTCCTTATGACGCTAATCTTTTAACACCACTAATTGTTTCCCAACCTAATCGTATTCCACAAAACGAAGTTTGCAACCACCCGGTAAACGGTGTAGATATTATCAAAACAATTCATTCGCTCACCGGCGTAACTCCAACCAACCGTCTAGATGGAAGGGATTTTAGTGCTTTGCTTATCAAACCGGATCAGGGAGAATGGAATTCAGAGCCTATGATTCAAATATACACGGGTACTATTTATGGTGGGGTAGAGGAAATTACCGAGCAATTAACATTGGCGCATAAAACAGGAAAATGGAAGAAGTTCATCGCTCACAAAAAAACGGGTATTCGTGCATGGATGATGATGAGAAAAGATAAGTATAAGTATGTGCGATACATCTATAAAGATTACATCGAAGAATTGTATGATCTGGAAAATGATCCGGAGGAATTAAACAACCTCGCTGTAAAAAAGGATTATCATCAATTATTGGGTGAATACAGAAAGGAAACAGAAGAGCTCTTCATTGCAAAAGAGGCAACTTTCATTGAGCTATTGCCAGAGCCAAAAATTGTAAGTATGTAATTGACTTATTGAAGTTTAACTAAGAAGTGATTTAAAAACATATTTTTAATTGGATAATAGATGAAATTTTCAGGTTTGTTTATAGTGTTTTTGATCTTAGCAGGTATGCTGCCGATCTATTCTCAAGCACAAACAAAAAAAGGATATAAGGTTGAGGAGTTTACACATAAAGAACTAAAAAAATGGGAGACTTTTGGCTTGGGAGCTATTGAAGGCAATCACGGACAAACAGTAATGCATGAAACTACAGGTTCATTGGGTTATATGCTTGTAAGTCCTGAAACTTACGGTGAGAGCGTCATTGTGTCTTATGAAGTAATGACCTTAAATCCGGCTACAGTTTTGGTTATTGAAATGGCGGCACATAATAGCGAAAATTTCGATTTAGAGTTTGATGCTAATTATGATGGAAACGTCAAATATCTGTTTAAAAATATCAATATGTATATGTTCGCCTTTCATAATGCGGCCCACAAAAAGAACGGCCCTTTTGTACGTAAATATCCTGAGCCGGGCAATAAACCTTTGATTGAAGCAAAAAAGAATGTTTTAGAAGTAGGGAAATATCATGATGTTGAAATTGGAATGGAAGAGGGGAAAATATGGTTTAATGTAGATGGAAAAAGAATATTTAAGGTGAAAGATGAAGATTATCATAAGGGGGGTAAAGTAATTTTGCGCATTCGGGGTACAGGACATGAGCTGGCATCATGCATCATAAAAAACGTGAAAATCTATTCAAAAGATTGATATGAAAAAACAATTTGAAAATATGAATCTATTAAGAAAAATATCATTTGCGCTTGGTCTTTACATGATTACAGCAGCATTATTCTCCTGCCAATCCAGCAGAGCTGAAGAAAAGGAGCAACAAAAGTATAATGTCCTTTTTATTGCCATCGATGACTTGCGGACTGAATTGAACTGCTATGGTGCCAGCCACATCAAGTCACCAAATATCGACAAGTTGGCAGCTGATGGGATTAAGTTTGAACAAGCCCATGTACAACAAGCGATATGTATGGCATCACGTGCTTCAATGATGTCTGGAATAAGGCCAGAGAAAAGAGGTATATATACAGGTGTGGCAGTACAAGATTTGATGCCTGATGTATTAACGATGAATAAATTTTTTAAGCAAAATGGTTATAACATCGCTTCTTGTGGTAAGATATATCATCATGGAAAAGATACTAGAAATCAGTTCGGTGAAGATGAAATGACGCCAAATGGAACCTGGACTGGTAGAGGATATGTCACGCCAGAAGCTATTGAGAAAATAGCGCTCAACACGGAGTTTCACCGTGGGCCTGCGTATGAATTTGCGGAAGTAAATGACACCATCTACAAGGATGGACTAAATACCATCAATGCAGTCCGAAAAATGGAAAAATTGAGTAAGGATGACAAACCTTTCTTTCTATCGGTAGGTCTTTCAAAACCTCATTTGCCTTTCGTGGCACCGAAAAAATATTGGGATATGTACCCAGCCTCTTCTATTGAGTTGACAGATTTAAGAGATAGGCCAGAAAATGCATATGAAAATTCAATTCGACGTCGAGGGGAACTAAACAATTATTATGGTATACCTCAGCAGTATGATGACATAGATGATGCTACCGCTCTGAATCTTCGAAGAGCGTATTATGCATGTGTTTCCTACGCTGATGCACAGGTTGGAAACTTGATGAATCAGCTGGATAAGCTCGGTATTAGAGATAATACCATTATAGTATTGTGGGGAGATCATGGCTACAAATTGGGAGATTATAACAGCTGGTGTAAGTGGTCTAATATGAATATAGATACCAATGTCCCACTCCTGTTTAGTACACCCAATGGTAAAAAGGGGGAAGTTTGTAAATCGCCCGTTGAGGCACTTGATATTTATCCTACATTGGCTGAGTTGTGTGGTTTAGCAATTCCTGCCCATGTAGAAGGGCAAAGTATCGTGCCTCTGCTGAATGATCCAGCCCAGGGGATGGATAGAATTGTATATACCATGTGGCCTGAATCCAGACAGGATTATGACAGAACCATTATGGGCTATTCAGCAAAATCATCAAGGTTTAACTATACCGAATGGATCAAGTTGAACACCGGAGAAGTCTTAGGCACAGAGCTGTTTGATCACCAGGTAGATCCTATGGAAACGAAAAATGTGGTGGATGACTTTTCTTATCGAGCAGATGTGAAATTTCTCTCTCAAAAAGTGGCTGAAAGAATAAAAGCTACAGATCACGATCACGCTTTCAAAAAAATACAGTAAGTAAATCCATCAATCATGAATACTCACCTATTGAATAAGAAGAGCCTAATTGTTATTTTAGTTATAGTTCTTGCGAGTGCTTCAGCTACACTAAAGGTAGAAACAACAGACCTAGGAGGAAAGGTTGTCAAGGCACTGAAAGATACCGAAATTGCCAGAGCAAAGGCATTTCTAATTTCCAATCCAGTAACGGTAACCGACGCATATTGTGAGAGAAGCGCAGGAAGTCGACATGACTTTTATTCTGAAGGAGACTATTGGTGGCCGGACCCTGAAAATCCAGGAGGAGCTTATCAGCAGCGAGACGGACAATCAAACCCAGACAACTTTACCGATCACCGTTATGCCATGTTGCGTCTCAGTGAGGTTACAGCCACATTGACTTCTGCCTGGCTTGTTACAAAAGATCAGATATATGCAGATAAGGCACTTGAACACCTCAATGCCTGGTTTGTGGATACTACCACTATGATGAACCCTAATCTGCTTTATGCACAGGCGATTTTCGGAAAAGTAACAGGTCGTGGAATTGGATTGATAGACGCTTACCATTTCGTTGAAGTGGCACGATCGGTTAAAGTACTTACTGACAATGGAGGTATTTCACCTCAACAATCAGAAAATATAAAAGCCTGGTTTAGTCAATTTCTAAAATGGATGACCACACACGAATACGGCATAGCAGAAATGAACTGGAAGAACAATCATGGCACTTGTTGGGCAGCAACTGCGGCTTCAATGGCAGTACTTACTGACAATGAAGAAATCAAGAAACTTTGTATAGATAGATTTAAGAATATACTTCTTCCCAACCAAATGGCTGTTGATGGTAGTTTTCCTCTTGAGCTGAAAAGAACCAAACCTTATGGTTATTCTCTGTTTAATATCGATGCTTTTTGCATCGTTGCCCAAATATTATCTACCCCTGAAGATAACTTGTTCGAATTCGAAACCAAGGATGGGAAGTCATTAAAAAAAGGCCTCGAATTTATCTATCCGTACATTGAAGATAAATCGAAATGGCCGTACGATAAGGACATCTACATATGGAATGAATGGCCTGTATGTCATCCAGCTTTGTTATTTGGAGCTTTAGCATACAGTAATTCAAAATTCTTAGATACTTATCTTGAATTACCTGAATATCCTATTCATTCAGAAGTAGTAAGGAATTTACCTGTCAGGCATCCGATAATTTGGCTGGTCAAATAATGAGTTGGATAGAACTTAATTTTCACTTAAAAAATAATGTCATGAAGACAAAATATATATGGAATTTATTAGTACTGTTACTTGTGTTGTCTATTATGGGATGTAGCTCAGGTGATAGAAATGAAACTAAAAACAAAGTTGTAACAGAAACAAAAAAGAAGCCAAATATTATAATTTGGGTTGCAGATGACCAGTATCTCGAATCAGTAGGTTGCTACGGGGGAAACCCGGAACACACACCGAATATTGACAAATTGGCCAGCGAAGGATTGAAATTTACCAGAGCGTATAGTACAGCTTCTGTTTGTACTCCTGCTCGTTCAGCAATTTACACAGGTATGTATCCTATTAAAAACGGAGCGCACCCAAATCATTCGGGTTTGAAAAAAGATATACCAAGTATGCCCAACATAATGAGAAAATTGGGCTATAAGACCGGTCTTGTAGGTAAGGAAGGAGTACATAAAATTCCTACTCGTCCTACAAATTTGTTTACATGGGATGTACGAATTCCGCATACCAAAGTCACGATTAAAGGAGCTGAGCACAGTAAAAAGGCAGCAAAAAAACATCGAGAGATGGACTATGAGAAAATTGAGAAATTCATTATCGACACAAAAGAACCTTTCTGCATGTTTGTGGCTTCTTCCCTTCCTCATGGTCCTGAGTTAACAACTATCGAAAACGGATTGAGCGGGTATGAAGCCAACAATTGGTACACCGATCAACAGGTTGGTAAGTATATTGAGATGCTGGAGAAGTCAGGTAAAAAGGAAAATACGGTGATTATATTCGTTAGCGACAATGGATCGAACACTCCGCGTTCTAAATATACCTTGTTTGAACCAGGAGTCCATATACCCATGATTATAACTTGGCCGGGAAATGTGAAAGCCAATAGTGTGAACAATGCTCTGGTTGATTTTACTGATGTTATGCCAACCTTGATTGAGATTGCTGGTGGAGAACCCCACAATAATATGGATGGCAAAAGTTTACTTCCCTTAATGCAAGGTGAGAATATTACATTGCACGAAGACCTCTTCCTTAGTTTTACTTGTTTGGGTGTAAATGGAGTAAATGAGCCTTACCCTATCAGAGCTGTTGTTACTGAACAATACAAATTGATACATTATCTGAATCATACCATTACTCCACCCAAGGGTAGTGTTAAAACAAAAAGCCATGAATATTTACTTTTCGATCTAAAAAATGATTCAAAGGAATCGAAGAACTTAGCTACAGATGAGCAATATCAATCTGTGATGGAAGATATGCTAGTACGCCTGAATAAATGGAAAAAAGAGGTTGGTGACAAGGGAATGGATACCGAATTGGAAGCCATAGAAATGTTTCCTGGTAAAATAGAATATCAAAAATGAACAAGCTTGCTGAAAGCAGACAACCCATGCGAAAATTAAAGAAGTAATTTTATGAGAAAATTTAATAATATCTCAAAAAGCCTATCTAAGGCTATGGTGGCAACAGGATGTTTGTTGTTAATGAACTTTCTGTTGATCAATCAAGTAATGGGGCAAACCATTAATGTAACTTCGGTTGCTGCAATGGAATCGGAAGCCAACAGTGCTAATGCAGGGGCTATTATTGTACTTGCCGATGGTACTTATCTCAACAATACATTTAATATTAGCGGAAGCAATATTACCGTGAGGGCAGAAAATCCCGGGGGTGTATATTTGAATGGCAGCAATCATATTACTATTTCTGGTGATTATATTATTTTTAGTGGTTTTCAGTTTACCGGTGGGGACATAGGTGAGGATAAAATGCTGGAGGTCTATGGTGATCATAATAATGTAACCCATTGCAACTGGAACGGGTATTCAGCAAAAAGATACATAGACATAAAAGGCGGGAGTCAATATAACGAGGTTTCTTATTGCAATTTTGAGGACAAACCGGCAAGTGCTGCTTTAAGTGCTCTCGTTCATATTCGTCCACATGCAACAGTTCCCGGATATCACGTGATTAGATATTGTTCTTTCCAGAATATGCCAGGCGAAGGCGGGGACTATGGTAACGAACCTATAAAGATTGGCAGCGGTTCTTACTCTACCTACGCTTCAAGATCGACTGTCGAATTTTGCTATTGGAATAATACAGGTCTTGCTGATAGTGAAAGTATATCCATTAAATGTAGGGAAAACACAATTAGGTATAATACATTCACAAACCAGCAAGATGCCAAGTTGGTTTTCAGGAATGGAGACGATAATAAGGCCTATGGCAATTTTTTTATTGGTGCAGGTGGTATCCGGGTCAAAGAAGCAAGCAATATCGATTGTTACAACAATTATTTTGAAAACTCAGGTAACGCTTCAGAGTCAGCTGTGAAATATGTTTACCTACCCGGTAACCTTAATGATGTCACCTTTACCAACAATACTTTTGTGGAGTGTGAAGGACGTATTGATATAGATGAATGCGGGGAAAATAACACTTGGAATAATAATATCTTTTTTAAGACCTCTGGTGATATTTTCAAAGATGTTGACCCATCCATATCCTGGGATGGAAATATCTATCAAGGCACTTTGGGTGCTACCTTCTCATCAGGCATGACCAACGATGATCCAGAACTTACGCTTAATGGGGATGGTTACTATGGTTTGTCTTCAACAAGCCCTTGTATTGATGCTGGTGTCTCGATTCCCGCCATTCAAAATTTTGCCAATGTGGATGACGACCCATCCTTATTACTGGATATCAGCGGGCAAACAAGGTCTCCTTCAGCAACTTCTAAAGATATTGGTTGCGATGAATATACGACGGGAGATATCACAAATCGCCCATTGACTATATCGGATGTTGGCCCCAGTTATTTGATGACAACAACAGGTCTCCTCACCAATTTGCATAATGCAAGTAGTACGATTACGATTTATCCAAATCCCGCATCTCGGGATGTAACATTAAAATATTCTTTACCTGAGCGTGCGAGGGTGTTTTTGGCTATTTATTCGCTCAACGGACAAATGATAAAAACTTTGGTTGATAATGAAATGCAAACACCAAAAAATTATACGTCCAATATCGATGTTTCCGATTTAAGCGAAGGTGTTTATATTGTTCATTTAAGAACGGGTAGTGTAAAAAAGAGCCTCAGGCTAATTATTAAATAAATAATACAAAAGAGAGTAGATGACAAGGGAATGGAAACCGAACTTGAAACAGTAAAAATTTAATCCAGATAAAATAAAATATAACTAAATAAAATTATACGAACAAAAATGAGGAGTTTATTAATAATTGCAATAGTATGTTTACTAACAAATGGCATTTTTAGCCAGGAGATTAGAACATACAAAGAAACCAAAGATGGGGTAAAGCTCTATCTGTCAATTCACAAACCCTCGCCAGCTAATAAAAATAATCCTGCAATAGTTTTTTTTCATGGAGGGGGTTATAGTGGTGGACTTCCCTTAAAATTTGCAAGACATACGGAGTATTTTGTTTCGAGAGGCTTAGTCGTAGTAAATGTAAATTATAGAATAAGTAAAGTACACAATTCAACACCCATGCAGTCAGTAAGCGATGGTAAGGCAGCTATTCGGTATGTTCGTTCACATGCATTGGAGTTGGGTATTAATCCGAAAAAAATTATAGCTGCAGGAGGCTCAGCCGGTGGGCATCTGGCGTCTGCCTGTGCATTGTTAAAAGGTTTTGAAGAAGATAATGATAATCTGGAAGTGAGTTGTGTGCCCAATGCCCTGGTTCTATATAACCCTGTTTTTAAAATCGAGACTAAAGAAAATGGCGGGTATAAAGGAGAACTAGTAAAATTGTTTCCTGACCATAGTTTTTCGCCATGGCACAACATCAAAAAAGATGCACCTGCAACCGTTGTTTTTTTAGGAACGCAAGACAAACACATACCCGTGAAAACGGCAGAAGAATACAAACAAAAGATGGACTCAGTAGGTAGTAGATGCGACTTATATATTTATGAAGGGCAAAAACATGGGTTTTTCAATTATAGGGAGCATAGAGAAGCACCCTATTTTATTGAAACAGCTTATGAAACAGATAAATTTTTAGAATCATTGGGCTATCTGAAAGGAGAACCAACAATAGCAACCTTCGAATTTGGAGAATTAATAGATCCATTACCACAAGCCACCGAGGCCTTTAAAAATGCAGAAAAACCTGAAGTACTTGGCTTGGGGAAAAACCTCTTCACCATTGGAGAAATCTTGTTTGAGGACAAGCTAAACAATGCGAAAGTATTTCAATCAGATTGGCTAGTTCAAATGAATGATAAAGGTCATTTTGAACGATATGCAAGAATAAAAGATAAAAAACTGGAGGTACTAGACCCATCAGGTTGTACCATCTGGTTTCGAGAAAAGCTTCAAGGCCCTGTTTGCATAAGCTATAAAGTGATTGTTTCGAGCGAAAGAGATACAGCTGATATTATCTGCCCCCGCGATATTAATAATTTTTGGATGGCTGGTGAAATCGGTAATTTAGAAAATGTTCTGGATAACAATAAATACAAAGGTAAATTTTCAAATTACCACGAAATGCAAGGTTATTATGCAAGCATGGGTGGAGGGAATATTGATCATAATAACCGTACAGTCAGAATGCGTATTTATCCACGAGTAAAAAACAAGGAAAAATCCGAACATCTTGCTTTAATTAGTCAAGATGATAATCCTGATTTTAAAATTATTCCCGATAAAGAATACACAATTCAATTGGTCGCATTTCATGATCTCATCCAGTTTATTGTCAACAACAAATTAGTTTATGAATTGAAGTACGGCATGGAAGCTAGCACCACAACCGATAACAATGAATTTTTTGAAAGTGATTATTCTCCAGCGAAATATCCAGTGTACAACGAAGGATATTTTGGATTCAGAATGACACACTCATTACATAAATACTATGATTTTAAAGTATTTCAGTTGAAAGAATTATAAACATCATTATCTGTAAACTAAGAATAAAAATGAAAAAATACTTTTATATAGTTTTACTTTCCATCTTGTTTATTGCATGTAACAGCAAAAATAAGTCTGAGGACATTTCAAATAAAGTTGATTTGCCCAATATCCTAATTGCGATAAGCGACGACCATTCCTTTCCGCACACATCAGCTTATGGTTATGAAGGTGTGAAAACACCTAATTTTGATAACATTGCTAAACTAGGCGTGCTGTTTAATAATGCTTATGTGGCATCACCGGGTTGTTCTCCTTCAAGGGCAGCTATACTTACTGGGCAATACCCCTGGCAGATTGAAGAAGCCGGTACCCATGCAAGCAGATTCCCTGCCCGACTACAGGTTTTGCCAGACATTTTTGAGCAGCAGGCAGGATACCAATCCGGATTTACCGGCAAAGGTTGGGGCCCTGGAGATTGGAAAGGAAGCGGAAGAAAGAGGAATCCGGCTGGAACAGAATACAATGATGTATTGTCTGAAGAAGAAATAGAAGGTATATCAACAATTGATTATGCCGCTAATTTTAATGAATTTTTGAATGAAAAACCTAAGGGAAAACCTTTCTTTTTTTGGTATGGAGCCCATGAACCCCATAGAGATTATTTGAAAGGAATTGGCGAAAAATCATGTAAGAATCCTGAAAATGTGAAAGTCCCAGCATTTATGCCGGATGTTCCTGAAATACGATCTGATATGATGGATTATGCTTTTGAAATAGAGTGGTTTGACAAGCATTTGGGACATATGATAAAGAGGCTTAAACAATCAGGAGATTTTGAAAATACGATTATCATTGTTACGGCTGATAATGGTATGCCATTTCCGAGGGCGAAAGCCAATTGTTACGACTTTGGTATTCACGTTCCCCTAGCTATTTATTGGCCAGCAAAAATGAAAGCAGGTAAAATAAGTACCGACCTTGTTTCGCTTATTGATATCGCCCCTACGTTGTTGGATATTTTAGGCATTGATCAGGCCGATTACAATTATTCGGGGAAGAGTCTGGACAATATTTTGTTTGGAAATGAGCCCAATACGTCTGATACAAATCATGCCATTTTTTCTTCTAGAGAAAGACACTCTTATTCAAGACATGATAATTTAGGCTATCCACAACGAGCTATTCGGGTAGAAGACTATTTGCTGATATGGAATATGAAACCCGATCTTTGGCCTGCAGGTGCACCTCAAAAATATCTTAAAAATGCCATGCCTGCAGGCAGGCAGGGAGAATTAGAGGAAATGCACTTGGGCTACCATGATATCGATAAATGCCCTTCTCTAGACTTTTTAATCGAAAACTGGGAGGATGAAGCAATAAGCAAGTACTTCCATTTATCAGTGGACAAAAGGCCTGAAATTGAACTGTTTGATGTGATATCTGACCCTGCTTGTCTGAATAATCTATCAGCGGATAAAGCGTATTTCGAAATTAAAGAACACATTTTCAATACATTGAAAGACTACTTGAAGAAAACGAATGATGCCAGGGTTAAAGGGAATGGAGATATTTGGGAAACTTATCCAAGACTTAGGGGCCCAATGAGAAAATTTCCTAAATCAATGGGCAATGATAATTGACTATTGTATTAATAATTTAAATGAGTAATAAAATATGAAGAACAATAAGTTAAACAGATTGCTTTGTATTTCTATATTATTAGGAATTACTTTGATTAGTTATTCTTGTGAGCGTGCTGTAAACAAAAAAGAAGTTAAAAAACCGGCAGTTAAACCCAATGTATTATTCATTGCAGTAGATGATTTAAACGATTGGATTGGTGTTATGAATGGTCATCCACAATCCAAAACGCCTAATATTGACAAACTTGCAAGAGAAGGTGTTTTGTTTACCAATGCACATTGCCAGGCTCCCATTTGCGGACCTTCAAGGGCTTCAATAATGACCGGATTAATGCCTACTACAACGGGTAACTATTTACAATTGAAAGACCATGAGATAAAGAGCGCAAATGAAGCCGCCCGAAAGTCAATTTTTATGCCTGACTATTTCGAACAACATGGTTATAAAACTATGGCTGTTGGCAAAATATATCATAATGGCGATGGTGCCGAAACATTTGATGAATATGGCGGAGTTTTTGAAAAATTCGGACCAAAACCTAAAAATCGTTTCAAATACAATCCTAGCTGGTACGACCATAAAATTGGAGGTACGCAAACCGACTGGGGAGCTTATCCTGATGTTGATAATAAAATGCCCGATTTTAAATATGCTGCGTGGGCAGTTGATCAATTGAATAAAAAACACGATAAACCGTTTTTTCTTGCAGTGGGGTTTGTACGTCCTCATGTGCCATGGCATGTGCCTCAAAAGTGGTTCGATAAATTTCCTTTGGATCAAATAGAACTGCCACCATATTCACCGAGTGATTTTGACGATATTCCTGATTTTGGCCAACAAGTCGCCGATGCACCTATGATGCCTACTACCGAAGAGTTAATTGAAAAAAATCAGTGGAAAGAGGCAGTACAGGCATATCTTGCATGTATTAATTTTGTGGATGCCCAAGTGGGTAAAGTACTTGATGCTTTGAAAAAAAGCGAATATGCCGAAAATACCATAATCGTTTTATGGTCGGATCATGGTTATCATTTAGGGGAGAAAAACCGTTTTGCAAAACAGGCTTTGTGGGAACGCGACACCAAAACGGTGCTTATGTTTAGTACTTCAGGAGGATTAAAAAACAAACAATGTAATAAACCGGTACAGTTGCTCGACCTTTATCCAACGCTTCTCGAACTTTGCGATTTGCCTGAGAACACTATGAATGAAGGCCATTCGTTAACCTCATTACTAGAAAATCCAGCGTCTGACAACTGGAACCATTACGCAACGACTGTCTATGGTAAAGACAATGTTGCCATTGCTGATGAAAGATACCGACTTATTCAGTATGCTGATGGTTCACAGGAGTTTTATGATCTCAAGGAAGATCCCAATGAATGGGTGAATTTGGCTGGTGAGGCTGAATATCGTCATAAGATTTCAGAATTTCAGGCTCAAATACCAAAAGAGCAGGCTAATTATTCCAATTTTACATATTATAGCTTCAATAAATATTTTAAAGAAATTACTAAAAAGCCTGATGTATACTTATACAACCCTTCTGATTTGCTATATGCTAAACAGTTATATAAGCAAAAGAAAGAACCATTTGTAGAATTGGTAAATAAGTTAAAGTCCGATGCAGATGAATTACTCGAAGTAGAGCCCTTTTCTGTAATGCAGAAAACAATGGTACCGCCAAGTAAAAATATGCACGATTATTACAGTCTTGGTCGTTACTGGTGGCCCAATCCGGATACCGAAGATGGACTTCCCTATGTTCGTCATGATGGGAAGACAAACCCTGAATATGACAATTACGATGCTGTTCCTAAATCGAAAATGTCAAATGCCGTATTCACATTATCGCTGGCATATTTTTATACTTCACATGAGCCATATGCGAAGAAAGCAAACGAACTAATTTTTACATGGTTTATTGATCCTGAGACTAAAATGAACCCGCACCTTGAATACGGGCAAGCTATACCAGGAATTACGGAAGGTAGAGGAATTGGGATTATTGAGACAGGGTCTCTTTTAAGGATTGTGAATGCGGTTGGGTTCATAAAGGGATCGGAATCTTTTCCGACCTCCAACTACAAAAGTTTAAAGAAATGGTTTAAGAAATATAACAAATGGTTGGTCACCAGTCAAAAAGGATGGGATGAACGGATGTGGCATAATAACCATGGTTCGTCCTACGATAGCCAGGTTGCAAGTTTTTCATTATTTGCCGGTGAGGACTCCATTGCCACCATGATACTCGATTCAGTTATTGTAAAGCGAATTAATCGGCAAATAGAACCCGATGGTAGTCAACCTTGGGAATTAGAGCGGACAAAATCAATGAGTTATAGCATTAAAAATTTGAACCATCTAATGGAAAACGCCATACTGGCTGAACATTACGGTATAGATCTATGGAATTATGAATCAGAAGATGGCCGCTCCATAAAGCAAGCTGTACGATTCTTAATTCCATATATGCTTGGCGAAAAAGAATGGATCTACACTCAATATGGAGGAATAGAGAGTAAAATGGAAAATTTTAAAGAATTAATCTGGGTTGCAAACCAATATTTGGATGATGAGCTTATTCAAAGAGCATTTAATCTATTGTGTTTAAGCGATGATAAACCTTTAGAAATTAATCTTTTGTATCCTGTTTTTAGCAAGAAAATGGAACCCAAGTAATATAAAAAATTTCACCATGAACAAGATTGTGCTTTTCGTTTCTCTTGTATTCTTTATCAGTTGTTCTTCTCAAAATGAACAGGATGCTAACAGTTCCCAACCTAATATTCTATTTATTATGGTTGACGATTTAAAAACTGAATTAGGCTGTTATGGAAAGGCACATATAGTTTCTCCCAATATCGATAAATTAGCAGAAAAAGGTTTATTGTTTAATCGGGCCTATGTTCAAAACCCAGTTTGCGGAGCTTCAAGGGCGAGTATTTTATCTGGATTACGCCCTACAATAAATCGTTTTTGGGATTATAAATCAATGATTGATGAAGATGCACCTGGAACGACAACATTGCCTCAACAGTTTAAAGAAAACGGGTACTATACACTATCTAACGGTAAGATATTTCACATCTTAGACGATTCCGAGGAGCGGAGTTGGAGTGAGCCGGCCTGGCATGTTTCAGATAGAAATGGAAGGACCGGGAGAACAATGTTGGATGAAGATTCACCCAACTATATTGGAGGTACAAAAAACAGGGGACCCTATTACGAAAGTCCGGAAGTGGAAGATAGTGCCTATACCGATGGGAAAATACTAAATAAATCGATTGCTGATTTGAAAAGGTTAAGCGAAAAAAAGGAACCTTTCTTCTTAGCCGTCGGCTTTCTAAAACCACACCTACCTTTTTATGCCCCCAAAAAGTATTGGGATTTATATAATAGCGATTCTATCGAAATAGCACATAACAAGGAAAGACCTGAAAATGCCCCATCATCCCTTGTTGGTTCACCTGAAATTCGCTTTTACCACGGTAAGAACATTGAATATAACAGCGAAGAATATCATAAAAAGTCGCGCCATGGATATTATGCATGTGTAAGCTTTGCCGATGCATTGGTAGGCAAATTACTTAGGACTTTGGAAAGCTTAAGTTTAGATGAAAATACTATTGTGGTGCTTGTTGGTGACCATGGTTGGCATTTGGGTGAACATAATTTTTGGGGCAAACACAATACATTACATAATGCCATTAATGCGCCAATGATTATAAAGGCTCCCGGCTTTAAAAAAAATACTAAAACCGATGCATTGGTTGAATTTGTAGATATTTATCCAACGCTTTGCGAATTAGCAGGAATTGATGTGCCGAAACATGTACAAGGAAAAAGTTTTGTACCTCTTTTAGAGAACCCTACCAGAACTTGGAAAGAAGCTGTGTTTACACGCTTTGAATATGGGAATGCTGTAGTAACTGATAACTATACCTATACAGAATATTCGGGTAATGGGCTTGAAGAATCAATTTTATACGATTTGGAAAAAGATGCTCAAGAGAATATAAATGTTGTAGATAAGAAGGAATATGAAGAGGTGGCAAAAAGCTTGAAAACCCTGTTAAAAGATGGGTACTCCACTGTGTTGCTAAAGAATTAGAATTTGAACTGAATAACCTAGATTTTTTATACTAATAAGAAGTTTATGCTTGAATGGATTTCTCTCATTATTCTGATTTTTCGTTATTTATGGTCAATTGCGTTGGCACAATAAATGGCCAGACAAACACCTCAAAACCTTGAAAAGAAAAACTAACAATTAAAATCTATCCAATGAAATACTTAATTTTTAAATCTTTATTTATCGGAGCTATGGCTTCGTTTCTTGCAGTTAGTTGTAACGAAAAAAATGAAACCCAAAAAGAATCGATACCCGAGGCAAAATCAATTGCCAGGGTTATCTTTAAAACACAAGATGCACCATTCATTCTATCACAGAAAAGTGAGATAAAAAATGATTATAAAAGCCAAGAAAATCTGACTGTTCCACAAGACCTGGCGCCTCAAAATAAATGGGTGATGTTTGAAGGACCTGTTTTGGAAAACGAATTGATCGCCTATCGCTTGTATATGGATTCCCGTCACCGTTTTGATATTTATGGTAAAAAAACAAACTCAATGGTAATGGACACCGTAGGTTGGAATTATCACGAAATTATGGATTGGGGGTCTGATATTTTGAAAGTAGGTGAATCTTTAGGAATTGGGAGTCCCGCCATTTGGTATTCGGATTCACTTTATACATTGTCGAACTGCTCAAAAAAATCAATACAAGTAATTAAAAAAGAAGGTGATGTTGCTAGTGTAATATTTACTTTTAAAGATCTTTTAATTGGGGACCAGAAAATTACTTTGACTCATCTTTGGAGTTTAGGTACAAGCAATCCTCATTCAACTGTTGAATTAAAAGTAATAGAGGGGAAATTGCCCGAAGGAGCAAAATTTGCAACAGGGATTGTTAAGCATTTACCTGATGTTGAAAGTGGCATCGAAAAAGATAAATTTTTCCTATTCAATTGGGGAAAACAATCATTTCATAAGCAAAACATGGGTATGGGTATTGTAGCAGATACTGTTTTTAATCCAATGATTCAAGCCAATTCGCTAAATCATTTGGTTGTTTTTCAAAACAGTAAACAAGGAGTAAAGTATCAATTTGCTGCTGCCTGGGAGCAGGACGTAATGAATGTTAAAGAACGCGCAAAGTTCAAAAATTTATTAATCGGACCTGTTCATAAATAAAAATTGGAAATATGAAAATTAGATTTTTTTCCTTGTTATTTTTCGGTTCTCTAATAGTAGGAATGCAGTCGTGTAACTCCCTAGAAAATAAGAAACCAGAAAGAGATACTGCCCTCTGGCAATATATTTTTGACGGTGAAACTTTGGAAGGATGGAGGCCATGAAATTATGGAAACGAGAATATGAAAAGGGTTGGGAACCAAAAATCGATTAATGTTTAAAAATATGATAATGAGAGGTAAAGTAGCAGTCATTACAGGAGGAAATGGAACTCTGGGAAGTGCCTTTGCAAAAGGATTAGCTGAAGCAGGGGCAATGGTTTTTATCCTCGGTAGAAATGCGGAAAAGTCAGCGGCTAGAGTTAATGAATTTAAGGAAATGGGTTTGGAGATACATACGGTAACTTGTAATGTCCTAGACGAAGACTCAGTAAATAATTCTGTAAAAGAAGTATTAAATAAAGCAGGAAAAGTCGATATTTTAATCAACGGAGCAGGTGGAAATATGTCGGGTGCAACGATTATGCCCGATCAATCGGTTTTCGATATGTCCATCGAGGAATTTCGAAAAGTGAGCGATTTAAATTTAGTTGGGACGGTGATCCCTTCGATTGCATTTGCAAAGTCTATGGTCAAACAGGGCAAAGGATGTATTATCAATATATCTTCCATGTCGGCTCAATTACCGTTGACAAGGGTAGTAGGTTACTCCGCATCCAAAGCTGCTGTAGATAATTTTACCCGATGGATGGCAGTAGAAATGGCAACCAAATATGGCGAAGGAATTCGGGTTAATGCTATAGCTCCCGGTTTCTTTATCGCTGAACAAAATCGCAGCTTATTATTGAATAAGGATAATTCCTTGACTGCACGGGGAGAAACGATTATCAGTCAAACGCCAATGAAAAGATTTGGAGATCCCGAGGAATTGATCAGTACGATTCTTTGGCTTTGTGATGACCGTTCGTCTTTTATTACAGGGATTGTGGTGCCGGTGGACGGTGGGTTTAGTGCATTTAGTGGGGTTTAGAATGGAAAATATTTAAAACAAATGATTAAATGATAAAACTTGAACAAACTTGGCGATGGTATGGGCCTGATGATGCAGTTAGTTTAGCTGACATTAGGCAAGCGGGAGCAACAGGAATTGTTACGGCTTTGCATCATCTTGCAAATGGCGAAATCTGGACTGTAGAAGAAATTCAAAAAAGAAAATCTATAATCGAAGCTGCCGGTCACACCTGGTCAGTTGTTGAAAGTATTCCAGTTCATGAAGATATCAAACGAGCATCTGGAAAATACAAAGAGTATATCGAAAATTATAAACGAAGTATCTCAAACTTATCAAAGTGTGGTATCAATATCGTCACTTATAATTTTATGCCGGTTTTAGATTGGTCACGAACTGATCTAAACTATCTCATGCCCGATGGTTCTACCGCCTTGTTTTTTGAAAAAGCAGCCTTTGCAGCTTTCGATTTATTTATATTAAAAAGACCTAATGCGGAAGAAGATTATAGTGAAGCAGAAAAGCAAAAAGCGGCTCAACGTTTAGCTGAAATGAATGAAGCTGAAAGAGAAAAATTAACTAAAAATATTATTGCAGGGTTACCGGGAGGAACGACAGAAGGAGTCTTAAATTTAGAAAGATTCCAGCAGATTCTCGATACTTATAAAAATATAGATGCGGAAATCTTACGGAAAAATCTAATTAATTTTTTACAACAAATAATTCCTGTAGCTGATGCAGCCAATGTAAAAATGGCCCTTCATCCTGATGATCCGCCATTTTCTTTATTGGGATTACCTAGAGTGGTGAGTACAGCAGCAGATGTCCGATATATTTTGGAAGCAATCAATTCTGCCGCCAATGGTTTGTGCTTTTGTACTGGTTCATTCGGCGTCAGACCCGATAATGATTTGCCGAAAATGGCAATAGAATTCGGGGCACGAATCAATTTCATCCATCTCCGTGCCACGAAAAGAGATAAGGAAGGGAATTTTTACGAAGCCAATCATTTGGAAGGTGATGTAGATATGTATGCGGTGTTGAAAAATTTATTGATAGTTGCAAACCGGGCAAATTGGAATATTCCCATGCGCCCCGATCATGGTCATAAAATGCTGGATGATTTACATAAAAAAACGAATCCTGGTTATTCTGCCATTGGCAGATTAAGAGGCTTAGCAGAATTGAGAGGTTTGGAATTAGGAATTTTGAAATCAATGGAAAACCAAAAAAATGAAGCATGATAAACCTTTTTTAGATAATAATTTTTTGTTGCAAAATCCGATGGGGGAACGATTGTTTCATGAATATGCAAAGCACCTGCCCATCATTGATTACCATAATCACCTGTCGCCGAAGGAAATATCGAATGACAAAAACTTCTCGTCCATCACTGATATTTGGTTAAAAGGGGATCACTATAAATGGCGTGCAATGAGGGCGAATGGAATTGACGAAGCCTTTATCACAGGCGATGCAAGCGATAAAGAGAAGTTTTTAAAATGGGCAGAAACAGTTCCTTATACTATGCGAAACCCTTTGTATCATTGGACGCATTTGGAATTGCAAAGATATTTTGGTATTGATGAATTGCTAAATCCAAAGACGGCAGAACCGATTTATGAACAAACGAGCGCTGCTTTACAATCTACTGATTATTCAGTAAAAGGATTGCTCAAGAAAATGAAAGTGGAAGTGGTTTGCACGACCGATCATCCTACTGATAGTTTAGAATATCATGCAAAAGAAAGAGCGTCTGAAAGTGAATTAAAAATGCTGCCTACTTTTCGCCCCGATAAATTCGTGGTAATTGACAATCCTGACTTTTTAGTTTTTTTGAATAAATTAGAAGATATAATTGAAAGTGATATTTCAACTTTTGATGAACTAATGTCAGCATTGGAACATCGAATTGAGTTTTTTCATTCACTAGGTTGCCAGTTGGCGGACCATGGTTTGTCGCAACTTTATGCAGTTGATATTAAAGGTGCAGAATTAGATTCCATTTTACAAAAAAGGAAAAATAATATAGAAATTAACAAGATAGAGAGCGCTGCTTACCAAATGGCAATTTTGCACGAGTTAAGTAAAATTTACCATGAAAAAAACTGGACAATGCAGTTTCATTTGGGCGCCATTAGAAATAACAATAGTCGTTTGATGAATCAAGTGGGTGCAGATGTCGGCTGCGATAGTATCGGCGATTTCGAACATGCGGAAGGACTTTCTGCTTTTCTCAATGGTTTGGATGTGGAAGGGAAATTGACCCAAACAATTTTGTACAATCTCAATCCGAGAGACAACGAAGTATTCGCTACCATGATTGGGAATTTTAATGATGGATCTTCGGCGGGCAAAATTCAATGGGGCTCTGCCTGGTGGTTTTTGGATCAAAGGGATGGGATGGAAAAGCAGTTAAACACGCTTTCCAATATGGGTTTGCTGAGTCGTTTTATTGGAATGCTTACGGATAGTCGAAGTTTTTTATCGTTTCCCCGACATGAATATTTTCGAAGAATACTTTGCAATTTAATTGGTCGGGATGTTCAAAATGGTGAATTACCGAATGACATTGAATGCTTAGGTGAGATGGTTGAAAGTATTTGCCACAAAAATGCAAAGCAATACTTTAATTTTTAACTAAAATTAGTTTTTAAAAATATAGATAATGAAAAATCAGATTTGCATATTCTTGGCTTTTTGTCTACTTGTTTCAGTGAGTTCCTGTAAGCAATTGGGTGATCAAAAAGTAGCCTATCTTGCTCATACTTTACCAACCTCACATCCTGTCCATCAAGGAATGGAAGTTTTTGCAAAAGAAGTATTACAAAAATCAAATGGGAAATTAGATGTCAAAATTTTCCCCGATGGACAATTGGGTTCGGAACGAGAAGTATTAGAATTATTGCAAATCGGTAGTATAGCTATGACCAAAGTAAGTGCAGCTGCTATGGCAAATTTTGCTCCAGAATACAAGGTGATGGGTGTACCTTATTTATTTAGAGATAAGGCGCATTTGTTTAATGTGTTAGAGGGAAAGACTGGGGAAAATATACTAGAGGCAGGAAGTGAATATTTATTGCGAGGTCTTTGTTTTTATGATGCGGGTAGCCGAAGTTTTTATACCAAAAACAAACCAATTCATACACCTGATGATTTGCAAGGATTAAAAATAAGAGTTATGAATCATCAAATGTCAGTGGATATGGTAAATGAAATGGGTGGCTCGGCCACTCCTATGGCATATGGTGAATTGTATACTGCCTTGCAACAAGGCGTCGTGGATGGTGCTGAAAATAACCCTCCTTCTTTTGTTACTTCAGGGCATTATGAAGTTTGTAAATATTACACCTTGGATGAGCATAGTTCGATTCCGGATGTACTGGTGATCGGCACAAGGTATTGGAACGCATTGAGCGAAGAAGAACAAGGTTGGATGAGAGATGCAGCTAAAATTTCAGTTACTGCACAAAAGGAATTTTGGAAAAAAAATGTGGAAGAATGCCTTGTAAAACTAAAATCCGCTGACGTGCAAATTTTTTACCCCGATAAAAAATTGTTTGCTAAAAAATCAAAAGCAGTATTGGAAGAATTCTCCAAAGACCCTGAAATGAAAAAGTTAATAGAAGAAATTCAAGCCTATTAATTTTTATTTAGAAATGAACAAAAACGAAAATAATAAGTATGACTAGAGTATACAATACTATCAATCGATTCATTGAGTTTTGGTTAGTGACTATTTTTACACTTTTGGTAATAGATGTGCTGTGGCAAGTATTCAGTCGCTACGTCATCGGGCAATCATATTCATTTACCGAAGAGTTTGCAAGGTTTGCTTTAATTTGGTTGGCGATACTTGGGGCTGCATATTTGAATGGAAAACGAGAGCACTTATCTATGGATTTTTTAGTCCGGAAATTGAGTGGAAAACGATTACAAAAGCGGATGCAAGCCATCGAAATTTTGATGTTCATTTTTGCTTTGGTGGTGATGGTTATAGGTGGGGGCAATTTAGTTTATACCACACTTTATTTAGGACAAATATCTCCTGCGATGCATGTTTCTTTGGGTTATGTTTACGCTATAGTACCCGTTAGTGGTTTGTTGATTATGTTTTATTCTGTATACAATATTTCTTTTTATTATAATCAGAATATATAATCGCAAACTTAAAATAATAAATTATGTCTATCGAATTTATCAGTATTCTCATTTTGTTTATTAGCTTTTTTGCACTATTGGCCTATGGTGTTCCTGTCGCTTACTGTATAGGGATTTCTACAACATTGACTATTTTATTGAATATTGCGGTTGTACCTGGTATCACTACGGTGGCACAAAGAATGACGACAGGAATTGATAGTTTTGCCTTATTGGCTATTCCATTTTTTATATTGGCCGGTGAGCTAATGAATCGGGGCGGTATAGCCAATAGACTTATAAATTTAGCTAAGTCAATGGTCGGAAGTTTACCGGGTGGATTAGCTTATGTCAATATTTTGGCGTCAATGTTGTTTGGGGCTATCTCAGGTTCAGCAGTGGCGGCAGCTTCGGCAATAGGATCTGTAATGACTGATCGAATGGAAGATGAAGGTTATCCAAGGCCATTCAGTTCAGCCCTAAATATTACTGCTTCAACAACTGGATTGCTTATTCCTCCAAGCAATGTTTTGATCATTTATGCATTGGCGAGTGGCGGGGCAGCATCGGTAGCAGCCCTATTTATTGCAGGTTATTTGCCTGGAATTTTAGTAGGTTTCGGATTGATGGTTGTGGCGGCAGTCATTGCCCGAAAGAAAAAATTTAAGGGAGGAGAAAGAGTTTCTGTGGCCAAGGTTTTTATAGATTTTAGGCGTGCGTTTTTTAGTTTACTGATGTTGGTGATTATAGTTGGAGGAATTGTAAAAGGAATTTTTACAGCAACAGAAGCTGCGGCAATAGCTGTTTTTTATGCCTTGATTTTGGGGTTTAGTTACCGTACAATTTCTACTAAAGATTTACCTAGTATTTTATTAAATAGTGCAAAGACTACTGCTATCGTCATGTTCTTGATCTGTACTTCGATGGCGATGTCCTGGTTGTTTTCTTTTGAGAGTATTCCACAACTGATGACAGGTTTTTTATTAGATACTGTCAGTAATCCAATTTTGATCTTTTTATTGATTAATTTAACTTTACTGGTAGTCGGCACCTTTATGGATATGACCCCGGCGGTGCTGATTTTTACACCTATATTTTTACCTGTTGTGACAACTTTGGGAATGGATCCGGTTCATTTTGGAATTATCATGGTCCTGAATCTATGTATTGGCTTATGTACGCCACCAGTTGGGACAATTCTGTTTGTAGGAGCAGGAGTAGCTAAAATATCCGTTTCAGAAGTGATTAAACCTTTGATTCCATTTTTGATTGCTATGGTTGCTGTTTTATTATTGGTGACTTTTTTTGAAGGAATTTCGTTGTGGCTGCCGAGTCTTTTTGGTTTGTAGAAATATTTTTTAGTAAAAAATTCTAAATGAAGAAAATAATAACATTTGGTGAAATCATGTTGCGCTTAAGCCCTCCAGGCTGGAAACGTTTTTCGCAGGCAAACAGCTTTGATGTAATCTATGGCGGAGGCGAAAGCAATGTGGCTGTTTCGTTGGCGAATTATGGGCTGCCTTCAGCATTTATTACCCGACTTCCTGAAAATGACCTCGGTGATTGTGCACTGATGGAGTTGCGGAAGCGTGGCGTCGAGACCAATAACATTCTACGAGGTGGTGAAAGACTAGGCATTTATTTCCTCGAAACTGGCGCAGTTAGTAGAGGCAGCAAAGTGATTTATGACCGTGCACACTCTTCCATTTCGACCATTGAAAAAGGAATGATTGATTGGGAAAAAATATTCGAAGATGCCCAATGGTTTCATTGGACGGGAATTACTCCCGCGATCTCGCAGGGGGCAGCAGATGCATGTTTGGAAGCAATTCAAGTAGCGAATAATATGGGGCTTACTGTTTCCACAGATTTAAATTATCGGAAAAAATTATGGAATTACGGAAAGACTCCTGCAGAGGTGATGCCTGAATTAGTGGCGGGTTGCGATGTGATCTTAGGCAATGAAGAGGATGCAGAAAAACATTTTGATATTCATCCAGATGGAGTAGATGTGACACAGGGAGAAACAATGGATGCACAGGCTTATATCTCCGTTTGCCGGCAATTGATGGATCTATTTCCACGCTGCAAAAAAGTGATTGTGACACTACGGGGATCTATTTCTGCTTCACATAATTCCTGGTCAGGAATTTTGTATGATGGCGCTACACTTTTTGAATCACCTATGTATCAAATCACCCACATTGTTGATCGCGTAGGAGGAGGCGATAGTTTTATGGGAGGTTTGATTTATGGCTTGCTCTCTTTTGAAAACGATGATCAGAAAGCGTTGGATTTTGCAGTTGCGGCTTCTTGTTTAAAACATACCATTTTTGGTGATGCGAATTTGGTGACAGTGGAAGAAGTAGAAAAACTGGTGGCCGGTGATGCAAGTGGCCGTGTGAGTCGGTAATTATATCCTTTAAAAAAAAATTAATGAAACATTCAAAATATTCAGACGAAGAAGATGCAAAGCGGATTTTTGTTGACATCGATGAAACGATTTGCTATTACAAAGGAGAACGATTATACGAAGAGGCGATTCCTGTTCCATCAAGAATAGCTCATATCAATGAACTATTTGATGTTGGAAATTACATCGTCTATTGGACAGCACGTGGGATAAGATCAGGCATAGATTACACTGAACTTACAACCAGTCAGCTTACCCAATGGGGTTGCAAATTTCATGAAGTAAGTGTTGGAGAAAAACCACACTTTGATTTATTGATCGATGATAAAGTACAGAATTGCAATACTTATTTTAATGACAATTTAAATCTTTGATTATATATGGCAAGTTGCAAGAAAATGGAAAATGGAGAATGGAGAATGGAGAATGGAAAATGGAAAATGGAAAATGGAAAATGGAAAATTTTGTCAAGACTTCGTGTAAGGTTTGTGGTATTTGTTCTGATATATAATGTTTAAAGATGAAGGGTAACAAATGTTATAATTTATTTTAAACTTGAGTAGATTTGAATTTTATGAAAGAGAATATAATTAAAGATAAGACATTTGCATTTGGCAAACGGATCATAAATATCTGCATTTATTTGGAAGAAAAGAAAAAAGAATTTGTGTTATCAAAGCAATTAAAGAGAAGTGGAACAGCTCCTGGTGCATTGGTACGAGAAGCAGAACATGCAGAAAGTAAAAAAGATTTCATTCATAAAATGAGTATTGGTTTAAAAGAAGCAAATGAAACGGATTATTGGCTCCACATGCTAAAAGAAGGAAAATATATTTCAGAAAAAGAATTCAAATCGATTCAAAAGGATTGCGATGAAATCATTAGAATTTTGGTGGCGATAGTAAAATCATCAAAAAATGGAAAATGAATGTACATTCTCAATTCTCAATTTTTAATTCTCAATTAATTATATGGCAAATATTAGTAGAATACAAGTTACTCAGGTAATGGCAGAAACAGGCCTTGTACCGCTTTTCTATCATCCCGATCTTGAGGTTTGCAAGAAAGTACTCAGTGCCTGCTACCGAGGAGGAGCGCGTTTGTTGGAATTTACAAACAGGGGCGATTTCGCTCATGAAGTTTTTGGAGCCCTCAATAAATTTGCGCTGCAAGAACTTCCGGGAATGGTACTTGGTGTAGGTTCAGTTACAGATGCAGGAACTGCTTCAATTTATATGCAATTGGGAGCAAATTTTATAGTGACACCGGTTTTGAGAGAAGATATTGCAATTGTTTGCAATCGTAAAAAAGTGTTATGGTCACCCGGTTGTGGAACCTTAACAGAAATTTGTAGGGCAGAAGAGCTAGGATGTGAAATTGTGAAATTATTTCCTGGAGGTATTTATGGTCCTGATTTTGTGAAGGCTATCAAAGGACCTCAACCCTGGACGAGTATCATGCCAACCGGCGGTGTGTCACCAACTGAAGAAAATCTTAAAGCCTGGTTTGATGCTGGTGTAATATGTGTTGGAATGGGCTCTAAATTAATTTCCAAAGAAATTATTCAGCAAAGGGATTATCAATTATTAGAAGAAAATACACGGGCAGCATTGTCGATTATTCAATCTTTGAAATCCTGATTTTATACAAAAAATAATAGTTATGAGTATAATAAAAGCTTTTGATTTAACCGGAAAAACGGCATTGGTTACTGGCTGTAATCGAGGCATTGGTAAAAGTATGGCACTTGCCATGGCAGAGGCTGGAGCTGACGTGATTGGTGTTTCTGCAACAATTCTTTTGCAAGGTAGCGAAATAGAAAAAGAGGTAAAAGCATTAGGACGGAAATTCAAAGCCTACCAGGCAGATTTTTCCAATCGGGAATCCCTGTACAGTTTTATTGAAAATGTAAATGACAATGAAGCACCAATTGATATTTTAATTAATAATGCCGGGACAATTCTACGAGCACCTGCTGCTGAACATTCCGACGAATTTTGGGATCAAGTAATTGAAGTTAATTTGAATGCCCAATTTATTTTGGCTAGAGAATTTGGAAGAGAAATGTTAAAAAGAGAAAAAGGGAAAATAATTTTCACTGCTTCACTGCTGACTTTTCAAGGTGGAATTACAGTGCCTGGTTATGCAGCGAGCAAGGGTGCAATTGGAAGTTTGGTCAAAGCATTGTCGAATGAATGGGCAGGAAAAGGAGTTTGTGTCAATGCAATTGCACCAGGTTATATTGCAACTGATAATACCAAAGCATTGAGAAATAATCCAGAACGTAACGATGCAATTTTAGCAAGGATTCCTGCTAACCGATGGGGGACACCTGATGATTTCAAGGGACCTTCGGTTTTCTTAGCTTCCGATGCTTCTAATTATGTGAGTGGGGAAATCTTATTGGTAGATGGTGGTTGGATGGGACGCTAACTTTTTAGAGTAATTAAAAAATACATTTTTAATAAAAAAAATAACAATGAATCATACACATTTTGAAGTTCGATACACTTCCAATCCTTTGGATTTTAAGAATTATGACACTCAAAGAATTCGTCAGGATTTCTTGATTCAAAATCTTATGGAACCGAATAAAATTAATTTAGTTTACTCACACTATGATCGATATATTGCAGGAGGAGTGATTCCCCAAAATGGCCCGCTAAGGCTGGAAACCATTGATCCCTTAAAAGCAGACTATTTTCTGGAACGACGGGAATTGGGAATTATAAATATTGGACTACCAGGAAAAGTTGAGGTAGATGGAGTATCTTTCAATATAGGCCATAAGGAGGCGCTTTATGTTGGCAGAGGAAATAAAGAGGTAATATTTTCAGGGGAAGGAGCCAGGTATTATTTGAATTCTGCTACAGCGCATCATTCTTATCCCAGCAAATTGATTACACAAGCTGATGCAGAAGTAGTAGAATTAGGAGCTCTGAAAACCTCCAATACTCGTACCATTCGAAAGTTAATAGTAAACAGTGTCGTGGATACTTGCCAATTGCAAATGGGTATGACTGAATTGAAAGAAGGATCTGTATGGAATACAATGCCTGCACATATTCACGATAGGCGAATGGAGATATATCTATACTTTGAAGTTCCTGAGAATCAAGCTGTTTGTCATTTTATGGGTGAAAAAGAAGAAACACGTGGCATTTGGCTCGAAAATGAACAGGCTGTCATCTCTCCACCTTGGTCCATGCACTGCGGTTCAGGAACAAGCAATTATACTTTCATTTGGGGCATGTGTGGCGAAAATCTTGATTATGGTGATATGGATGGTTTTTCACCGAGTGAAATAAGATAAGAATACTCCAGGAGTGAATTGAAAGAATTCCAAAAGTTAGTAATATCCTATACAATGTCTGCAAAGGCATTACTGCTTATTGATAATATAAGCGACGGATTGGTACCACGTGCGCCGAATCACAGGTAGTACAATACAACTTGTTTGTCAGGTGCAGTTCTAAAATCATAGGAAACGCTTCTTATCCATATAACTGCAATAATACCCTCTTGCAGTTTAACGAAGCGTGTTACACAGTTTACAACAAAGGAGATGTAGATGCCAGTGGTTTTGACAATGATGTGATTCCTAACTATAAGAATCTTTATATGAAAAAAGTAACTTTTGGTTTTCAAATTTCACAAAAAACGGTATTTCTGATGCTGTTTTCATTTCTGTCATGCCATCTTGTACAATCACAAGTTCAGCAAACAGAACAGCCTAATATCTTGTGGATAGTAAGTGAAGATAATAGTCCGTTTTTTGGATGTTATGGAGATGAGTTTGCAACTACGCCGACTTTTGATAAACTGGCAAAAGAAGGTATTTTATATGAAAATGCCTTTGCCAATGCTCCCGTGTGCGCGCCGGCAAGATCAACTATTATTTCAGGAATGTATCCACCTTCCATGGGTACACAAAATATGCGTAGTACTTATCCTACTCCTGAATCGATTAAATTTTTCCCTCAGTATTTAAGAGAGGCCGGATATTATACTACTAACAATTCAAAGGAAGATTATAACATGATTAAGCCCGACGGTGTTTGGGATGAATCATCTAAGAAAGGACACTATAAAAATAGAAGGGAAGGGCAACCATTTTTTGCTATATTTAATTTACATGTAAGCCATGAGAGTTCTATCCATACGAGCATTCCGAGTGAAGAATTAAGACATAACCCTGCCAAGGTAATACTTCCGCCCTATCATCCCGATACACCTGAAATGCGTCATGACTGGGCACAGTATTATGATAAAATTGAAGACCTTGATAGTCAGGTTGCCAAAATATTGGTAGAATTAGAAGAGTTAGGATTGGCTGAAAATACAATTGTCGGATACTACGGTGACCATGGAGGTGTGATTGCTCGAAGCAAGAGATTTGTATATGAGTCAGGTACACATGTGCCAATGATCTGGAGATTTCCCCAAAAATACAAGCACCTTGCTCCCGCAAAACCTAATACTAAAATAGATCGACTGGTAAGTTTTGTTGATTTAGCCCCTACCATACTAAGTCTCGCTGGTGTGGAAGTGCCTGAATATATGCAGGGAAAAGCATTTTTGGGCAAACAACAGGCACCACCCCGAGCGTATGTTCATTTGTTTAGAGGCAGAATGGATGAAAGAATTGATATGGTAAGAGCAGTGAGAGACAAACAATTCCGGTATATCAAAAATTATATGCCACACAGAATTTATGGTCAATATATAGAATATTTATGGAGAGCGCCATCCTGTAAGTCATGGGAAGATGCCTATAAAGCAGGTGAATGCAACAAGGTTCAAAGCGCATTTTGGGAGCAAAAACCAGCTGAGGAATTGTATGATGTTATCATTGATCCCTGGGAAGTAAACAACTTAGCGACCGATCCTGAATATGCTACTGTACTAAAACGAATGAGAGAAGAAACGGTACGTTGGATGAGTGAAATCCATGATACAGGCTTAATGCCTGAAGGAGAATTATCAACCAGAAATAGTGAGCAACCATCATTTGATTTTGTTCATTCAGATGCATATCCTGTTAAAAAAATATTATACGCAGCGAATATTTCAACCATGCGAGACAAAACTAAACTCGATGAGATTATTGGTTTTATTCATCACGACAATTCAGTTATAAGGTACTGGGGAGCCACTGGCTGTCTGATTTTGGGTAGTGAGGCTGTTATGGCAACAAATGACCTTATTGAACTATTGACAGATAAAAATCCGGATGTTAAAATTACGGCGGCAGAGGCCTTATGTAATCTAGGGAAGTCGGAGATAGCTGCACCTTTCTTGATTGAGGCATTGAAGGATGAAAATCTGATGGTTCGGGTGCATGCCATGAACAGCTTGGAGATAATAGGGGGTGATGTAGCAAAAGCTTCCATCCCTACTGTAAAGCAAGTAATCGGAAACCGAGAAGGACGAGATTATGATCTTCGAGCAGGTAAACGCTTGATTGCATTGTATGAGTAAAAAATTATTTAGCAATTATAGAAATAAATAAAACATGAATCTATTTAAATCTTTAATGATGTTGGTAATATTGGCATTTGCAATTTCCTCTCAAGCCCAAGAAATAAAACCCGCTGTGGTAAAAAAAGGATGGAGCGCAATGTTGGGTCATGTTACCAATGAAGGAATGTTGGGTTACGTTCAGCCCATTGATGCTGGACCTGGTGAAGCTTGGCTTGACAAAACCGAAGTTTACGGCACTGGAGCGTTTTTAAGTGCTGGTTCAGAAGTATATAAGAAGCTATGCCAATCTGCGTCATTTGCGGGACAGCAAGAGGTAAAAGTTGATTTATCCCAATACAATTCCTCTTGCCCTGTTCAAATTAACACGGAGGGAAATGCACTGCATGCAGTTTGGCAATCATCAGATGACACCAAGTTTCGTGTCGATTTTAATCTTTCTGGCTCACAGCCTTTGATTAGCGAAATATCTGTTGCAAAGGATGAAAATTCACCATTTGAAATTTTAGCTGAAAAAATACATCCCGATTTTCAAGTAACCATTGGAATTCGTGATTCAAAATACGATGTTAACTGGCCATGGATCTTTTTTGATAACCCTTTCAGCAGAGAATTCAATACATTTCCTTCGGTTATTGATCTAAAAAATGTTAAAGTTGAATCATCCGAAGGCAGAGTTAAAATTACGTTTTCAAGCATTACCAGTGGATCTTTTTATGGCGATTTGGTTTGCCATATTTACTCGGTAGTCCATTAATCTATTGGGAAGCTGTTATGACTACCGATGAGCGCAAAGTGGCCTACCGCTATGATACCGAATTTCATACTAAAATTCCAAACGTGGTCTATGAAGATTATATAACTTCAAAATTGGATCTGGTTGATCCTACGGATACCATGACCAACTACAAAGTGAAGTACCGAACTTTGATGGTTGACTACCCGAATGGAACAATGGCCATTTTCCCACCACCCCATGCTCATTTTTGGGCAGCCAATAAACCTGCTCCCAATATTGGATATTTACGCGCAAGCAAAGAAGGTATTGGGACGCGTCAGGCTCGTAAACTCGATAAAGCATTTAATGCTTGGGTAGATGCCCCTGCTGGTAAGTACCAACGCATGGGAGTTTTTCAATTGCTCAGTTCAACAGATGCGGAGACGACTCTTGAAAAAGTAAAATTATATACGCATGGTGATCAATATAAAATACTGGATGGCTATAAAACGTACACCTCGCATTATCATCCCAAAATAACCCGATATGAACTGGATGGAGAATACAAATATCCAAAAGAATTTAAAAAAGTGATGAAGAATTTGAATGTGCAAATCGTTCACCTGGCCGAATTTCATTGTTGCGGTGACTGGAAAGGAAGAGATGTGGGTGAGGAAAGACTTAGGCAGCTTAAAGGCATGTTCGATCTTACACAAAAATATTCTGACAGTGAATTTGCTTTCTTACCTGGCGAAGAAGCGAATGCGCAATGGAAAGGACACTGGACGTATCTTTTCCCCAAACCAGTATACTTTGTAAAAAGCAGAGAGCCAGGTAAATCCTTTAAGGAAACCATTGAGGGTTTCGGAACAGTATATCACCTTAGCAATAACGCAGACGTATATAAAATGCTTAAAGATGAAGGAGGACTGGCCTTCACGGCTCATCCACGAGTCAAGGGCTCTAAGGATTATCCTGATAAATATGCACAGGAAGACTTTTTTCTGGATGACGATGTATTTGCAGGAGTTGAATGGAAAGCAGTACCCTCAGATCTTTCGCAACCTCGTTTGGGTCAGCGTGTATTCCAACTACAGGACGAGATGAATCAATGGGGTGTTAAAAAGAAGATGATTGGTGCCGGAGACATGTTTTATCTCGATTCCACTTCTTCTATTTACAGTTAGATGAATATCAACTATCTAAAATTGGATAAGATTCCAGACCCTAAAAATTACCCTGAGGTACTGAATGTTATAAAAAAGGGCGATTTGTGGTTAAGTACAGGCGAGATTCTTCTTCTTTCACATTCCATAACCGAAAACCAGGTTACAGCAGATATTGAATGGACGTTTCCTTTGGAGTTTCTGAAGTGATTTATAACGATGGCCAACAAATAAAAAGACAGACCATTTCTCTTGCCGAAACCAAAGAACATGGCAGAAAGCAATTCACTTTTCCAGTGGATTTATCAGCAGCTACATGGGCTCGTTTTGAAGTTTGGGACATCGCCCGAAATGGTGCATGGACACAGACTACATGGCTCAAAGAACCGGTAAAACGAGCTTTAGGTATTGGAAGTTTTACGCTTATAAATGCCGATACCGACTATCCTGTACCGGGATATGAACCTATATCTGAAGGTGCTACTATTGATCTAAACCAATTGCCGACCAGAAACCTAAATATTCGGATTGATCCAAGTCCATATGTTGCCACTAAGATTGATGTTGAATATGATGAAGATGGCACTTACCATTCAGATAGTAGTTATCCATTTTCCTTTACAGGTGAAAAGGAGGGTCGCTATGACGCATGGACTCCAAGTTTGGGCAAACACAAAATTAAAGCCACGCCATATAAAGCGGACGACAAAGGAAGACCTCTTACCTTGAATTTCTCCATAATTGATTCTGCGAATTCAAGCAATAAATAACTAAAATCATTAAAAAGATAATACAAGCAAGGATGTTAATCACACCAATGGAGTTATTAATCAATGGATCTCACACAACGAAATCCTGTATGTTCCGAACCTGTATCTGGGCTGGACTTCATCCTAGCTGCAGAACGGTAACCTGCGCAATAACTGCCATTGCATAGAAAAGAACCTCCGCGAATCACCTTTTGAGGTGTATTGGGCAGCATAGGGTCAAAGCTGCCTGCCGGACCGGTAGGGTTGTCGAGTAAATCATTTTCTGCGATGCAATTATAATAATCGGCATGATACCAATCCTGGCACCATTCCCATACATTTCCAGCCATGTCGTAAAGACCAAAATCATTTGGAGGAAAAGATTTTACAGGAGCGAGGCGTTCAAAACCATCGATCACTTCATTGTTAAAAGGAAATTCACCTTGCCAGGTATTTGCTTTTTGAGAGCCCTCCTGAAGGGGTTCAGCTCCCCAAGGGTAACTTTTTTGAGATTTTCCGGCACGAGAGGCAAATTCCCATTCCGCTTCAGTTGGCAAACGCTTTCCAGTCCAACGAGCATAAGCCATCGCATCATACCAGGAAACGTGGACAACAGGTTGCCTATCTTTGTCTTTGAGATCGCTACCTTCTCCCTGAGGTCGTTTCCAGCAGATGCCTTTTTCAAACTCCCACCAGTTATTGACAGAATACCCTTGAGTGTTCCATGGTTGAGGAGAGTAAAAAACCAAAGATCCCGGCTCCAAGGCTTCTGGCGGAGGAGCTTCCGTTCCCGGAGGCAGTTGAGCCATAATGTCCTCCAAAAAGATAGGCTTTTCGGCAGTAGTTATATATCCTGTGGCGTTGACAAATTCCCGAAACTGAGCATTAGTCACCTCTGTTTTATCCATCCAAAAACCCTTGATGCTTAATTGGTTATTGGGATACTCATCTGGTCGAGGTCTTGAACCCGCTAAAACTAGTTCCCCACCCTTTGCGGTATTTCCGCCCATGATGAATGTACCTCCTTCAATTTTTTTCATACCACTATTATCTACTACTTTTTCAGGATTGGTCTTTATGGCTTCAATTTCTTCCATAGCCTTTTCATCTATAACATTGCTGCCTCTTGAAGGAGTATAACACATTTTAGCAGACTGAATTAGCAATTTTTTAACATTGATTTTTCTATTACTATTTTCAGACTGGCAAGCCATACAGAAAATTAGACAACTGATGATCATCCAACTTTTTTGAATCAACATAATGGATTATTTCTATGTTTTAAGTATAGAGACAAAATTACTTTAAATTAATAGCTTAGAGAAAATTAAAGTTGATTTTCGGGTGGCTGGCTGAATGTTCGAGTTGGTCTTGAAATTCTATTTTTATTATATATTGTATCAGTAGTCTAGTCGGGGAACTAATAAGTGGGAGATTTTATCCTCTTGTGCAGCTACACCCAATTACGGATCAGGAATTTTAAAATTCAGGTTCGAATCATTTTTTATGATTCATTTCTTTGAATCCGCTCTTTCATTTTTATCGAAAACTCTGGCAAGACTCAGAAATGATTTTACTGTTCCATCTGCATTCATTTCAAAAGGCTTATCAATAGATTCCACCCATTTAATTTCTTTATTTTTCATTATCAACCTCATTTGAATGGTGTTAATTTCGTTTTCTTTTACATTTTTTAATTTTTCAAAATATTCTAGAATCATTTTTATGTCATCAGCGTGAACTATGTTTGGTAATAATTTACTTCCTAATTCTACTATTTCTTCAGAGGAATAGCCTACCAATTCATGTACAGAAGGAGTGGAATAAATAATTTTTTGTTCTTCCAAATCTATGATAAATATATAGTCAGGAATTAATTGAAAAATGTCATTCAATATTTTACTTTTCTCTTTTATATCAATAGACCCTCGTTTTAAATCTGTAATGTCAGTATAGTTAATTACAGTTCCTCTAGTACTTTCATCCATCGATACATAAGAGTGGATTTCTTGTAAATACCATTCATCATTAATGGTGAGGATTTCTTTTCGTAGTATTTTATTTTCATCCGTAATAGATTTAACATCATTTAGAAAATGCTTATCGGGTAATGAAAAATTAGTGATTGACCTTCCGATATCTGATTCTCGAAGTGTAATCACATTTTTAATGGAGGGAGTAAATCTTCTGATATGCAGTCGGTCATCCAAAAACAAAGTTGCAATATGAGAACTGTTTATCAGGTTCTCGATATCAGAATTTAACTCCAACAACTGGATGTTTTTTTCCTGTAATTCGGCATTGACTGTATATAATTCTTCATTGACCGATTGTAATTCCTCATTGGTACTTTTCAATTCTTCATTGGAAGAAACCAACTCCTCATTGGTAGCCTGGGCTTCTTCATTGGAAGATTCCAGCTCTTCAATAGTGAGTTGTAATTTCTCTCTAGTGTCTTCTAATAAATTTTGCAGTTGTTGAATTTCAACATTGGAAGCGGTTACTTCATCTGTTATAGGCATTGGAGTATAATCTGTGGAAGATTCTTCTACATTTATGGCAATGAGGTAAAAAATTTCGTGCGGATAGGTTCTTTGGTCAAATCGGTCAAAGATAATTTTGGCAGAATAGGACTTGTTTTGTGCCATAAAAGGAACCAGTTTTGTAAGAGCCATGACCTCTTTGGAAGACTTAGACAGGGTACGAATGGTAGTAGCAACTGGAACGTGAAATTCCTTAGGTAGTAACTTTAATAAATTTGTGGAAAAGCCCTCAAACGGAAGCGAACCAATCAAACGAAGACTTCCATAGGCTTCCAGTATCTGAATATTTTCATTGACACGAATACAAATCGAATTAGTCACCAAAGCCATTTTTTTGATAAGTTGGACGGTCAGCTCTGATGCAAATTCAGGTAATTTTTTGGAAGGCAATTTTTCAATTCTTGTTGGAAAAATACTGTTACCAGGATCGTTATTATCGTAGTCTAGTTTTTTCTTAAAAATCTTACCTCTATGGTTGGTCACTTCAAAATACCTGGAAAAGGAACCCAAAGATTCACTGGTTCCCAAAAATAAATATCCATTTAAATTAAGGGCATATAGAATGCTTCTGATGGTTCTTTCCTGTGCTGAATCTTGAAAATAAATCAATAAGTTTCGGCAACTAATTAAATCCATTTTGTTGAACGGAGGATTGTGTAAGATGTCGTGGTTGGAAAAAACTATGTGTTTCCTTAATTGAGGTTTAACTACAAATCTATTATCTTTTCTCTTAAAGTATCTTGACAAATATTCAGGTTCTATATCGGAACTAATATTTTGCGCAAAAAAACCCTTGGATGCTTTTTCAATCGCTTTGACATTAATATCTGTAGCGAAAATTTTAAAGTCTAAATTCTTCTTGTTTATTTTTAAAGCTTCCTTCAACAAAATGGCTAAGGAATAAGCCTCTTCTCCCGTTACACATCCGATGACCCATAATTTTATAATTTCGCCTTTTCCTTTGGATTCTATGATTTTGGGAATTACTGTTTCTTTCAGCGTCTTAAAATGTGCTATGTCTCTGAAAAATCTGGTAACTCCTATCAGAAATTCATTGACCAAAATATCCTGTTCTTCTTCATTCTTTTCCAAAAAGGTTCTGTAATCAATTAATGTATTAAGTTTATTAATGCTTTTTCGTTTATCAATTCGCCGATTCAATGTTTGTTTTCTGTAGGAGGTGAAATCATATTTTGTTTCATTTTTAAGTATTTCCAGAATATTGTTAATGACTTCCTCTTTTATTCCTGCATCTTTTTTATCATAGTAATTAAAAAATGATAATAATTCATTTGGAATTTGCTTAGCGTTGAGTACAGAATCGGCAAGACCTGCATGGATAACGCTCAAAGGCAACCCGTCGAAACCACTTTCTTCTGGATCTTGTACAAACACAATACCTCCAGCTTCTTTAATAGCAGCAGCACCTTTCGTCCCATCTGAACCTGAACCTGAAAGGATGATACCAATCGCATTTTCCTTTTTCTCCGCTGCCAGCGTAATGAACTACCCCGAGGCAGAGCCTAGGGGTATCACCTCCCCATAATAGCTTAAATAGCTTTTCACTAGATAGTAAATACTTTATCTTTCAAACATAATTTGGTGATTTACCAAAATCAGTATTTCAATTTATTATTCGCTTATCAGCGTGATTTTAGCCACCCTCCGCTGACGCGTTCCTTCGCTTGAAAATTTTATTTTCACTTTTATTTTATAAAAGATTGCTCAGTCCTATTGCCAAAAAAGTAAAACAAAAACGCTAGGCAGCTCTAATGCAGCACGCATTGCTGCTCCCTCAACCCACAATAGCTGCCTTGGCTTTGCTGCCTAAATGTTTTCTAACACCCGAGGCAGAGCCTCGGGGAATTCTTTCGATTAAAAAAAAGGTCTACGGGAAGGTTTAATTCATGGAGAGGGGCGCGTGTTAATAATTGAAGTTTATTATTCTTAAGGACGATAATTTTTTTGCCTGGTATCAGATAAATATGGTTCGGTTCAATATCCAAGGATTCGGTCGCTACTAAAATTGGCATTTTTGTTTTCCGTGAAAGCAAGCTGGGTTGCATACTTTTAAAATCGGGCGATAAGTGTTGTACGACAACAAAGAAAAGTCCGAAGTCATTAGGACAATTGGAGAAAAATATTTCTAAAGCCTGCAAGCCACTTGTAGAAGCACCAATACCAACTATTTTTAAATTTTTATTTAAACCTTCTTCGTTCTTACTCATTTTACTTGATTTAAGGTGACCAGCAAGACATGTTCTAAGAGTCAGCGAAAAATAATTTTCTATTTCTTATCTAAGAAAATGACTTTACATAGCAATTTGACCTGTGTATTCAATGATTCTATTTCAGTATTAAACGTGGAGTGATTAATTACATTTGTGTTTAATAACCTATGCGAATTCAAATAACTTTTTTTTGTTCTATCTAAAATAGAGATTTGGTTTCTATGAAGATTTCCACGAAAAGAGATTTTAATGAATTCTATACCATGCAAAAGGTCATTATTAGCTATAAACCTAGATGCTGTAATTTTATTTTCTTCCCAATTATTTGATAAAAGTTTTTCTAACATCGAATAATCAATGTATTCAGGTTCTCTCTTATTGGTTGTAGTCTTTACCATATTTTCAATAATCTTCCAATTGCCCTCCTCATCTTTTGACAATAAATAAGTATGATGACCTAACGAGTCAAATCTGAATTCTAATTTTTTGGAAATTTTATCTACCCAGAAGAATTTCCAAAATTCTTCAGTTGCGACCACCGCATTCTGCGTAAAAACTTTACTGATTTGAATAGATAAAATTTTAAAAGTAGAACCATGATTAAGAATATCCAATTCCCAATTATATTGCTTTTTATGTTTGAGATTATTTTTAATATTATGATAAGCAGGGCTGTTATCATGATAATATTCAGATAATTCGGAATGAATTAGTTTTACTGGGCGGTTAACATTTAAATAAGTCTCAAACTTTACAGAAGATGCATTGGATATCACGTTTGCCAAAATGCCATGGAGTGTATCCTCATCATTAATATTTAAAAAATAAAAATTTTGTACGTATTGATGGATATGAGAAAGTTTTTCTTTTTTTGCTAAACCACTAAAACAGGTGAGTTTGGATTGGAATCGGGTAAAGAAATCTTTATACAACACAAAATCAACTTGTTGACTATTAATGTAATCACATATAGATTGATAGGAAAAGCCCTTTTGCTGAAGAAGATTTAATGATTGAAGAATGTCCTTACGCGCTTGATTATATTCCATATGCCACTAAAGTACAACAATAAAAAAAAATGTTGTTGTATTTGTTGTGATTCCTATAAAAATTTCACAAACCATGATATTACTTTTGCCCTAGTTGTGTATATTCATAATTATAAAAACTTTGCTAAAAAATAGGGCACATTTGAGAGATGCACCCTATAACCCCAAAAAACCATAAAAATCTTTATGTGTCAGGTGTTTTTGATTGGTTACAATATAAGTTTATTTACAATGAACCTAACAACTAAAAGAAGATAATTGAAAGTTTATTTAAAGGTCTTAACTGCTCAAAAGGGTGATTTTGCCCATGCCAAATTTTATATCCATTTGATTTAGAGGTACATTCTGACACACCCAAAAGTTGTTACTTCTAATCAAATAGCACATTCAAACACTCACCCTTTATTTGACAATCTGGAACCACCGTCTTTGACGGTGGTTATGTTTTAATGGCTCTACCATTATTTAGGTTTGCTCATCTAAAACTTTATAAGATGTGTAAATATTGAAAATTAACACCTGTGTATTACAAATGTGACTATCACATTGTCTATACACCAAAGTATCGCTAATTGTTAGCGCTTCGTTTCTTATCATAGTTAGATTTAAACCACTTTACCAAATCATGTACTCCATCTGGGTATGGTGTAATTCTAAAGTCAGGGAATCTGTTTTGAATTTATCAAAAGGTATAACATATTCACCTTCAGATTGATAAAACATTTCCAAACACATTGTGTGTATGTGGTTCGTTGTTTTTTCTTTAAACGTTAATTTTATTATTCATTTCTAATTTCCAATTAAGGAACTGTAACAAAATAACATATATTAATTAATTGTAATGTATCTTTGCTCTCATGGTTGAGAAAGGCGAAAAACTTGCGGAGAAATACAATATTATACTGCCACATTTAAATGAAAAACAGAG
>Ga0256847_1000065_pt1 | contig 70589 bp, 72 predicted proteins | sample TeddybearmetaG_FD_189099 | JGI IMG/M metagenome (GOLD analysis project Ga0256847, IMG submission 189099) | Hydrothermal vent microbial communities from East Pacific Rise, Pacific Ocean - Teddybear | ecosystem: Environmental > Aquatic > Marine > Hydrothermal vents | place: Pacific Ocean: East... | reverse complement strand
AGCAAAAATGCATGAGTTCATGACGGTTGAACATTTGCTTTTAGCACTGATTGATAACCCGTCCGCAGCAGAAGTGTTTCATGCCATTGGGGCGGATACAGAGAAAATCCGCCTGGATGTTAGTCACTTTCTGGATGAAACCACACCCAGAATTCCGTTGGAAGATGAGCGGGAAACACAGCCTACCTTAGGTTTTCAACGTGTTTTGCAGCGTGCTGTCTTTCATGTCCAATCATCGGGCAAAAAAGAAGTGACTGGCGCGAATGTGTTAGTCGCAATTTTTAGTGAGCAAGAGTCGCAAGCGGTTTATATCTTGAATCGCCAAGAAATTACGCGCCTTGATGTGGTTAATTATCTGTCCCATGGTATTTCTAAAGTCCCCAATGATGAAGATGGTAAAGAAGATATCCATCAAGAATCGGAGGCGCAAACAACCGAGCAAAACCAATCGAATCCATTAGAAGCGTTTGCGAGTAATTTAAATCAACTCGCGATGGACGGTAAAGTGGATCCCTTGATTGGGCGTAAAGACGAGGTTGAGCGCACCGTACAAATCTTGTGTCGCCGTCGAAAAAATAACCCGTTATATGTGGGTGAAGCCGGTGTTGGAAAAACCGCTTTAGCCGAAGGTTTGGCTAAGCTGATTGTGGATGGTGAAGTGCCAAGCGTGCTTAAAGATGCTGTCATTTACAACTTGGATTTGGGCGCGTTAGTCGCGGGCACCAAATATCGAGGGGATTTTGAGAAGCGCTTGAAGTCGGTAATTAATGAATTGCGCAAAGACCCAAACTCTGTCCTATTTATTGACGAGATTCACACCATTATTGGCGCAGGTGCGGCATCTGGTGGGGTCATGGATGCCTCTAACTTGATTAAACCTGTGTTGGCCAGCGGAGAGGTCAAATGCATTGGCTCAACCACGTACCAGGAGTTTCGGGGTATCTTTGAAAAGGATCGTGCGTTGGCACGGCGTTTTCAAATTATTGATGTATTAGAACCGTCCGTCACAGAAACCATACAGATTCTTAAGGGGCTGAAACCTCGGCTTGAGGCGCATCATCAGGTTCGGTATGCGAATAAAGCCCTAGAAGCTGCCGCACAACTCGCTAATCGATACATTACAGACCGTTTTCTGCCGGATAAAGCCATTGATGTGATTGATGAAGCCGGTGCTTATCAGCAGTTGAAGGGCAGTAAAAAGAAAAAAGTTATTGGGGTGTGTGATGTGGAAAAAATCATCTCCAAGATTGCTCGAATTCCAGCGCAAACGGTTTCCGTGTCTGACAAAGAACTATTAAGAGACATCGAAAAAAATCTGAAAATGGTGGTGTTTGGCCAAGATCAGGCGATTAGTGAATTATCAGCGACCATAAAAATGTCGCGCTCTGGTATTGGTGATCAGCACAAACCGATAGGCTCCTTTTTGTTAGCGGGGCCAACCGGTGTCGGTAAAACAGAAATTACGCGGCAGTTAGCCAAGATATTAGGCATTGAGTTGATTCGATTTGATATGTCTGAATACATGGAGTCACACACGGTGTCTCGTTTGATTGGTGCACCGCCAGGGTATGTTGGATTTGATCAAGGGGGGTTGTTAACGGAGGAAGTCAACAAACACCCGCACGCGGTTTTATTGTTGGATGAGATTGAAAAAGCCCACCCAGATATCAATAATTTATTGTTACAAATGATGGATCACGGCACGTTGACGGATAATAATGGGCGGAAATCAGATTTTCGCAATGTGATTATTATTATGACGACGAATGCTGGGGCAGCAGAAATGAGTCGCCCATCGATTGGGTTCACCCTGCAAGATAATTCAAGTGATGGCATGGGCATTATTAAAAAAGCCTTTACGCCAGAATTCAGAAATCGTTTGGATGCGATTATTCAGTTCAAACCCTTAACCCCTGAGCATATTGCCCATGTGGTTGAAAAATTCTTAGTCCAATTGCAAACACAATTAGATGCGAAAAAAGTTGAGTTAGTGATTGATGATGAGGCCAAAGTTTGGCTGGCTGAAAAAGGCTATGATGCAAAAATGGGAGCCAGGCCGATGGCTAGAGTGATTCAGCAGCATATGAAGAAACCTCTAGCAGACGAAATTTTGTTTGGTCATTTATCCAGTGGGGGTAAAGTGTTTGTGACGGTTGAGCAGGGTGAGCTACGGTTGAATTTCGAAGAAAGTATGGCCCATTGATCACCCACAGTGCGTGTTATCGGGCGCGGTAAGTGATTCGGCCTTTGCTTAAATCATAGGGGGTAAGTTGAACGGTCACGTTATCTCCGGTTAGAATGCGAATGTAATTTTTGCGCATTTTGCCCGAGATGTGTGCTGTTACAACGTGCCCATTTTCAAGCTCTACCCTGAACATAGTATTGGGTAGCGTTTCAATAACCGTCCCTTGTAGTTCAATATTCTCTTCTTTTGCCATCATTGTTGTCCTAGTAACCAAATCGAATGGCGTCATTATGGTTATTTTGACTCGAAAAGCAAGTCGATTCGGCTACAATAAGAGATAGGAAAAAACGTTTTGGAATTTCTCTGTGAATAAGATGAGTCACGACCTATCAAGATATATCGAAGATTTACTGATTGTTCGAGGTAAAATTGCGCATATGAAGAATGTGGCAGCTTTGCGTTTGATCTTGGATAAAACGTTAGAAGAGAAAGCGAAAGATATTGGGGTGACAAAAAAAGAATTGGATGAGTTTTTGCACATGCTGCGGGAGAACCCTTCTAAACGGAGTTGAGCCCGGTATAAAGGTATGACCTATGTGATGACCTCAATGGTATGCTGAGTGTGGTCAAAGCGGGTCGGCTGCAATGTACTTTCCGAGAAGGTGTCGTTTTTTTCCAGTCGATGCCACTGTTGGTCACCGATCAACAGTTCAAGGGGCCGGTACTGATTTTTATAGTGCATTTTTTGACAATGGTTAACCCAAAAACCCAAATGTAGATAAGGAAACCCCATGGTTTTGCATTTTTCAATTTCCCATAAAATACCATAAACGCCCAGACTGCGTTTGTGCAAGTTAGGCTCAAAAAAAGTATATACAGCAGAAAAGCTGTCCGAAAATTGGTCGACAATGGCCACCATGATTAACTCACCGTTTTCTCTAAATTCAAAAAAACGCGTATTGCACCAAAAAGAGGTAAAAAAATCTTCTGTTTTTGTCAAATCAGGTGCTGCCATGCTAGAACCCTCATGGCGGGAGTTGACATAGCGAGCATATAAGTCGAATTGTTCGTCTGTTAACACCATCGGTTGTTCTTCAACGGTTAACTGCGCGTTCATTTTTTTAACCCGGTTTTGGGTGCGATTTGGCTTGAAATCATGCACCGGGATTCGCACGGGAATACAAGACCGGCAGCGCCCGCAATAAGGCCGATACACAAAGTCACCACTGCGGCGAAAGCCAAAGTTAATCAGGTGTGCATACAATGCGGTGTCAATGGGGGCATCGGGCTGTAGAAATAAGTTGGCGGCGTTTCGATCCGGTAGGTAAACGCAAGACGCTTCAGGCACCAATAAGAATTTTAGCTGATTGATCATGCGGCTTGCCATTGTTGTGGTTGGAAGGGGCTGGCTGAGTGTAAATAGTCGTAAAATGCGCTTCGTGGAATTTCTTCGGCACCGAGGCTCATTAAATGCGGCGTTTTCATCTGACAATCAATCATGACGTATTGTTGGGATTTTAAAAATTCAGTTAATCGGATGAAAGCGATTTTTGAGGCATCCGGTTTTCGGTGAAACATGGATTCGCCAAAAAAAACTTTGCCTAAAGCAATGCCATATAAGCCACCCACTAAAGCATCGTCATGCCAGCATTCAACGGAATGTGCATAGCCCTTATGATGAAGGTTTACATACGCTGTGCGCATACTGGAGGTAATCCAGGTGCCCGCATCGTCTTTTCTTGGGCTGGCACAGCCATCAATCACGGCTTCGAAAGCTTGGTCAAAGGTGACCTTGAAGTCTGTTTTTTTGAGTGTTTTGCGTAAGCTGCGTGAAATTTTGACCGCATCGGGAAATAACACCAAACGGGGGTCTGGGGACCACCACAAGATGGGTTCGTCGTCACTGTTGTACCAAGGAAAGATGCCTCGCTCATAGGCCATGAGTAAGCGTTTTTCAGACAATCTGCCGCCCACTGCGAGTAAACCATTTGGCTCTACCAGGGCTTGGGCGATATCAGGAAAAGCGGTGTCATCATCATGAGGGTGTATGAGTAGCGTCATGAATCGTATACTAGCGCAATGTGTCAGACAAAAGAAGGTAAGGGAATCGTATGAAAAATAAAAGCCTATGGCTGAGTGTATTGATCACCGCGTGTACAAGTAGTGGGCATTGGGCGAATGAGAAAGGCATGGATCGGTTTGATCGGGATCTGTCTATTTGCCGAGAAGTGACCAATAAAACACTGGAGCGCCGAGGCAAACAACAACACTTTCGCCCTATCGGCGGGATTAAGGAAGAGAATGCTGGGCGTTTTGCGCGCGTGGGCAGCAGTGTTGAGCTCAGTGTCATCCGTCAAGACTGTATGCTCAATAGGGGGTATTACAGAGTCAAGGATTGACTGCTATAAATATAACAAAAAGATATGTTTTGAGGGCGTGGGATGTGTGAGTTGTTAGGCATGAGTGCCAATGTGCCAACGGATATTTGTTTCAGTTTATCTGAGCTAATGAAGCATGGGGGGGATGCTGGGCCACATGGCGATGGCTGGGGCATTGCGTTATACGAAGGGCAGGGCTGCCGCTCATTTCATGATGCTGTACCTGGGAGTGATTCAAAAATCAGTACGCTCCTGCAAACGTATCCGATTAAAAGCCATATTGTGATCAGCCATATTCGGCAGGCGAATCGAGGCCGGGTTTGTTTGGAAAATACGCATCCGTTTATGCGTGAGTTGTGGGGCCGGTATTGGACTTTTGCGCATAATGGTGAATTAAAAGGCATTAAAAAACAAAAATTGTCTTTTTATCACCCGGTCGGTACAACCGACAGCGAGTACGCATTTTGCTGGTTGCTCGATAAGATACGCACAAAATTTGCGGTGCGCCCAAGAAATCCGAGAACCTTATGGCGTTTTGTTAACACTTTATTTTTGGAAATGAGTCAGCGTGGTGTCTTCAATGTGTTAATGAGCGACTCTCAAGTCCTCTATTGTTTTTGTTCAACGCAGCTTTGCTGGATTACACGGCGTGCGCCGTTTGGCAAAGCGGTGTTGTTGGATAGTGGGTTATCCATTGATTTTTCAAAAGAAACCACATTGAATGATATCGTAACGGTTGTCTCAACGAAAAAATTAACGCAAGAGAATTTTTGGCATACGATGGCGCAGCATGAGTTTATGGTGTTGAACAATGGTGATCATTGTCTTTTGTCGTTAGGGAAAGCGTGAATAGACGGGAGAGCAATCCAGATCTAATCTTGCTTATATAAATATCACATAAAAAAATATTAGGATTTTAACATGTTGCTTGACCAGACCAGCATATTGAATAAGAGAGAATACCTGCGACGATACATGACGCAACCCATTGCGCTGCATACGGGAGGGGCCTCTTTTTGGCAAGGAAAAACGATTAATATCAGCAATGGCGGTGCCTCGGTACAAGTGGAGGAGCATCCAGGGAATTTAATGAAAGGGTCGCTGATTAACTTTTGGATGAGTGGTCGAGAATATCTTAAAAGCGGCGTTTCAGCGAAAAATGGGCGCAGTATTCCTTCCACGGTTGTGCGCGTGAAGAACGGCTCGGTTGCGCTTCGGTTTAATGATCCAGGGCAGGCGATGTCCCAGTTGAATGCCATTTTGTTGGCCAGTATTTAAGGTTTATCTCTTTCATGCTTTGGCGTGAAAGAGACATGGCGTGAAGCACTATGACGACTCGCCCGGCAAAGTCTCTTTGCCGGGCATTTTTTAGGGCCATTTTTTATTGTCTATTATAACACTGCCTAAATAAGGCGATCACATAAAATCTGTTCTATCTGTATCAAGCCTCTTATTTCTCGATGCTTTTTGCGTAAGTCCACGCTACTATGCGACTCTTTTAAAGCAATAAAGGGCTTGTCATGGAAGATTGGTTTTCATTTGAAGTGATCGATATGCTGGACGATGATGTCCTCAAAGTTAAAGTCGATTTCAATGCGGTATTTCTGGCGCTGAATATTGAGCAACAAATTGATGCGTTACTCAATATTTTGACCGAGGATGTCGACCCTGCGCCAGAGTATTTGGTTTTGCAGCTATTGGTCGCACATATGTTGGATGATATAAAACTCGGAAAATTAGACCAAGACACGATGACACAAGGTTTTGAGACGATATTGTCGCTTGCGCCCAAGCAGTGATATCACCACTCTGGCAAGCTTTGCCGTTAAAGCCTGTACGGAATCTTCGGGTAATGCCAATAATCCACGGGAAAACCCGAATGCTCAATGGGAGTTATCAGTATAAATATTACAAAAATTGATGTGTGCCAAAACATATCTCAACATTGTTCAAGAAACCGCTTGATTGTGAAGGCCCAAAAACGTATAAAAAAAGCGCACCGAAAGAGGCAAAAATAATCACAATAACAAAGCGTGCGCAAGTGACCGTGCCAAAACCACCAAAGTAGTTTATGACGATTCAATCAACACAAAAAAAAAATCCCTTAGCTGCCTTTGATCTCAAAGGTAGTCTTTTTACATTGACTGTTCTGCGCTTATATAGTGATGATCTTGATGCAGTCTCCGATCAGCTGGGTGCCCGAGTGGAGCAAGCGCCCGCTTTTTTTCAAAGTGCACCCATTGTAATCGACCTACAGAGCCTGCCGGAAGGAAGCCGAGTGGACTTCGCTTTATTGGTCGGCTTGTTGCGAGGATACGGCTTGATTCCTGTTGGGATTGTCGGGGGCAATTATGATGACCGAGAAATGGCTAAAGTGATGGATTTGGCTATTTTGTCGCATGGTAAATCAGGCCAAAAACCTGAACCCCCCCCAGTGGTTGAAGATAAGATTGAGCAAGTCAATCTTGAGCCCACGAGCGATATTCAAAATATGTTGGTGACACGACCTGTGCGTTCTGGGCAAAGATTGTTTGCGGCGCATGGGGATTTGATTGTCATGGCGCATGTTAGCTCTGGGGCGGAATTGTTGGCTGTTGGTAATATCCACATTTATGGACAGTTGCGGGGCCGGGCATTAGCGGGCGTGAAGGGCGATGAGAGTGCGCGCATTTTTTGCCAGAACTTAAATGCTGAGCTGGTTTCAATCGCCGGGCATTATAAAGTCAATGATGATTTTGCAGACGATGTTCGGGCAAAGTCATCACAAGTCTATTTAGATAATAAAAAATTACGAGTAGAGCTGCTTAATTAGTACTTCTTAATTTATAATTCATTATAAATAATAATGATATAAAATAGTATGGCACTTCGGAGGAATGTATTTTGGCCAGAATTATTGTAATAACCTCAGGGAAAGGTGGTGTTGGAAAAACCACAACGAGTGCAGCATTTGCTATGGGATTAGCCATGCAAGGGTATAAAACAGTCGTTGTGGATTTTGATGTCGGTTTGAGAAACCTCGATTTGATTATGGGCTGTGAACGGCGTGTGGTGTATGATTTTGTCAACGTCATTCATAAAGAAGCGCGGCTGACACAGGCGTTAATTCGAGATAAGCGTGCCGAAAATTTATTTATTTTACCCGCCTCACAAACTCGGGATAAAGATGCTTTAACCATGGAAGGTGTTGAAGAAATCTTTGAGGAATTGAAAAAAACGTTTGATTATATTGTCTGTGACTCACCGGCGGGGATTGAGCATGGTGCTTTCATGGCAATGTATTATGCGGATGAAGCCATTGTGGTAACCAATCCTGAAATTTCTTCCGTGCGAGATTCGGATCGTATTTTGGGTTTATTGGCGAGCAAAACGAAACGCTCTGCTGAGGGGCTGGAACCGGTCAAAGAGCATTTATTATTGACCCGATATTCCCCGCAACGGGTCAAGCAAGGCGCGATGTTGAGCGTTGATGATGTGCAAGAAATTTTATCCTTGTCTCTGCTGGGTGTTATTCCTGAGTCGCAAGCCGTGTTAGCGGCCTCAAACCAGGGTGTTCCTGTGGTGATGGATGATAAGTCAGATGCAGGCCAAGCCTATGCAGACGCGGTAAGTCGGTTTTTAGGTGAGGAACTGCCTCACCGCTTTGTGCATGAGAAACGCAGTATTATGAGCCGCTTATTTGGAGGCTAACCATGGGATTATTCGATTATTTTAGAGCAAATAGAGAGCTCAGTAGTGCCAATGTTGCTCGTGAACGCTTGAATATCCTCATTGCACATGAGCGCACGCAACGAAATCAACCGTCTTATTTGCCCGCTTTGCAGCAGGATTTGTTAGAGGTTATCCGTCGTTATGTGGATATTAATGATGATGATTTAAAGTTAGTGGTTGATCGAGATGATGATTGCGAGGTGCTTGAGTTGAATATCACGCTGCCAGAAGAAGCGGTGACGTAAGGATTCGTGAGTATGCATAAAAAAAGGGGCTTCGGCCCTTTTTTTATGCGAGGTATTATGTGACTTAGCGTGTTTCTTGATGGGCGGCTATACTCGTACTATGCATGGGTGAAAAAGTAGATAATGTCATGAGCGAACGTTTATTTCGATTGATTTTAGGGTTGAGCCTAATGGGCATTCTCTATTGTGAGTGGATCTTCCCAAACATCGGTGTGGTCACGTTTCCCAACATAGCCGGGTGGCAGTTGCCAGATATTGGGGCATGGCGTTTGGTTGAGTGCTTGTACCTGGGTATGTTGTTATTTGAAGGGATTACTAACTTACGCATTCCGATTATTGTTTCTAGAATTCGTTATGGGAGTGAATATTTACATCACTTAGAGGAAAGTAATTTATCCGCAAAATTTGGGTTTGAGGCAGAGCGGATGTTGCGTTTGGTGGTGGTTTTATTTGTGGTGATCGGTTTGCAATGGGATGAATTCCTCTGGTGGTTACCCTGGTTTGTCGGCTTTATGCTGATGTTAGCGGGCATTACCAGTATTTGCCCCATGGTCATGTTTTTTCGGTGGATAGGGCTCCGCTAGGTTGAATAGAAGAGAAGGTGATCAGAAACCAATTGTTATTAGTGACGATTGGACGCGGAATTGGCAGGCGAAAATCGCAACCAAGATTGGTTCTATTGTTTTATGGTCCGTTGGTATGGTGGGGCTGCTGGCAGTGGCGATCTTTTTGCGCAACGTTGATCGTGTCGTCAGTGGGGAATATCAGCAATCGTTTGATCAAATTGCGTATCAAACCTTAAAAATATTGGCACATGACCGAGCATGGCGTGAACAGTCCATTCAAAGCCTCGGGCATAAAAAGATGCTGGAAAACCACGTTGTTATCAAAACATCAAAAGGCACCTGGTCAACTGGGCAGAGTGTCGGTGGTGAGACGTTGGCCGTGGTGTTGCCGTTTACTTGGGCCACGGGTGAAAATGACGAACTCGTGATTAAGGCGGAATACCCAGAATTAAAAATGGCCATTCGCCATCGCCAAGTACAGCTTGTGAGTATTGTCACCGCGAGTATTATTTTGTTTAGCATGCTGTTGGGTTGGGTGATTGATATTAATGTGCGCCAACCGTTTGAGTTGCTAGTGGATGCCACAAAACGATTTGCGACGGGAGAAGTGGATATCCAGGTTAAGCTGGATCGAAAAGACGAGTTTGGCATGCTCGCAACGTTTTTGAACGAAATGCTAGAACGTGTGCGGGAAAATCAACGTAATCTTGAATCGGTGGTGAGTAAAAAACAAAAGGCGGTGAAAGAGTTAGAGGCACACAAGGAACACTTAGAGTCACTGACTCAGGCTTTAAAACAAGCGCGTGATCATGCACTGAGTGCGAACAAAGCAAAGAGTGCTTTTTTGGCCAATATGAGCCATGAGTTACGAACGCCCTTAAATGCCGTGATTGGGTACAGTGAGCTGTTGGAAGATGATGTAACCGATGCGGGGCTAGAAGAATATGTGCCAGATTTGAAGAAAATTCATTTTGCAGGCACGCATTTATTAAATTTGATCAACGATATTTTGGATTTGTCTAAGATTGAAGCTGGCAAAATGGAGCTGTTAATCGAGCATTTTGAAGTCGAACCATTGATTAGAAATGTGTGCAGTATGGCCAAGCCGTTGATTGAAAAGGGCAGCAATAAGTTAGTCATGGCCTGTGCAGAAGGGATGGGGGAAATGGAAGGCGATGTGATGCGATTACGCCAGGTTTTGTATAATTTGTTGAGTAATGCGAGTAAGTTTACGACCAATGGGGTGATTCGGGTTGAAGTGTTTTGTCGCTCTGTGAATGGCAACCTGTGGTTCTTTGCCAACGTCTCAGATACGGGCATTGGGATGTCACCTGAAAGCGTGTCTAAATTGTTCCAGGAGTTTGTGCAAGCGGATAGCTCAACGACACGGCAATATGGTGGGACAGGTTTAGGGCTTGCCATCAGTCGGCGTTTTTGTAATATGATGGGAGGGGATATATCGGTTGAAAGTGAGCTTGAGAAAGGGTCTACCTTTCATGTGAAGATTCCATTCGCGCCGAGTCAGCAATAAATCGTTGGGTTGGTGTGTGATTTTTCTGAATCAATGTCAAAGCAGGTCGTTATGACAAGAATATTGTTGGTTGAAGATAATGAAATGAACCGTGATATGTTAGCTCGAAGGCTAACGCGAAAAGGGTTTGAAATCTTGTTCGCAGAAGATGGCAAACAGGCGGTTGAGATTACTGATCAGGAAACACCAGACTTAATATTAATGGATATGAGCTTGCCCGTGATGGACGGTTGGGAGGCAACACGCTTGATTAAGCAAAATCCGGCGTTTAAGCACATTCCGGTGATTGGTTTGTCGGCGCATGCTATGTCTGGGGATCGGGAAAAAGGCTTGGCAGCCGGGTGTGATGAGTACGAAACAAAACCGGTCGACTTTCCCTCATTGTTGGAAAAAATTCATGCATTTTTGCCAAAATAATGAATAATAAAGATATTACTATTTTAGTGGTGGATGATAATGAGCTCAATGTTGATTTATTGTCTAGACGATTGGATCGAGATGGTTTTTCTGTTCAAACGGCGATTGATGGGCGTGAGGCATTAAAAAAAATGGCCGACAATCCGCCAGATTTGGTGCTCTTGGATATTATGATGCCGATTATGGATGGCCTAGATGTTCTGGGGGAAATGCAAGAACATGAAGGCATGGAACAGATCCCCGTTGTCATGGTGACGGCCAAAAACGACCCCGAAAGCGTGAATCGCTGCTTAGAATGGGGGGCCGTTGATTATATTGTGAAGCCGATTAATATGGTCAAGCTACGGGCTTGCATTCAATCGATATTAAGTTAATGCTGTTGGTGTCACCCAGGTTGCCAGAATATTCAGGCAACAACGATTCATTTGTTCAGCACGGGCCTCAGACGCAGCTTCGTTATAACAGCGAAATTCAGGGGCATTGCCAGATGGCCTTAAGTGCATAATCTCGTCATTCTCAAAAGTAATGCGTAACCCATCACATTGGTCATACTGCTTCACACGGCCAAAATCTGGGAAATGTTGTTCAATCGCGTGTTTTGTTTCTGCCTCGCTGCCTGAGGATAATAGGGCCAGTTTTGCTTGGCTCAGTGCGGTCGGAAAGGCTTTAATGCGGCCGCTCGCCGTGAAGCGTGGGGGGAGTTGTGTGCAGAGCTCGGCGACGGAGAGGCCGCGCTGTTTGGCTTCTACCAGGATGGCGAGCGCAACAATGATGGCATCGCGGGTGGGTAACGGCGCCAGTGTTTGGCCTTGTATCGATAGCGGTGTTTGTATCAAAAAGCCCCCATTGGCTTCATAACCGACCACTGCATCACCCGTTTGTGCTGCGTGTTGCATGGCTTCAATCACATAAGGGGAGCCGATTTTGGTGCGCCGTACTGAGGTAAACCAAGCACATTTTTCGACGGCTGTATTGGCGCTAACGGGGGTCACAACCGTTTTCGCGCCGACAATGTGGGCGCATAATAACCCCGCAATATCGCCCCGCAGCCAACGGCCTTGTGCATCCCCAATTAAGGGGCGGTCACCGTCACCATCCATGGAGACGAGTGCATCTACATCATGTTGTGCAGCCCATTGTTGGCCCAAGGTCACATCTTCAGGCCGAATGGCTTCGGTATCGACGGGAATAAAGACGTCACTTCGGGCCAGGCAAATGACTTCCGCACCGAGTTGGCATAAGAGTGTTTCTGCAATGTCTCGCAGCACAGAGCTATGTTGGTATAAACCAATGCGCATACCTGCGAGGGCGCGAGGCGAAAATACAGCCACATAACGTTGAATATAAGCGCGTTCTGCACTGCTGTCGGGCGTGGGTAAGGGGGTCAGTGTGTGTTTGCAGTTGTTGGCATCAAATAACGTATGATCATAGGCCACACATGCTTGTTTGATGGCGGTTTCGTCGGTTTTTAAAATTTCGCCCAGTGGCGTATAAAATTTGATGCCATTGCGGTCATCAGGAATGTGGCTGCCGGTGACCATCAAGCTTGGGATTTGTTGTTGAATTCCGTATAATGCCAGCGCTGGAGTCGGGATAAAACCACAATAGACGACGCTCAGGCCTGCATCTTCGATGGCATTCGCAATCGCAGCCATAATACGCGGTGTACTTGCGCGCAAATCACCCGCAAGTGCAATTTTTTGTAGGGTATAGTGCTGCTTTAGGTACTGAATAAAACCTAGGGTATAAAGATAACAGATGAGATCCGTCATATCCTCGACTTTTCCACGGGCACCAGAAGTACCAAAGGTCACTTTACTGAGTGTCATCCATGTTTCAATGGTTTTCATCATACATCCTTTGAAGTTTGAATAAGAGGTTTGAAAAATGTTAATTAACCCAATATGGTTTAGAGGCGGCGCATTGGTTTGGATGGGGGTGATTTTTTATCTATCCTCACAGTCTAATCTGCCGGTGCCACCGCTTTTTCTGGGCTTGGATAAGGTCGGACATGTGATCATTTATAGCATATTAGGGGCTTGCTTAGCAGGTGGGTTTTGTCGTCACCCGGTTTTGCATTTGAAGTGTTTGCTTGGGATTGCTGGTTTAGCCTTGTTATATGGCGTGACCGATGAATTTCATCAATCCTTTGTGCCAGACCGCAGTATGAGTGGGTTGGATTTGGTGGCCGATATGGTTGGCGGATTTGTTGGCGCATCCGCCATTGGCCTCGGTATCCGGTGGCAATGGCTGCGGTTGGTGCGTGCGGATGCTAAGGAGGCGAGTTAATGTTTGTTGACTCTCATTGTCACCTGGATCGATTATCTTTAACGCCCTACCAGGACGATTTTTCGGCACTACTGGCGGCAACGCGAGCCGCGCAGGTGGAGCATATGCTGTGTGTGAGTATTGATCTACAAAGTTATCCAGCAATGCTTGCCCTGGTTGAATCCGAAGCGGACATTGTGGTGTCGGTGGGCGTGCACCCGACGGCGGAGATTGCCTGTGAGCCGAGTATTGATGAGTTGGTGACGCTGGCTCAGCACGAAAAAAATGTGGCCATTGGCGAAACCGGGTTAGATTATTATCGTGCCACAGGTGACTTAAGTGGGCAGCGAGCCCGTTTTTCGACACATTTGGAAGCGGCTAAAATCGCCCGTAAACCTTTAATTATTCATACCCGTATGGCGCGAGAAGATACCTTGGCGATGTTAAAAGATCACCAGGCCGACCAAGTGGGTGGGGTTTTGCATTGTTTTACAGAAGACTGGGAAACCGCAAAAGCGGGTTTGGATTTGGGTTTTTATATTTCCTTTTCTGGTATTATTACCTTTCGGAATGCCGCAACTTTGCGGGAGGTGGTACAAAAAATACCAATGGATCGTTTGTTGATTGAAACAGACTCTCCGTATTTGGCACCGGTGCCTTATCGGGGGCAATCGAATGAACCCAAATATGTGGAGAAAATCGCGCAACAAGTGGCAGATATTAAGGGCTTGGAGATGACCTCAGTGGCTGCACAGACTCGCCAGAATTTTTTTACTCTGTTTCCAAAAAAAGGTTAAAGGTTTTTGCTGAATCACCGATACAGTAAATAACCCAGTGTACCTGCTGGGCAATACATTAACCCTAATGATGGAGGTGTTTTATGGATGTTGGCCCTGCTGGTGGTGCGGGTGCTGTTGCGCAAGCAGCAAACTTAGCAAAACCTCAACAAAATACACAGCCGCAGCCAGCGGTTCGAGAAGTGCCTCTTGCTGACGAGCCTCGTGCTGCTTCAGAAGATGATCGCGTCGGTTCGCAGCTTGACGTTACGGCGTAAGGTGAGCACGGGGGGTGCAAGCCCCTGTGGTAAATCTCGGTTGATTCAATGTTTAAACTCGTTTATAAAAGCGGATCTGCTGCTATAAATTGAGTTCAGTATGCCTCGTTTTTGTTTGTTACTTTCTGTTTATTTCTTATCGTTTTATCCTACCTTTGTTTGTGCCAAAGATTATGAAGATGGCTTGCGCCACTATGAGGCTGGTGATTATGCCAAAGCCTATTGTATCTGGAATCAGTTGGCCGAGAGAAACCATGTTGTTGCGCAATACAGCCTAGGCTGGATGTATGCCAATGGTGAAGGTTTGGCTGTGAATGCCAAAGAAGGGGTTAAGTGGTGGCGGAAATCTGCCGAGCTTGGCCACCCCGATGCGCATTTTGCATTGGCTTTGGCGTATACCACCGGGGAGGGGGTATCCAAAAACCCATTACAAGCGATTAAATGGCACATTGAGGCCAGTCAGTTAGGGCATGAAGATGCTCAGTCCATTCTTTATAATTTAATTACAGGGAAATTTAACCGCTTAGATGGCGGCCAACAGCAAATGCTACAAGAAGCCTGGCGTATGCTGGGTACCTCAAACTTTATTCAGGTAGACGTCGCCAATGTGAGGCGAGGCGCGGGGAAAAAATACCGTGTGATTGCAAGCCTGAAACGAGGGGATGAAGTCGTCGAATTTCAGAAAAAGAAAGGTTGGATTCAAATCGGCATGGTCAGAAAACGCAAAGTTGGCTGGATCCATAAGTCTCTACTGCCTTGAATTGGTGGTGATTTTCAGTATTTTTTCAATATAACCTATGGTAGCATCGGAACGCTTTCGAAATTAAAGGATGACGGCATGGCAACCAAAAAAAAATCAGTCACAAAAAAAAAGGCGGCTAGCACCAAAAAGAAAGTGGCTGTTAAGAAGAAGGTAACGACCAAAAAGAAAGCAGCCACGAAAAAGAAATCGGTTGCTAAAAAGCAAGCCACACCGAAAAAAGCCGTGACAACGACCGCCGTCGTGACTGCGACCAAAGTCATGCTTGATACGCCTGAGCCGTCACCAGTGGCACCCGATGCCCCGCCTGCTGATGTGACGACGGTAGATGAGGCGAAAGCCGTCAACACCGCTGAAGTAAGCCAACCAGAAGAGGCGGTTAGCAAAACGACTGAAGCCGAAGTGCCTGCAGCAGAAACCACAACGGATGCAGCTCAGCCAGAAATAGACGCAAAAGCAGAAGTAGACACAAAACCAGAAGCAGAGGACAAACCAGACGCGGTTAAACCCGAGCCGGTATCAGAAACCACTGCGGATAGCGATGAAGTAACAGAAATGCAGCCGGATAAAGCGCCGGAAGCGGCTGCGCCACCACCACCACCACCAAAACCAACCCCAACACCGCCTAAAAAAATCCCGCCGAAGAAACAAGGCATGGGATTTTTGTCAAAGCTCATTATTCTCGCCGGTGTGATTGGATTGGCGTATTTTATGCTTTCAGGTGACGCAGAAAAAGTTGATCAGCAAACGCAAGAAAAACTCCAGGTTTTGCCTGCACCCACGGAGTCACAGCCCGTTAAACCTGCGGTAAAACCCACGGTGGAAAAAGTTGAAGTTGAAGCGTATCACCCCGTCGAACCGATTGTGACAAAAGACAATACGCTGGAAGCGCCGATTTTTGTTGAAGTTGAAAAAGTCGAAGCGCCCATCGTTGAACCTGTGGTCGTGCCCAGAACACCGGTGGCACCTGCACCCGTCTATCGGCCGCCTTACAGATACCCATATCAGCAACCCGCGTATCAACCGCAGTATCGGAATAACGCTTGGAGGCAGCCTCAGCGAGCGTGGCCGAAAACTCAGCCATAGGCTATTATTTTGTCAACGTGACGCGCTGACTGTGGCGCATATTCCATGTGATGCACTGTTGAATAAACAGTACAACGGCATGGGAAGGATAAAATAATATGCATAAATCCCCTTGGTTGAGCTATTTCCAACGATCCGAAAATGCCAAACTTGCTTTGATTTGTTTTCCTTATGCGGGAGGCGGCGGACATATTTTCGCGTCTTGGAAAGACCAGCTACCCCCGACCGTTGATATTATCGCGATTAATACACCCGGCCGCGGTGCACGCATGATGGAAACCCCCTTTCGGCAAATGTTACCGCTGGTAGAGGCCTTAAAACCGGCATTACTGCCGATTCTCAATCGACCCTTTGTATTTTTTGGACATTCCTTAGGCGCTGCGCTGGCTTTTGAATTGGCGCGTTCACTGCGAGCATCGAATGGGCCGCAACCACTTAAATTGATTGCCTCTGGGCGGCGTGCGCCGCATGTGGAGAATGATGGGCCACCGATTTATCATTTGCCGGATGCACAATTTATTGAGGAAATTCGTAAAAAGAAAGGCACGCCGGAAGAGGTGCTACAGAACGATGAGTTAATGGCCCTGGTTTTACCCATGTTAAAGGCCGATTTTGAAGTGGCGGATACGCATCAGTACGTTGTGCAAGCGCCGTTTGATTTTCCCATTACGTATTACTGGGGGGAAGAGGATAAACCGGTGAATCGGAATAATGACGATGCGTGGGGCCAGCATACGTGTGCAGAGTATCAGCATCACCCGTTAGCGGGGGGGCACTTCTTCATTCATTCCGCAAAAGAGGCGTTACTGTCTCGCTTGTCTGATGAGCTCAAACATATGCTCTAGGCGCTATTCAGCGCCGCTTAAAAAGTGATGCATCGGCGGTGTTTACTGGCTAAAAACGTGTTAACTTCAACGAAGTGTTGATTGTCGAAAAAACCTTGGCTTGCCGAAAAGGGGGAAGGGTGTACGGACTCTAAAACCAAATGACGATCACGGTCAATAAACCCGCCTTTCTGCTTGGCATAGTTACCCCATAATAAAAATGCCGTTGCTTGATCCCGCTGATTCAGCACGTCAATGATGCGATCAGTGAATAATTCCCAGCCTTTCTTTTGATGCGAACCAGCTTTGCCACGTGTCACCGTGAGGACGGCATTGAGCATCAAAACCCCTTGTTCAGCCCAACCGGTTAGATTCCCCTGATTATGCGTACATTGGCCTGTTTGCCGTTTAATGGCTTTGTAGATGTTCTTTAGGGAGGGGGGGAATTTGGGCTCTAAAACGGAAAAGGATAAACCATGTGCTTGCCCACCGTGATAGGGGTCTTGCCCCATGATCACCGCGTTAACCGCAGACAAGGGGGTGAGGGATAACGCATGAAAAATCTGTTCTGCGGGTGGATAGACCAGATCAGACGCATAGGCTTCAGCCAGAAAGGCTTCTAACTCAAGCCAATAGGGTTTCTCGAATTCTGTGCTAAGTGCTGCGTGCCACTCGGGTTCTTGTAGTAAACGTTGCAGTGAAAACATGTTCTATCCTTTGCTGTATTTACGTATTGCTATCGTGTGAAGGTGAAGGATAACAATGAAACATCATCTTCAACGGGTTCTTCAGCCAATGTTCGCATCATATCAATAATATCATCTAAACCTTTGGGGGTTTCCCCGTGAGACGTTTCGATCAGGGGGGCAAATTCACTGTGTGCCAGCATATGGCCATCTGACATTTTAATTTCATAAATGCCATCACTAAAAACGTACAGTTGAGTATAGTCTTCTAGAGCGATGGTGGTGATTTCATAGTTATCCTCAAACCCGGTGATTGGGCCGCCACCCTGTTTTAACAATTGCATATTGGTTTCAGTTGCGCTGGGGCCGGTGAGTAAAATCGCAGGCGGGTGACCGGCTGCAGCATAGGATAAGGTATGTTCGGCTTTATTAAATACACCATACCACATGGTAAAATACTTCCCACCTTGGTTTTCCATGGGATAAACGCGATTCAAGGCCGCCATCACTTGGGCCGGGTGGCGTGTGTCTGTATTGGGTAAGCTGTTCGCATTTAACGTGTTCAGGATGCTGACGGATAACAGAGCCGCCCCGATCCCATGGCCACAGACATCGACCAAATAACCCGCAAAATGGGTGTCGTCGATCCAGTGATAACCCAGGCTGTCGCCGCCCAAATAACTGGACGGTAAAAAGCGCCATTCGGTGCTTAGGTTTTGTGTTTGAAACGGTTGTGGAATCAAAGAGGTGACATAATCGGCGGCTTCACCGAGCTCGCGTTTGAGGTGTTCTTGTTTTTCTTCCAAGCGTTTTGCAATGCGCCGTTCACTGTCTTGAAAGTATTTCTTTTCCAAACAGTTGCTGACCCGAGCATGCAGCACAATCATATTGGTGGGTTTGACCAAATAGTCCTCTGCGCCCATTTCTAAACAGCGGACGATGGTATCAATTTCATCAATGGCGGAGTGGATAATGACCGCTGTATCTCGAAGTTTTGGGTTTTCCCGAATTTTTTGCAACACTTGGTACCCATTGAGGTCGGGCATCAGCACATCTAGAATGACTAAATCGAACGTGTTGAGGGTTAATTGTGCCAAAGCTTCGGTGCCAGAGTCCGCCGTAGACAGGGTGTGGCCTTTGCGTGAGAGTCGGCTGGAGAGAATGTCTCGATTGGCCTCTATGTCATCGACCACTAAAATGCGGCCGGTAATTTGGTGGTCGGGGTTTTGTTCGAGTGAGTTGATGCTATTCACAAGGTTCTGTGCAATGTTATCCGTGCCGATAGAGGTTTCTAAGGTATCGATGCGTGTTTCTAGGCCAGAAAAATTCAGAATATCATCAATTGATAGGAGCAAGTCTTTGGAGGCTTTTAGAACATTATTCAGCCCTATGCGCGAATTTTCAGCGGTGCTGCATTCCTCGATATCTTCGAGTAATAACTCGCAGTAACCGATAATTAAATTCAGGTAGGTTCGAATTTGGTGGCTGGATTCAGCGAGAGAAGCCACGCTGGGTAAGGCTTGTTGGTCGCTGGATGAGGCGCTGATGATGGTTTCTACATAATTTAATAGATCATTGCCTGCGTGCAAAATGCGTAAAATATCGCGATTGGTAAAGTGCCCGCAGTGTTCGGACACAGCTTCAAGCACAATTTCGCTGTAACCGATAATTGCTTCAACGGGCGATAGCAATTTCGCTTTCAGGTGTGCGAGAAAAATTCGCTTGGTTCGAAGCTCTTGAATCGATGACATGTTGAACTTTTGTTTTGTCACTTAGCGTCATAGTATAGGCTATGAATGTTATGTTGGTGATGGGATGGTGCTTGTGAAGCAAAAAATAGCCCTACTTGCGGCGTGTGTCATCGGTTACGGCTGTGCGGTAAAACCTGTGCAGCAGCTTGTGCGCGAACCGATGGTGCTGACGTTGGCATTGGCCGAAGATGTGTTGATTCCGGCTTATCAGAAAGAAACTTTTATCCAGAATGGTCAGGTGCTTGTGGGCGGCGAAGTGCAGGCCGATAAGCCGTATTGTCTGCTCTCGTTCGGTGCTTTCAGCCACTTGCCGCGGCAGATTGATGCCGGGCAATTCAGCATTAGCCGGATTACCAATGCGACCCAAATGCCACCGCTTGAGGTGGCCTTGCTGGGCAACAGTGATTGGCAGTTTCCTTTGATGAAAACCTATACGCAAGTGACCTTTTTTTTATTATCAGGCCAATATGGGGATGCGATTCGGCTTAAGTGTCAGCAGGTACAGCCCAATCAAAATCAACAACCGATTTTGTTAGACCAAATTCAAGCCACGATTTACCCCCTAGTGACGTTTAAAATGGTTGCATCTCAAGGGTATCTGCCACTGTGATGCGGCGCTTTGTTTGGGCGTTAGTGGCGTATTGTGGCCTGGTTTTGGGCGGGCTGCAAAACCCACAGGCGAATGTGCCCAGTGATGAGTTGTATGCATTTTCTGAATTAGAAAGCGTATTGGCGGTGACGACTCCGGCATTGGAGCAGCGCCTGATTGAGGATGCGAAAGATGGCGTGTTTGATCAACATACTTTGGCACAAGCCGCGCTGATTGCATCCGGTTTATCGGATCCACAGCAAGTCTCTGAGCATCACACACAAGTACAAAATTTGAGTCGGCGGGCGCAATCAGCGCTCAAGCATTTACCCGCAGTTGAGCAGGCGGCGGGGTTATTGCGTTGGCTGCATGAATACGCATTGACCACGTATGCAGCAGAACAGTCACTGTTACCCAAGGTGTTAGATTCGGGGGTGTATAACTGTGTTTCTGTGACGGTGTTATACAACAGTATCGGGCAAACACTGGGTTTGCGTTTGCGCGCGGTGGAGACGGAAAAACACGTTTTTTCGAAACTGTTGATGGCGAATCAAGCGTATGACATCGAAACCACCACACAATATGGCTTTGACCCTTCGGTAGACGCGATTAATCAGTTTGAAGCAAAAACAGGCTTTAAACACATCGGTTCAGAACAGGTTGAGCAAACCCGTGTTGTCGGTGATGTGGGGTTGGTGGCGTTGATTTATTTTAACCGGGCGTTGGCGGCGGTGGAGGCAGACAATACGCGCTTAAGCTTACATTTATTCGCCAAAGCGTTGTGGTTTGACCCTGAATTAACACAGGCGCGTGCCAGTTTTATGAGCCTCATTTCTGTTCAAGCGGCTCAGTGGTTGCAAGCCAAGCAATTTACGCGTGCGTTGGATTTGTTGACCTTTGGGTTAAAGCTTGAGCCAGCACATAAAACCATGCGTTACAATTGGGTGGCGGGGTGGACTAACTGGGCTTTGTTTGAAGCGGAACATGCCGAGCCAGAAAAAGCCCTCATCCGTATCCAGAAAGCGTATAAGATCACCCAAGATGCGCGCTTAATTGAGCTACAGGCGCAAATTTTTATGCGCCATGCTTTGGTTTTGGCCGAGCAAGGTGATTGGGCTGATGGTATGGCATTAATGAATGACAATCGGGCAAAACTGTTGCCGGAAAGCGTGCCGTTTTTGGATGTGTGGCGGGTTGATTATTTGTTGCAGTGGTTAGCGGATCATTTGACTAAGCAAGACTATCCAGCCGCGTATGATGTGGCCAAGCAGATTTTGCTGTTGGATCAAGAGAATACTTATGTGCACCAAAACATGCGTTTTTTATTACAAGAATGGAGCCGCGAACAGTTTCAGGCGGCGGGGCCGTTAGTCGCGGAACAGTTATTAACGCGTGTGATACAGGCGCATCAAGACCATGCCGGGCTGGTTGAAACCGCCCAAAATTATGTCTATTGGGCAGTGGAGAAATTCTCAAAGGCGCAGCAGTTTGAACAGGCCATTGCCTTGATTGGCCGCCAAAAAGACCGCTTAGAGGGGCCGATTTATACGCGCTTGTTAAGCGCGCAATATCATCAATGGTCAGAGCAATTACTACAAACGAAAGCCTGGCAACAGGCGATTCAAGCTTATCAGGCTGCGCAAGCACAATTGCCTGGCACTGAGGCGTTTGTCACGAATGAAAAATATGCTTGGGATCAATGGGGTAAAGCCCGCCTCAAAGACAAAGCTTACCAAGGTGCGGCTATGGTGTATCAGCAGGCACTTCAACGTTACCCTGAGGACGCCGTGTTTCAGCAGAATCTGCGTTATTGTCAGGCATTTTTGCATTGAGTGTGAGCAATAACTGCTCCACTGAGGCCAATTTGTGTTCTAGCTTTTGTGTGTGTTCTTTGAGCCAATGGATTTCGCCCGCTTCGCCGAGGTTGTTATCTCGGTTATAGTCTTCGTGTTCTTTATTCAGCACATTCAGAATGATGCCAATCATCATATTCAAAAACACAAAAGCGGTGAGAAAGATAAACGTGAGGTAAAACACCCAACTCATAGGGTAGACCTCCATGGTTTCATACATGATGTCGGTCCAATCTTCAAAGGTTGAGATACGGAATAACGTTAACATAGAGATGCTGACGTTATCCCATAAGGTCGGGTTGATGGTGTGAAATAAGAAGCTGCCGATGGCACCGTAGATATAAAAAATCACAAACATCAATAAAACCACGTAACCCATTCTTGGCATGGCTTTGAACAGCGCATTCACCAATAAACGCAGCTCAGGAATCATGGAGACCAAACGCAGCACACGAAAAATACGCAGTAAGCGGGCAATCAGCACCATTTCGCTGTCTTGCACGGGAATTAAACTGGCGACCACAATGACAAAATCAAACACATTCCAAGCTTGTTTGAAGAAGGCTAACAAGCGTTCTTCGGCCAGTAAGCGCACCAATATCTCAGCCAGAAAAAACAGCGTAATGGCGGTATCGAAAATAGAAAAAAGGAGTGCAGCTTGAGGGCTTAAGTTGTATGTTTTTGCACCAATAACCAAGGCGGATAACACAATAATGGCAATCACCAGCAGCTCAAACACCTTGTTGTTACGCAGGCGTTCAAGGTGCTGCCGAATGGGCGCAAATAGACGTTGGCGATTCATGTTGACTTCAATCCTTGAGTAACCGTGTGATCGTAGGGAATTAAAGGGTGTCACCATAAAACGATGGTTTACGTTAAGCAAGTGATGATATCTCCCCCTAAAAATGTAGCGATTTTGGGTGGATGTTAGATTCTGCGTTTGGTAGGCTTACGGTTATAAAACACCGGAACGGAAGATATCGTGGTAACCAAATTGAGACCGAAACTGACTCAAACCATTTCTAGCACTATTGCATTAATTTTATTACTGGATTTATTTGTGGTGGCTTGGCTTGCACTGTTGTATGTCACTAGCCAAATGTTTCCTGACCCAGAGATTCGCCAAATGCTTTCTGAAATCTGGCGCGGAAAAGCCGATATTGTCGCCGCATTTTTGGGCATCGGGGCGGCGTTGATTGTCTATTTGAAGCTTAAGCAAGCGTTTAATCCGATTTTATGGGCGCCGATTATTATGACCGGCAGTGTTGTTGTTTCAGGGTTTTCCGCCGGTTACTTAACCCCCTTTACTCAAGATATTGGGTTATCGGCAACGCTCTCACAGTTAGGCATTATTTTGGCCTTGGTGGTGGGGGTTGGGCTCATGATGGTGGGGGTGAAGCTCTATCGAAAATGCCAATGTGGCATAGGATAAACGTGTGTGCAGTTTAATCAAAGAGGTGTGAGATCATGACATTACTTCAACCATTTGTAGGTATCTTGCTTGCCGTTCAAGGTGTTGCGTTTGCTTACGACGAATATAACAGCAACCTGCCTTATTCCAATGGATACGCCTATGGGCAAAATCAGGGTTACAACGCGCCTCAAGGTGACCCGTATCAGCCGCAAGCGTATCAGCAACAGCAGTCTTATCAACAACAGCAATCTTATCAACAGCAACAGCCTTATCAACAGCAACAACCGTATTATCCGCCACAACAAACTTACAGCCCGGTTGTGAAAGACGGTTTTTATATTCAGCGTCGGGATGGTAGTAGTGCGTTTATCACTGCACCAAAATCCGTTGAATTGCCCGATCCATTTGGACCTCAGTAAGACCCTCAGCCCCCTCAATTGGGGGCGTATATTGAAAGCGTTAGTAGGCTGTTGGCGAATGAATGTGATAGGCTTCACGCTGTCAAAATAACAATAACGCGATTAAAAAAACTCATTTGTGAATACTAAAGATACATCCTGGTTTGCGCGACTCGTGCGCTATACACCGCTGCCCCTTCAGTCCATGTTTGTGGGTTTGGTGTGTGGCTTAATTGTGTGGCAAGTACTGGATTTTATGCAAGATCGCGCTTTAGAAGAAATTCTTGGGCCTCAGTTTGCGATCCAGTTAAAGCAGCGTGCTGGGGACAACTTAGTGCGCTTAGATGGTTACATGCAGCGGCATAAGTTGATTGTCAGTTCTTTGGCATCGAGCCATAAGCTGGTGCGGCATCTTGGCAAAGTGAACTGGAATATTGAAGGGCCTGTTCAGGCGATGCTGTACCAAAATCAAGATCCCCCCTGGTTGTTAGAAAGGCGTTACTGGCCGAAGGCATTAGGCCGGGGCTTTTTAATGCTGATTGATCAAACGGGTTATACCCAAGAAATTTATCCGGTTAATGGCCAGCCTTTTCCTGAGGCGTTATTGGCGCTGGATGTTGCTTTCCAAAAGAAAACTCGGCGTCGTGCTTATCTCGCGAATTTAGAGGGTAAGCCTTATCTATTAGTCTCGCACAGTGTCTCCGATTTATCTGAAAAAAATGAGGGGGTTTTGATGTTAGCGGTGCCGGTTGACGAGCGTACGTTGATCGACTCTCAAGGTGGCCTGAGTATGCAGGAGCATCCGCTTCGAGACACGGTGATTGCGTTACTGGACACCTCTAAGCGCGTTTTAACCAGCAGTGCACCCGAGACCATTATTGTCGGTTCGACGACTCAAGATAACCGCGAATCTTATAATCTGAGTGGCCGCTTTCCGTTTGAATTTGGCGGGGAAGGCGAACCGGTTGAACTGGCAGTTTTATTCTCACAAGAAAAATTTGCGGCCATGAGTGATGGCGTGTTGATGTTAGATCAGCAACAACGTTTTGCCGCTTCAGTGATTTTTGTGATCGCTTTTACCTCGGTGCTGTCGTTGATTTCTGTGCGCACCAATCGCTTATTAAAAAGTATTGAAACGTTTTCCCGAGAAGCCTTGGGGATTGAAAAATCGCCGGATCGTGGCAACCAGATTGTGTTAATAGAAGACCGTATGCAGCAGTTGATTCAAGCGGTTTTGTCGGCAAAAGAAGAAACCAATAAATTACATGAGATTGAGTTGCGAGAAAGTAATGCCTTGAAAAGCGCCATTTTTAAGGCCGCATTGGATTGCATTATTACGATTGACCTGAAAGGGGAAATTTGTGAATTTAACCCTGCGGCAGAAGCTGTTTTTGGGTATGAGGCGCAAGCCGTGCTGGGGCAAGATGCCGTGGCCTTGATTATACCGCAAGAATCTCGTGCGGAGTTTAATCAACGCTTGATGGATAGTACATCGTCGTTACAAGGTCGTCGCACTGAAATTGTTGCGATGCATTCAAACGGCAATAAATTTTTGGTTGAGTTGTCCATCAGTGTGATCGAGCTAGAAGGGCAAACTTTATTTACCGTGTATTTACACGACATTACTGAGCGTAAAAAAGCAGAAGCTGAGATCCAGAGTTTGGCCAAATTCCCGGCAGAGAGCCCAAGCCCGATTGTGCGTGTGAATCATCATGGTGTGATTATTTATGTGAATGATGCGAGTGAGCCTTTGATGCGTTATTGGGCTTGCTCAATTGGGCAAACGTTACCGCTATTTTGGAAACGCTGTATTTTAGAAGCGCTTGAGCAACGCCAAGTGAAAGAAACAGAAGTCGAATGTGGTGGCAGCATTTTCTCTTTGTTGGTTTCGCCGGTGAGTGGGTTAGGTTATGTCAATTTGTATGGGCGCGATATTACTGCGGTGCGGGAAGCAGAAGACATCAGCCGACAACATCAGGCTGAATTGGTGCATGTGTGCCGCTTGAGCACCATGGGGGAGATGGCAACGGGGTTGGCGCATGAATTGAATCAACCGTTGGCGGCGATTGTTAACTACGCCAGTGGTGCGCGGCATCGGCTCGCTTCAGGGGTGGGTGACCCGGCACAGGTGTTGGATGCGATGGAGCAAGTGTCTCGTCAAGCGGAACGTGCAGGGGAAATTATTCGGCGCTTGCGCGGTATGGTGGGTAAGCGGGAAATGCCGCAGGATAGGATGGGTATTAACGAGGTCATCAGTGATGCATTGTCGTTTTTAGAGTTTGAGGTGAATAAAGCGGAAGTCTCCATGCAGACGCAATATGACCCGCGCTATTTACCCGTGGTTGTGGATGCGGTGCAAATCGAGCAAGTGCTGTTGAATTTAATCCGCAACGCCACAGAAGCGATGCGTGATGATAACTCACCCCAGAAGGAATTGATCATCGGCACCACGGTGAATGCACAACATGAGGTTGAAGTGTCGATTCAAGATACTGGGCCAGGCATCAGCCAAGAAGTGGTGGATCATTTGTTTGATCCTTTTTTTACAACAAAGAATGATGGAATGGGTATGGGGTTATCCATAAGTCAAACTATAATTAATAACCATGAAGGTAGGCTGTGGGCAATCCGCAACCCAGTCCGGGGGACTACCTTCTATTTTACGCTGCCAATAATGAAAGAGGTTCGTGATAATGAAGGCTAAATCTACTGTTTTTGTGGTCGATGATGATAAGGCGATGCGAGAGTCATTGAAATATTTAATTGAGTCGGTCGGTCATCAAGTACAAACTTTTTCTTCAGCGAATGCGTTTTTAGAATCGGCCTATCCTGGTCGGTCTGGGTGTTTGTTGTTGGATGTGCGGATGCCAGGCATGAGTGGTTTGGAGCTACAGGAGCGTTTGATTCAGGACAAAATCGCGTTGCCAATTATCGTCATTACTGGGCATGGCGATGTGCCAATGGCGGTGCGTGCGATGCAATCCGGTGCGTTTGATTTTATTGAAAAACCGTTTAATCACCAATTTTTATTAGACAGTATTCATCGGGCGTTAGAGCAAGATTCGATTCAGCGGAGTGAGCAAGCGGATCGGGCAGAAGTCGCATCACGTTTGGCATTATTAACCCCACGTGAGCATGAAGTGATGGAAATGGTGGTGGAAGGCCAGCCGAATAAAGTGATTGCCAGTCAGTTGGGAGTCAGCGCGAAAACGGTGGAAGCCCATCGTGCGAAAGTGATGGAAAAAATGCAGGCGAGGTCGTTACCACAGTTGGTGCGCATGGCCATTAATGGTGGTGTGTTTAAGTCTGCGTCATAAGATAAAATACCTTAATAATGATTATTACTGAAAATAAAATTCTCGCTTGGAAGGCACAGCACCAGTCTCAGGTCACCGCCATCGCGGATGACTGTACCCGCACTTTTCTCACCGCCATGGGTCAATCGGGCGACCCAAGCACCCATGAATTAGCACAAGCCACCCTATCAGCACGAGAACAAGCCGTGTCGTCGCTCACCGATAAGGCCCTGTTAGACACACTGCCGAATGGCGCAACAGAGCCGAATGCGCAAGCTGCTTTCTGTGTGGCTTGGTTGGGTTTAATGCCGCCGTTGCACATTGCACCACCTGCGGCGCATGTTGCATTGGCAGCTTGGCGGCTGGCTTTAGCGGCCATCATTGGGAGTGTGTTGGGCATGTTGTTGTTCGGTGGGTTGATGCATATTCTGTTGGGCATGCGCGCTATTGGCCTGTTGTTTGGCAGTATCATCGGCTCTGCGGGGGTGGTTTATGCGGTCTCTGTTTTGGCGCGCAGCGCGAAAATGCGTGCGGGTTTAAAAGCCTTATTGGGGGTTTCCTCCGTTGCGCAGTTGCTCTTAATTGTTTCCAGCTTGGGGCTTGGGGGGGTATGGGGGCGTTTGGCGGGTGCCGGGTTGATGAAAAGAGTTGTGGTTTTTATGGGCGTGATGGGGCTGTTGGTTTTCACCCGTCGGGACAACCAAGTGGATGTCGGTGCCTTTAAACCGGTCGTGCACAATGCCATTACGCAATGGCTGGATTATGGCCTTTTGTTGCTCATGAGTTTGAGTTTGGAGCCGTATGAAGCCAATCAAACCACTGTCTTTGAGCCAGCATTGGCGCGTGCTCTGGTGGATTTACACCATGCCATGCCAGAAGATTTGCCCTTAATGGCCGAAGCGGTGTTGCAAGAAGCCCGTCAAGGTGGCTTGGAAGGTTTACAAGGCCCGGCACGTTTTGTGACGTTGGATGAGGTGCCAAAACAGACATTGTTATGGTCTGAAGACTTAAAGGGTGAATACCAAGCTTTTGGGCTTATAGAGCCAGGAGACACAGTCATGGTTGAAGCCGAGCCGGTGATTCAAAATGGTGTCGTGATTGATTTTGGACGTGTTCGTAAAGTGCGTCGGGTTTAAACCACAAGAGATACAGCATGCAAGCAAAAGCCGTTTTAGCCGTTGATTTCGGCACCTCAAATACCTATATCAGTAAATGCCTAGGAGACCAATCCAACCCAGTGGGGATTGATTTTGGCGTCGGGCGTGATGGGCTGGCGACCGCGATTCTGTATCGGCAGGATAAGGATGCTATCGTTGGCGATATGGCCTTGGAAGAATTTGGAGATGCGACCGAGGCTGAGCGACAGTTCTACACCATTCGCACACAATTTAAACCTGATATCGCACACAGTGAAGACGCCCGAGGTTATGCGCGTGATTTCTTAGCTGATTTACTGCGAGACACTTCACGCCAACATATTGCCTTACAACCACAATCCAGGCAGGTCATTTTTGGGGTGCCCAGTGAGGCCGACCAAACCTATCGCGATACCCTTAAAGACATTGCAAAGCAAGCCGGTTATGGGGACATTCAAGTCGTCGATGAACCCAAAGGCGCGATTTATTTTCATGTGCAGCGTAAGGATATTACGCCAGTGGAAGCCATGCAAGGCGCTTTAGTGGTCGATTTTGGTGGCGGCACGTGTGACTTTGCATTGGTTGTGCGAGGCGAGGTGAAACATTCTTGGGGGGATATGCATTTAGGCGGGCGATTATTTGATGATGTGTTTTATCAGTGGTTGATTGAGCAACACCCTGAGTCGGTAGACGATATGAAAGCGGAACAAGCTGAGTTTTTTGTTTTATGGTTTTTATGTCGCCAGGCGAAGGAAAAATTCTCACAGGCCATGGCGCTGGATCGGAGCGCCACGTTTAGAAAAGCCATGGGCGAGTTTGGGCGTATTTCTGGCATCACTTGGGAAACGTTTTTACAGCATGTGCGTGCTTATCGTCCTTCAGAGACCTTTGAACGTTATATGCAGGAAGTAAACCCGCATGCGTTGGAGAAATTTTCTGACAACAAGCGGGTTGATGTGTTGGCCTGGTTTCGTGATTCACTGCGGCAAGGTTTACAGCATGAAAGCATACGTGAACACGCGGTGAGCTGCATTATTCTCACCGGGGGGAGCAGTTCCTGGCCATTTGTTGCGGACATTGTGACGGAAGAAATGGCTGCAATGGGCAATAACCCGCGCATGATACGCAGTGATAAACCGTATGCGACCATTTCTGAAGGTCTATCCATTATCCCTTCCTTACAACGGCATTTTAGCGCGGTGAAAGAAACGCTGCGTCAAGATACACCAAATTTTATCGCCGACAAAATTCACCCATTGATTGAGCGCCGCATGGCGGAAGTGTCTGAACGCATTGCCGATGAAATTGCCGTGACGTTATTTGATCATTGTATCCGACCCATTTTGCTGAATTTCCGTGAGAAAGGCGGGGCTGCTGCCTCGCTGAAAAAACGCATTGCAGAACAGGGCGTTTTATTTGAACCGCAGATTAAAGCCATTGTTGAGCGTGAAGTTGGCCGCACTTTGAGCGCGTTACCGGTCGATGTGAGTGCGTTATTGGCGGCATGGTTTAACACGCATGACCTGGTGTTTGAACGCGTGGGGGGAGCATTAAAAGGTGCCCATACGGTGGGTACCGTGAGTATGGATATAGATGTGTATGATAATATAGAAACCGTGATTGGCATGATTTCTGTCGGCATCATTACCGGCCTGGTCTCGATGATCAGTGGCGGGGCTGGCACTGCAATGATTGCACATGGCCCCATTGGTCTCATTCTGGGGGCGGTGATTGGCATTGTGGTTGGGGTTTTGGTGGTTTCTGTGGGGTTAGAGGAGGCAAAGCGTCGAGCCGAACATTGGGAGGGCTGCCCGTTGTGGTTAATCCGAAAAGGCCTCTCTGAAGAAAAGATTGGTAGCGTACGTGAGGATATTAAACAGCAAGTGAAAGAAAAAGCCTTGGAACAAACCGCGCAGGCGAAAACACAGTTAGAGCAGCAAATTGAGCAATATGTTGATGAGGAAATTGAGAGTTTATCTGCGATTAGTCAGGTGTAGTCTTTGCAATAGGATGCGTTACCCAGGATGGTATTTATATTTAATTATTTTTTAAATAAATTATTAGGCTGTGACATCTCTCCGTGTGAGAATCACAACCTAATCTACTGCGCTAGCTTAATAAACCATAATAGAGCCGCTGCCTTTTGATTGGGCAAAATATAGCCGTGTTCGTACGATGTATTCACGGCCACGATGTAAGCGAGCTACAATTTTGGCATTGTAATCTTGTCCACTATCATCATCTCCATCAAAAAATTCTTGTACACCGTCTCGGACTTCGAACAAAACCATAACGGTATCCATTTGTCCAAATGTTTGCAGGGTGTACTTTCGACTAATTGATGGGTTAATGATGTAATCCACCTGCTCCCCAGCAGCAATAGTGAAGCGCTGTGATTCAAATGCACGGAGTTCAGGTAAATGCGGTTCTTGTGGGGGATATAATTCCCTAACAGTTTTGATATCAAGAGCAGAAAGCCCACTAACAGGAATGAGCGCGTTAGTTTGAAATTCTGAAGGCTCCCGGATTAGACCCGCAGCGAATTGGTAATGCATAATTGAATTTTTATCCCAGCCTGAGCCATCTACAGTGTTTGCGGGAATTTTACGAATAATATTCCAATAAGTTTCTTCGCGAGACCAATTATTTGGTGGGCCACCCAGGTTTGCATAAACTTTTTCTTCATCCCATACAATGCCTGCGCGAGGATTTTGATGTTCGTGAGGAAAACCTAATACATGACCGATTTCATGTAGCGCTGTGTCTCGACCATATAAAGTAGTCAAATCCCATCCAAAATTTGTTGTGCGTTCACTGGGGTCTCTAGCATATTTAATACAGTCTCTTCCAACATATGAGAATGACCCCTCTGTTCGGTCAAAGCCTATTTTGACAATAGCATCAGATGAATTGCCAACTTCTCGGAATGTTAAGCCAATGCCAAGCTGCTTCCATGTATCAAAGGCTTCTCTTACCGCTTGTTCTTGTTCGCTACCGCCGCGCCAATTTGCGGGCTCTTTGAAAAAAAAGTAGGTCAAATCAGTCCCATTTACCCACATCTTAGACATAGTGCTTATTAGGCGTAACCGATTGCCATCAGAAATATGACTGAGGTCACGCTCATGAACTTCTGGAAGCGAGCAGATATGAACGCCATGTTCTTCGGCATTGCATGTTTCTTGTTTATTTTTAGATTTTGAAGACACTTGAATTACTCCAATTTAATTAAGATAAAATATATTATTTTATGAGTGCTTGCTTGGTTTAGCCTGGATCTTTCTACATACGCTTTTTTGCCAATCGCTTCAAAAAAGCGTAGCAGTCACATTCAACTAATACAATGCAATATTTTTATATTAAATATATTTAATATTAATTTGTTAAATTTCCGGCTATGCCAAATTAGCCAGCAACTGAAGCAACAGCACCTAAACTGGACGCATCTACAGTGACAGTTAAATTAACGAAAGGGGGAAAAAATGTACATTCTTCCTTTTTTGGTGCTATAAAGAATGATGGGGTTTCGCTCCAGTGCATGTTTAAATATTCAAGTAAAAAACAATCAGTGAGGTGAGTCATGGTCAAGAAACAACAACACGGATTTACTTTGCTTGAATTGCTTGGAACGATGTCAATTGCAGCCATTTTGGTGGCTTTTGCAGTGCCTGCCATGACCAGCACCTTAAAAAATAGTCGGATGAACTCCAGTGTGAATGACTTGGTTTCATCATTCAATTTTGCGCGTAATGAAGCGGTGCGGCGCGGTGTTGAAGTGACGGTTTGTCGCAGTACGGATGGCATTGTTTGTACGGATGCGGCCGATTGGGCGACTGGCTGGATTGTTACGGCGGATGTTAATGGCGACGGCACGTTCGAGAATAGTTTTGATGAGTTATTTCGCGTCAGTGAAGCCTTATCGAGTGGTTTACAGTTCATTAAAAGTAATGCTGCCCGAGTGGTTTATGATGTGTCTGGTGGTGCCAAGGATGCCGGAGGAAACGCGATTACCAGCACCTTAACCTTGTGTGATAGTAGCCAAGACGGTGAACGAGGCTATCGGGTGACCATTGCGGTAACCGGGCATGTGAGTTCTCGGAAGCTGGATCCCAGTGATTGTTAAATGCGTGTGATGTGATTCGCATTGATGTGGTCTATATTTATAGTATCGTAAGTTGTGTCTATTTTTTAAAGCCTTAAACTAATGACTATAAAATATCATCAATATCGGGGATTTACCCTACTAGAAATTCTGCTGGCATCCGTAATCTTATCGGTTGGTATGCTAGCGGTCGCTTCTCTTCAACTTAAATCTTTGCGGCAAAATAACAGTGACTTTGTGCGCTCACAAGCGATTGTGCTGGCCTATGATATGGCAGATCGTATTCGTGCCAATAAAGCCGGTGCCGACGCCAATAATTATTTGGTCACCATTGATAAAATCCCTGAGGGTGATGTCTTTGCCCCTCAATGTGGGGCTGGCTCTGTGTGTGATTGTGATGGTGTTGCAGGGGATGGGGCCGGCGCAACGTGCTCAACCGAGCAGTTGGCGCAATGGGATATCGATACCTGGGAACAAAGCTTAAAAGACCCCAGCGTGATTCCACTCGGGGGGAATGCGCTGATTGGTTGCCCCACTGTCGCGGCCTTACCGGATGGGTCGATTTGTGCGAATGGCAGTTGTTGTGTGGTGGTGAAATGGGAAGAGCTTAATCCCACGCCAGACCCAACAGTAGAGGATAACGATCTCACCATTGAACAATCTGTCACGTTTGAGTTCCGCTTATGAAAATCTTAAAAACACATGGTTTTACCCTCATAGAGCTGATGATCGCGTTATCCGTTGGCGTGGTTTTATTGGGTGGGATGTTGCAAATGTTGGCTGCTAGCAACCAGTTGCTGCGAAATCAACAAGAGCTGTCTTTAATTCAAGAGAATGGTCGTTTCACCTTGAGCTTGATGAGCCGAATGTTGCGCCAAGTGGATTTTAGTAACACTGGCGTGGCGATTGTGAATCCCTTACAAGGTTGTGATGATGCGGATTGTGCTCTGGATCAGGCCGCCGGGTTACCGGCAGTCTCGGTCACTGGGGTGGTCGGTGATACTTTGCAGGTTGGGTATCACTCATTGTCCGATTCTGTGACAGATTGCCAAGGGCAAAGTGATACGGCGAATACATTTTATAATACGTTTTATGTGAAGAAAGTGGCGGGTGTTTCCTCTTTATACTGCCGCAGTTCCGCCTCTGTTTTAGACCCGGCTTTAAACCCCACAGATCCAGACGATGATCGCTCAGTCTTGCTGGTTGAGAACATTCAAAACATGCAAGTGTTATACGGTGTGGACAGTACGCAAGTCGCCAGTGCAACGGATCAGATCGGGACGGCGAATAAATACCTCAATGCAGCTGCAATTGCTGCGGATGGGACGATTTCGATGGATAATGTGGTGACCTTGCGCCTAGGGTTATTGGTGCTTGCCTCGAACAACACCAAAGGCAGCGATGACATTAAATCGCATAATGTCGCTGGAAAAGCCATTATTGGTAATGCTGATATTGAGTTCTCCAGGCGTTTAAAGCGAGTATTTAATGTCACCATCGATTTAAGAAATCGCGATTAATTGGCCATTTTCAGGCCCAGTTCACACAAGTTACCCTTTTAAAAACCGCACGCAGGGTAAACGAGAGATAGATCACATTTGTTGCCTGCATTATTTTGTAATATCAAATCACGCTTTACGAACCACAAGAGTAAACTGCTATGTATCGCAAAAAAGAGCAAGGGGCCGTGCTTATCATGAGCCTGGTTTTTTTGATTATTTTAACCTTATCCGGTTTGTCCTCCATGACATATACGAATGTGAATACTAAGATCACTGCCAACGTGCAGGATCAAAATATTGCCTTTCAGTCAGCGGAAAGTATTTTGAAGGAAGGGGAAGGTGAGGCATTGCAGCTAAATAATGAAGAGACTGCGAAAGCAGAGCAAGCGGCTAAAGACGCAGGCTTAGTCGGAGACTTGGCAACAACCTTCATTAATAATCAGGTGAGTACAGCGGTTTTAGCGGAAGTTAATCAAAAGCCCTACATGTATGACAGTGGCGCGGCTTATAACACCATGGTGACGAATGATGTGGGCCGGCATTTTCAAGATATTAACTTGGATAATACCCGCCAGATGCCATTTGGATGCGAAAACAACCCACCTTGTGATGGTTTTTATGTCATCGCGTATGATGGGGTTGGCACCTATACCATCACCGTCAAAGCGGTCGGCCGATCCGCCGGAACACAGATCATCTTACAGTCTCGCATGGGACTTATTCCTTAAAATACACTTTTATTATACACATTATCTATTTTTCCACCGATGCAGGAGAACATCATGCACCACACCAAGACCGTGATATCCGGTATACTGACCGGATGGTTAGCATTTACCTCTAGTGCCGTTTTTGCTGCACAGGGTGATGGCAACATCGCGACCGAGCCTTTATTTTTAGCCCCACCTGAGCCCCCCAACATCATGTTGCTGTTGGACTCGACGGGTTCTATGTCCCGTACCTTGTCAGGCGGTTCTGTTTCTAGCGACCCGCTGAAAAAACTGATTAATCCTAGCCGCATGGATGTTTTAAAAAATGTTTTTCTAGGGCGAACATTGCCAACCCGGTTGCGATTTCGTGCGGATGACGGTGATCGCTTCAACGCCTCTCTGAATTGTGCACAACGCCGATGTCGTCGAGCCAGGAATAATCGCTGCCAATCCTTTCGCAGCAGTTCTGTTTTAAATACGTCTCAGCAAGCGTTATGTCGTACGATTGTGGCGGAAGGCAATACCACCGGCCTGTTTGATGATAACGTGTTTGATAATAGCCGGGTGGGTTTGGCTGAATTTTTCTCATCAAGTTGTGGTTCAACGACGTGTCGACCTTTTGTTCGATTTTTGGTTAATATTAATGATATTAGAACGAACTTAAATTCATTAAAGCAAGAGCTGGAAGGCATTCAACCGGGTGGGGCAACACCACTTGCGGTGGCATTACAAACGATGGGTTTGTATTTTTCCCAAGCTGCATCGGAAGGGTTAACGCTACATCCTGATACGGATCAGGAAACGACCAAATCGAGAATTACGATTTTCAAAAATAGTGCGTTGTCGTTTTCGTCCTCTCCTGCGCCGATTAGCTCAACCCATTTTTGTGCGACCAACCATGCGGTGTTGTTAACGGATGGAGAGCCCTTCAAAGATAATCCGTTTAGCAGTGGTTCTGGCTTACGTAACTATGATGGTGATGCTTCTTTTTGTGAAAGTGGTAACTCAAATAACACCTCAGCGATTTGTGGCAGCACCGGGCTGAATAAAGACAACCTTGATGATGTTGCTTTGGCCTTAAAAGAAATTGATATGCGCCCGGATGTGGAAGGGCTGAATAATGTCATTACACATGTGGTCGGGTTTGGTACTGATGTGCTGGAATTATCCATTCTAAGAGATGCGGTAGAGCACTCTGGTGGAGAGCTTAAAACAGCCACCAGTGCCGCACAGTTGAAAACGGCGTTTGAAGTCATTGCCGCCAGAGCGATTCAATCGGATGCAACCGCATCGGCAGCGACCTTTAATACAGCGACATTAACCTCCGGCTCAATTGCATTCAGAGCACAGTTTACCTCCGGTATTTGGAGTGGTGAAGTGTCTGCACACATCATTGACGATGTGACGGGTGAAGTGGATCTGAACTGTGTAACCACCAATCCAACGGTCTGTTGGCAAGCGAGTAAACTATTAGCTGCAAATAACGCACGTAAAATATTCACCTTGAGTAACCAGAATACCGGTATCTCATTTACGAGCAATAATTTGGGCGACTTTAACCAAACCTTACAAGATGATTTGAATACGAATAACCAAGCCAGTGATTTAATTAGTTACCTGCGCGGCAATCGATCATTAGAAGGGACGCGATTCCGTGCTCGTGGCGGTGTCTTGGGCGACATCATTAGTTCAGAAGCGGTGTTTCACAATGGCGTACTGTATGTCGGGGCCAACGACGGCATGTTACACGCATTTTCTGCCGTCAGCGGTGAAGAGTTGTTTGCTTACATCCCAGGCGGTGTTGCGGCAACAGGGTCAGAAGTCGGCTTGCATTATTTGGCCGATAAAAACTACATCCATCGTCCTTATGTTGATTTAACCCCCATTATTACCCGCGTAGGGAATAAAGATGTGCTGATTGGCGGTTACGGCGGGGGCGCGAAAGGGTTATTCGCGCTGGATATTAGCAACCCTTCAGCCTTTAATGGATCGGATGTCTTATGGGAGTTAACCGCACAGGATGTGGCCAATCTTGCCGGTGGGGATCACTTAGGCTTTCTTTTACACGCACCGGTTGTGGCGGATATCAATGATAGCCAACGCATTATCTTTGGTAACGGTTATCAGAGTGCATCCGGTTTGGCTAAATTGTTTCACATCAGTGCTTCAGGCCCAGGTGGGGACAATCTGTGGAATAATGCCTCAGAGCTTACCGTGTTGGATGCTGGAACCCTGGCCAGTAATGGCTTAGGCGGCGTCAATGTTGAACTTGCTTTTGATGAAAATGGCAGCTTAACGCGTAATGTTGATGTGGTTTACGCCGGTTCATTGCAAGGTAACTTATGGTCTTTCTTGGGCGGCAGTGCCCCACGCTTGGTCTTTCAAGCCGGGAATGATCAACCCATTACCGCGCCACCCGCAGCAAAATTGCATCAAGTGGTTGATGGCACTTCTCAGTACTTAGTGTTTTTTGGTACGGGGGCCTTTTTTGCAGAAGGTGATAATGAGAACTCAGATATACAGTCTTATTACAGCATCATTGATACTCGCTCGGGTCTCTTGAGCTCAACCAACCTACGCCGTGTGAATATTCGGGAGGTGGAAACAGCGTCTAAAGTGACACGTTTAACCTCACAAGCCGATGCCCAGCCAGATGATGTATTTTCAGGCTGGTTCATTGACTTACCAACGGCGTTTGAGCGTTCTGTTTTAGTGTCGACCTTGTTTGATTCAAATGACATTAATGTGGTGATTTTTGCAACCACCATTCCTGAAGCCGCGAAAGACGACAATGGTAACCTCATTCCTTGCGCATCAGGAGGATCAGGCTTTGTGATGGTGTTAGACCAGTTAACGGGGATTTCACCGGATACCGCAGTCTTTGACTTAAACGGGGATTTGGTTGTGGATGATGATGACTTGGTTGGAAGTGAAGTGCCTTCTGGCTTTAAAGTCTCTGACTTACCGACCTCACCTCGCATTCTGAAAAAGGACAGTAGTGATGGCTCTGATTCAAACTCAAACTCTGATTCAGATGGCTCAGATGGCGGTACGAACAACCTAAATGTGGATAACTCTGAGTTGTTTATCAATACCTCAAGTGGGGTGGACGAAACGTTACTGCAAACACGGAGAAAGCCCACCGTCGGCGGTGATGCAACCTTGCAGCGAGACAGCTGGCGTGAAATTCGCTAATCACTAAGCTATGATAATGAAAGGGCCATATGGCCCTTTCATTCGTTTTGGATAGGGGAAACGGCGTATGACTTGGGAAGCCAGTATCACTTTATTCACCCTATTACTGGTTATGTTGCTCTTACTCACGACTCGGCGTTCGCCGGATGTGATACTGGTCGCCGGTGTGTCTCTGCTCACGTTATGCGGCGTTTTAAGCCCCAAACAAGCCATTGCGGGATTATCCAATGAAGGTGTGGTCACCATCTTAGTTTTGTTTGCAGTCGCCGCGGGTTTGCAAGCAACGGGTGCCATGGTGTGGATGAGTAAAGGCTGGTTAGGCCGTCCAAAATCATTGTTTAACGCTCAATGGCGCATGATGTTACCCGTCGGGGTGTTAAGCGCATTCATGAATAACACACCACTGGTGGCGATTTTATTACCCGCAATTCACGATTGGGCGCGTCAACATCAATTGGTGGTTTCTAAGCTGCTTATTCCGCTCAGTTTTGCGTCAATTCTGGGGGGAGCTTGCACGTTGGTCGGCACTTCAACCAACCTCGTCATCAATGGCTGGTTAATCGATGAAACGGGTCACCCTGGCATCGGTATGTTTGAATTGGCCTGGGTGGGGGTGCCTTGTGCATTGCTCGGTTTTGGGTTCATCTTGGCCACCAGCAAATGGTTGTTGCCAGACCGTCAAGCACCGGTGAGCATACACCATGACCCACGCACGTATACGGTTGAGGTGATTGTTGAGCCGGGTGGGGCGATGTCTGGCCAAACCGTTGAAGAGGCCGGTTTACGCCATTTACCTGGTGTGTTCTTAATGGAAATTGAACGCCAACATGAAACCCTATCGGTGGTTGCACCAACCGAGCGATTACAAGACCATGATCGTTTGGTGTTTGTGGGGGTGATCGAATCGGTAATTGATTTACATAAAATATCGGGCTTATTACCGGCGTTGGATCAAGTTTTTAAATTAGACGCACCGAGGTCAAAGCGTATTCTGATTGAGGCGGTGGTGTCTAACCGTTGTCCACTCATTGGCAAAACCATTCGACAAGGGCGCTTTCGAACGCATTATCATGCAGTCGTGATTGCGGTTGCGCGCAGTGGTAAAAAATTGGCCGGGCGTTTAGGTGATATTCGCTTACGGCCTGGGGATACCTTGCTGCTGGAAGCCTCCCCAGCCTTTTTAGGCCAACAACGTGATAACCGTGATTTTTATCTGGTGTCGAAAGTCTCAGATGAACACCCGACCAACCATGCCAAAGCCCCCATGGCGATTGGTATCCTCATGGTGCTGGTATTGGTGGTCGCGGTGGGTGGCATGAGCATGCTAACTGCAGCCTTATGCGCTGCGGGTTGTATGTTATTCACCGGCTGTTGCGCAACCAGTGATATGCGCAAAGCCATCGATTGGCAGGTTTATATCGCGCTATCAGCTTCGATTGGTTTAGGCAAAGCCATGCAAGTCAGTGGGTTGGATCAACACTTAGTGCAGCCATTGATTAGCCTCGCCCAGGGAGATCCACAGGTCACATTGGCTTTATTATATGGTGTCAGCATGTGTTTGGCGGGGATGATCAGCGCCAAAGCGGCCGCAGTGTTGATGTTACCATTGGCGCTTGCCGCAGCAACGGATTTGCAGGTATCGTATTTACCGATGACCATGGCCGTGTTGTTTTCCTGCTCTATGACACTTGCAACGCCGATTGGTTATCCAACTAATTTAATGATTTATGGGCCGGGCGGGTATCGCTTTAGTGATTATTTACGCATTGGATTCCCGCTTAGCCTGTTACTTTGGGGGGTGTGTGTTGTGCTGATTCCGATGGTCTGGCCTTTGTAGTAAATTTTACTAAACTTAATTGAAAATTTATCTTTGGGCGGAGCCAGGACACAAAAATCGCGTAGCTTTTAATGTCGATTATATGCTTTAATTAATGTTAGGAGCAGCCTATTTTTTAGGCCGCTTGACTTGAATGCAACCATAGAAGAACTGTTATGATTCATATACTGGCAAGCTTTTCTAAGATTTTAAATTTTTGGCCAGACACGGATTATTGTCATTATTTACCAATACAAAAACCATCTGAGCAAGCATGGCAGAATGTTGGTAAAAACATTGGAAAATCGCTCATAGTGACAGCGTTTAAGGAATATGAGAACTCTAGTGAATTGGAAAAATTCAATCGATTATTTGAACAAATAGAAATAGGTAAGTATACTGATTACTTGAGTAATGACATAGTTAATAATGAAGGTGATGAAAAAATTCATGGATGTAAATGAGGGTGATAATACTCTAGCAGCAAAAAAAGACATGCTTGATCCCACAGTACAGCAAATTATAGAAAAACACCCTGAACTTGATGCGGTCATTGAAAAGAATCCTGATATCATTCAGTCTTTAATTATAGCCGCAGAATATTCAGGCCCAATTCCCCACCCAAGCGTTTTGCAGCAATACAATAACATCCACGATGGGTTTGCGAATCGCATCATTAAAATGGCAGAAAAAGACGCAGATCATATTCGTGAAATGCAAAAAGCCATTTTTCTTGCAAAAAAACAAGAAGTGACACTCGGACAGGTATTTGCCTTTTTAATAGGTATGTCCGCTCTGATTTGTGGAACAGTGGCAGTAATCTATGATCACCCTGTAACGGCAGGCTTCATTGGGACAGGGGGAGTAATTGGCTTGGTTTCAGTCTTTATTTTTGGTCGGGCAAAAAAACAAAATTCAGGTAAAGCAAAACCCTGACGATAAGGCTGTGTGTTGATGGTTGTTACTGTAATTTTTTTGCGATTAGCGATTAGCGATTAGCGATTAGCGATTAGCGATTAGCGATTAGCGATTAGCGATTAGCGATTAGCGATTAGCGATTAGCGATTAGCGATTAGCGATTAGTGATTAGCGATTAGCGATTAGCGCATAGGCTTTGAGTTCACCTAATTCGAGGACATATTGATAAAATTGCCTCGACAGTTGTCGTGTGAGTTTTTCAACAGGGAACGCATTTACTTGATTGACGTATATTTCAAGTGCCTCATATAAAAGGGTGTGATTATGGACTTTTTAAAACCAAGAATTTCAGGGTTAATTCTTTTTTTTATAATATTGATTATGTTTTTTTTGTTTGAACATTATATGGAATCTCCATCTCTTGCTCAAGGTACAATGATTATTCTTAGTAACTACTTATATTTTGGTATAGTCATGGATCAGTTGAGGGACATTGCAAGGACATTGAAGCGTGTTGAAAAATCTGGAAAATAGCTGGCGCTTTATTAGGCTTGAAAATCCCCGGTATGGCGAATATAAACGAGGCAATTCTTTTGCCATTAGCGCATGGGCTTTGAGTTCACCCAATTCGAGAACATGTTGATAAAATTGCCTCGACAGTTGTCGTGTGAGTTTTTCAACAGGGAACGCATTTACTTGATTGACGTATATTTCAAGTGCCTCCCTTCTTTTTTGGAGCGCTGAAATTTCACACGGGGTTCCGTTATGTGCCTCACTTGTTTTCTGCTGTATAGCGATGCTGAGGGCTTTTTCTAAAATGGTTGTTGAGCCCAGTTCAAGTTGTCTCCCCATAGCGTGGCACCGATTCGTAAACTCAGGGTTTCCGCTGAAATTTTTTATTTTGCTTTCACACATGGCTATAAGCGGGCTTGTGTAAGATACGATAACAAAAGAACTGAACGCGAGCATATTCGCGATATAATCAGGAAATCCGAACCGTATGGCATTGCTGCGCAATAGTTTGAATATTTCACTGGAAAAACTGTTAAATTGGGTTATTTCATTGCCACTTTTCAAATATTTTAATGACTTGTCATTCTCTCCACTTTGAAAATAGTAGGCCGATAAAAAATAATGAGACAGCATATTGTCTGGCTCTATTTCAAAAAAATGTTTGTATAAGTTTTCAGTGCAATATGTGGGTTTAGTTTCTTCATTATATTGGTTAAAGCAGTAATTAGCTGCAAAGAATAAAATGATTTTGTTTTTTGGAAATAATTTCAAGGCTTTTTCTAATGAAGCGATTCTTCTTGGGTCTGTTACGTGTGCGAGATTAAAAACCATGATTAATTTATTCGCGTCATTTGAGCGATATAATGCTTCAAACTCTGCATCGTTAAGCGCTATCCTGGCATATAGATCTAAATAGGCTTGAAAATTTTCACTTTCATTTAAATTTCTTTCTAGCTGATTGAGTTCATCAAAGCTAGGAAAGCGATTACCCTGTGCACTTGCGCTAAAGCTTGCAATAATAAAAAATAATATTATTTTATTGATATGATTATTCATGTGAAAATTTCTCATGTGACCCGTGTATCTGCGCCTTGTGTATTGGCTCGACTAGACCCAAATTTTATTGCACTTGGGTGAAATTGTCCAATCGGTAAAGGTATAAAGCGTGATCCCCACTGTGTGAAGATTGTTTGTGGTAACAATCAGCTGGGATATTAAACTCTGTAGTTAATTGACATTAATTTATTGTTACTTAAACTTATGATTATGTGGGGTGTCCTACTGTGTGTGAGGAGTTTATATGATGCGTTGTTTTAAGGGGTTGAGCTGGGTATTTGTTTGCGTTTGTGTGTCTGTCAGCAATGTGGCTGCGGATTATACTTTAATGTTGAATGAGTTCAGAGGCGGAAAAGAGAAGGTGCGTTGGCAGCCGTTGGCTGATTATTTGACGCAACAACTAGGGCAAGCGGTGAAGATCCGTTCGATTAAGCCCAGCGGTATTGTGAAGCGATCTAAGCGTGCGGATTTTATTTTGGCGAATCCGGTGGTGACGAATAAAGTGGCGGATCAATATGGCTTTAAACCCATTGCAACATTGAATCACAAAAAATCGGGTAGCCAGCTCTCGGGTTTGATTATTGTGCGGGAGGATTCACCGATCCACAATTTACAGGGTTTGAAGGGTAAAAAAGTTGCGGTTGTGAATAAAAAAAATGCGGCTGGTGGATTTATGTTTCAAGCCTATGAACTCTTCAAGATTGGGTTTGATCCCGCAAAAGATTTTCAATCGTTCCTGGAAATACAGAACCAGAATGCCATTATCCTGCGTGTCATCAAAGGGCAATTGGATGCGGGTTTTGTGCGCTCAGGGCAATTACAACAATTGCTCAAGCAAAATAAAAAGGTGGATATGAGCCAGGTTCGAATTTTAAATCAGCAAGGTGATGAGAACCGCAGTACAGAGCTGTTTCCTCATTGGGCTTTCTCCGCCAAGCAGGATATGCCTGCGGATGTTGTTGCAAAGGTCAAGCAAGCCTTGCTTGAGATGACGCCGGATATGCTGGCCAGCCAATCAGCGAATATTAAAGGTTTTGTGGCACCCGGAGATTACGGCTTGCTTAAAATAGTTATGGAAAAATTAAAAGTTCACAAATTTAAGCATTAGTCAGGATGTTTGGCAAGCCGATAGTGTGTGCTTTATTGGCGTGTCAACTCCACAACTTTATCTTCTAGTGATTCTCCGCGCATCATTTCAATGAAGGCAATGTTTTGCTGTTGGAACAGTGTTAAGAGCTGTATGTCTATTTGGGCGTCGGCTGACTCAGTAAAATGAATGGCGACTTTTTTCTCATCAGAGGCACTGACGGTGACGGTGGTCACGTTAGGGATGTCTCGGATTAAGTCGATAATACTGATGGGTAAAGCTTGTTCAAAACGAAATCGAATGGCATTGGTGCGGCCAACCAAATCGGCCATGCGTTTGTTTTCGGTGACTTCGCCTTTTTTCAAAATAATCACTTGGCTACACAGATTTTCAATTTCTTCTAGGTTATGCGAGCTAATTAAAAATGTTCGTTGTTTTTGGTGTTTGCGAATTAAGTGGCGAATTTGGTTGGCCAGTACAGGGTCAATGCCACTGGTGGGTTCATCCAATAAGACCAGTTCTGGGGTGCCTAAAAAGGCTTGTGCGATGGTTGCACGCTTTAACATGCCGTGGCTTAATTGGTCGGGGCTACGGCTGCCGATATCTCCCAAGCCAACGTCGTCCAGGACTTCGAGTGCGGCACTTTTGGCTTGCCGTGTGCTGGCACCTTGTAATTTTGCGAAAAAAGTCAGTTGTTTGACAACGGGGATGCCTTTATACATTTGTACATCTTGCGGCAAAATCGCGACCCTATCATGTAGCCGTGGATCGTTGGGCGCATGGCCTAAAACGGAAATACTGCCAGAGCAGGGGGCCAAAAAACCACTGATAATAGAAAATAGGGTGGTTTTACCCGATCCATTCGGGCCGACAAGCCCGATAGGCTCACCTGTTTTAACCGCAAAATTGACCGCTTTTAGCGCCTGTAAGCGGCCAAAGGTTTTCCCCAAATTATGCGTAACGATGGCATCGGTCATTTTTAGATATCTCTTTTCTTAAAGATGACCCATCCCAAGAGGAAATAAGCCAAAGATTGAATCAATAATCCGATCATTGCCGTTGCAATGCCGTCTAGCGTGATTAACGCAGTTTTGAATACACTTGGCACCAAATACAAGACAACTTCAGCATTCGGTGCATTTAAGGCCAACAAGGGCACGGATGTTACCAATACGGCATAACTGCCGATGCCGGATAAAGCGGCGATACCGGGTGAGCCTGTGGCAACGGTGAAAAAAGACATGAGTGCAATAAAAGGCAGTGCGTAAAGGCACAGTAAGCATTCGATTTTGAGGCCATAAGCAAGCACTTCCGCAGGTTGGCTAGGGTCAATGCTTAATGAAATTAAGACCGCGACGGCGGTGACCAAGGAAATGCAGCCACAGAAAAAAATAGTGGTTCCCATAAAACGCCCAATGTAAATTTCAGGTCGTCCCACTCTGGGGGTTAAAAAACGGATAAAACGGGTGTCTAGATCGCCGGCGGTTTGGTCGCTACTGGCCCACAGTGCGAATAACGGCATGCTGGATAGGGCTAAGTAAAAATACGCAACTAAGGTGGGTGGATGCTGTAAAAACAAGCCAAGAAAATTGTCGCTTAAGCCCAACCAAGAGAAGATAACGCCCAAGGCACTATTATTTTCAGGGTTAGATAGAGCAACAGCCCCCCCATCGGATAAGTTTTTTAACATCCAGAACCAAAAAATACCATAAAACACCAGAAATAAAATCCCACGGGTACTGGTCAGTGATCGATTCAAATCGTTTTGAACAAGGGCGATGGTTTTGCGTGCGTTCACGGTGTGATATCCAACTGTGTGAGTCAATACAGCGAACTAATGGCAGTGTTAGTTCGCACATTGATAAAAAGGCGGTTTACGTCTCTGAGTCTAAGCTATCCTGAGCAGATGCGATGGATTTGGCGCCCAATATTGCGAGTACCCCACCAACCAAACCAACCGTGTTGGTGACACCAAAGGTGCTAATTAACGCGCCAATGACTTCAGCGGCAATCGCCATACCTCCCGCCGCATAAATAAATTTAGGGTTGGATTCTTTGAATAAAAATACCGCGCCGGCGATTAAAATGCCGACCGAAACCAATAAGAAGATCCCAAACAGTAAAAGGCCTACGCCACCCGATTGCATGGTCTGTAGATCTTTCATGGCTTGTTCGTCGACTTCTGTGCCGTCTTCTTTGGCGGCATCTTCTGCGGCTTGTTCAAGCGCCACAGAACCAACGGTGCCAGCAGAACCGAATGCGAGATACCCAAAGGAACCAATCAAGTTAAAGATTGCGGCGATAATCAGAATCACGCCTGCTGCTATTTTCACGAATTAAACCTCCTTAAGACTTAAGAATCCGTCACTCAAAGTTCAGAAACACACTTAAGCAACCCTATGTTGATGCTAGTCTAATTTGCCCATTAATGAGTGAAAACATGTTTTCATTGGCTGAGATCAATCGGCATACTTTGATCTGGCCAGGCCACGCGCAGCCCATGTTGATACACTGTTTGTAGATAGTGCTGAATATTGTCCCCATAGTGGGTGATAAAAATGCGTTCCCGAATGGGTTTTGGATAGGCCAGTAGATCGGACAATAACGTATGTACCCGGCTGTGGCCCTCTTTAAACAGTTGGCAGTCATGGAAAATAATGCCATCGGTAAAGTCAGGGTGGATCGGTTCGCTTAACAGTTCTGGTAGCTGTGTGCGGCAATCACAGGTAAAAATTACTTTGGCACCGGTTGCTGCCTCGCGCACATGAAACCCGTAAGCTTCTTTGCCGGGCACATGGTCAACCACAAAGGGTTTGATGTCGATGCCGTCAATCGAGGTCCAATCCAGGCCAATGCGTTGGACGTTAAAATAGCTCTCCAGGGTGCATTGTTGCGCTTTACCTTGTTCATCTGAAATCCATTCCATACCGCCTTTTAAGCTGTTTTCCCACAATGTGTGGCTTAAATTACCGGGTAAGATTAAGGTCGGTTTTTGGTGATAGAGAAAGTATGAGATAAACCCGAGTTCTTCTAATCCCCCCACGTGGTCGGCGTGTAAATGGCTGATGAAGACGTGGCTAATGTCTTTCATTGAGACATTCTGGCGGGCCAAACCTTCTGGGGCGCGAAACCCAAAATCGATCATCAGTTGCGTCTGCCCTTGCGATAACAGCATATTGGTGTGGCCATATTTTTTACTGAAGGCAGAACCGGTTCCCATAAATTTAATCGTTAACATTGATCCGCCTCCAGGAGCTGGCATAACGTTGTACGGTCAGAGATTTCCGCCAGGGTAATCTCACATGTGTGTGGGTTAACTTTGGTGACTTTTGCATGCATTTGTATGGTGCTGGTGCCAAGGTGAAAGATGATGTCGCTCATGAGGCTTGGGACTGAATGGGTGGAGATCTGGGCTTTGGTGCCAGAGCTGGATACCGCAGTGATCTTGCCAGAGATGACTTGATGATTGATTTTTTTACCCTGAATAATTTTAAAGGATATCGGCAACGGATGCGCACGGTGAAACATTTTGCCATCTTGTTCGGGTAGCAGCGCTTGGAAGTCACCCTCTATGCCGCCAATATCATATAACGTGATCGGCTGGTCTATGCCTTTGGCTTTGATTTTAGAGCTGCTATTGATGTGGCAGCGCGGGGTAATATCTTGCAGGGTATTGTCCGTGATTAAAATCTGCCCCCCCATGGTTTGGCTTTCAACCCGTGCGGCCAAATTAACATGTTGCCCCACAACGCTGTATTTGGTTCTTAACACCGAACCAATGTTGCCCGCAGCGACTTCTCCGGTATTGATTCCAATGCCCATTTCCAATGTGGGTAGGTTTTTTTGTTGATTCAGTGTGTTGACTGAACTCATTGCTGTTTGCATGGCAATGGCGCAGGCAACGGCGCGTTCTGCATCGTTTGGGCGGGGGTGTGGTACGCCAAAAACCACCAGCAGACCATCGCCCATGACTTCGTTAATGATGCCATCAAACTCGGAAACGAGGTCTATCATGTGGCTTAAATAGGTATTCAACAATTGTACGACGGTATTGGCATCGAGCTTTTCAGACATTGAGGTAAAGCCACGTAAGTCAGAAAATAATATGGTGACTTTGAGTTTTTCACCTTGCATACTTAAGCCTTGTGGCGTATCAAATAATTGATCCGCGACGGCAGAGGTTAAATAGCTGGCCAGTGTGCTGCGAATGAACATATTCGAGACCCCGGATTGCTCCGATACGTGTTTTGCAATCAGTTGTTTTCGGATTAATGCGGACAATAACGGGATGTGCGATGGTTGGCTCACAGAATCATTTGCACCAAACTGAATGTCTTGGATGGTTTGTTCACATTGGGCGTGCTCGCGTAACATCATGATCGGTAATTCTGCCAAGGTATACGTTTGTCGGATGCGCTGTAGAAAGGCCAAACTGTCTTTGTCGCCCAATTGTGTGTCGATTAAAATCAGTTCATAGGTGTGGTTGGCGAGTAATTGCAGGCCTGCGGGAATACTGTTGGCGTGGCTCAGCGTGTGCCCGGCATGGCTTAATGGTTGGTCTAATTGTTGCCACAAGGCTTCTGTCGCAACCAATAATAACGTCCCCGTTTGGGTCAGTAAGCGATTAATGGCCGGGGCGGTATTCGCCGCCGCATGAATGGGGTGAGCAAGCCCTGAGCTAGGCTGAGTTAACTGCTGTGTTAAGTGGATTAAGTAACGTGCCGCGCGTGTGATTTCAATGATTTCTCGCTCTGCATTGAATAACGGTGCAGTGTCTTTTGCGGATTTACAGTGCTGTATGAGGCCTTCTAAGCGTTTCCGCAGTGCATTTTTTAAGACCTGCGCTTCTTCATTTTTTAACACCCGCTGGATGCCAGATAATTGCTGCTGGATCCATGCTTGGATCTCCAATGTGACCGCTTGAATGCGCGCCAGGTCATCCACAAACGCTTGTGTTTCTGGCACGTGGGCGCTGGGCAGGTGTTTGTTTAAATCGGCACAGTAGTCGCGGATGCCAGTGAGTAGCAATAACATATTGTGTCGAAGTTTGATCAACGTCATTCGGTTGGCTCGTGATCGCGCAGGTTAATTATAAAATAGTTGCTTTGGAGGGGAGATTCAAGGGGGACTCGTGATCTATACTCTTGTCAGACCATATTTTAATATTGGGTAACGTCATGCGCATTCGTGAGACTGAGAAAATGTATTACCACCGCGTGTTCGGTTGGCGGCTCTGGTTAGCCATACAACTGATCGTGCTACAACTGATAATGCTACAGGCACAACGGGTTGATGCCAACGACATTACGCCGTTAGTGGAGTACGTGGATCCTTACGTCATGTGCATTGAAAGTTTGCAGCGTGAAGATGGGCAGTTGCAAAAATTGACGGGCACAGGGGTGCAGATCCAACCCGGATTGGTCGTGACCGTGGCGCACCAAGTCAAAAATGTGGATAAAATCATGGTCTATCGGCGAGATGGCCAAGTCTCCCCAGGTAAAGTGTTGGCCTTGGATGAGGTGAATGATTTAGCCTTGTTGCAAATTGCACAACACCCTGGCGGTATTCAACCGGTAACGATTGACCAGGTGACCATTGGGGACAAAATTTTCAGTGTCGGTTGCCCCTTCGGGTTTGATCACTCGCTCTCACGGGGGTATGTGAAAAAACCCCATCTGATGCTAGATGGGCGTGCGTTTATTGAAATGGACATGTCGATTCACACCGGTGACAGTGGTGCCCCGGTGTTTGATTCACAACGCCGTTGGATTGGGGTGGTTGGCGGGTATTGGACAAAATCCCAAAGCATTGGGTTTGCCATGCCGGTCGAAAAAGTCTTGGACATGTTGCACGCCGCCGGTTATCAGCGTGCTGAAACGCCCAGCGTACCGGCTGTGGCCAAAGTCGCCGAAGTGGCCTCGATTCAAACCTTGTGGGCACAAGCTGAACCCATGCAAGGCGCTGAGCAGCAACAACAATACGAAAAAATTATCCGTGCGGTTGCACACAATGCGCGGGAATTGAAGCTACAGGGTTTGGCGCAGGTCAGTTTGGGCCACACTGAACAGGCCATTGTTGTGTTGGGGAATTATCTGCGCCAGGTGCCAGATGATATGATTTTCAACGTGTTATTGGCGGAAATGCTGATTGGGCGTGAACGTTATGAAGAGGCCTTAACCTATTTATTGGCCGCCAAACAATTAAAACCCGAATATGCCACACTTTATCTATACTTAGGTCAAGTCTATGACTTGGGGTATGCCAATATCGTGTCGGCAAAAGCAAGTTATGAACAGTTTTTAAGGTTATCACCCAATTCAACAGAAAGTTATAAAGTCAAACGTTGGCTAGACAAGCATAAAGGGAGTTGAGATTGACTGAGCAAGATTCTACCCAAATTACCCCTGCTGGTTCTGAAGGCGGTGATGCAACACAAATCGCGTCACCGTCAGTTAACGAGGGCGATGAAACCCAAATGGTGGCACCGGTATCACATGATGGCGATGAAACCCAAATTGCCGCACCGGTCTCACATGACGGCGATACCACCCAAATTGTCGCGGCCGCATCACATGATGGGGATACCACCCAAATTGCGCCCGCACACGCAGCACCCACCAGTACCCAAGTTGACGCCGTGCCGGTTGCGGTGCCCGCGCCGGGTGCCGAGAGTACCACGAATCCGGGTATACCTGCTTTTTTGGGTAAATACAAAATTGAAAAAATACTGGGTCAAGGGGCCATGGGGGTTGTGTATAAAGGCACTGATCCAACCATTGGTAGACCGGTTGCGATTAAAACGGTATTAACCTCGCTGTTGGGTCTTGGGCAGTCTTCAGAAATTATGGCGCGCTTTAAGCGTGAAGCACAAGCGGCTGGTCGCATTAACCACCCTGGCATTGTTTCCGTGTATGAGTTTGGTGAAGATGGGGACACGGCTTTTATTGCGATGGAGTTTGTTGAAGGCCAAGAACTGGAAGAATTGATTAACAGTGGGCATCGGTTACGGATTGAAGATACGGTTAAAATGATTGATCAACTGTTGGATGCGTTGGGGGTTGCGCATGAACAAGGGGTCGTGCATCGGGACATTAAACCGGCCAATTTGATTGTGACCAAACGCGGGTTAAAAGTGGCCGATTTTGGGATTGCGAATCTTGAAACTTCTTCCATGACGCAAATGGGGGAAGTCTTAGGCACGCCGAATTATATGGCGCCCGAGCAAGTTTATGGCCAGCCGGTTGATGGGCGTACGGATTTATTTTCAGTTGGAATTATTTTGTACCAATTGTTAACCGGTGAAAAACCCTTTTCGGGGGGCTCTTCCGCAACCGTGATGCATCGGGTGGTGAACAATGAGCCGGATGCGCCATCGATTTTAAACAAATTGTTGCCAAAAGGGTTTGACCCCATCATCAGTAAGGCCATGGCCAAAATCCCATTGGAGCGTTATCAAACCGCAGAAGAGTTCCAGCAAGCGTTAAGTGGTGTGTTGAGCGGGGCTGCGCCTGCCGCAGGCGGAACACAAGCGAATGGGACTTTGATTGAAAGCACCGGGCCGGAGTTAGATGAAAAAGGCGTGCCTAAAACACTCGGTAAATACACCATCGAAAAAGTCCTGGGTAAAGGCGCGATGGGGATTGTTTATAAAGGCATGGATGAGAGTATCCAGCGCCCGGTTGCGATTAAAACCATTCTCACCAACTTATTGGATATGGATCAATCAGAATCGATTTTGCAGCGTTTCAAACGCGAAGCGCAGGCTGCAGGTCGCATCAACCACCCGAATATTGTGGCGGTGTATGAATATGGCAAAGATGGTGATACGGCTTTTATTGCCATGGAATATGTCAAAGGGGAAGAGCTGGAAGATATACTCGAAAGCCGTAAACGCTTGAGTATTGATGACATTAAAAAACTCATTGGCGAGCTTCTGGATGCTTTAGGCGTCGCGCATAAAAATGGTGTGGTGCATCGCGACATTAAGCCCGCGAATTTGATTTTGACGGAAAATGGAATCAAGGTCGCAGACTTTGGCATCGCAAACCTAGAAGATTCATCCATGACACAAATGGGCGAAGTGCTGGGCACGCCCAATTATATGTCACCAGAACAAGTCTATGGGCAGCCTGTGGATGGCCGTTCAGATCTGTTTTCAGTCGGGATTATTTTATACCAACTGTTAACCGGGGAAAAACCATTTGCAGGGGGCGCAGCTGCAACCGTCATGCATCGCGTAGTGAATGCAGACCCAGAAGCACCTTCGATTTTGAATCAGTTAATCCCGAAAGGGTTTGATAAATTGGTGCGAAAATCGTTGGCCAAAAAACCCGAAGATCGCTTTCAAACAGCGGATGACTTTAAACAAGCGTTGTTTATCGTGTGTGAAAAAAGTGCCGGGGGTGGCGGCAGCGAACCAATTGATGGCCTGTGGTTAAAATTGGCGCTTGGGTTTGTCTTATTGGCCGGTATTGGGGTCGGTGTGGCACAAGTGATGGTGCCAGCGTTACTGCCTTGGAATACGCCCGACACGATTGTTGGCCCGGTGATAGAGCCACCGATTAAAAAACAACCGATTGTGCCACAACCGATTGTGCGACAACAGGTGGTTGAGCCGCCCGCGACATTATTCGGCTATATCACCATCACCACCGCAGAGATGGAAGGTGCGGAGATTTATTTCGGGGGGGAAAAAATGGGCGTGACGCCGTTCCGAAAAGAGATGGCGGTTGGAAGCTATGAAGTGAAAATCACCAAACCCGGCTTCTATGACTTTGATGGGGAGTTAGATATAGAGGCGGGCAGTGATGTACAATTGCTGGATATGGCACTACAGAAAATGTAATCAAAAAAGAGGTTCGTGATGCGTTGGATAAATAAAGTTGGGTTTGCTGCGGTATTGTCTTGTTGGGCACTGTCCGCAGGTGCAAAAGGGTTGGCGGAAATCCCATCCTTTGTGATGCCAGAGATTTCCGGTGAAACGTGGACACACAAAAAAATCGAACAAGCCGATTTGTCTGTTTTGGTGTTTTTTAAAGCCAAATGTAAGTCCTGTGCAAAGACTTTACAGCATTTGGCGGCGGCGAAAGCCAAAGTGAAAGGCAGTGGGTTTAGCGTGTTTGCCATTGGCAAAGACAAATTGGGTAAACTCAAAGCGTACGCAGACCAACACCATTTGGATATCCCCGTGTTACATGCGGATAAAGGACAACTGAAAACATTTCAAGCGCAGTATGTGTTTCCAACCATCTACATTGTGGATAAAAACCGCAAAGTCCTGGACTTTGTGCAGGGCGGTGGTCATGTCACGGATCAACTGCTGTTGTCCTTGGCGGAAAGGCAAATGCAAAAAAATCAGTTTGCCTCAGCGTCATTGCTATATAAAGAAGTGGAATCCGCAGAGAAAAAAGTGGTGGCGGATAATGGCCTAGGCTATAGCTTGATGAAGGCGGGTAAGCTGAAAGAAGCTGAAGCGGTGTTTACCAAATCTGCCGCCAGTGCGAATAAAAGCTTGGCCTCTGCGGCAAAAGCCGGTTTAAGTGAAGTGCACTTTGTTAAAGGGGATGCTGCCGCAGCGTTAAAAATGGCGGATGAAGCCCTCAAAATTGATCCACACAGTACGGCCGCGAACTTAGTCAAAGCCAAAGCCTTATTTTCTCAAGGCAAGCAGTCGGAAGCTGAAAGAGTCGTGAAAAAAGCCACGAACAAACAGTCTTCATCTGACTTTAAATGGCAAAAAGCAGAAGCGCAGTTAGCCAAAGGCAATATTGCCCGCTCTTCAAAGCGGCCGGAAATTGCTTTAGCTTCGTATAAAGAAGCGGTCAAACAAAACCCGTTTTATGCGGAAGCCATGAGCAACCAAAGCGTTGTGTTGATGGAAGATTTAAAACAGCCAGAAAAAGCTTTAGCCATATTAAAAAAGGCAGCCTTGGCACAACCGGATGATCGTTTAGTGCATTCTTTTATGCGCCAAGCACAAGCGGCCATTGCGCAAAAACAAGACCTAGAGCGACAAAAATACATCAATACTTTGGTGGGTGATTTGCTCAAGCAATATAAATCACAACAAAAGAAAAAACCGGGTGATGAATGGACTTCTTCTGTCATGGCGGTTTCTATTTTGGGTTTCCAAACGCAAAATAACGGCATGTTGATGGGGCGTTTAGGGCTGGAAGGGGCGATGCAAGAGTCACTCATTCATGCGCTCAAAGGCGTTGATGTGAATGTGGTGGATCGATCCATCATTGATAAAGTCATGGAAGAATTAAAACTTGGTTCTTCTGATTTATCGGACCAAGACACCCAACTTAAACTGGGTAAAATCATGGCGGCACGCGTGATTGCCGTGGGCAGTATCTTCCCGAATGCGAAAGGCGGCTTGGCCTCCATGCGTTTGATTGATACCGAAACCACGCAGATTATCGCCAGTTTCTCACAAGATTTTAGTGCGGGGAAAACTGGGCCTTTAATTAGCAATTATGCGAAAAAAACACGGGACATGCTGGATAAGAAATACCCATTGCAAGGCCGTGTGGTGGAAGCAGAAGCGGATCTGACCATTATCAATCTGGGCAGTAAGCATGGCATCGGTAAAGGCATGACGTTTAATGTGATCAAACAAGGCAAACCGATTGAAATTGGGGGGCGTATTTTGGGGTATCGCAAAACCATCGTTGCAAAGATTGAAGTGACCGAAGTGGATAAACTTTTCTCGTATGTGAAGGTCGTAAAGAAATCAGGGACTTTGGCGAAAAATCAGAAGATTGTGCGCACAGAAAAAGGCTGAGTGAAAACTTAGCTTGCGTAAATTAAGCCCGGTAACGGGCTTTTTTTACGACTGTTTTATCCCGGTGTATTTAAATTGGAGACGATAATGAAAAAAATATGGGTACATAGCCTGTTTATTCTACTATTTGGTTGCTCGGTGAATGCTTCTGCGGGTACATCCCGTACCATCATCGCGGTGTGGGATTTTGACAACACCTCGTTTATGGACATTGCCGCCTGGGATTACCTGACCAAAGCATTACCCGAAATTCTGATGACGCAATTGGTATCTTCTCCTTCGTTGGAAGTGGTTGAGCGCTTACACTTACGAGAAATCATGGAAGAGCAGAAGCTGGGTAGTAGTGACTTGGCGGATCAGGATACGAAAATTCGATTGGCCAAAATCATGGGCGCAAGATTCATGATCTTTGGGGCCTTTATGGTGATCGGAGAAGATTCCCGAGTGGATGTCCGCTTGGTGGACACAGCAACCTCTGAAGTGCTGCTGGCTGAAAAATTTGATGGCAATATTGGGGAGATGATTCCTGGCATGCAAACCATTACCACCCAATTTGTCGCGTACTTGGGGGCTAAGCCAGCAGAAGATGCAAAAGCGGGCGTGGATGTGGCGCAGTGGAAAGAGTACGAAAAAGGCTTGGCTCTGATTGACGAAAAGCAATATGAAGCGGCATTAGGTGTATTCCAAGGGGTACTAGAGAAAGACCCTGGGTTTTATGCGGCTGAAAAACAGGTTAGACTCATTCTTGATCTCATGTCCCGACAGTGAAAAAACGTGATGAAACGGTTTATTTTGGGATGTTTATTCTACCTCACCCCCGCTTGTGCACTGGGTATAACCCTCGGTGAACGCTTAGAGTATCAAGTGGTATACAACGGTTACGCCAGTTCCTTTTTAGATTGGGAAGTGGCGGATGCCAGTTTTACGGTCAACCCCACCTTAGTCGCGTTTGCGCAAGAACACGCATACCAATTGTTGGTCGAGGTTGACTCCTCGGCTTATGCCTTGGCGGATACCTTATTCAAAGCCAGATTTTCTTACAAAAGTTTACTCAATGCGTCTAAAACGCGGAACTTGCTGGTTGAAGAAAAAAATAACGGCACAAGGTTGAAACACAAAGTGGTGTGGTTTGATTGGCAGCGTCATTTTGCACAATTGTTTAAAATCAGGCGAAAAAAGAAGATAAACACCTCTTGGATGTCATCAGAGAAACGCTGGGTTGTGTTAAAAAATGAAAACATTCCCGAGTGGTTATTACAAAACTATACCGCGCCCAAACTGGGTGTCCCGTACTTTCGAGATGCCGGTAAAGGGCGCATCCCGATTGAAGAAGGCATTGTTGATCAACTGTCCGCCACGTATTTATTTCGAACGCAAGATATTGTGCTGGGCAAGCGTTATGACTTCCCCATTTGCACCGGTAAAAAAGTATTAACATACTCCTTAACGGTGGATTCAGAAAAAACTCTTAAGGTGAATGGTAAAAAATGGGAAACTTATGAAGTCACCATCAATACCGACAATTTGCCCGGTGTATTTCAACGCTCAGATGACAGCCATTTAAAGGTCTGGATCACACGGGACGCACAACACATACCGGTGTTATTTGAGGTCGGTGTGAAATATGGTGTCTTTACGGTCTCGTTGAAATAAACGCCGCTTCCTCATCCCCAAAAATTGATTTTCAAAGGCAAAAAGGTAAGGTCTGTAACCGTGAAATACATAGCTTGCAGAAAATTACTTTATTCTAATAAAGGCGCTAGTGCGACCAAAGAAATTGTCATCAAGGTAAGTGAACCATTTGTTGCAACCGAAAATAGTGTTGCATTTACCGTTGATGGGGTTGTATCTGGCTGTCATGTAGAAGTTGAAGGTTTAGATGAGCCTGGGTTTGATTTGTATGGAATGGACTCTCTTCAGGCGATCAATTTATCTTCAAATATAGATCCATTTTTAGAAAGACTCAGTGATAAATATAATTTTTTTTGGATGAGCGGGGAGCCTTATTTTGAAGAGTAGGATTGTCCAGAAGACGTTGATTGGGCACCAGAATTAGTGTGTAGGTGATGTTTATATGCATAAAAATTTATTCAAACTAGTGTCGACCTGTGAGCTGTTTATCTGCTTGGATGGTACAGATCGGCCTGTGCGCATTGAAATATTCAGAGCACGGGTTTGGTTGCAAAATACCTATGATGTCCATCCGACATTCGTGAATAATGGCGGGAATGCTGAATTTGACACTATATATAGCAGTGATCAAATAGATATGGAGATTACATCATTGATCGCGGAATCCCCAACATTAATGACGGGACAGCGATACTTATCAGAAGATGCATTTTTAACCTATTTAATTAACAGGGTTGAGTGGTATGAACGGAAGGCAAACAGTGGAGCCCCCCCCCTGTGTCAGGATAGTTGTGTGTGTATCGATAGCCAAAAGTAACGTTACCTGAACAAAAGAAGGTTAGAGTATTTCTATGGAACACCTTTACATGATTGAGCGCGATGGTAAATTTGGTTTTATGAACATCAATGGCGATGTCATTATTAAACCGGAATTTGAAGGTTTTTTATCGTCTTACTTTTCGGAAGAATTATGTCCGTTTGAATTTGGTGGTAAGTGTGGTTTTATCGATCAAGCCGGTCTAATTAAGATTCCAGCAAATTTTGAAGCCGCCACTGATTTTTCTAATGGATTGGCACCTGTTATGAAAAATAATAAATGGGGCTACATTAACAATGAAGGCAGTGTTGCAATTCCCTTCCAATTTTGTGATGCATCTTGTTTTTCGGATGATGGGCTTGCTACTGTTGAAATTGATGGTAAATGGGGTTACATCAATAAAGTCGGTGCTTTTGAGATTTCCCCGATATTCGATGAAGCATTTGATTTTGATGGCGAATTAGCGAAGGTAGAAATTAACGAAAAATTTGGCTATATTAATCGAGACGGAAAAACAGTCTGGATGCAAAATTAGCCCTCATTATCCAAAAAAACAAGCATTGGCTTTGGACATAATTACGAAATTTCAGCAAAATTTTCCTGAAATTGATATTACCTCGGTGTCCCCCTGTGTCAGGATAGTTGTCCGATGAAAATTTCACAACAATGGAAATTATAGGGGGCGGAAAGCAAAAATGAGATGCCAAGCTATAGCGACGAATTTAAAGAAAAAATAGTGCAGAAAATGATGCCACCTGACACAGGGGGGCGGATAAGCATACCTTGATTAGCTCAAGCCTCCCATTTTAGGCTCATCACTTTCTTTGGTTTTTTGTTTGTTGGCATTGTGGGCAATGCCAATTTCGGCAGGATCGAAAAAATTCCTGCTCATACCCGCAAGCGAGACAGGCTTGCATATAGCTGCTCATGGCCTCAGTTCGGTGTTTGGACAAACTGCGCTCGAATCACAGTCTACCCTTATCCGTTTAAGCGCACCGTTGAAAACTTTTGCCTAAACGATAATAATTGCACCAGAAAACAACCATTTGGGGTCGCGTGATGCAATGATGTGGGTTTATTTCGGATTGTATTTAGGGTTAGGGGCATTTGCAGGGTTATCCGCTGGTTTGCTCGGTGTTGGAGGTGGCGTCATCATTGTGCCGGTGTTGGCCATGCTCTTTCAAGCGCAAGGGATGGATTCAGAACTGGTGCTGCATTTAGCCATCGGCACATCACTGGCCAGCATTGTGTTGACATCGATATCATCGGTTTGGGCGCATCATTTACAGGGTGCGGTGTTGTGGGCGGCGGTGAGGCGATTAGCCCCTGGCATTGTGATTGGTGCTTGGGTGGGGGCACTGTTGGCGCACCTGTTATCAACTTCAACGCTGCGTTATTTGTTTGGTGTATTTGAAGTGATTGTTGCCTTACAAATGGCACTCAATATACGCCCGCATGCGCATCGACAATTACCGGGATTATGGGGGTTGTTCGCTGTTGGGCAGGTGATTGGGGCAGTGTCGAGTTTATTGGGCATTGGCGGGGGCACTTTAAGCGTGCCTTTTTTAACGTGGTGTAACGTCAGTATGGGACGAGCCGTGGCGACTTCAGCCGCGTGTGGTTTACCCATTGCCGTGGCGGGCAGTTTCGGGTTTGTGGTGACCGGGTGGGGCTTGCCAATATTACCGGCTTATACCTCTGGATTTGTCTTTTGGCCTGCGTTTGTGGGGATTGTGTTGAGCAGTATGTATTGTGCGCCAATTGGTGCAAAGTGGGCGCACCAACTACAGCCAGCACAGCTAAAGCGTGTGTTTGCGGGCGTTATTTTTGTCTTAGGAATGCAGGTTTTGCTTGCGGCTTAAAGAGAGATTTGGACTCGACCCCCACGAAGCCTTCACTTACATGGGGGCCGAACTTTGGCAAAGCACTTTTTGTGAACCACTGATTATACGCATCAGCACTTTTTTCGGTGTGATTAGAATCACAAAAACGCTATTGGCTAATCTGTCTATACTATGATTATGCTGAGCATGGTTGGGGACAGGTATGGCAAATATTCAAATTTCTATTGATAGCAAAGTACTGGGTGAGGTGACACTCAAGGATGACATAACCGAGATTGGTCGGGTGGAAGGGTGTCAGATTTGCTTGCAACATTCTAAGGTGTCCAGCCAGCATGCACGCATTATTCAACAAAAAGGGGCGTTTTGGCTGGAGGATTTGAACAGCACGAATGGTACTTTTGTGAATGGTAAACAACTGAGCAAAAGCCACCGTTTACATCATGGTGATCAAATCGCCATTGGTGAGCATAGTTTGCGTTACATCAGTGTGGGCTCGACCGAAAAAGATGATGCCATGACCGAAGGGGATCAACTGCAAGATGCAGGCACGATGATGATCAACCCCAACGAGTTGAAGGATATGCTGAAGTCCCACCAGATGCGTGAAGCGAGTAAGCGCGGTCAATTGGTCGGTTGGTTAAATATGCCGGATGGTTCATTGCCCTTATCTCGGGCAGAAGTTTTAATTGGTAAGGCAAAAACGTTTGATGTTCGGGTTGGCGGTTTGTTTGCCCCCCGTGTGTCCGCTTCTGTTGTGCATAACCGGGATGGTTATTATTTACGGCCGCGCAAGCGTGGCAAAGTCCAGGTTAATGGCGTGTTGGTTTCCGCCGAAGTTAAACTCAAAGATGGTGATCGCATTCGAGTGCGCACGTTGGATATGGTGTTTTTGCTGAAGCAAGCTTAAGCCGTTACGCGTTATTCCTTGCGGCCTTTTCAGGCCCAAATCCCGATAAAAGTTTGCGATAATTTAAATTTATCGCAAATTTATGCTCGATACATATCAAATGATACGTATCGGATATTGTTTGATGCTTTTTTCCGACTTCAGCCATGATCAGTGGCCCTTTTAATCAAAATCCGCTACATTGGCGCTGAAACGGTACCGGTGAGAAGCAATGGAAAGCGAACAGAAACAAGAACGCGTCTGCGCTCAGGATGTTGAGCAGGCATTTGATGCCATTTTCCGACGAGGCAAACTCAAGCCCTCGCAAAAAGATGTCTTGGCCGAACTTAAACGCGGCAGTGAAACCACGATTGGGCAGTATTTGTCACAGTTATACCGAGTTCGATTAGACCCCGACCGAGAAGATCCGCTGAGCATACCCGCCAGTATTCAAACGGAGTTTTTACAGCTCTGGGGGAAAGCGTGCGAACATGCGAGCACGCGCTGGCAAGAGCAGGAGGCGACGTTAACTACCGAGCTGATTGCAGTTAAAAGTGATGCCGAGGAACACAAAAAACAACACGAACAAGCTATCTTGATGCATCAAGCAGAAACGGCGCAACATGCGCATGACTGCGCGCAACAAGATAAGTTGGAAGCGGCTCTGCGGCAGCAATTGGCAGAAACAAAAACCCAGCTAGCAGCATCCCAACAACGCATTATCGAACAGGGCAATGCACAACAAACGGAACGCGCACAAGCCGCTCAGGTGAATACCGAGCTCAATGCGTCGATACTCACACTCAACACTGAGCATCAACAATATTGCGAAAGCGAACAGCAGCGCATGCAGGAGATTGAAGATAGCTTACAGGTTAAGTTAGATGAGGCGCGTTTGGGCAAAAAGCATCAAGCCGATGAGTTAAAACAAGCCAATCTTGCCTACCAGGATTTACAAAAGACATGGTTGATGGCCAAAGATGATTGGTCAAAGCAACAACAGCAGTGGCAAAACACGCACATAGAGCACGTGCGTCAGTTAGAAACGCAACAGAATGAACAAAAGCATTTGCACGCAGGCAAGCAAACGGCTGAGGCGGAGGTGAAGCAGTTAACCGAACAACTGGCGCAATTAACCTTTGCCCACCGACAGATACAGGACAATATGGTGCGGGAAACAACCTTGCATTGCGCGGCTCAAGCGCGCATTGAGCAGCTCACGTTACAGTTAAAAACGACACAAGCGGAATGGGTACGTGAGCAGATTAAAATGGAGGCTTGCATTGATACGATAAAATCGTGAGAATCCACCGAGGGATAGAGAAAGGACAAGGATATGCCGAACCAGAACCAAAGAAAACCGATGGCCGCAGATATTTACTTAGAACGTTTAACCGAAAGCTTTGAGGTCAGTGCGCGCCGCTGGGAGTTGGTCGTTTACCCGGCTTTGTTGGCGTTTATTGTGCTGGCATCGTATGGGTTTTTTCTCGTTTACTCGCTCACCAATAGTGTGCACGAGATGAGAAACGACATTCACCAGTACTTATCTTATATGTCAAATGAAATGAATGTGATGAGCGACTCAGTCAATGTGATGACGAAAAATATGGCACATATGACCAACGATGTTTCTCGTGTCTCGCATAATACGGCGATTATCAAGCCGATGGTAGGCAGCTTACAAGCCATGAAAGGCAGCCTGCATGATGTCACCTTGGCGGTAACCTATATGCGCAACGATGTTGGCCACATGAGTGCGGCCATGACGCGTTCATTGGATATGGTGGATACTATGCTGCCAGTGATGCGTTAATTTATATGCTATGCTTGCCTGAGCCTGTGACGAGATAACCCAATGAAAGACGTGACTTACGAATCCATTGCAAAATTAATCAAGCAACAAACTCAGCTTGGCAATACCTTACACGTCGTTTTTTCATGCCCTGTCACGGGCATTTGCATTTCAGGGTATGCTGCGATTCTGCCAGAACAACCCGATATCCAGGCATTGGATCATACCATGTCGGATATTCGATCTTTGGTTATGTCCGCAGTCCGCGAAACCTTGTGTAACCCTAGGTTAATTATACCTTCCGCTATTCCGCAGCAACAGTATTCTTTAGACGCGTTACATTTGGCTGCAGCGACGGCTTTCCATTCCGTGCAACAACATTTTGTGTGGGATAAAAATGCTTCCCGATGGGTTTCTCGTCAAGCTTCTGTGGAGTTTGAAACCAATTTTATTCGTCAATTATCCAGCGCTCCGATTACAGCACAACATGATTGTACTGTCCTTGCACAGTTGTTGATTGAGATTGCAAATGCGGATGGCAAGATTGCACCAGAAGAAAAGTGTTTTTTAGAGACGTTTTTAAAAAGCAAAGAAACTGTGGTGATTGCGAATATTTCATTGGAAGCATTGGCCAATACAAAACAACGTGAAACCGTGTTAATGCTGTGTTGGGCGCTGGCATTGTGTGACCAAAATTTGGATCACTTAGAAGGTTCTTGTTTGCAGCGTATTGCACAAGGCCTGGATTTGTCAGATGCGCGCATTGCTGAGATTAAAACGTATGCAAAACAGTATGTTGTTGATCAAGCGTTACAATCACAGTGGGAAGGTGGTCAAAGCTTATCGGTGACGGCACTTGAAACCGCGCGGCGGGTAGCCAAGGCCATTGGTTTACAAGAACAAGAGCAGGTCATTGATCACTTTCGCAAACGCAATCACCTGGATACTTGAATTTTATACTTGGGTAATCGGCAGTTCAAACCAAAATGTGCTGCCTTGTGATTCTGGTATGTAACCGATATGTCCTTGCATTTGATGGATACAATGTCTTGATAAGGCCAAGCCAATTCCCGCCCCTTCAACCTCACCATTTTCAGCGCCCAAACGGCTAAACGGCTGAAACAAATTATCTTGTTGATCCTCTGCAATCCCACACCCATTATCGGTGACGGTAATTCTCAGATAACTGTTATGCACACTGGTTTTAATCTGTACTAGGCCATTTTTTTGATTGTATTTAATCGCATTAGACACGAGGTTAAAAAAGACTTGTTTCGTGCGTGTTTGGTCGGCACGAATATTCACCGCTTCATTCTCTTCTTGCTCTAATGTTACGTTATATTCTTTGGCAAGTGCTTGCATCACCGGTAGGCATTCTGCAAAAAAATCATCCAGGCTAAATAAGGTTGTGTCGAGCGTCATTTGGCCAGCAGCCATATTGGCCAAGTCTAGAATATTTTGCACCAACAAGACCAGGTGCTTACCGCCTTTTATAATGTAATTAACGTAGTTTTTTTGATTTTCACTCAGCGGGTTTTTTTTATCGATTTCAAGTAGTTGTGCAAAACCTAAAATCGCATTCAGAGGTGTCCGAAATTCGTGGCTCATACTCGATAAAAACTCTGATTTTGCTTTTTCTGCGCTGTTTTTGAGGGTGCTTTCGGTTTTTGTGCGGGCTAACTGAGAACGAATGCGGGTGAGTACATCGTCCTGCCGTATTGGTTTGGTGATGTAATCAACCGCACCCAGTTTAAACCCGTGCACAGAATACGGTGTATCCGATAGCGCGGTCATAAACATCACTGGGATATTTTTTGTTTTCTCGCTTTGTTTGAGGTGTCGACAGGTTTCAAAACCATCAATGCCTGGCATCAATACATCCAGCAGAATGATATCGGGTTTTGCGTAGGTGGCTTTGTGTAGCGCACTTTGGCCATCTTCTGCGACTAAGATTCTAAAGCCATGCCCTTGTAATAAGGTAAACAGTGTTTCTAAGTTGGCCGGCATATCGTCTACGATTAAAATCGTCGCGCTATTATCCGGTGCGTCAGGCGCATCGATGCTGACAACTGGGGGATCTGGGTTTATCGGGGGTATCACATTAAAAGCCTTATTATCCCTGTGGATTGTTTGATCACATCGTAGGTAACCCTAGTATAACCCTATGAAGCGCTTAAATTCACCCAAAATGTCCATTGGATATTACCACTAGAAGTCGCTTTTTCAGTATCCACCTTAAGCATATCCTCCATCTTCGCCTTAGTATGTAAAGGTGACTGTTTCACCTTCCATCGCCTCACTGATGACATAGGCCGACCCAATCACTTCGCCTATTTCAGGAATGAGGTCATCCCCCCAAATACTTAACGCCGGTGAGCAAACCTTAAATAAAACACCGGCTTCATAACCATCCTGAATGAACGCGTAGGCCGTTTTGTCCGAACCTGGCACTTGGATGCCCGCAGAAACGCCTTTTTTAGCCAATTCGCCAGAGCGCCCGGTGAAAATCACTTCAACCTCATAGCCCATCGCAGCCGCGACGGAGGCTTGTGATAATGGCGCACCTAATTCAGAGGGGTTGGATGGATCTGTGTTGGCCAAAACCACCATTAATTTTTTTGGCATGGCACTTTACCGGTCATTGTATTGGCTCGCAATATCCAGCGCTTGCCGATAAGGTGCGTAGTCAGAAGAGCATAAACCCGCAGAGACGGGTTGACCTCGCATGCTTTCAAGGCGAGTTTCATAGTGGCTATTGGCGATGAGAGATTGGTGATTATCCAGTAATTCAATCGCCCCCGCAGGGTTGTTACACGCCAACACCATATCGCATCCAGCAGAAAGGGCCAATTGCGCACGGTCAGTGAAGCTGCCTAAGTGGTGTGTGGCGGCCATGTTTAAGTCATCGCTAAAGATCACACCATCAAATTTTAACATTTCACGTAATACCCGCTGCAACCAAAACGATGAAAATCCGGCGGGTTCTGGGTCTACTTTTTGATAGATTACATGCGCGGGCATGATTGCTTCCATGCCTTGTTCAATGAGGACGGTAAAGGGCTGTAAATCGTCTAATTCGATTTCATCATATTCCCGCTCATCAATGGGCAGATCCGTGTGTGAGTCTAGTGCCACGGCACCATGTCCAGGAAAGTGTTTCCCGGTTGCGGCCATACCGGCCTCGTGCATACCGGCCATGTAGGCACCGGCCAGTTGAATCACGCCTTTTGCTTGGCGATGAAAAGCGCGGTCTCCAATGATGTCGCTGACACCATAATCTAGATCCAACACCGGGGCAAAGCTGAAGTCGATGCCGATGACTCGAAGCTCGGCGGCCATTAACCAGCCCATGGCTTTGGCGTGCAGCAGGGCCTTTCGTTCACCTTGATCCCACAGCGCACGAAAACTCCCCGCCGGTGGAATGCGACTGAAACCGGTTCGAAAACGCTGCACTCGGCCACCTTCATGGTCGACTGCAATCAATAGGGGCGTTTCACGGTTAACATTGATTTGTTCGACTAAGTGTTGCAGTTGCGCACGATCATGGTAGTTGCGGGTAAATAGGATTACGGCGCCCACAAAAGGGTGTTGCAACAGTTCTTTTTCTTCTGGACTCACATCTTCTGCGACCAAGTCCAGCATTAAAGGGCCAAGTCCCATTATGCTTTTCCTCTTTTCATTCGATTATCTTTCCACGGGTCTACGTTTTACGTCAAAATGATCCCGCATCCGATCGCCCAATAAATTCACCGATAGGACAACCAGCACCAGGCTTAACCCCGGCGCTAAAACCATGTGGGGTGAAATTAACATATACCGCGAGCCATCTCTAATCATGCTACCCCAAGATGCATCCGGTGGTTGAACGCCAAGACCTAAGAAGGACAAGCCTGCTTCAGAGATGACTACGCCAGCTATGCCAAAAGTCACTTCAACAATCAGCGGGGCTAGGGTGAGGGGTAAAAGGTGTCGCCAAATCACTCCGAAGGGTGCCACACCTAAGGCTACCGCAGCACGAACATGCTCTCGTTGTTTTAAAGAGAGGACTTGTGCTCTGGCCAGGCGAGCATAACCCACCCAACCGACGACGGATAACGCAATGACCACATTTTCAATGCCTGGCCCCATGACACTGGCCAAAGCGATGGCCAGTAAAATACCCGGAAAAGCCAAAAAAACATCAATTACTCGAACCACCAGTAAATCAATCCATCCACCGAAATAAGCGCTAAAAGATCCAATGGCGGTGCCAACAATGGCACAAATCGTCACCACGGTGATGCCCACAACAAAGGATGTTGTGGCACCTAAGATGAAGCGGTCAAAAATCGGCCGACCTAAATCATCGTACCCGAGCCAAGCTTGTGCATTAGGTGGGGTGAGAATATGCATCAGTTCAATATCGTAGGGGTTTAACGTCACCAAAGCACCGATAACAGCGCTGAGTGCCCACAAAACCAAGATGATAATGGGAAACCAAAATCGAATCATGCGCCTGCCCCTGCTAAGCGTATTCTCGGGTCAACCCAAGCGTATAAAATATCGGTGCACACGTTCACAAAGACATAGATCACACTGATTACGAGCACACAGGCCTGGACGATGGGGTAGTCCCGGTTTTGAATGGCATTGACCATTTCAGACCCGATACCCGGCCAAGAAAACACGGTTTCCGTGATCACCGCGCCGCCCAATAAAGTGCCTAATTGTAAACCCAGAATGGTAATCACCGGTAACAGTGCATTACGCAGAGCATGTTTGTAAACGACTTTGTTTTCGCTCAAACCTTTGGCCCTGGCGGTGCGGATATAATCTTCATGTAAGACTTCTAATAACGTACTGCGTACCATGCGCGACAAAATCGCGGCCATGGCCGTGCCTAACGTAATCGCTGGTAGGATAATCGAGCCTGCGTACTGGTCACCACTCACCGGCAACCAATTAAAATAAATAGAAAATAATAAAATTAACATGGGGCCAAGCCAGAAGTTGGGGATGGACACGCCCAATAGGGAAAACGCCATCGCACCTTGGTCAAAGGCTTTGCCTTTGTGCACCGCAGCCAAAACCCCCAGAGGAATGGCAAGAAAAATAGCCAGCAAGAGAGACACTGAGGCTAAATGCGCGGTTGCAGGCAGCTTTTCTCGCAAAATATCTATGATGGGTTTTTGTGTGAAAGATTCACCCAAGTCTAATACCAGCAATTTTTGATAATACACCACGAGCTGGACATGCAGAGGCTGATCCAGCCCGAGCCGCTTGCGCATGGCTTCTTTATCAGCCGCTTGCGCAAATTCCCCGACCATGACTTCAATGGGGTCTCCTGGCACCATACGCACCAATAAAAATACCAGTAGGGATACACCGATCACTACCGCCACACCACTGAACAAGCGTGTTACGATATAATGAAACATAACTACCTGACGTTATTTAGTTTTTTGTTATTCTATATAGACTTGGGTGCCGGGCGCAACTTGATTAAACAAATCGACAATATCCTCATTCCACATGCGAATACAGCCATGTGATAATGGTATGCCCATGGGTTCCGAGGCCGGTGTGCCGTGAAGGTAGATGTAGCGCCGCATGCTGTCAACCGCGCCCAAACGATTGTAACCAATATCTTGCCCGGACAACCATAAAATACGGGTTAAAATCCAATCTCGATCTGGGTACGCAGTACGCAATACCTGGCTATAAATTTCACCGGTTGGCCTACGCCCAACAAACACACTATTCAACGGGCAATCTGCGCCAATCATCGCACGGATAATATGCTTTCCACGGGGTGTGCAGCCGCTGCCATAAGCTTCGCCCACACCGTTTTTTGCGGTTGATATGCGATAGGTTTTGAGGCTCGACTGCGCCAAACATAACGTGGCCGTTTGCGTTTTTACGCAAATCCTTAATTTTGGGTTCATTTTTTCAGTCAATTCAACCACACTCTTTGTAAAGTCTGCATTAACACTGCCAATGATGTGATGTATTTCACAAACGGACAAGCATAGATTGATTACAGTTTTCTCTCAGGCAATTGATAACAAGGATACTTTATATTGATTTTTTTCTTTACCCTGCTTAATGCTTTTTGAATGGATCCCTATGCAATCGGTCAAACCAGTTCCAATACTCACGTTTAACACGCCAGAACAGTTACAGGCAATCAGTGATGAAATCCAACCTTGCTTCAATTTGAAATTGGGTGACATTTTAGTTGCCGATCACATCATTACTGAAGTACAGCTCAAGCATGCCTTATCCGTACAAAAAATTAAACCCAACAAACGCATTGGCGCTTTACTCACGCATTTAGGTTACGCCTCAGAAACCGAAATCTATCGTACACTAATGAAAAAATTTGGCTTACCCATGGTCAACCCAAATGACTTCCCAATCACCGATAGCGTGAAACACTTAATCCCCTTAGAATTGACCGAACTGTACCAAGTTTTGCCGCTGGTTGTGTTGAAAAATCGTTTATTCTTAGCCATGACAGACCCTTTAGATTGGGGCGCGATTCAATTGGTTTCTGAAAAAGTGAGTTTGTCGATTGAGCCGGTATTGACAACATCAGAAAATTTAAAAAAGGCGATTTTGGTTCGGCATAAAAACAGCTTGCTGAAACCAACCAATATTGTCCCGTTAAATTCTAAGTTTATTTTGCCTGAAGATGGCCAAGGTCTCAATGTATTGACCTTGCGATCAGCCTTTCAAAAGTATTTATTGGATTGGATTCGCACACAAAATCATGACGTTTTACCCAAATTAAAAAGCTTGATTCAACGGCTTAAAAAAGTCTCGACAGTCAAAGCCGTGATGGAGCTGTGGTGGGCGGCTGAAATACTGTTGAATTTGTTGATTCATCACGGCATAGAAGCCAATGTTGAGATTAAACTCTTACTTGGGCAAGTGGACCGCCAAATCAAGCGACTGGCAGATGTCGGAGAGTTAGCGTTTGCGGATAGCCCCATTTGGTTCCTGCGGGATGATTTATTGCGTTATGTGACGTTATCGGATCAGCAGAATAAGGCTTTAAAACCGTTATTGCATGAAGTGATTGCTTACTTTCAACTCGCCGCACCATCAGCCGCACGCTTAAAGGCCAAAAAAATCGCTGAGAAAGCAACGGTGTTAACCCCACAACAAGTGGCCGCGAGTATTCAAACGGCTTATAACGCGCCAAAACCTCCCCCTGTCCCTGAGAATAACGACAAACTGAAGATCGGCAGCATCATTCGGGATCGGTTTATTATTACCGGTGTTTTAGGCCAAGGGGGGATGGGAAAAGTCTATAAGGCGATTGATAAACGCCGCCAAGAAGCCAAAGACACAAACTGTTTAGTGGCCATTAAAGTGCTGAATGATGCGTTCAAGAACAACCCCAGTGCGTTTATTTCATTGCAGCGTGAGGCCCGCAAAACACAAATGCTCAATCATCCGAATATTGTGAATGTGAATGATTTTGATCGTGATGGGGATACGATTTATCTCGTGATGGAATATTTGCAAGGGATGTCTCTTGCGGAACTGATTCATTCGCGCTTTCCGCAAGGTATGCCAATGAGGCATGTGCTGCGAATTTTGAAAGACCTGGTTTTGGCTTTGGATTTCGCACATGCAAACCACATTATCCATTGTGATTTCAAACCGGGGAATGCTTTCATGACCAAAAACCGCAAAATCAAAGTCATTGATTTTGGCATTGCGCGCGTTTCGAGTACCGCCCAGAAGGGCAGGCGCCCCTCATTTTTGGATATCGGTATCGCCTCTGGTTGTACGCCCGCTTACGCAACCTATGAGTTACTCTACAACAAAGAGCCTTCACCGACAGATGATGTGTATGCGTTAGCTGTCACCACCTATAAAATGCTCACCGGAGAACATCCTTTTCATGGGCACAGTACCGTTGAAGCTGCTCGGCTTGGCCTCAGTGCAAAGCGTATTGAGGTGTTATCCAGGCGGCAATGGAAAGGCTTGCTGCGGGGGTTGGCATTTGAAAAAAACCAACGCACACAAACGGCGTATCAATTTTTGTTAGACGTTGCCCCACAAGGGTTCATTTTTCCGGCAAAAGCGGCCTTATCACCGGTCTGTCGATTACTCAAGCGAACCATCCAAAAGTATCTCTTACCCCAAGAAGCAGACGTTTCAGAGTTGAAATTGTGACACATGCGCAGAATGACGACTATGATAAGAGCAGGTATCGTATAAATAGGTTTTTCAATGCCACAAACCATTTTAATTGTTGATGATGATGATGTTTTCCGTGATGGGCTTTACTGCTTATTAGATGACGAAGATTTTCAGGTTTACCAAGCGAATAATGGTCGTGCAGCGATGCAGATGTTAAAAGAAAAAATCGCGGAAATAGACTTGGTTATCACGGACATTTTGATGCCTCAAATGGATGGCATCGAGTTTTCGCGTTGGGTCAGAGACACCTATCCAGATATGACGGTGTTAGCCATGTCCGGTGGCAGCAGGCTTACCATTCAAGGTACGGAAAAACATTACAATTACTTATCCACCTGCCTTAAGCTGGGTTATGTGCAAGATGCTATCGAAAAACCCTTTGAAGTCCAAGAAATTATTAAAAAGATTCAGGGTTTATTGAATTGAAATAATAGGTAAGGTTAGCGGGTAGGTCGCTATTTTAAGCGCTCAATTTCTTTTTTTAACAGAGCAATCACATCGTCTTTTTCTGCCAGAGATTTGGCATTTTCCTCAAGCGCTTTATCCTTATCCGCAATCTCACGTTCTTTATTTTGCAGTTCTTCCAGAAAGTCATCTTCCATTTCCATCACCTCCCGCACCTCTTGCTTCCATTAGGTATTTGAAGACGATGTCATAAATGGGGTTGGCAATGTGCATAGGCTGGCTGAAACCTGGTTAAGGATAAGGGGTTATTTTAAGCGTTCGATCTCTCTTTTTAAAGTGGCAATCAAGTCGTCTTTCTGGTCAAGCGACTTGTTTTTTTCTGCCAAGGCTTTGGCATTTTCCTCAAGCACTTTGGCACTTTCCTCAAGCGCTTTATCCTTATCCGCAATCTCGCGTTCTTTATTTTGTAGCTCTTCGAGAAAGTCATCTTCCATTTCCATGACTTCCCGCACCTCTTGTTCCGCTACTGCGGTTTGCAAACGTCGAATGATCGGGCGGTACTTCTCTGGGAAATTATCCTCTTTAACGTTAAGCACATGATGGTCTTCGGTGCGCTGGTGTTGATCAAACACACTGAGTAAACATTCTATGTCATTACTGTATTGTCTGTTCAAGTAGGGAATTTGGATGATAAAACTATCGTGTGTCAGGCTTTCGATAAAATCGATTTTTTTCTCTATTTGTTGGTGGTTATTCAATACATCATACAAATGCCGTTGGACTTTAATCAGCGGTGCCGTGGTATCGCCCAGGGGATATCCTAAAAAATAAATGCTGATAATGGGTAAAGGTTTACGTTCGTGTACAGCGGTTCGGCTGGCATATTGAGCGCCCAAATAACGCCGGAAACGCATGATATCCGTGGCAAACTTGGCTTTTTGGATTTCAATTAGAATTTGTTTGGGGCCATCCGGTGTTTTAATCGTCGCAGAAAAATCTAATCGATAGATGGTGAGGCTGGGCTTATCCAGTCGGCTGGTGTGTTCTTGGGGAAAAAAGGTCAGCTCGGTGATGTCACATTCAATGATGGTGCCAATCACTAATTTGGCGATTTTGCTGTCTTCCATTAGGTATTTGAAGACGATGTCATAAATGGGGTTGGCAATGTGCATAGACGGGTTAAAACC
>Ga0256847_1000064_pt1 | contig 70829 bp, 61 predicted proteins | sample TeddybearmetaG_FD_189099 | JGI IMG/M metagenome (GOLD analysis project Ga0256847, IMG submission 189099) | Hydrothermal vent microbial communities from East Pacific Rise, Pacific Ocean - Teddybear | ecosystem: Environmental > Aquatic > Marine > Hydrothermal vents | place: Pacific Ocean: East... | reverse complement strand
CAGTCCCAGAAACAAACTGAGCGATAATTGTTCGATGCTAAGCGCATTCAGGTTGGCAAATGGAAAAGATACCAGCGCCATCAAAAAACCGCTGAGACTCATCAGGATAATCATGTTTTTCATTTTTGTTCGTCTAGCCAGAATGAAATTCAAAGACAAGAAAATGCAGGTCAAAAATGCATACATATCACCGATGAGGTTGCTTTGCTGATCGTCATAAACGACAAAAACCAGGCCAACCATTACTACCACGATTGTGACCCAGGTATTGAGAGGCAATTTTTCTCGTAATAGTAATAATCCCAGAATGGCGGCAACAACCGGCACAGCACCTATAATAATCAGCGTATGTGCCACGCTGGTCGTTTGTATCGCAGAAACAAAAAATAATGATCCCAACGCCACTAGCAACATGATGCCCAGGGCATAGATATCTATTTGAGCAAAAGTGGAAACTGGGGCTTTTCTGTTAAACAAAAAGTTCACAACCATCAGTGACAAACCCATAAACAGGCCTCTCAGGAAAGCCAGGGTCCAAAGATCAACGTTTATGATGCGAATTAACAAACTATCCGGGCTTAAAACGAGAACACCAATACTGGCCAGCAACACACCTTTTGAATGAGTAGAAATTGTCATTGGCGGATAATAACCCAGGCTGAATATTTCACCAATTAAAAGAGCGGCTCATGAATTATTTAATATAATTCAGTCACTTACAGAGTTGAACGATAAAATGATCGAGATTATTAGCACCCCTCCTGTTGTTGTCATTAAAATTGATCAAGTATTAGCCCGAGCGTGAAAAATATAACCGATCATGTTCATCAGTAGTTGTGCGCCGAGTATTGAGGTAATTCCTGTGGGATCGTAAGCTGGAGCGATTTCAACCAGATCAATACCGACAATATTGCCACCATTGCGCTCTGCAACTGCCTGGATAATTTCGAGCACTTCATAGTATTGAAAACCACCGTGGCTGGGCGTGCCGGTACCCGGGGCTATCGATGGATCGAAACCATCAATATCAATAGTAATATAATAGGACTCGGCTTCAGGTATTTGTTCGACAACAGCCTGTGTGCCCAATCGCCGTACATCGCGTACCGACAGAATATTCGAACCGGCGGCGCGTGCTGCATCGTAATCCTCGCGGTTAGACGAAGATACATTGCGGATACCCATTTGCGTCATACTTGTGATGTGGTTCATTTCTGAAGCTCGTCGCAACGGGTTACCGTGGCCGAAGCGTACGCCGTGACGTTCATCGACAAAATCCAGATGGGCGTCAAAATGTAGAATGTGAATTGGTCCTTTGTCAGCGAATGCTTCGATTATTGGCGTATGTACCGAGTGGTCACCACCAATTGACACTGGCATCGCACCCGATTCCAGAATCTTACTGACTGCAAAATAGGTATTGCGGTGACTTTTCTCCATGTCGGTGTGCACAATATCTGCGTCACCAACATCCACGATACGCACCTGGTCCTGAGTCAGATACAGTTTGTCGTCTTCGAAATCGTAAGCACCACCGTGCCCAAACGAAAACAGGGTAGAGGCTTCGCGCACGGCACGTGGCCCAAAGCGAGCACCTGGACGCCACTGGGTACCCATATCGTTTGGTACTCCCAGAATTGCGACATCGGCATCGATGTTGTCCCAGTCTGTGCAAATCGGCGATTTTGCAAAAGTGCAAAAACCGGTAAATGGCAGGTCTAAGCGACCAGATTCATATTGGTTTTTCATACATTGTTCCTCTTTAAGTAATATTGTTACACAACTTACAAAGGTTATTAATCAAGATTTATCTTGCCCTTATCTGATTTTACCCGGCTAAAATTATCAGGTAGATTCATCTTGTTATAACCTTTGCCTCACCCTTACTGAGTTTTAATCCGCTGGTACAAACCGACTGCCAGAACAGCAAATGCCAGACCAAGACTTACTGGAAGTCCGTGCGGACCAAAGCCGAGCATAACCCATCCACCGGAGACCGAACCGACTAACGCTCCTATGCCCCACATTACAGCGAACGCTGATGTACCATTGATTAATTCGATACCGCTAAACCTGCCACCCAGCGACACCAGCGAAATAGTATAAATACCGTATGCTGCAGCACCCATGATGACCAGCGCAGGCCACATGAGAAGCGTGTTAACCATAAATGGAAATAGCAACAACAATATTGTAGTGACCAGAGCACATCCGAAAAGAACTTTACGATGAGGGAACTTATCTGCCAACCAGCCTATGGGAAATTGTAAAAAGACATTGCCCAGAATTAACACCGTCAGCAGGTTAGTAGCGGTCTCGAGGTCCAGACCAATTTTTATACCATACACCGGAAACAAAGCCAGAGTAGCGGCATCGAATATGGCAAATATTCCGACACATGCCAGCAACATTGGTGCTTTGGGCGCGAAGCTAAATAGTCCAGAAACCATTACTTCTTCTGGATCAGAGGTATTCTCTTCCTGAATAAAAAAGAGTGGAATGACGCCCAGAAATAACACGATACCCCCACAGGCAAAAGGCAGCCAGCCTTCAATCCCGATAAAACTGATCAATAAAGGTCCAGCACCGAAACTGGCTGATAAAATAGCGCCATAAATTGCTATTATCTTGCCGCGGTTTCGACTGCCCGAATACTCGACAACCCAGGCTTCGCTTAATACGAACAAAGTCGAAATTGACATACCTTGCAGCATTCGAATCAAAAACCAGGCTGCCAGGGAGTCAAATACCTTGTATGAGAGAAGCAAAACCGCAGTTATTATTGCCGCCAGGATTGCTACATTTCGTGCGCCAAAACGTTTGGCTAAAACAGGGATCATTGAAGAAAACAGCAATATACCAATCGGCATCATGGCTCCATTGATACCGATCATATCGCTGGATACACCACGTGATTCGAGAATTAGAGAGAGCAATGGATAGGTCAGGCCTAACGCAAATCCAAACACGGTGATTGCAGCACAGGCTGCAATCAAATTACGCCAATTTGCAGTTGAACTGTTGGTTAGATTTATTTCAGAGCTATTAGACATTTCTGGATCTGGTTTAACTTTGTGCCATTCGGGACAACAGTGATCTATTTTATCAGATATTTTGCTTCTACAAATCCTGAAAACAGCTAGAATTTGCTGAAATGTTTATACAAGTTGCAAGTGTTTAACGCATGATAATTAAAACAACGATTGAATAGCTTTATCATCCAGGTAAGATAACGTCAATATTTTTAGTACTCCTTTTTGGAACCCGATTAATCATCCTGTTGGTGTAAAGATGTTGACTTTTTTCCCGGTTAAGTCAGTTTGTTGACCCTCCTAAAAAACGCCCATGTTTTCGCACCAGAAGATATTGGTATTCGTCACCTGCTGATCGGTGCCGGCCATATCCTTGCAATCAGTGAAGATGACTTGTTGGCTTCAGGTGCAGTTGAGGTCGATATTCAAGGTCAACGACTGATACCTGGCTTTATTGACGGCCATGCTCACGTAACCGGCGGCGGTGGAGAAGCTGGTTTTAAATCCCGTGTCCCGCCAGTGCTGCTAAGTCGTTTTACGTCCGCTGGGGTCACTAGTGTTATCGGTGTACTTGGTACAGACGACACCACGCGTGATACCAAATCCCTGTTAGCTCAAACACGTGCCTTGCGCGAAGAGGGCCTTGGTGCCTGGTGTCATACTGGTGGTTACCACTTTCCTCCGGTAACACTCACTGGCAGCGTTCGCGATGACATAGTGCATCTTGACCCCGTGATTGGCGTGGGTGAAATAGCCTTAAGTGACCATCGTTCCAGTCAGCCAACGCTTGATGAGTTGCTGCGCCTGGCCAGCGAAACACACGTTGCCGGACTCATCACCGGCAAAGCAGGAATTTTGCATTTACATCTTGGTGATGGGCCACGAGGTCTGGAACTGGTAAGGGAAGCTCTGTCTATAAGCGAATTACCCGCCAGGGTATTCAACCCAACTCACATCAACCGCCGCAAGGTTTTGTTTGAAGAAGCGCTTGATCTGGCCAAAGGAGGCAGCAGTGTCGATATTACTGCCTTCCCGGTTAGCGAAAACGAAGATGCCTGGCCGGCTGATGTTGCCCTGATACGTTATTTAGAATCAACAGCGCCGCCAAATCGTATTACGATCAGTTCAGATGGTGGTGGATGCCTGCCAAAATTTAACGACCAGGGCGAAATCACATCAATGGACATTGGTCAGCCCAGCTGTCTTATGGAGACACTTGGAAATTTACTCAACAAAGGGGTCGATCTTGCAGAAGCCTTGCCAGCTTTCACCAGTAATGTTGCAGAGATCCTCCGAATACATGATCGTGGACGTATTGTTTCCGGGTATTCTGCTGATTTACTAATTCTTGATGAGCACAACAGCATAAGCGATGTGATGATTGCCGGGTATTGGCACTTGCGCAACGGAGAGCAGGTAATCTCCGGCCAATTTGAATAAACGTTAACACCCTAATCCACACATAAAATTATTAAATCAGGGGAAACCATGTGTCCTTCAACCAGTCTTGATAGCGCCGATCGCGGGTATATTATTCCGATAGGTGGTGCCGAAGAGAAGCTCGATAATCCAGAAATTCTGGATCGTTTCGTTGAAGTTTGTGGTGGCCGCGAGGCTCGAATCTCTATTATCCCGACAGCTTCCGAACTCGAAGATACCGGTCGAAATTACGAAAAATTATTTCGCCAGCTTGGCGTTCGACACACTCAGGTGTTGCAGATGATTACGCGCGAAGACTGCTATAAAGACGAATATCTGGACTATATTGAAAAATCAGATGGTGTATTTATGACCGGCGGCAATCAACTACGTCTGTCTACGACGCTCGGGGGCACGCCAGTAGCACAATTAATTAGACGTCGAAATGCTGCAGGCATGCACGTGGCTGGTACTTCCGCTGGCGCTGCATTTATGCCGGAACATATGATCGCAGGCGGTAAAGAAGGTGCAACGCCGAGCCCGGATATGGTGACACTGGCGCCAGGATTGGGTTTGACCAATAATTTCATTATCGACCAGCATTTCCGACAGCGAGATCGTATTGGTCGACTATTGACCGCGCTGGCTTATAATCCCTTTGCCGTTGGTATTGGCCTGGATGAAGATACCGCAGCATTTATTCGTCCTGGCGACGAGCTTGAAGTGGTTGGCAGTGGTGGTATCACCATCATAGATCCAACAGATTTGAATCATTCGTCGATGGACAAGGCCAGGCGAGGTAAACCAGTGAGCTTAATCGGTTTAAAACTGCATGTACTGATTGCTGGCGGGCGATTTGAAATAGCGACTAAAGAAGCGCACTTAGAATAAATACGCTAGTGTAGTGTCCTAGACAGGAGGAAGTTTTAAAATGAAAATAATTAGCACCAACATCTATGTTGGGCCAAACATATACGCTCATTTTCCGGTTATTCGACACCTGCTGGATCTGGGTAATCTTGAAGACTGGCCGACGGGTAAGCTTGGAACTGAATTTGTCGATCTCCTGCTCGAGTATCTACCCGGATTACATGAGCATGGTTGTTCATATCGCGAAGCGGGCGGTTTTGTACGTCGTATGCGCGAAGATGAAGGAACCTGGCTTGGACACGTTATGGAGCACGTGGCGATTGAGTTACAAAATATTGCTGGTTCCCCAGTCACTTTTGGCCGAACCCGATCCATTGATAACCAGCCTGGTCACTACAGCATGGTGTTTCAGTATCTGGACGCTGAAGTCGGAATTGAAGCCGGACGACTGGCTCTGTCATTGCTGAACAGCCTGCTTCCGGATTCCATCAAACCTGATGACGCTCCCGATGCAGACTGGAACTTTGCCGAAGATCGCGATGATTTTATTCGCTACGCTCAACGCCGTGCCCTGGGACCAAGTACTGCCTCTCTGGTGCATGCTGCAGAGCAAAGAAATATCCCCTGGATTCGTCTGAACAGACAAAGTCTGGTGCAGTTTGGTCACGGTCGACACCAGAAACGGATTCAAGCCACTACCACCAGTTTGACCAGTAATATCGCAGTAGAGTTGGCGTCAGATAAAGAAGAAACCAACAGCATTCTGCGCGATCTTGGTTTGCCAGTACCCGCACAACGACTGGTCAGAAGTTCAAGCGATGCAAAACAGGCCGCTAAACGCATTGGTTATCCAGTGGTGCTGAAACCCCTGGCTGGCAATCATGGTCGCGGTGTTTCAATCAATCTGCGCACCGATGAAGAAGTAGAAGTTGCTTTCGACAAAGCTCAGGAACATGGCCGCAATATTATTGTAGAAAGTTACATCGAAGGTCTTGATCACAGATTGTTAGTAGTCAATGGTAAATTGGTCGCTGCTGCCAAGCGCATGCCCGGGCACATTGTTGGTGATGGTAAATCAGCAGTTGAAGAACTGGTCGATATCGTTAATCAGGATCCTCGCCGTGGCGTCGGACACGAAAAAGCGCTAACACGGCTCGAATTTGATCATCAGGCTGAAAGGTTATTACAGAAGCTTGGTTATGACCGCAATACAGTATTAAAGCAAGACGAAGTGGTTTTCCTGCGTTCAACGGCCAATCTTTCAACCGGCGGTACCGCTGTTGATGTCACCGACATTATTCACCCGGACAATCGTGAAATGGCGGAGCGTAGTATCAAAGCCATTGGCCTGGATATTGGTGGTGTCGATTTCCTGACCAATGATATTTCAGAATCCTACAGAGATGCAGGTGGAGGCATTTGTGAAGTTAATGCTGGCCCGGGTTTTCGAATGCATGTATCACCAAGTGAAGGCACACCTCGAGATGTTGCGGGACCGGTAATCGATATGTTGTTTCCAGCTGACACTTCAAGCCGGATACCGATAGCTGCCATTACTGGAACAAACGGCAAGACGACTACCTCCAGAATGTTGGCGCATATTTTACAAATGAGTGGACTTACAGTAGGCCAGACATCTTCTGATGGGGTCTACATTGGCGGACAGTTAACTGTCTCGGGTGACATGACCGGACCGATATCGGCGCGCATGATTCTACGTGATCCCTCAGTTGATGCAGCAGTAATGGAAACAGCACGCGGCGGCATGTTACGGGGTGGCCTTGGCTTCCAGGAATGTAATGTTGCTGCCTGTCTGAATGTCACTGCTGATCACCTCGGTTTAAAGGGAATCGATACTTTAGAACAGCTGGCAGAAATCAAGCGAGTCCCTATAGAAATCGCCAGTGATGCCGCCGTGCTCAACGCAGACGATGTACATTGTCTGCAAATGGCTGACTACACAGATGCTCAAACCCTTTCCTATGTAACCATGAACCCCGCCCACCCGCTGGTAAAACAACACATTCAGGCCGGTGGTCAGGCATTTGTTCTGGAACAGGGCATGAATGGGCACATGATTACGATTTATGACAACGAAGTTCACACCCCGCTGCTGTGGACTCACCTGATTCCTGCAACCATTGAAGGACGGGCAATGCATAACGTGCAAAATGCCATGTTTGCAGCCGCACTTGCCTATAACATGGATATCAGTCTGGAACAGATTCGTAATGGTCTAAGGACCTTCGACTCAACTTTCTTCCAGGCTCCTGGGCGTATGAACATTTACGATGAACATCCCTTCAAGGTCATCCTTGATTACGCACACAATCCAGCTGCGGTGAAGGCCATGTGTAACCTGGTGGATCGTTTTGATGTAGAAGGCCGAAAAATTGTTGTGCTTTCCGCACCCGGTGACCGACGCGATGAAGACATTCGTAATATAGCTGAAATTGCCGCTTCACACTTTGATCATTTTATCTGTCGCTGTGATGATAACCGTCGGGGTCGTGGCAAAGATGAAGTGGCCGTGATGCAGAAAAACACACTGCTTGAAGCTGACATTGAGCCGGGCTATATTGACGTGATTGCAGACGAACAGGAAGCTACAAGTCATGCTCTCGAAATAGCACAACCCGGAGATCTGTTGTTGATTCTGGCGGACAATATTAAACGAAGCTGGAAACAAATTATCTATTTTAATTCTGAAGCCCGTGCCGATGAAAGCATTCAGAAAGTCACATCAACGATTAAACTACCAGCGACAGATGAATTCCATTTTGATGAAAACGTCGAACTTATCAGTGACGAACGCGGCGTAAGAATTGCTCGTGAAACTGGTGATTAACATCGATAGCATCTAATCCAGATAAATCATGGAATACATTGATGTCCGCAGGCTCACCGGCCCTAATTTGTTGAGCAATAAACCAGGTTCGATTCTCGATGTAAGCTGCTCGGATGATGAAGTCGAATCTCTGATTGAAACCTGGCAGCAAATTGTTAATCCTATACTTGAGGCCGTAGGTTGGGGAAATGAAACCACCTGCTACGCCAAACTAACCGGTGGCGTTAGCCTCGCATTTACCGCACCCATTGATGTTCTCTATGCGGCATCGGAGTTGAATGAATGGACCTGGAAATGTATAGAAGCAGGAATAACCGGTAGCCCGACACCGAATTTTAACCAGTCGCTTGCAAAGATTCGGCAAGCCATAGAAGCAGAGCGAAATCCGGCATTACTGGCCTTAGAAAGGTCGGCCAGTGAACGACAGGTCGCCTTTCTCTGGGACGATGTTGAAGTCTCCATAGGCCATGGCACAGGGTCTGAAACCTGGCCTTTTCGCGAATTACCGCAGCAAGACAATCTCAACTGGAAAAAATATCACGATGTGCCTATCGGCATTGTTACCGGCACAAACGGCAAGACAACGTCTGTTCGCTTAGCGACTTTTATTCTTCAGGGAACCGGTAAAAATGTGGGTACAAGTTGCACCGACTGGATTGCCGTGAATGATCAAATTATTGAACGCGGTGACTGGTCTGGCCCAGGTGGCGCCAGAAATGTGCTACGTCAGACCAATGTTGATGCGGCAGTGCTAGAGGCCGCTCGCGGTGGTTTGTTACGCCGTGGCCTAGGCGTAGAAAAAGCTGATGCAGCGCTAATCACCAATATCGCGGAAGATCATCTGGGTGATTTTGGTTCTCGTAATCTAAACGAATTATTGAATATTAAATGGATTATCAGCCGTGCGGTTGAACAGAGCGGCTCTCTGATACTTAATGCGGATGATCAATTGCTGGTAGCCAAAGCCCGAGATTATCCAGGGAAAATCATCTGGTTTAGTCTTGATGAAAACGATAATACAGTGTCTGAACATCTAACCGATGGTGGGCTTGCGTTTGTGCTTGGCGGAGATGAATTACTAAAACTCACAGCTGAAAAGCGAGAAGTAATCTGCAAACCTGCCGATATTCCAATCACTCTGGGCGGTGCCGCGCGCCACAATGTATCCAACTCCCTGGCAGCGGCGGCATTGACCTGGTGTCTGGGAGCATCCATAACCGATATTAGCAACGGACTGAAAGGCATGACCCAGCATGATAATCCCGGTCGATGCAACATCTACGATATCCAAGAATTTAAGGTGCTGGTTGATTTTGCTCATAACCCTCACGCAATGTTGGCTCTTTTTGATATGGCCGCAGCCTTGCCAGCAAACCGAAGACTACTCGCCTTTGGCCAGGCAGGAGACCGCCCGGATGAGTTGATTCGCGAACTGGCACGTGGTGCCTGGTCTATCGGTCTCGATGAAGTGATTGTTTCAGAACTTGAGATCTACCATCGTGGCCGCAACCATGGCGAAGTATTTGAAATTATTCAGGATGAGCTAACACGTTGTGGTGCACATAAAAATCAATTGCGCCACTTTGAACTGGAGATGGATACGCTTGATGCGGCACTTGAGTGGGCCAGGCCTGGCGATCTAATTATTATGCTGGCACTTGGTGAAAGCGTAGCCATTCAGGAGAAACTCGAGATATTATCGAACCGGTCGGCGACTTGAGTACTAACTCGAACCCTGCGTCAAATTATGCAGTTTCTCAAGCTCTACCTGCCTGGCAACTGCTTCAGGATTGAGATCTATTTCAGCGGGTATATCGTCTGCAAAGTGGTGGTAATCATCCTTACCTCGAACCAGCATAGCGCTATCAAGATCGTGTTTAGTCTGGCGAATATGGGGTGCAATATACTGCACGTTCAGTCCAATTCGGCGGTCGTTACTGCGGTTGGGCATTGAAGCGTGCAAAGTCCAGCCATGATGGAAGGAGGCCTGTCCGGGCTGAAGAGGACACATAACAGCATTCCCCTCACTGACATCTCTGATCGTTTGACCCTGCAAAAGTACATTGTTTTCATCTAACATAACTTCGTGATCTCGTCGTCCATGGATATGACTTCCCGGCAACATGCGCATACAGCCACTTTGTCCATTTGCAGGTGAAAGCGCCAGCCACATTGAGACCTGGTTATCACCGCTAAGGCCCCAGTAGGTAAGATCCTGATGCCAGCTCACAGCGGCTTTAGAGTGTGGTTCCTTAACAATATAGGTTGCGTCATAAAGCAGAATATCTGGCCCGATAAATTGCTCCACAATATCGAGTACCACCGGTAAAGTACTCAGCTCATAAGGCGATCTCAAAATAGTATGCACCTTAGATTTGTAGTGCAAATCGCCAAAGTTGCTCTCGATGTTTTCCATTTTTTTACGATGGCTGCTCGCCGTTTCAACACTGATTATATCGACGCCTGATACATAGCCATTGAGGATGTATTCTTGTTTAATACCTTGAAGATTGACTGCGGCCATATTTCAATGTTTCCTGATTTAAAAATACGTATTTTCACATAAATAGAAACTGTATCCTACGTTATCTCTTTAAACCTAAATAAATCAGTTGAATCGTAGCGAGACCGTTCAAAGTGCTGAAGATACAAGACTTTTCTAGGTATTTTGGACGAAATCATATCACCCATACGGTGAGTTCGAAATATCTAGAAAAGTATTGTAGGTTCTGTGCTTGGGGCGGTCACAGTAGGTTCAACTGATTTTTTAGGTTAAAGGAATACTAGCAAAATAGGCCGTGACTGGTTGTAATGCGGTAAAGATTTCGCTTGAGTACAACTCCGGTAATATAAAGGCCAAAAAGAATCATTTATAACGAATAATAATAATTTTAAAGATCCAAAATGTAGGGAAATGATGCTATTTACTGATATCGTTCGCCAATATCAAACTTAATCAACTGCAGGATGAATTCACTCAATTTAGAGAGGTAAACCGGCGGTTGTAGAAGTATTGGCAGGGCTATTCGCTGAATAACATATTGGATAAAAATAAAATGAAAATGAATATTACTTGTATCAGTTTGTTTATATTGCTGTCTTGTACGGATTCAAAACCCAGGGATTCAGAAATGCAAACAGTTGGGTTTTTTTCTATAAAGGAAATTATTGCAGCTGGGGAGGGAGAAATAGCACCTTTGCAGAGCATTGAAGCTACTGACAAGATAGCATTAGCATTTCGCGCTTATCTTCCGAATCAGGCAAAAGCTGTTCTCATTTTTTATCACGGGGCTGGCGTCCACAGTGGTATCAATTACAATCATATCGGTGTTGGACTGCGGGATGAATTCAACATTGCTGTCTTCATGCCAGATATAAGAGGCCACGGTTCATCGGGAGGAGAACGAGGAGATACGCCTGATACAGAACAAGTATGGTCTGATATCAGCTCCATTATCCAACATGTGCGGCTTAAATACCCCGCTTTACCCTTATATTTAGGTGGGCATTCCGGAGGCGCTGGACTGAGCCTCAATTATTCAAGCTGGGATAATAATTTACCTGTTGATGGATACGTATTTACTTCACCTTATTTTGGCTACCGTGCGCAAACAAAATACGATGAAGGCACCAAAAATACCTTTGAGATTGCCACGGTCAACACCAACGATTTCATACAAAACGCCATGAGTGGTGGAAAGCTAAAGGGGCATTCTAAAGCGATACAATTTAGTTTCCCCGAGAGCAGCTTAAAAAAATACCCTAAAATCGTTCCCTTTATGACAGTGAATATGTCGAATGCAGTGACCCCCGATTCCCCGAAAGGTCAATTTTCAGAGCTGAAACGATTTGGGCTTTGGATAGGGCAACACGATGAAGCCTTTGATCCAGTTAAAGTCGTCAATTTTGCCAAAAACAACCGAAATAAAGACGCCGAAAACACGATCCAGATAGTCGCTGGTGAGTATCATTTATCGCTTATTATCAAAGCACATCAATTGATCGGACCGTGGATACTCAGTCAGATATAACAAATTGTAGCTTTAGGTGTCAGTAAGTTTTATAAAGCTTGGTGAATTCAAGTTCCAAGTGCACCACCTGCTACGCCAAACTAACTGGTGGCGTTAGCCTCGCATTTTCCGCTCCCATTGATGTTCTCTATGCGGCATCGGAACTGAATGAATGGGTCTGGAAATGTCTCGAAGCAGGAATATCCAAAAACCATGCACGGGATTTTAACCAGTCACTTGCAAAGATTCGGCAAGCCGTAGAAGCAGAGCGCTATCCGGCATTACTGGCCTTAGAAAGGTCGGCCAGTGAACGACAAGTTGCCTTTCTCTGGGACGACGATGAAGTCTCCATAGGTCATGGCACAGGCACTAATGGCTAGACAACGTCTGTTCGATAAGCGACTTTTATACTTCAAAGAACCGGTAAAAATGTCGGTACAAGTTGCACCGACTGGATTGCCGTGAATAATCAAATTATTGAACGCGGTGACTGGTCTGGTTCTGGTGGCGCCAGAAATGCGCTGCGTCAGGACAATGTAGATATTGCAGAATCGAATTTTTGCCTCTGTTTAAAATTTACCTATTTCATAAACTCTGACTTAGTTCATTAGCAATAAAATCAAAGGTTCGTCGAACTCGAAGGTTGGTTCGCAACTCTTGATGGCATGCCAGCCAAACAGGTAGCTGTATTGCTGGGCCCATGTGTTTGAATGCGCGAACCAGTCCAGAGTCATTATCCCCTACATATTCAGGTAAGAAAATTACGCCCAGGCCTTCCTTGCAAAGTTCCAGTTGTAATAGCTGAAATGCAGTAATGAGCCGAAAATTTTGATTCGATAGTTGCCAACCCTTCGGATTCAGCATCTCCGATATCACGTTACTTCGATCAAAGCCGATAATTTGAATACTTGAGTGTTCAGAAATCCCCGAGAATACTGGTAGTTGCTCCAGGTAATCTTGCGTTCCATACAGCCAGATAACTTCTTCACCGAGTTTTTTCGCGATTAAGTCATTTTGTGTCGGTCTAAAATTTCGAATCGCGATATCGGCTTCTCTCCGTTTTAAATCGCTAGGCTCATTCGTCACTACCACTTCAATATCGATCCCCGGTTCCTTTTTGCGTAATTTAGCGATGATTTTTGGCAACCTGAACACAGCATCTAATTCTCCGACAGAAATAACCACCGTACCTTCAATCTGTTCAGATTGACCTGAGGCTGTTAATGAAAACTGTAACGCAGCATTGCCCATTGAACGGGCATGTTCTAATAATTCCAACCCACTTTCAGTTAAAACCAGACGCTGTCCTACCCGTTCAAATAACGTGACGCCCATCTCTGCTTCGAGTGCCGCAACTTGACGGCTCAGCGTTGGTTGTGTCGACCCTAAAGCTTTTGCAGCAGCAGATAAGGTGCCTTCTTCCGCAGTGACTAAAAATGCACGGCTGTTGTTCCAGTCGAATTTAATTGATTTCCAGTTCATACAAATATGTATACCTATTATGTGTATTTAGCCAATTTACCTTCTATATATGTATAAGTATAGTGATGTTTCTTGAATACATAGTTGGAGAACAGGTTTATGACAACACTTATCGTTGGGGCAACTGGGGCAACCGGTCGTTTATTGGTTAAGCAATTACTCGATCAGGGCGAAAAGGTAAAAATTATTGTCCGTTCAGCCAACAGTTTGCCAGAGACATTAAAACAAAATAATCAGCTATCAATCACTGAAGCCAGCCTGCTGGATATGACCGATTCAGAACTGCTAAGGCAAGTTGAAGGTTGTTGCGCAGTGGCTTCATGCCTTGGACATAACCTAACGTTTAAAGGAATGTTCTGTCATCCCAGGTCACTCGTGACCGAAGGGGTTCAACGGTTATGTCGTGCCATTGAGAAAACCAGGCCTGACGTTCCGGTAAAATTTATTTTAATGAATACCACCGGAAATCAAAATATTCAAGCAGGCGAAAAAGTGTCGATTGCAGAGACGCTAACCATTGGACTGATACGTTACCTGATACCACCGCATGCCGACAATGAAATAGCGGCAGCATATTTGCAGTCCAACTTTGGAAGCAACCATAAATTAATCGAATGGGCGGCAGTTCGACCAGATAGTCTCATCAACGAAGAAGCCTTTACTGAATATGATGTCTACTCATCTCCAACTCGCAGTGCCATTTTTGACGCAGGTAAGACAAGTCGAATAAATGTCGCTCACTTTATGTCGCAGTTGATCATTAATGATTACACCTGGGGAAAATGGAAACGTCAAATGCCTGTAATTTACAATGCTTCCAGCTAACGATAACGATTGTGCTGCATTATATAGAGTCAGGTTGTCTCTTCCTATCTAGTTCAACAGAGAAACCGTCTATTTAATTATTAAATTTTATCAGGTGAAATTAGTGAAAACAAAATCAGTTACTTTTATCTACATCTTATTTGTTTTATTTTTAAGCGGGTGCACCACGAAACAAATTGCTCAAACAATTTATGATAGCGTAAAGTCAACCGAGTGTGTAAAAACACATGGGACAGTATTTTGCAATCTTAATACACCATGACTAAAACTTTATCCTACCAAATGATATTCACAATAATTTTCTTATGACTATCAACATGGGCATGGGCGGAAGAAAGTAAATCATCACTTGTTAGATTACCAAGTGTTATCGATTACACAAAAGGAAACGGCTGGAGTGGAGGGGCTGGCGCAAAAACTGAATATTTAGCGATATATAAAGGCTCTGATCGTTATGTTCTTGAAGCTAAAGTAGATGGAGGTTACAGATCAACAGGATTAAACCTGGTTTATCGTGAAAACATATTAACTAATATTCAGATAACTGCGCGGACTGGTGTCGAGTTTTATAGCAATGATATTGAAAAAGCGACCTTGTTCGTGACTCTTCTGAAATTGGTGCAGAAATGTCGGTGATTTGGATGTTTTAGTTAAAGAAGTTTCTAAAAAGGTTTAGGGCTACAAGAGCCCGTAAAAGAAATTACCTCGGTAAGTTTTTGATATTTCTGTATTTATATGCCGTAATTAATATTTGAATGCCTGCGATTTCGACTGAAATTAAATCAGCGAGATCAATTAGGCAGGCTCTGCTAGCGAATTGACGAAAACGGCACCTTGGATCATCAATACGATGCCTTCGGTAACACCACCCAAATCACCTGAAACCAACTCGGGCATAACTACCTCTCTAAGTACCAGTATGACGATGGAAACTACACATCGTAAACAGCATTTATCTGGTCGTGGCATCGGATTGCCCGATGAGTCTTCGGTTTGCTGACTATAAAGGGCTTTAAAGAAAAATAATTGATAGCGAATGATGACAAGTTTGGTAGACTCTACGTGCAAGTTTTTGAACTTGTTTACTGGTTAGTTTAGCAATATCGACCTCAATCAATCCCAGCGCGAATCACCAGATTTCAACAAGGGCGATTATCTTAGAAATCTATGATCTTGATATTTTTAAATCCCCTGCTTGATTATTTCAAAAGATCTTTTTTACGTATTTTAATACGATTGACCTGGAAGAAATATGGATAATTTAAAAATACTAGACCTGTCATCTGAAGTTGGATTTGCAAGTAAAACACAGCAAGACCGGCCTGCACTTGCAGCAGCACTCATGGTCGGTGCTTTAGCCTTGCTCGGCTTACAGGATTCACTGGTCAAACTAACCAGTGGTGATGTATCACTCTGGCAGTTTCAACTATTGCGATCCAGTTGTAATCTTGGCCTGCTGTTGTTGCTAACACGATTCTACTCTCAACAGGTTACTCTCTATCCCAGGCGAATTTGGGCGGTCGTACTGCGTAGTTTTTTCCTGGTCGGGGCGATGGTTTTGTTCTTTGGCGGCATTCCATTCCTGACACTTTCACAAATTGCTGCAGGTCTCTATGTTTTCCCCATTTTTGTTGCCGTTTTATCAGCGCTGGTTCTGGGTGAAAAAGTTGGACCCAGACGCATAATTGCCATTCTGGCAGGATTTCTGGGCACGATATTGATCCTGAAACCAGGCACTTCCGATTTTCAGCTGCACGCTTTAATGCCGGTAGCAGCAGGATTATGTTATGCCGCAATGATCCTTACTACTCGAAAATTATGCCGTGAAGAAAGCCCAGTTGCACTGGCATTCGGAATATCGGTTAGTTTTATACTGGTAGGAGCTGGAGGTATCATTGTAACTTCTATTGCCGGTCAATCAGATTTGTCCATTCGCTGGCCTTACCTGTTTACTGGCTGGCATGTGCTGGAAATATCTGTAATGGGAATAATTGTTGCCTGCTCCTTCCTCAATCTCACTGCTAATATCGGGCTGTCCAAAGCCTATCAGAGTGCCGAATCGAGCTGGCTTGCACCGTTTGATTATTCCTACCTGGTTTTCGCAACTTTCTGGGGAGTGGTCATGTGGGGTGATGTTCCTGACCTTTTATCGTTCACCGGCATGTTTATAATCGCCAGTGCAGGCAGTTATGTTGCCTGGCGCGAGCGTAGACTAAAGCAATTGAGCCAGGTAGAAATGGATCAGTCACTAAGATGAAGAAACTCCTGAAGGAAAATAAAACCATGAAAACAGTCAATTTCATCCAAATGATCGACGGCACTAAAGCAGAATACAGTTTCCTCGACAAACTTGAAAAGGAATACTTAAACGACCTTCCTGACAGACTAATGACTGCACTAAAACGACTGGAAGATAGCCTGAGCGGTTATCGGATATCCCGCTTGGAACATAGCTTGCAATCAGCTACACGCGCACACCGCGCCGGTGAAAGTGAAGAGATGGTGGTTGCAGCACTATTACATGACATCGGGGATGAACTCGCACCGGCTTCTCACAGTGAACTCGCAGCTGCCATTTTACGCCCATATGTATCAGCAAAAACCTACTGGATAATCAAATATCACGGCCTGTTTCAATTGTATTACTATGCCCACCACTGCGGTGGTGACCGCAATGCTCGTGATCGCTTCAAAGACCATCAGTGGTATCAGGATGCTATCAATTTTTGCGAAAACTATGACCAGAATTGTTTTGATCCCGATTACGACACATTACCGCTAACATTTTTTGGATCCATGCTGAAACGTGTTATGGGACAACCTTTTGGCGAAGATTACGAACACCAGGCACGTTATGGAAATGGTTAGAAAATTCGGGGTAAACCGAATCTGTTCTAAGATACAGAACGAATTAGATTTATTCTGCAGTATTGCCTGACTGGCTATTAATAAAATTTTCAAGCAGTTCAGTCGGTACCGCGCCTACCTGTTGCGCTGCCAATGATCCGTCTGGCGCATAGATCATAAATGTAGGCGTACCTGCCCATGGAATACCAACTTTTTCGGAATAAAATGAAGCAACCTGTTCGGGTTCACCTATCAGGCTGTCGAAGCTCACTTTGTTGCGATCAAGGAACTCGAGCGCATCTGATGTTCCAGCTTTTCCATCCATACTTAAGCCAACTACAACGGCATTATCGTTTTTGTATTTTTCATGAAATTCAACGTAGCTTTGAGATTCTCGATTACAGATATGACAATCCGATGCCCAGATCATTAGCACTACCCATTTACCCTTACCGGTATAATCATCAACCGAATTCTGATTCCCAGTAAGAGCAGCAAAAGAACTGGCGCTTGAACCTGAACTAAAAAGCAACAAAATTATGGGCAATAAATATCGGTTAAAGGATTGTTTCTTCATAGAATTCATATTGTTTTCGTTCTGGCAATTTATACTTTGATGGTTTAAGCAGCTGATTTATTCATTTTATTTGAGTTTCTTCTGGAATAATTTAGCCATTTTTAACATCTATTCATTCAATTGACTGTCTTGAACCATTATGAACCTTTATTGGAAAATATTTTTGCCCCTTATTCTCCTGTGGATTAGTACAAATCACGCAGACTCGCACGAATTTGACAAGGGTTTAAGCGCCTATTTTAATTATTACGAATATGACGTCGCACGAGAATCCTTTTTAATTGCCACCAATCAAGGGCATTCTGATGCAGCTTTTTATCTGGGAGAAATCTTTGAGGGCGGATTTTCTGTAGCTATAGATTATCAACAGGCATTCAATTGGTATTCCAGGGCGGCAAAAAGCAACCATGCCAAAGCACAAATTCGCCTGGCCGATATGTATCTAACAGGTCGAGCAGTCAAACAGGATTTAATTCGGGCGCAATACTGGTATTTGAAGGCAGCTCAGCAAGGTTCACCTTTGGCACAATTTAGAGTGGCCAGGCTGTATGCAAAGGAGTCTGATCAAACCCGATCAGACAGTGTGCAAGCCTATAAATGGTGGACTATTGCTGCCTGGTTTGGTGATCCAGATGCTCTGGCTGAACGGGATATTTTTGCAATTCAAATGAAGGGTGCCGAAATTTCAAAAGCAATTAGACTTGCTGAAAAATGGGAAGAAAATTTTAATTAGCTGCTGGTTGTAGCTTGAGGTCTTCCCTCCAAATCACAGAACCCCAGGATGAAATGGTGAGGCTAAAAAAGATGTTTAACTTTAGTTCCTTGTTTATCTATGAATAGTTAACGCTAAATGTCACTCACAAATATACTGAATATGTTCTTCCGGAACTTGCTCGATCACACTACAACCCAAACTGATTTTGCCATGACCAAACAAGGTAAATTCTTCTCGTCGGAGAAAAATTTCCTGACCTTCCTGAGTGTGCAAAAAGGTACCATTGGTACTTTGATCGGTAATGATAAATTTACCGCGCCTATTTTCAATACGAGCATGATAGCGGGAGGTTAAATTTCCATTAACGAACAGTTCACAGTCGCTACCCCGACCCAATACAAATGAAGAATTGTTATTGGGGATATCAATTTTTTGCTGATGATAAATAATATGTAATTTTGATTTTTTAATATGACTAACCAGGCCGGTAAAACTGCTGACTGTAGCCATATTGGTAATATCACTTTCTGCTTCCCAGGCAAAAATGTAAACATCTACCGGCTCCTGTCGTCCTTTGACCATGGTTCTATCGAACAATCTAGATTTGTTGGCCAGCGCGGTTGTTTTTAGCATGGTAGTCATTTCCTGCGTCAACAATATCTGCCTGCCCCTGGCCATATCAGCCACTCTTGCAGCGACATTAACCGTATCACCGAAGATATCATTATTTTCATGGATGGTACTGCCAAAATGCATGCCAATACGTATAGAAACGCCAACAGTTTCCGGGGATCGATTATCTTCCATCATCTCCTGGATATTTTGTGCAGCCATAAGAGCCAGATCAGCATCAAGAAAGTAAACCAGAATTTCATCGCCGATAGTTTTTACCAACCGGCCTTTATTTCTTTTGCTGACAGAAATCATGGTATTTAGCGCTTTTCCGATCCTTTCTCGCGCAGGTGCATCTCCCATGTTTTCATACATAGCAGTACTTCCTGCCACATCAGCAAACATCACGACACAATTTATTGTCTTGCTAGACATCCTTAGTGCTCTATCAACATATTAATCATTTAAATTAACTCTATAGCACATGTCACTGAAAGTAAAAAAGATTTCCGATGTTTATTTACGATCTACAAATGTTATAGCACGTTGTATTCGATCTAGTGTCCGTTGTCTACCTAACATTTCTACTGTTACATCAATTGGTGGGGAAAATGATACACCACTGACTGCCACTCTTAATGGCTGACCAACTTTACCCATGTTAACACCTAACTTTTCAACCACCTGATGAACAGCCTGTTGAATTTCCTTTGCGTTCCATTCTGGTAAAGCAATAAATGATGAATGTAACAACTCCAGGCTCTCTTTGGCACTATTTTTTAAAGTTTTTTTCGCGGCCTTAATATCGTATTCATCGAAGTCTTTAAATAAATAGAGAATATTGTCCGTTAATTCATTAATCGTCACTACGCGCTCACGATATAACGCCACAATATCGTTAAAGTTAGCTTCTTCATCAAAGTTAATTTCAAGTTTTTTTAGTCGATTCTTAACCTGTCGTACAATCCTGTCTAAAGGCAGGTTTTTAAGGTAGTGTTGATTAATCCAGTTCAGTTTCTCGGTATTAAAGATCGAGGGTGATTTATTGATATCTGATAGAGAAAACAATTCGACCATCTGTTCAATACTGAAGATTTCCTGATCGCCATGGGACCAACCCAACCTCACTAAATAATTTAACAGGGCTTCAGGCAAATATCCATCTTCAAAATATTGCATCACGCCAACTGCGCCGTGCCTCTTAGAGAGGCGTTTCCCGTCATCACCCAATATCATTGGCACGTGTGCAAATTGTGGTGTACTTGCAGACAGAGCCTGGAAAATATTGATCTGTCTGGGTGTATTATTGACGTGGTCATCGCCGCGTATGACATGGGTAATTTCCATATCAATGTCATCCACAACGACGGTTAAATTATAGGTCGGCGATCCATCGGTTCGCTTTATGATTAGATCATCCAATTCAGAATTTTTTACAGTAATCGACCCTTTAATCTGGTCGTCAAAAGTCACCTCTCCGCTCAGGGGCGTTTTAAATCGAACTACTAAATCCTTTCCGGTTTCAGGTTTCAGGTTCAGTTCTCTACAGCAACCATCGTATCTTGGTTTTTGTTTATTTTGCATCTGCTGTTCACGCAGAGTTTGAAGCCGGTCTTTAGAGCACTCACAGTAATAAGCATGTTCCTGACCCAGTAATTGTTGAATGATTTGCTCATATCGATCAAATCGATCAGTTTGAAAAATTGGCTCTTCGTCGTAATCAAGTTTCAGCCACTGCATGCCATCCAGAATCGCCTGCACAGATTCTTCAGTAGAACGTTCACGATCAGTATCTTCGATTCGTAATACAAACTTGCCGCCCGTGTTTCTGGCAAACAGCCAGGAGAACAATGCCGTACGAGCACCACCGACGTGTAAATAGCCTGTAGGACTGGGTGCAAAACGGGTTTTGGTCATAGCTGTATCTCAGTAGATTTAACGCACAGTAGTCTACCAAAATATAGGGATGATTAGTAATCTAATCCTATGTAATTACTAGCTTTTTTCTTGTCGCGAGGCAAATCTATTCTAACCTGGATGCCCGGCTTTCAGTATTTCTTCTGCAGCTGCATCATCACACCTTTGCGCTGCATGCTGACATGTTTTAAAAATGAATTGCCCAGTAAGACCTGTACCGGGCTGTTGCCTTCAAGTACAGATGCCTCAACATTGCGCAAGGTTATATCACCCACTGAGACGCTGGCTAACTGGATATTCCAAACAGGAACTACCGCATTGGCAGTTTGTGCAAAACCTTTACGACCCCGACGATAATTTATTCTCAGCTGCTTTGCCAAATCGCTACTTAACGTTATAGAAGTTGCGCCAGTATCCACCAGAAAATTGACCGGGTGTTGGTTTATTTTGCCATTGACTGAGTACATTCCGAGTTTATCGGGATAGATATTGGTTTTCGATTTTTTTGCTTTAACATAGCTGCTTCCAATCGCTCGATTGAGTTCGAGTTTTATCTCTCGACCATCGGACAATCGAACGACTGCACCACGTCCACTTGATGATAATAATTTAATACCACGAAATGTCTCACCCTTTGAAAGCAACTTAATTTCACCATCTATTTGCAGCAGTGCTTTATCAGCAAAAAAGCCTTTGGCGATTATTTTTTGCGGTGCTGCTTCCAGTTGAAAATTAAGTGTCAGAAAAATTATCAGTAATACCCGAATCCCTGCATTGAATCGCAAAAAAGGAGTGCAATCCCTTGCGTCCACAGGGTTTGCAAAAAATTTTAGCTTCACCCATAGGTTAAGCGGATATTTTTTGCGAATGCTGTGGGTGCAAGGGGTTGTGCTTACTTTGTGATTTCTATGTAGGGATTCGGGTAATAAAGTTCGGAGCATGGGTTTTACCTCTAAATACTATCGGGTCATCAAGACAAAAACCTGTAATACGGCCATTGCATAAACAGCAGCTAATACATCATCGAACATAATGCCAAAGCCACCTTTTAATCGAGCGTCGGCCTGTTTGATTGGCCAGGGTTTTAGAATATCGAAAAACCGGAATGTTATAAATCCAGCCAACATCCATAACCAGCTCGCATCTGGCACCAACGACATGGTAATCCAGTAACCGATTATTTCATCCCAGACTATTCCACCATGATCATGAACACCTAGTGCATCCGCTGTTTGCTGACATAAATATATGCCCGTAAAAAAACCAACCAGAACAATGAGGAGATAAATCTGCCAGGATAAGTCGCTAATGAAATAGTATAAAGGTACGGCTACCAGCGTCCCAACCGTACCTGGTGCAACTGGTGAAAGACCGGCGCCAAAGCCCGTTGATAGAAAATGAATTGGGTTAAGGATCAGGTGTCCCGGTATTCCCCTATTATCACTAGTATCAGACAAAATGTTGATACCCCGTTGCTGAATTGAGATCAATACTATTGTTTTCATCAATCATGTTAAAACCTGATTCACAGATTTCGCCGATACAGGTCAATCGGCAATTATTTTGATTATTATTCCAGACTGAGATTTCTGACATAAGCTGCGCTGGAAGGGTAAAACACAATTCATAATCATCACCGCTAGATATAGCATACTGGTATTGATTTGCCTGTTTAATCCAGTCGCAGACGGGAAGTTGGTGTTTATTAATGACAGCACCAACATCACTTTGTCGCAGAATATGACCGAGATCTCCAATTAAACCATCTGATAAATCGATGGCCGAAGTTGCATATTGCTGCAACAAAGGAGACAGCTCCAGCCGAGGTTCAGGTCTCTTCAATGCATAGAGACAGCGTTGTCGTAAATCTTCTGGTAGCGTTATATCACTTTGCAAATCCGCGAGCCCAAGTGCTGCATTGCCCAACTCGCCAGATACAATGATTTTCTCCCCTATTATTGCTGTATCACGCCTGACCTCTTTACCCGCCGCGACAAAACCTGTGGCCTGTATGCTAATGGATAAAGCACCTTTACAGGTATCTCCACCGATAAGTTGAATGCTGTAGCGTTCTGCACATTGTCGCAAACCTTGAGAAAATGACTTCAACCAGTCTGGATTACTGTCCGGCAAAGATAAGGATAATAAAAACCAGCCAGGTGTTGCAGCCATTGCAGCGAGATCGCTCAGATTGACAGCCAGGGATTTCCAGGCAATATCTTCTGCTGCAGTTTTTTGGGGGAAATGCACACCCTCTATCAGGGTATCCATCGTCATTACCAGATGTTTGTTTTCCGGCGGTTCAAGAACTGCTGCATCATCTCCTATCCCGAGTTTGGCAGGATATGCAGATAATCCACAATTTTTGAAATATGACTCAATCAGGGAGAATTCGGAGAGACTCATGGTTTCAGCCTTGAGCTATGAACCCTCTGATCCATCACTTAGGAGGAAGTTTCCTGAACACGTAATTCTTTCGACAAAGGGTCAAGTACTCCATTGACGAATTTATGACTGTCCTCTGCGCCATAACTCTTCGCCAAATTGATGGCTTCATTTATCACGACTTTATAGGGGATTTCAGGATGATTCTGGAATTCGTAACAGGCAATTCGCAAAATGCTGGTTTCTATCGGATCAAGACGCTGCTCGAACTTTTTGATGTATTTAAAATAAGTCTGGTCAAGTGTCTCAACCTGAGGTGGAATCTGATACAGCAACTCCAGAAAATATTCTTCATCACCGCTAGAAACTCCCTGGTCCTGAAGATAATGGTCCCTAATCCAGTCCAGTTCTTCGGCAGATAATTGCCATTGATAAAGCGCTTGCATGGCTTTATCGCGGGCATGTTTGCGCTTTTTAAAGAAGCTGGCTTTTTGCTGTTTTTCGATACCAGACATGTCAATTTCAGAGTCTAGTAATTTTGACGTTTAACAAAATCAGAGCCATGATCAGGAATTTATCTTGCGCATCAGGCTGATCATTTCCAATGCTGTCATCGCGGCTTCAGCGCCTTTATTGCCAGCTTTTGTACCAGCACGTTCGATTGCCTGCTCAATCGTATCTGTGGTCAACACGCCATTGATGACCGGCAGGTTAAATTTTAGTGCCAAACTGGACAATGCCTTGGCATTTTCGCCTGCAACAAAATCGAAATGTGGGGTTGAACCTCGGATTACTGCACCTAAACCAATCAGGGCATCATAACCGCCCTTCTCGGCGAATGCCTGCATCACCAGCGGCATTTCAAATGCACCCGGCACATGACTGACGGTTATATCAGAGTCGCTGATTCCGGACCGACTTAAAGTATCCAACGCCCCTGATAGTAAACTCTCCACGATAAAACCGTTAAAGCGGCCGACAACTATGGCTATTTTTGCGGAACTGACACCAATATCGCCGTTAATTTCATTCACTTTGCTCATATTGTTCCTCCCGGAACTTTAATATTCCCGACGCTTTGCACCTGGTCAAAATGTCCTTACTACTCTAATCTTGCTACTCAGAAATATACTCAACGACTTCCAGTCCAAATCCGGCCAGTGCGTGAAATCGTTTCGGCGCACTGAGCAATCGCATTTTGCCGACGCCCAGATCTACCAGTATCTGGGCGCCTATGCCATAAGTTCTGAGGTCATCACCATGTTCTTCTGAACTGGTTTCTGTTTTTTCAATATCAGCACGCATCATAGCATTGATCATGTTGACCATATCTTTAGGTGTTTCTGACTGTCGTAAAAAAACGATAACGCCTTCGCCAATCTGTTCGATTTTTTGCATGACATCTCGCAGAGGCCAACCTCGACCGGCGGTTCCGGAGAGTGCATCAGATAGCGTATTTTGAACATGAACCCGAACTGCAACAGGTTTATCCGGTTTGATTTCTCCTTTTACCACCGCCAGATGCAATTCCTGATCGATAACATCTTCATAGGCATAAAGCTGAAAGTCTCCAAAATCTGTTGGGAAATTGGTATCCAGAATTCGCTCGACAGTATTTTCATTTTCGATACGATAACGAATCAAATCTTCAATGGTTCCCATTTTGAGCTGATGTTTACTGGCAAATTGCTCCAGATCTTTACGGCGAGCCATGGTGCCGTCTTCATTCAAAATTTCGACGATAACAGCCGCTGGTTCAAAACCTGCCAGACGCGCCAGATCACAACCCGCCTCGGTATGGCCGGCTCGGGCCAAAACGCCACCTTGACGCGCCATCACTGGAAAAATATGGCCAGGTTGCACAATATCTTCAGCTACTGCATCTGGGTTGACCGCTGCTAGCACTGTAACAGCACGATCAGCGGCTGAAATTCCAGTAGTTACCCCTTCTGCAGCTTCAATAGATACAGTGAAATTTGTTTCTAGTTGTGCAGTATTGTCACCAACCATTAAAGGCAAACGTAACTGCTGACATCGCTGCTCTGACAATGTCAGACAGATTAACCCGCGACCATAACTGGCCATGAAGTTGATATCCTGCGGGCGAACAGTACTGGCAGCCATCAATAAATCGCCTTCATTTTCGCGACCTTCATCATCCATAATGATGACCATCTTGCCCGCTTTGATATCTTCAATAATTTCTTCTGTGCTGTTAAGCGACATATTTTTAACCTTTTTTTAAATCTTGCCTCAAATTGTTCACCACTCATTTCAGTCGGTGATTAAGACTGAATAAAACCGGATTTTTCCAATGTTCTCAGTAATTGTAAATCGGAAGATTGATTTTGTTCAGCTTTCCCGGTAAGCAATCTTTCCAGATAGCGGGCAATTATATCAACTTCTAAATTAACCTGGGTACCCACCTGGTATCCACCAAAAATTGTATTGTTCAGTGTGTGCGGTACGATATTGACACCAAAGCAGTTTTGCTCCACCTGGTTTACCGTAAGGCTAGTCCCATCAATTGTAATTGAACCCTTCTCAGCAATGTAGTGTTGTAATGACGGCGCTACCTTAAATTCAAAACGCATTGAACGTCCATCCTGGTGTGTTTTGATTAACTCAGCAATCCCATCGACGTGACCACTGACCAAATGACCACCGAGAGCTGTATTCATTGTTAAGGCCTTTTCGAGATTGACCTGGCTACCGGTTTTCAAAAATCCCAGGCTGGTTAAACTCAAAGTCTCTTTTGATACATCAGCCACAAACCCCTGCTCTGTATATTCTACCGCAGTTAAACAAACACCATTAACAGCAATGCTGTCCCCCAATTCGCTGCTATCCAGTTTAAGATCAGCACAATCAAGCGTCAGACGTACATCACCGCCTTTATATTCTATGCTGCTGATTACGCCAACTGCCTGGATGATTCCGGTAAACATTAGCGAGGGTTAGCTGATTAACTGGACAGTATTCATGGTCATAGGCATAGCCGAAGAATTATCGAAGGTTGCACCCGCTTTAATGCCAGATGTCGCTATTGCCTGTACTGAATCCAACATATCGTAACAGCTATACATGGCACCAAGTGCAAATTCCGCACCCGAACCAATGGCCCAGAATTGGGAATATTGATCAACTTCGCGTAAAGAATAGAGACCAAATATGCCATATGAATTGATCACTAGTGCATCGACTCTTGAGGTTTCATAGGAATCTTCCTGTTCCTCTTTGCTATTGAGGAAATACTCTTCTTTCAGTATGGGATGAATATTTTTCAAAGTCTCGAAGATTGTCAGTCTGGTGGAAAAATCGATCAAATCAGGGTGTTTACTCATCAGGCTCTGTAATACGATCTGATGAGCTGCACTGCCAACTATGCCAATGTGAGTCAGCAATTCCTTTTGTTCGAACTGGATGATTTTGTCCGAATGCAACACGAATTCTGCTGCCTGCTTGGTTTCTCCGAAACTGGTCAGACTATCGGCCGCGATACAGGCGACGCCGTTTTTTTGTACTGCTACTATGGTTGACATGATTGGCTAACTATTTGAAATGAAATGATTTGATTTAACTGTGGCAGTAATGCGGATATCTTCACCCAGCAGACGTAGCTGCTTTACCGATAGTGTCACCTTGTCTGACAGCTTCGTCAAGCTACCCAGATTAAATAGGCCTTTCGCATCACAACCCAGAAGACAGGGGGCGATATAAAGTACTATTTCATCGACCAGACTCTGTTGTAATAGTGCACCAGCTAACCTCTGCCCGCATTCGGTATGAATTTCATTGATTTCCATGCTGGCCAGTTGTGACATCATTTGGCGTAAATCGATAAAACCTTCCGGCGTTTGATCCAGCACAAAAACCTCTGTATTGTCCAATTTCAAGTTCGCCTGTTTTACTTTATCAACAATCGTGGTGAAGATAATATTTTTCCCGTGCTGGAATATTTGTTCCTTTCCAGTCAGTTTTAATTGACTGTCTACGATTAAGCGAACTGGCTGACGGACAGCCTGCTGCTGGTCCAGATCATCTGAATCCAAACGCACATTCAGACGAGGATTGTCACGTTTGACAGTATCCGCAGATGTTAAAATTGCTGAGCTACGTGCTCGTAAAAACTGCACATCCCGGCGTGCTGCTTCACCGGTTATCCACTGACTTTCACCATTCGCCAAAGCGGTCCGTCCATCCAGTGATGATGCCATTTTTAATCGTACAAAGGGTCTCGACTCCCTCATTCGTTGATAGAAGCCAGGATTCAAAGTTTCAGCTTGTTCCCGTAACAGACCGATGTTCACTTTAATGTTTTGTTGTTTCAATTTATCAACACTTTTGCCAGCAACCAGGGGATTGGGATCCTGCATGGCGATAAAAACCTGAGCAGGTTGGCACAATATCACTGCATCGACACAAGGTGGCGTTTTTCCCTTATGTGAACAGGGTTCCAGAGAGATATAAAAATCACAACCCGAGGGAATATTACTGACCGAATTTATTGCATTAATTTCAGCATGCGAACCACCTGGAAATTGATGCCAGCCCTGTGCTAGAAGTTCATCTTCTTTTACAATAATACAGCCAACTACTGGATTAGGGTCGGTGCTGTACCGGCCTTTTTCGGCCAGCTTCAGAGCCTTAGCCATCCAGTATTCATGGCTTTTTATCTTGGCATTATTTGCCATCTTCATTCAATGTCGTCGATCAGAGGTACTTGCCGTTCACGCAACTCCGGTGTTGGCTCTGATTCCAGTCGTTTGATGACGTCTTCGAAAGCCTGAATATCTTCAAAACTGAGATAGACCGAAGCAAAGCGGATATAGGCAACATGATCTAGCCGCTTTAATTCCTGCATGACCATTTCACCAATCTGGCGTGTCGCAATCTCTCGTTTATCGATAGCAAATATCTGTTTTTTAATATGGTCAATTGACTGCTCGATGTCCTCCGTTGCCACTGGTCGTTTCTCCAGTGCTCGCATCATGCCTTTACGTAAACGAAAATCGTCGAAGCTTTCTCTGCTGTTGTCATTTTTTATGACGATCGGCATATTCAACATCGGTGACTCGTAAGTATTGAACCGACCCTCACAATCCAGACATTCACGTCGACGACGCACTTGTGATGAATCCTGAGTGAGCCTGGAATCCACTACCCTGGTATCAGGCGCACTACAAAACGGACATTTCATCGTCTATCACGAAATCACTAGCACTGAGCTATGACTCAAATATAACTCAGCGATAAACTGGCAATCGCTTACAAATATCTTCGACTTTAGCTTTTACTTCGGCGATAACGTTTTCGTTTTCCATATCGTCCAGAACATCGCACATCCAGCCAGCAAGATCTTTACTATCTTCTTCAGTAAAGCCACGAGTAGTAATTGCTGGCGTACCAATGCGTAAGCCTGAAGTCACAAAAGGTGACTGTGGATCATTCGGAACTGCGTTTTTGTTGACCGTAATGTGCGCACTGCTTAGTGCCGCATCTGCTGCTTTACCGGTCAGTCCTTTATTGATTAAGCTGATCAGTAACAAATGATTATCGGTGCCGCCAGAGACGATATCGTATCCGCGTGCCAGCAAAACTTCGGCCATGGCTTTGGCATTAGCGGCGACCTGCTTTTGATATTCGACAAAAGAGGGTTCCAGCGCTTCTTTAAACGCAACGGCTTTGGCGGCAATGACATGCATCAATGGCCCGCCCTGTGTGCCAGGAAACACCATGGAGCTGAGTTTTTTCTCAATCTCCGGATTGGCCTTCGCCAGAATAATTCCACCTCTGGGACCGCGTAGTGTTTTATGGGTCGTGCTGGTAGTGATATCCGCTATTGCAACCGGGCTGGGATAAATACCAGCAGCCACCAGTCCAGCTACGTGCGCCATATCAACAAACAAGTAAGCGCCCACTGAATCGGCAATATCACGGAACCGTTGCCAGTCTATGACCCGTGAGTAGGCAGAAAATCCAGCTACAATCATTTTTGGATGATGTTCCTTGGCTAGCGCCTCAATCTGATCATAATCAATTTCGCCAGTTTCAGAATTCAGGCCATATTGATATGCGGTAAATAACTTTCCAGAGAAATTAACTTTTGAACCATGAGTCAGGTGACCACCATCCGCCAGAGACATGCCTAAAATAGTGTCACCAGCCTGCAGCAAAGCCAGATAAACCGCTGCATTAGCTTGCGAACCAGAATGCGGCTGAACATTGGCATAATCGGCATTGAACAATTCTTTTACTCGATCAATCGCTAGTTGTTCAGCGACATCGACATATTCACAGCCACCATAATACCGTTTGGCCGGATAACCCTCGGCATATTTATTGGTCAGTTGAGAACCCTGGGCCTGCATCACACGTGGGCTGGTATAATTCTCTGAAGCAATGAGCTCTATATGGTCTTCCTGACGTTGATTTTCCTGTTGTATGGCTGCCCATAATTCTGCATCGTAATCTGCGATATTCATTGATTTAGAAAACATTTTTTTATCCTGGCTTAAAAGGTGGTGAATTGTACAAAACAGTCAGCGTTTTAACAGAAAAATATGACCATTTATTAACTTTTATTGCTATTTGTACTTGATATTTTGCTTATAAATATTATATTAGTATCTATTAATATTTTAATAAGGAATGGGATTATGATTTATATTTTTATCAGCTTTGTTGTTGCCTCAATAACCGGGATAATATTGTCTTCTGTTATGACCGTAAATGGCCAAACCCCAGATTGGATAAATCACGTCACCTTCAGCATTATGGCCGCAGGAGTTATCAGCAGTTTCATTAATAAAAGTAACCTCAACAAATTGTGCTGTGGCGTTAATCGCCTTATACCAAAAATATGCAAACAGCACTGTTCCGGTATATAATCGAACACAATATCAAACACAGGTACACATTATGGAAAACGTTGGCGTTTACACCCCTGCTGAATCACAGGAATCTGCTTCAAATTTAGACGTTTTTTCGGATGTCTTCATTCCGAGCTTAACCAGTGAAGATCTTGAAGTCACCGCCTCTGCTCAAAACAAGTTGGCAGACATCATCAGTCAGAGTGACGATGATATCAGTGCAATTCGCATCTATGTCGGCGGCGGTGGCTGTGGCGGCATGACTTACGGTATGACCTTTACTGACCAGAAGAGTGATTTTGATACTGAACTGGAATTTGACGGTATTAAAGTTCTGGTCGATGTTGTTGCTTTAAACTATCTGCGTGGCGCTCAAATCGATTATATCGAAGAAGTCGGTCGCGAACGTTTTGTATTTAACAACGTATTTGCTGAAACTGGTGGTACCGGCACATGTGGTAGCTGTGGCGCTTCAGGCGGCGGCTGCGGTTAAAACAAGCAAATATCTCAACCACAAAACCTCAATAAAGTCCGATGAGCCTTCATCGGACTTTGTGCTTCTGGTGGCTCCAAATGGCAGCTATCGTATTTCGCCTTACGTACAGGCAGCCAGCAATCTCCAGCTCAAAATATTAATCATTTCTGATAGTGAACATAGCCTTGTATCTGAAGTCGCTCAAGGCATTCATGTCGATTTTAATAAAATCCAGGCTGCACTGGATACCATATTTTCGGCTATAGCCGAAAAAAATATTCTTGCCGTTATACCGACGGATGATAAATGTGTGAATATAGCAAGTCAGATTGCAGCCAAACTCAAACTTCCGCACAATTCACCTGAATCGGCAAAACTGACTTATCGCAAAGATTTGGCAAGGCAGGCATTACAGGCACAGCAATGTAATACGCCAGAATTTAAGGTAATTAACTTCAAAGACATTGATGACATAGCTGCTGCTCTCAACTATCCAGTCGTTTTAAAACCATTAATGCTATCGGGAAGTAAAGGTGTGATACGAGCGGATAATGCCGATGAATGCAGAACAGCTGCAAAAAGAATTAAAGCCATATTACTCCTTCAAAAAAAATCAGCTTACGAATACCAGCATATTCTCATTGAATCCTATCTGGATGGGCAAGAGGTCGCAATTGAAGGTTTTATGATCAATGGAGAATTTCAGCTATTAACTCTTTTCGATAAACCGGAAGCGCTGACAGGCCCTTATTTTGAAGAAAGTTACTACCTGACACCAAGTAAACTAGGAAAAGCTATTCAGCACGATATTTTATTCGAAATCAATCGTTGCTGCCTGGCCTACGGTCTAAGCCATGGACCGATACATGCGGAAGCCCGCCTCACCAAAGAGGGGGTTTTTTTATTGGAAATAGCTTCCAGAACTATTGGTGGCCAGTGCGCACAATTGATCGAATTTTCATTGGGAGTAAAACTCGAAGAGTTGGTCATTAGTTATATGTGTAGCCGAACTACAGCTTTTCAAAAACAACAAAAGTACGCCGGGGTTTTAATGATCCCAATTACTAAACAGGGAATGCTGAAACGCGTGGAGGGTCTGACTCAGGCTTTGCAGGTTAAAAATATTATCGACATTGAAATACATATTCAACCAGGCTATGAGCTCATTCCTTTACCAGAGGGATCCAGCTACCTGGGTTTTATCTTTGCTCAGTCCGACCAATTTGAGTCGACTTTGAATGCCTTGAGGCAGGCCTATGAAAAACTCAAATTTATCACTCAGCCAGTTTGGAAAATTGGCTGATTGGAACCTCTTGCAAAATTCGGGTGTGGATGAGCTACTCACAAATTTTGCAAGAGGCTCAAAGAGTGACCTTTATTTTTTCGCCGACGGCGGTCTGAAACCTTCTGGTTCAGCGCCCAGGTCTCCTTCTTTAAACAAAAACCCCAGCATATGTTTTTCCAATAATTGTAGACTTGTTGGATCAACTGTAGAGAGTCCATTTTCATTGATTATCATAGTCTGACGTTCAATCCATTTTGTCCAGCCTTCTGCTGATACTGAATCAAAGATTCGTTTTCCCAATTCCCCAGGATAAGGCACGCGACTTAGGCCGGGAGCCTCAGTATTAAGCACAACGCATTTCACCATTCGAGCCATTTTTCTACCACATTACATTACAATCAAAAACGGGCGAATCATATCAGAAAAGAGCCTTAATCAGAATGCGTAATTTAACCCTAGTGAAACAACCGGCCAAATTTCAAAATCTGATATTTCATCCAGCGCAGCATCTTCAGCCTCCTTAACATCTTCATCCAGTTGGGCTTGTAGATTAGGGTCTACATGTGTTGGCGCCTTTAAATTAATTTCAGGACTAATAAACATGATACCTAGTTCAAACGATAGTGAAAACCCTGAATATGCCCCCGCTTTCCTACCCCAACCAACACCCATATAAGGCTCAAAAGAATCACTTAATTTTACGGTGCCACTCATAGTTGGATCAGAGAAATCATTGAGCACATTATAAGTAGTACCATCGAAAACAACCGTAGCATCCGACAATTGCCCGGTTAGATCAAATTCAGTATTATTTTGCACAATTCCTGTGGTTAAATGGAATGTGCCATCAAATACGTACCAGTCAAACAACAATGCGTTGGCACCAAAATCTATTGCCAGGTCTGCATCAATCGTTGCACGATTATCTGCATCATCTATTTCTACAGTTTCACTCCTGCTATCGAAATCATAACTTGTCAAACTCAGGCGGGCATTGATCGTCCGCGTCAAAGCAAAACTAATATCTACACCAACACCAGTTGTGCCGGCCTTAACACCAACGCCCACATCCAACGCTGCCGCATTGATAGAGAATATAATCACAAAAAGAGAAATACTATAATGAATTAACCTTTGCACTTTATCTGCTCCTCGTATTAAATGTTTCTGAAGTATAGAATAATAACGAGCAACTGCTGAAAATTTTAATCGTAAAGTTCTAGTATTGCTGCTATTTCAACCCTGTGAAAATGCTTAAAACTACTAAAACATCATTACAAGCTGTAATTTAAGGAATAACTTGTCGCAATTTAACACTCAAAACAAAAACAATGCTGTGTTTTCAATTCGTAGCGGCGGGTTAACGGATACTGGCCACAAAAGACAAAGAAATGAAGATTCTATTCTGATGCTGCCCAAGCAAAATTTTTGGTTGGTAGCAGATGGAATGGGTGGACATCATGCTGGAGATTTTGCCAGTCAAACCATTACCAGTAATGCTGAGCAGTTTACTCAACAGGCCAGCCTCGAACAGTCAATAATGGCGCTTGAAGATAATTTTCTGCAATCTAATAAAATTATCCGAGCAAAATCTTCTAAGACCCCACATAACAAATCTATTGGCAGCACTCTTGTTTGTCTATATATCTGGAAAAACCTGGCATTTACTATTTGGGCAGGAGACAGTCGATTATATCGATTCCGACATGACAAACTGGAGAGAATGACAGAAGATCACAGCTATGTAGAGGAACTCGTAAAGATGGGAAAACTTGAAGCTGCTGAAGCTGAAAAGCATCCCGCTTCTAATATTATTCTTAGAGCAATTGGAATTGAAGATGAATTGAAGCTCGATATTGACTATAGTGAGCTAGAAGCAGGTGATATTTTTCTACTATGTTCTGATGGACTCTATAAAGATTTATCCGAAGATGAGATAATAACCGTCATTAAGAATAATTCTCAAGATATGGATATTTTAACTCAGTCACTATTATCAAAATCACTAGCAGCCGGTGGTACTGACAATACATCAGTTATAGCAATCAATGTTTTAAAAGAGAAAACTCATGTCTGAAGTCTGCGAAGCATTGATTAATGATTTTCTTTCTGGCGAACTCAGCAAGTCGGAACTAGAATTGAGTTTGACCAGTATCTTCACATCCAAAGCCCAGAATAGCACTGTCTCTCAGACTTACCTGCACAAACTATTCACTGATGCAAAAATTGACTCCGATACGTTCAAACAGTTGTCAGAAGTAATATCCAGAGTGCATATTGAAGCCACTTTGAATAAATCAAGTAAAAATACAGAGATTTCATATTTTAACGAAAATAATACCATTCATTTAACCGATCATGAACAACAACAGAGTCAGCCTCAACCCCAACCTCAACACCAGCCACTTGCTGCCACTGAATTAGATTTAAGTATCAGTGAGAGTGATACGGAAGATAAAACAGTAATAGTGAGCGCAAGTTCCAGCAGCAGCTTGCCTGAAGGACTTAAGCCTGAAGAGGAAGATGACAGTGATCCTGGCAGACCCAGAGTTGTTGCCAGACCACACCGTGTAAAGCACGCTAACCTGACCTCAGGTGTTACTCTAAAAGACCGCTTCGTACTGATGGAAAAACTTGGTCAGGGTGGTATGGGCATAGTCTTTAAAGCCAAAGATTTACTCAAGATTGAAGCCCATGATAAAAACCCTTTTGTTGCCATCAAAGTATTAACAGACGCTTTCAAAAAATACTCTGGCTCTTTCATCGCTTTACAACGCGAGGCCAGTAAAGCCCAAAAACTGGCTCATCCAAATATTGCAACTGTTTATGATTTTGACAGAGATGGCGATACGGTTTTTATGACCATGGAATACCTAGAGGGGAAGCCATTAAATAAAATAATGAAGGAAATCAGTAAAACGCCCCTCAAAACAAAAGATGCCCTGTATATCATTGAAGAGCTTAGTAATGGGCTGGCTTATGCTCATGAAAAACACCTGATTCACTCAGATTTCAAACCTGGTAACTGCTTTGTACTTACAGATGGCAGTGTAAAACTGCTCGATTTTGGCATCGCCCGTGCTAGTACACAAACCGCTGAAGAAAGGGAAAACACCCTGTTCGACCCGTCTAAACTCAGCGCAGTAACACCTGCTTATGCAACGCCAGAAATGTTCGCAGGAATGAACCCTGACCCTCGAGATGATATATACGGCCTGGCCTGTGTTGCCTATCAACTGCTTGCAGGTGGCAAACACCCTTATAACAAGGTTGCTGCGCCAAAAATCAAAGAACTGGGTATTAAACCCAAACCCATTAAAGGTTTGAACAGACGTCAGCAAAAAACATTGTTAAAGGCGCTTTCGGTTGATCGTGATGAACGAATAGAAACAGTAAACAAATTTCTAACGGGAATGCGGCTTAAGAAGTCTCATGCTAAAGCCATCATTCTGGTCGCGCTGTTTATCACCATTATTGCAGCGGGAATTGGCTACAAACCTTTCCTGGCTTTTCAGCAGGAACAAGAGTTATACGATAAAATTTCAACCATAAAAAAGGGCAACAGAGCACTTTTAATAGAAACTATCTGGTCTCTCGAAAAAATGCAACCCGAGCACCAGAAAATAATTTCAGTCGGGTTGAGAAGAGAAATTATCACTTTTTATCGTGATCGAGTTAATAGTGTATTTCGTCCAGATGATGGTCTCTATGACTATCCAGAAGCGCAACGGCTACTGTTACAGGCAAAAGCTCATTACCCCGATTCAGTAGCTTTATCCACCATTGAAAACAACATGAATTCTAAACAAAGTAAATTGCTGGCGAGCCTGAGTTCCCTGTACAACAAATACTTTAAAGCGAAACGCCTAATAAAAACAAAAAAAGGTCAGGATATGACAACCATTATTCCCATCATCAAACGTGTTGATCCCGGTAATCCGCTGTTGACAGATAACAAGTTAGCCACGCTATATTTATCCCAGGCAGAGCATCACCTGGCAAACCGAAGATTCTCCCAGGCAGCAAAATATATCTTAACCGGACTAAAGCTGTTTCCCGATCATCCTCGACTGGTGAGCTTGAACAAGCAAATTAATGCGCCGATTGCTCAGTAATGGCCAAGCAGGACTCGCCAATTCGACTACTTACGAAGACCTATGCCAGTAATCTCATCACTCGTGAACATTATCAGGAGATAATGGCAAAATTACTCAGAAAACTGGAACATAGCGGCAGTATTGAGCTGAAAGACTTTTACGATCAGGTGAAAAACTCTAATGCTTTTTTAACAGATGACGATGAACCTGGTCCCGAGACTCGTAACGCTTACACAGCATCCGACTGGATTATATTTCTACTTGGTTTAATTGCTTCTATCGTATTAGCTTATATCCTTTATATTTAACCCGAATCCAATGTCACTATCCCGAACAGCAATCCGCGCCTTGCGCGCTGAAACCCATCGCCGAAGTCTTAAACCGGTAGTAATGATCGGTCAACAGGGTCTGAGCGAAGCAGTGCAAAATGAAATTGCCAATGCTGTTACACATCACGAACTGATCAAAATTCGCTTGCCGGCTTTAGAAAAATCTGACAAAAGCCAGCTGATTGAAAAAATATGCAGGGACAATCAAGCAGACCTAATCCAGGCGATCGGCCACATTATTGTAATATTCCGACAAAATACAAAAACCAACCGATTCACTAACCTGATTAAGCAATAAGCAGAGCTTCTTGCAAAATTCGGGAGTGGATGAGCTGCAAAGCCATATTTCTCCTGTTTTTAGCCAGAATGAGGTGCATAGTTGTGCTACGCATCGAAATTCTGGATGAAAACAGGGGGAATATGGTGCAGCAGATTGCCGCTCCCGAGTTTTGCAAGAGGCTCATCATATCTCTATTCGTAAACGATCGCTGTAATTTCATATTCCTTGATGCCTCCAGGTGCCTTTACTTCAACCTCTTCACCCTCTTCTTTACCGATAAGCGCACGTGCAATCGGAGAATTAATTGAAATTCGGCTGTAATTGATATCGGCTTCAATATCACCAACAATCTGATAACGAACTTCATCTTCTGTTGCCGTATCAATTAATTCGACAGTACAACCAAATACTACCCGGCCATTGTTAGGTATTTTTTTGATATCAATTATTTGCGCATTGCCCAGCGCCGACTCAAGTTGAGCAATTCTGCCTTCCATGAAACCCTGTTGCTCGCGTGCAGCGTGATATTCAGCATTTTCTTTCAAATCACCGTGCTCACGGGCGGTAGCAATCGCTTCAACCACAATTGGTCGCTGTGTATATTTAAGGTCTTTGAGTTCTGCTTTCAAACGCTCAGCACCTGTTGCCGTAATTGGAACCTGATTCATTTTATTTTCCCTCGTGATGCAAAGACTGCAAACGATAAACGTGCTCGACCTGACGATAATCCATTGCCATACAGGTAGCTTTAGCTCCTGCAATAGTGGTTGCATAACTAACCGAATGCATCAATGCCTGTCGTCTTATTTGATAAGAATCTGCAATCGCTGCACGATTCTCCGTTGTATTGATAATAAACACCACCTCATCATTCTTGATCATGTCAACAACATGAGGTCGACCTTCTTTTACTTTATTCACACGCTCGCATGGAATGCCCGCTTCGTTAATGGCCAGTGCAGTACCTTTAGTCGCCACCATACTAAAACCTCTGTCATGCAGGTCTCTGACCAGGTTAACTGTCTCTTTCTTATCGTGATCACGTACACTCAGCAATACTTTACCTGGCTGCGGAATTTTAGCCCCCGAGCCGATCACCGCCTTGGCAAAGGCTTCAGCAAAATTTTGGCCTATACCCATCACTTCTCCAGTCGATTTCATTTCTGGACCTAAAATGGGATCGACACCCTGAAACTTTGCGAATGGAAAAACAGATTCCTTAACCGAGTAAAAATCTGGCTCAACCTGACTATTCACTCCTTGTGACGCCAAACTCTGACCGACCATACACCTTGCAGCAACTTTGGCCAGGGGCACTCCAGTCGCCTTGGATACAAACGGCACGGTACGCGATGCACGAGGATTAACTTCTAGAATATAGATTTTTTCGCCCTTAACTGCAAACTGCGTGTTCATTAGGCCGATTACTTTTAAAGACTTCGCCATGGCAGTGACCTGATCACGTAATCTTTGTTGAATTTTTTTGCTCAAAGTATAAGGTGGTAAAGAACAGGCTGAATCACCCGAATGAACACCCGCCTGCTCGATATGTTGCATCATGCCGCCAATGACTACATTTTCGCCATCACAAATGGCATCAACATCCACTTCAATGGCATCATCCAGAAAACGATCCAGTAAAATAGGCGAGTCGCGCGTTACCTGGACGGCCTCTTTCATGTAGTACGCCAATTCCTGTTGATCATGCACAATTTCCATCGCACGACCGCCCAGAACATAAGACGGGCGAACCACCAACGGAAATCCAACTTCATCAGCCAGCCCAGCTGCCGATTCCTCGTCAAAAGTTATCCGATTTGGCGGTTGTAATAAACCCAGTTTTTCAATCATTTGCTGGAAACGTTCTCTGTCTTCAGCAAGGTCAATCGAATCAGGTGAAGTGCCGATTATCGGCACACCGGCAGCTTCCAGGCGGCGAGCCAGATTCAATGGTGTTTGACCACCAAATTGTACAATGACACCTCTGGGTTTTTCCAGATCGATAATTTCCAGAACATCCTCAAAGGTCAGGGGTTCAAAGTAAAGCCGATCAGAAGTATCGTAATCTGTTGAGACGGTTTCCGGATTACAGTTTATCATAATGGTTTCATAACCATCTTCGCGCATCGACAGCGCTGCATGAACACAACAATAATCAAATTCAATGCCCTGACCAATTCGATTCGGCCCGCCTCCAAGCACAATTATTTTATCTTTATCGCTGACTTTCGCTTCACACTCTTTTTCGTAGCTTGAGTAGAGGTAGGCAGTTGATGATGCAAACTCAGCGGCACAGGTATCTACTCGCTTATAAACAGGTCGGATCTTCAGCTCACGGCGGTGTTTAGCCACCGTTTGTTCGTCCGTCTGTAATAACACTGCGAGGCGTTTATCGGCAAAACCTTTGCGTTTTAGTGCAAACATTTCGTCGGCATCGATAGCGTTCAGATCTAGACCAGCCAGAGCCTGTTCGGTTAATACCAAATCTTCAATCTGCGCCAGAAACCAGGGATCAATCTCACATAACTCAAAAACCTGTTCAGCGCTATAACCTGATCGAAATGCGTCGGCCACATACCAGATACGGTCTGCTCCAGGCAGACGTAATTCCTTGCGATATATATCTTCCAGTTGTTCTTTGGCCATGGACTGATCAAGCTTTTCATCCAGACCACAAACACCAATCTCCAGACCACGCAGGGCTTTCTGAAAAGATTCCTGAAAACTGCGGCCTATCGCCATGACTTCGCCGACCGATTTCATCTGCGTCGATAAGCGATCATCCGCCTGCGGAAATTTTTCGAAGGTGAAGCGCGGAATTTTGGTCACCACATAATCAATCGAAGGCTCGAAAGAGGCCGGTGTCGCGCCGCCGGTAATATCATTTTGCAATTCATCGAGCGTGTAACCCGCAGCCAGTTTGGCGGCAATTTTAGCGATTGGAAATCCGGTTGCCTTGGATGCCAGCGCTGAAGACCGTGAAACGCGAGGATTCATTTCAATAATAATCATCTCGCCATTTTTCGGGTTAATCGCAAATTGTACGTTTGAGCCGCCGGTTTCAACGCCGATCTTGCGTAATACGGCCAGCGAGGCATTACGCATGATTTGATATTCTTTATCAGTCAAGGTTTGAGCGGGTGCTACGGTGATAGAATCGCCGGTATGAACACCCATTGGATCGAGGTTTTCAATCGAACAGATGATGATGCAGTTATCATTTTTGTCACGTACGACTTCCATTTCGTATTCTTTCCAGCCAATGATGGAAACCTCGATCAGCACTTCGCTGGTGGGAGATAATTCCAACCCGCGTTTGATGATATCTTCAAATTCTTCCTTATTGTAGGCGATGCCGCCGCCGCTGCCGCCCATGGTAAATGAAGGGCGAATAATGACCGGAAAACCAATTTGAGCCTGACCCTGCCAGGCTTCTGCCAAACTATGCGCAATAAAAGATTTGGGCGTATGCAGGCCAATTTCTTCCATTGCGACACGAAACTGGTCGCGATCTTCAGCCATGTCTATTGATTGACGACTGGCACCGATCATCTCTACGCCATGTTTTGTCAGCACGCCTTCTCGATCTAGATCAAGCGCACAATTGAGCGCGGTTTGCCCACCCATAGTCGGCAGCAGAGCATCGGGTTTTTCTATTTCGATGATCTTCTCTACCACTTTCCAGTGTATCGGTTCGATATAAGTGCTGTCGGCTGTTTCCGGATCAGTCATTATCGTAGCCGGATTGGAGTTGATCAGGATTACACGATATCCCTCCTCTTTTAATGCCTTGCAAGCCTGAGCGCCTGAATAGTCGAACTCACAGGCCTGTCCAATAACAATTGGGCCAGCGCCAATAATCAGGATGCTCTGAATGTCTGTTCTTTTAGGCATCAGTCTGATCCACTCCCACTCTGTTGTTGGTTAATTAACTCGAAAAAATGATCAAACAATGGGGCGACGTCATGAGGACCAGGACTGGCTTCGGGATGACCCTGAAAACTGAAAGCATCTTTATCCGTTCGTTGCACCGCTTGCAGACTGCCATCGAACAACGAACGATGCGTTGCAATCAAATTATCTGGCAAGCTTGATTCATCGACTGCAAATCCATGATTCTGGCTGGTGATCATCACTACTTTTGAATCGAGATCCTGTACCGGATGATTTGCCCCGTGATGACCAAATTTCATTTTGATCGTTTTTGCGCCGCTGGCTAACGCTAATAACTGGTGTCCAAGGCAAATACCAAACACCGGAATACTGGTTTCGAGAATTTGTTGAATGGCTTCGATTGCATAATCGCAAGGCTCCGGATCGCCAGGGCCATTGGATAAAAATATGCCATCGGGATTTAAAGCCAGCACTTCATTTGCAGGGGTTTGAGCTGGCACCACTGTGATACGAGCACCACGGTCTACCAACATGCAGAGAATATTTTTCTTCACCCCGTAATCATAGGCAACTACATGGTAGCGTGAATCGCTCGATTCGGAATAACCCTGACCCAATGACCATGACGATAATTGCCACTGATAAAGTTTATTGGTTGAAACCACTTTAGCCAGATCCAGTCCTGCCAGTCCTGAGAAAGATCGTGCCGAGGTTATGGCCTCTTTAGCAGTAACATTTTTACCCGCAACTATGGCGCCGTTTTGTGCACCCTTCTCTCGCAAGATGCGGGTCAACTGGCGAGTATCTATATCTGCGATTGCAATCACATTACGCTGCCGGAGGTAATCCCCCAAACCCATCTTGCTACGCCAATTACTGGCTCGAAGTGGAAGATCACGAATAATCAGACCACTGGCATAAATCTGCATGGCTTCATCATCTTCATAATTGATGCCAGTATTGCCAATATGAGGATAGGTTAACGTAATCAGCTGACTGCAATAAGATGGATCTGACAGTATCTCCTGATACCCGGTCATTGAAGTATTGAATACCACTTCGCCCGGTACGATTCCATCAACACCGATAGATACACCCTCGAATACAGTACCATCCTGCAGTGCCAGTATGGCTTTTGTTGTCACATTTATCTCCAGCGCTGACTTTAGGCGCGATAAAACCACAGCAGATATGATCTGCCTGATGAATTTTAATCAGAAAATTATTCGGCTGCGAAAAACAACCTGCTGGAGCGCTATTGTATGTGAATTAACGGTCAAGTGCGATAGCTTGATGGGAGCAAATTGCAGTCAATTGGAAAAATGTATCGACTATTTACAAATCTCGGATTACTCAACAATTAGGCCAGGAAGGGGAAATGTTATCCTGGGTACTTCTAATCAATCAGGCCGCTACCAGATTCCGTCCTCTAGATTTAGCTTTATACAAATTTTCATCACAATGTTTCATCCATTGTTCCCAGCTCATGTCAGATTTAAGACCGGAAACTCCGACGCTGACAGTAACAGGTCGATCAGAAATTAGAGGAAGCTGTTCAATCTCTCGCCGTAACTTTTCAGCAACATCTTTACCGCTCGATGCATCAGTGTTGAAAATGAGTGCCAGAAACTCTTCACCGCCAATCCTGAACACCATATCACTTGCACGAAAATGGTTTTTTAAAAATTCTCCTATAGATTTCAAAACTGAGTCCCCTACATCATGACCAAGTTCATCATTGATTTTTTTAAAGTGATCAAGATCAAGCATAATGAGCGTCATCGCATTACCTGTGCGGCTGCTTTGATTAATTGCGTTTTCGAGAGAACTTTGAAGCAGTGAACGGTTATATAATCCCGTAAGATTGTCGGTAACAGCCTGCTGTTTCAACAGGTCCTGCTGCTTATATATTTCGCGTATGGAAAGGTATGCAAAAAAACTTGTACCAAATAGTACAGCAGTAAACCTTGTGGCAATTGATTGATCGAGTATAGACCACGCAAAAGGCAGGATTATCACCATGAAAATAATGTTTGCTTTCCAGGCCAGATTTTTTGTCAAAATGAAGTAAAACGCAAGTACGCTGAGGTATGCCCAATATGAGCCGCTGACTCCGAGCTGGTACAAGCCAAAAGCAGTACCGATTGTGATGGCTGGTGCTATACCATATAAATTTATTCCTCGGTGGTAAAAACCCCTGTAACAAAGCCTTGCATCTATTGCGCAGAGAATGGTAATCATTAAGGTTATTAATCCAAGAGTATTACGACCCTGAACAAAATTATTAATCGTAAACGGTGTCACAATAAATATTGATACCAGTGCGATTCCTAATGTAGATTTGACTAAAAACTCAGGTATATCCGGTGTGTTTCCTGTTTGCTGCACTATAAATTCTCCGCAGTTAGAAATACACAGATAAAGGTCAGGACTTTCCATGTATATAAACAATTGTGCTTTGACAATTCCGTATACGACAGGCGGCTGAGGAATACTTCCCAGTATGCATCTCGATAACCGGTTGATTGTATTCTGTTGGTCAATTAGTCGCAACAATAACCCGGCTACCTGTTAACCCAAAGCAGAAAAGTCACCTTTGCATGAAGTGCAATAGTCTTAAAATGCGGGATGTGCTTCTTTGTCGTGACAGGGACAGCTCGCGTAAAACTCTCACATAGAAAATATTATTGTGGAAATGATGAACTGATTGCAACTTTTCCGGTCAGTGAGTTAGGGCAATATATAACTGGCTCCAGGAATGGGTCAGGATTTTCGAAGGCTTTATGCCGTAGAAAATCAGCAAAGAAGAATAAAAGATCATATTGGTCTTTTTTCTGTTCCTTAACGGGCAGGAAATCCGTCAGGAACAACAATTAAAATACAATCCAAATTGGGCTAAGCCCCGCTATACCTTTAGGAGGTAAAAATGAAAAATAAAAGATTGATGCTATTAACGGTTTCAGCCATAGCTGTTATTGCTGTGGGCTGTTCTTCCAAAAGCATGGACAAAATGAAAATGTCGGCAGACATGCCATTTTCTGACCCAAAAAGCGTAGCCTTCTCCAAAGCGCTTTGGAAGGCAATGGATGCTGCAGATTTGGTTGGCTCAAATGCCAAAGCTGATAAACCTTATAAAGGCAGCCATCCACATGGCGCGGTACTTGAGACACTCTCCAAAGAAGTCAGTGTAAAAGGTGTAAAAAGTAAAGTTATTGTAAAACGAAACTACGGTGGTCCAGGTGTATCAATCGCCAATGTTTCGGCTGACAGAGCTAAATACTTAAAAGCCGTGACGGTTATGTTTAAACGTGAATCGGGCTATGATTCAGACAATCAGAACTGGTTCTGGGCCAAGTACAAGCCTGATGGAAGCCTGCATAAAAATCCAAAAGGTATGAAGCTGGCTGGTCGAGTTGCAAAGGGTAAACCCAAAGGTTGTATTTCCTGCCATAAAGCGGCACCTGGTGGGGATTATCAATTCATCAATTGATATTATTGGTAAAAAATAGTCAAGCACAGTCTGTAATTACAGGCTGTGCTTTTTTTTCAATTCATTGCAACACATAGCTCGTAAGCTGCAGTTTTTCTATAGAGTAAACCCCGCAGTGCATTTATTGGTAATGTTGCCAATACTCTTCAAGCCCCTGCCCTTTGTTTCATACGTAATTCACAGTTTTCGATTGCAGTAAGCATTTGTTGGGCATCGGCATATCGTTTGGCCGGTTTTTTTTCTAGCGCTTTAAGCATAATTTCTAACATTTCCGGTGGCAATTTTGTGTTACCCAGGTTCGGCTTATCGTTCAAAATTTGCTGCTTTAATTGCACCAGGTCCTCCGCCGAAAAAGGTTTATTTCCACTGAATAAATGGACCAGGGTAACTGCAAAAGAAAACAGATCAGAACGCCCGTCTATATTTTTCCCCATCAACTGTTCGGGAGACATATAGGTTGGTGTGCCAACGATAGATTCAGCTTCAACTTTGCCGCGTTTAAAGAGGTATGCCGAACCGAAATCGGTAACGATATAGTCTTTTCGATTATCGTCGTACATGATATTTGCCGGTTTGATGTCACCATGAATTATGCCCAGGTTATGAGCAGCCTGTAGCGCCTTCAAAACTGCTTTACTCAAGCGTACACATTCACCGAAACTGATAAACTGTAATCGACGCAACTTCATCGACATGGGATAACCCGAGATATAATCCATCGCAATATAAGCCAGTTGATGATGGCGACCGGCATCATGAATTTTCACAATATTGCGGTGATGCATCCGCGAAACCAGTTCAGCTTCCTTCAACCATTTATCGATCCTCTCTTTGTCCTGTTTATCTTCCGGTTTTTTCAACATTACTTTTAGTGCGATACGGTTATGTGTGCGTAAATCCCTTGCTTCATAAACCCGAGCAGTGGCGCCGCAGGCCACGCTCTTTTTTATTTGAAAATATCCAATCATTTTATTCTTTTCCTTTTTCTCTGACCTCCTATCCTGCTGATTTAACGGTAAATTTTCACTGCTTAAGGTTTGCGCGAGCTGAGATTCCAGACGATTTACAATTTCCTCCAATCCAGCATCGTATTGCAGCAAATAATGGTACAGATCGAGTGCAGCATCAAGCTCGCCCTCGGCTTCAAGCAACATACCGAGCTCGTAGCCCTGCTCAAGCAATTCATCAGTGCAGGGGCAAGTTTTCAGCAGCCACAAAGCAGATTTAATTTCATTATTCTCAATCAATTCTCCGAGTCTTTGTGCACTACACAATGACTTTGTTAAACGCCGATAAGTCAATAAATGTCGCGATTTACGGATAAAAACGGTATACAGTGTTAACACCACAAATAATGTTGACGGCACCAACATCGGTAAAAAATAACTGGAAAATACGGCTGATAATAACTCAGCCATGACCACCATAAAACTCACCAAAATAGCACTTATCAGGTGCACCCTGTTTTGCCTGCTCCACAAAAATATTGCCGTGTAGAGCAAAAATAAAGCCGTATAAATAGACCTTATTAACCAGTCGGCTGCGAATATTACCTCTAGCGCCTGCTGTTTCGGTGGTGCTAAAGCAATCAGGTGAGAGAAAAAGTTGAGTTCAACATTGCTGATAAAAACAGTTTGGCTTACAAAGTAGCCCAAAATAAAAATCAGCGCTATCAGGATCAGCTGGCCAGTTCTGTATAGAGTTCGATTCAAAATTTTGCTCAATTTTTCTGATCAGGGTTTAATACCCTAATCCACACATAGAAACGCGAATGATAGTGCAAGTATTTGGAAAATATAGCTTTTTAAAATATGTAGTCGCACCCATAGGTTCGGCAGAATATTTTAAAATGATTGATTTTTCAATAAGTTGTGCTTGCATCGTGTTTTTATGTGTGGATTGGAGTAATAGCTTATTTTAAGAATTTAGTACCGGCGCAAGCCAGCGTTGGTACTTCTCAACTGTTTCCTGGGCACCTAGATCTCTGCTTTTTCGTTTTGCATAATCGACTAATTGATCTGTTTCAATCTTGCCAATGCCAAAATACCTGGCTTCAGGATGGGAGAAATAGAACCCGCTGACCGATGCCATCGGCAGCATCGCAAAAGACTCGGTTAAACTAATGTCGATATTTTTATCCGGCTTGATTAAATCCCACAATATTGCCTTCTCAGTATGGTCTGGACAGGCAGGATAACCCGGGGCTGGCCTTATACCCTGGTATCTCTCCCGAATCAGCTCTTCGTTGCTAAGTGCTTCATGCCTCACATATCCCCAGTCGTGCTGACGGATTTTTGCATGCAACCATTCTGTTGCAGCTTCAGCAAGACGATCAGCAATAGCTTTGACTAGAATGGCTGAATAATCATCCAGCTCAGACTCATAGTGCTCAACCATTTTATCGACACCTTCACCAGCTGTTACTGCAAAAGCACCTAGATAATCGTCAAGCCCTGAATTTTGTGGCGCGATAAAATCGGCCAGGCTTTGATTCGGTTTTCCCGGTGGTTTTTCGTTTTGTTGGCGTAAATGATGCAGTGTTGTTAATGGCTTTTCCTTGCAGCCGTTGTCATAAATTTGAATATCGTCCTCGACACTATTGGCCGCATATAATCCGTAAACAGCCCGCGCTCGAAGCTTTTTATTATCGACAATATCTCGCAATAAGGCCTGTGCATCAGCAAACAGTTTTACCGCTTCTTCGCCGACCACTGGATCCCTGAGAATTTTTGGATATCTGCCCGCTAGTTCCCAGGCCTGAAAAAAAGGTGTCCAGTCGATAAAAGGTTCTAACTCGTTTAATGGAATATCATCGATAACCTGCACACCGAGATGTTTTGGTTTTGGAGGTTGATAATCCAACCAGTCAATCGGTGTTCGATTAGCCCTGGCCTGTTCAATTGTCAGAAATCGTTTGCGCGATTTTCTGCCCGCGTGCTGTTGGCGAACAGTTTTATATTCTTCAACTATTTCATTTCTTAAGGCAATTTTCCTGGTCTCGCTTAATAATGACGAAGCTATTCCCACCGCTCGCGATGCATCTTTTACATAAATGCAGATATCTTCATAATTTGGTGCAATCTTGACTGCCGTGTGTACACGCGAGGTGGTTGCACCGCCGATCATTAGCGGTAATTCGAAGCCCTGGCGCTTCATCTCTTTGGCTATGTGTACCATTTCATCGAGCGACGGTGTAATCAATCCGGACAGGCCAATAATATCGACATTTTGATCTTTCGCTGTTTTCAGAATTGTTTCGGCAGGTACCATAACGCCCAAATCGATAATTTCGTAGTTATTACATTGCAGCACCACACCAACAATATTTTTGCCGATGTCATGCACATCTCCCTTGACAGTCGCCATCAGTATTTTGCCATTGCTTTTTAATTTGCCATCGCCTTTCTCGGCTTCCAGAAAAGGCATGAGATAAGCCACAGCCTGCTTCATCACGCGCGCAGATTTGACCACTTGTGGTAGAAACATCTGCCCTGCTCCGAACAAATCGCCGACCACATTCATACCATCCATGAGTGGACCTTCTATCACCTGTAGCGATTCTTGATAAGCCGACCGCGCGGCTTCGGTATCTTCAATAATATACTCAGTAATGCCTTTAACCAGCGCATGCTCCAGGCGTTTCTCAACACTTTCATTACGCCATTCCTGATCATCTTTTTTTATTCTGATCGCACCATCACCGCGATAATCATCTGCAATTTCCAGTAAAGCTTCAGTCGCATTATCTTTACGGTTGAGCACTACATCTTCAACTATTTGTTTCAGTTCTGCTGGTATCTCTGAATAAATTTCTAACTGACCCGCATTGACTATGCCCATGTCCATGCCGGCTTTTATGGCGTGATACAGGAACACGGCATGAATGGCCTCTCGCACCGGGTTATTACCACGAAATGAAAAAGATACATTAGAGACACCGCCACTAATCATCGCATGAGGCAAATTACTTTTGATATATTTAACCGCCTCGATGAAATCGACAGCATAATTGTTGTGTTCATCTATACCGGTCGCGATTGCAAATATATTGGGATCAAAAATGATGTCTTCGGCTGGAAAACCCACGTCCTGGGTAAGAATTCTGTAAGCGCGTGAACATATCTCATTTTTACGCGCTGCACTGTCTGCTTGCCCCTGTTCATCGAAGGCCATCACAATGGCTGCGGCACCATAAGACCGAACTAGTCTCGCCTGTTTAATGAAGGCCGCTTCGCCCTCTTTCAAACTGATCGAATTGACTATGCCCTTACCTTGAATGCACTGTAGACCCGCTTCTATGATGTCCCACTTCGATGAATCAATCATAATCGGCACACGGGCAATATCCGGTTCACTACCAATCAGATGCAGAAAACGCACCATCGCCTGTTTGGATTCGAGCAGGCCTTCGTCCATGTTGATGTCGATAATTTGCGCGCCATTTTCAACCTGTTGACGTGCGACAGCCAGAGCAGCATCGTATTCATCTTCCATAACCAAACGCTTGAACCTAGCGGAACCAGTGACATTGGTGCGCTCGCCAACATTCACGAACAAACTGTCAGGAGCGAGAGTAAATGGCTCTAAGCCCGACAGACGACAGGCAGTCGGCAGTTGCGGAATAACTCTTGGTTTAATATCAGAAACAGCTTCGACAATCGCTCTAATATGGGCAGGTGTTGTCCCGCAACAGCCGCCAACAATATTGAGGAAACCACTGCTGGCCCACTGTTTTATTTCATTGGCTACGTCTTCTGGCGATTCATCATATTCACCAAACTCGTTAGGCAGACCGGCATTTGGATGAGCTGAGACAAAGGTGTCAGCTATATCAGACAGGGTCTCAACATACTGGCGCAATTCCTTCGGTCCCAATGCACAATTCAATCCAATACTGACCGGATTCACATGCCTCAGGGAATTCCAGAAGGCTTCGGTCGTCTGTCCTGACAGGGTACGGCCGGATGCATCGGTAATGGTCCCCGATATCATTATCGGTAGTTCAAAGCCAATGTTTTTGAATACCTTTTGCACCGCAAAGGCCGCCGCTTTAGCATTGAGTGTATCAAAAACAGTTTCGATTAAAATGACATCAACACCGCCATCGATTAGCCCTTCAGTCGCTTCGGTATAAATATCGACTAGCTCAGCAAAACTTGTGTTGCGAAATCCTGGATCATTGACATCGGGAGAAAGTGAAGCAGTCCGGTTGGTCGGCCCAAGTACACCCGCAACAAATCGAGGCCTGTCCGGGGTCTCTACTGTTTTTGCTTCAGTTGCTTCACGCGCCAGCTGGGCGGACACTTTGTTAATTTCGTAACTCAGCGATTCCATCGCATAATCCGCCATCGAAACCCGATTGGCATTAAAGGTATTGGTTTCAACAATATCTGCGCCCGCATCGAGATAAGCGCTATGGATATCGCGGATAATCCTGGGCTGTGTCAGCGACAGTAAGTCATTATTTCCCGCTACCAATTTGTCCCAATCGGTGAAACGTTCACCCCTATAATCGACTTCTTCCAGCTCATAAGTTTGAATCATAGTACCCATCGCGCCATCCAGAATCAGGATGCGTTGTTCAAGGGCAGACTGGAATAGTTCTGAACGATTTTCTGGCATTAAGAGGCTGTAACGGGGAAGTGTTAAAGCCTGTTATTGTATCACCCGGAAAAATTAATGGCGTGAAAAATACTTTTATTTACTCAGGGATGGCAACACCGGTTTCACGTAATTTCGCCAGTTTATAACGCAAGGTTCTTGGGCTGATACCAAGTTTCTCGGCGGTTTTTTTTCGACTGCCTTTATATCCATTCAGGGTTTCGATGATGACTTCGGTTTCTCGATCACGTAAATCAGCTTGCAATCTTCCACTATCCGCCTCCTGATGGTCTGCTGTAATACCCTGAGGCGGCTCCAGCATGATATCAGCGGCTTCAATTACCTGTCCCTGTTGCAGAATCAGGGCACGCTGGATGACATTGTCTAGCTCACGAACATTACCCGGCCAGTCATTATCCAACAGCATATTTTTAGCTGCATCCGAAAAACCAATCGAACCACCTGCTGCCTGGTGATACGTCGACAGTAATTTTTCGGCGATAGGCAAGATATCGGCCCGTCGATGCCGCAGAGGTTGAATTAATATTGGAAACACATTGAGGCGATAGTACAGGTCCTCACGGAATTTTTTATCTACAACCTGTTGTTTTAAATCACGATTAGTGGTTGCAATCAGGCGCACATCCAGGTCAATAATTTTACTGCTGCCCAGGCGCTCCACCTGCCTCTCCTGGATTACCCGCAGTAACTTGGCCTGCAAAGACAAATCCATCTCACTGATTTCATCCAGCAGTAATGTACCGCCCTGGGCCTGCTCAAATTTTCCTGGCGCTGCTTTTACTGCACCGGTAAACGCCCCTTTTTCGTAGCCGAACAAAACCGCTTCGAGCATATTTTCAGGAATAGCTGCACAGTTAATAGCAATAAAAGGACCATTGTTTCGAGTTGACTGATTATGGATAAACTTTGAATAGACTTCCTTGCCAACGCCGCTTTCTCCATTGAGCAAAACAGTCGCTTCAGAACTAGCCACCCTGCTCGCCAGTTGCATGGTATCGCGACTGATTGGATCCAGTGCAATCAGGTCCTGCTGACAATCAATTATTGGGTTCATCTGTTTTTGTATGGTATTCACCAGGTCACTAACTTCGAATGGCTTAACCAGGTAATCAACCGCTCCAGCCTGGATCGCATCAACAGCCTGTGGGATAGAACCGTAGGCTGTCATTAGAATTACTGGTAGTCCAGGGTACTTTTTATTGATGGATTCCAACAATTCATAGCCATTGACAGGTGACATTTGCACATCACTTAGTACCAGAGAAACATTATTGTTTGATAAATACAATTCTGCTGCCTGACCATTTTCGACATCATCACAGGATATGTCATTCAATTCGAGCATATCGACAATGGCTTCGCGTAAATTTTGATCATCTTCCACTATTAATACATTTTTCATTTTTTTACTTCCGCAGTTTTGTTGCTTTTACTTTGACTTAATTGAGTTCGACTGGCTTGCTGACATGGCAATAAGATACTGAAACAGGAACCTACATTGCCCTGAGATGTTACGCTGATCTGACCCTGGTGAGATTCAATTACCGATTTAACCACCGCCAGGCCTAAACCTGTTCCATCAATTTTGGTGGTAAAAAAAGGATCAAACAGATGCTGTAAAGTATCTGCAGACATACCTTTTCCATTGTCACTAATATTAATTTGCAACTGTCCTTTGCTGGTAAGTCCTACATCAACCCGAATATGTAAAATATCCTTACGTGCATCAATTGCGTTCATACACAAGTTTGCCAGCGCCCCGAGCAAAGCATGCTGATTGCCTTTAATGGCCAGGTTTTGAACTATTTCGGTGATTTCAAACTGACCTAATACCTGCCTGACATGTGGCCGAATCTGATCGTCTAAATCATTTAATAGTTGAGAAATCGTAAAATCGTTGGTATTGAATTGACCACCATGAGCGAAAACCAACATGTCGTTTATCATTGTTTCGATATGTCGAATCCTGTCTAGTGCCTTACCACAGAATTTAAGGCTTTTTGCACCCTCCAAACCTACTTCAATAATTTGCGACAGATAAAGCATTGAAGAAGCTAACGGCGTCCTAATTTGATGCGCCAAACTCGCCATCATCTTACCCATGGTGATTAAATGGAGATTTTGTTGTGCAGCGCGTTGTAGTTGCCGGGTTTGCGTGACTTCGCTGAGCAGCAGAATCTGCCCAGGTTCATAACCTAAAGGTTTGGTAGAAATACTGAACTGTCGCCCATCGCTGGTTTGCAACTCACCTTGATCCAGTTGTGATAAAAAACCTCTGCTGACCACATCTCGCCAGTTTTCGTCTTTGAGAGGAGATTTAAGTAATTCAAGTGCGGGCTGGTTGTAATCTGCCACGCGGCCATGGGGGTCTAAAACAATGACGCAACCCGGAATTGCATCGAGTAGCTGATGATGCCGCTGTAGTTGTTTTTGAGACTCATTCTGGCTGGTTAAACTTGAAGATAAATCACTCAATAACGAATAACTCTGTTCCAGTGTGCTGGACAGATGATTATATTGATCGAACGCCTGTTGCAGTTCGTGATGCGGGTTTTGTCTTTGTATTGATTCAACTTCCATATACTGGATAAAGCATTTTTCAATCCAGCAGTTATATTTCTTTTATTATCAAAGATTTATCTTTATAAATTAAAACGCTGACAATTAAATGACGTTATTAGTACTCCAATAACATAGCATTAACTAGCTACGCTCAATAGCGTACTTTCGCATTTTTTCTACTAATGTGGTGCGGCGAACTTTTAACAAGTTTGCAGCACGAGCCACGACATTATTGGATTGCTCAAGCGCCTGTTCGATCAGAGAGATTTCGATATTGGTAACATGCTGTTTCAAATCCAGACCAGCTGATGGTAACTGCAATTGATCAGAACCAGATTGATTCATCATAGTGAATGATTCATCAGAAACTGGTTCTTCTACCAGTTCTGACATATCTTCAGCCTGATATTTTCCAGGTAAATCCCGAGCATCAACCACGCCGTGAGGATACAAAATTGCCAGTCGTTCTACCAAATTGGCCAACTCCCGAACATTGCCAGGCCAACTATATTTTTGTAGCATTTTGGTTGCGCGAACGCTGAGTCTAACCGAGCCACGCTGTTCCTGTTCGTTACGGGAAATTAACTCATGAAGTATTGGTGTTAAATCATCGATCCGCTCTTTCAGAGCTGGTACATCAATTGGAAATACATTGAGGCGATAATACAGATCCTCTCTAAATTTTCCCTGAGAAATTAATTCATCAAGATTGCGATGCGTAGCCGCAATAACGCGAACATCACAATTTATGGTCTGGTTACTGCCCACGCGTTCAAAACTTCGTTCCTGTAAAACCCGAAGTAACTTGACCTGCATTGGCAAAGGCATATCGCCGATTTCATCGAGGAAAATAACACCGCCCTCTGCCAGTTCAAATCTGCCCTGACGAGTACTGATGGCGCCTGTGAAAGCTCCTTTTTCATGACCAAATAATTCACTTTCAAGCAAATCTGGCGGGATAGCGCCACAATTAATAGGCACGAATGGTTTCTCGTGACGATCTGATTGAGCATGAATATTCCTGGCTATTACTTCTTTGCCAGTACCGGATTCGCCTAAAATCAATACTGTTGCCGTGCTGTTGGCTACCTGACCTATCATGTGATTGATTCTTTGCGTCGCGTGACTGGTACCTATCAGCGGCTGACAGCCGCGTTTTCTTTTAATACTGCCCTTACTAAATTTTAAGCGTAAATGCGCTAATACATTTGATAGCGCTGGATAGTCGGCATTAAAACTCAAACTTGAAACGTATGGCGCAGATTGAGACAGTTGATCACGATCTGAAGGTTCCTGTTCAGACAATTTTACTAACGGATACTGGTTTTTATCCTGCTTGTTCAAATTATTGAAAAATGCTTTGATATCATCCTTGTCAATAGAAAATATTGCGCTGTATTTTTGTAGAGATTTTGAATTTAATTCCTGCAACTCCTCAGGTGTAACCATTTCGGCATTACAGTTAATAAAACCTAACAGCATAGCAAAAGATTTTGATCGGGCACTATCATCGTCAATTACCAGCGTATGGTTATGATATGCGTTTTCTATTTTAGGCATAGTCGATATAACATTGAAGGTTTCATAAAATAATTTAATAGAGTGCACCTTTCAAAGTGCTGATACAAGAAGAGTCTAGTCTAATATGACAAATTTTCGACGTTATTTGATATTATTTTTATTATCCACGTAACCTGTTGATAAATTACGTTTTAAATCGGTTTACAAAAGAATGGAACTAGCTGAAATGGAAACCTGGAAGGGAGTGGAGGGTTTTAAAAACTGACTGGTCTGCTTATAGATGCTTTTGATAAGCTTTTGTCGCCTGATTGCCGTGATTGATTTTTTGCTGCTGAGTGAGCACAGAAATTTTTTTCATTTTTAATTTCTCTACAACCTGCTCGTTTAGCGCAAGCAATTTATTGATTAATTTCTCTTCTGTGACTTTACGATTTGTTGTAAAAAGGTCCTCAAGCACCTGTTGTCGCCGACTATACAATCCATCGATCCTGGCAATATTATTTTGCTGGAGACTTGATAGTATTTCTTCTGTCAGATTGATTGCAAGCTCGAAAAGGTGATTATTTGATACTCTCTGATTCTTCATAAATAACCCTGATGAATTCTGTTTAACTTGCCGTTCTGGCCAATTGTTGCGGGATTTGAGCCCAGGCAGATTTTATTTCGAGTAGTAATGAAATAATTTCTTCCAGTTTCTGTGGGTTATTATCGATATTGGCCTGGGTCAACGTCAGGTTCATATAGGTATAGAGTTCGCTGAGATTGGTAGATATACCACCCCCTTTTTCATGATCAAGGCAGGCATCAAGGCTGGCAATGATGGTGATAGCCTTGCCGATCAGAGTGGCTTTTTCAGCAATGTCGCTTCGTTCCATTGCACCTTTGGCCTGGGCAATTCTTTGCAGCGCGCCATCAAACATTTGGACAATCAGGGAATGAGGGTCAGCATATAAAACACCGCTATAGTTGCTTGTCTTCTGATAGGCCTTTGCCGAACTTTGTTCCATACTCATCACTTGTACCTCAATTTACGAACATTAATTATTACTAGACTTGCGAGTAAAACCGGGCAAATTAGCCAGCGCGCCGGTGAGAAAACTACTGGTACTCTGAAACTCAGCTACCAACAGGTCGAGCGCAGAAAACTGAGCAACAAGTCTTGCTTCCAATGCGTCAAGCCTAAGGCTCAGGTTTTCTCTTTCATCCACAATATCATCAAGCGATTCATTCAGCCCAGTTTCTCTGGCACTGAGAATGCCATCGCTTTCCAGGTATCCCTGTAACAAACTGTCCAGGTTCTCGATAAAACCCCGACTAAACTCTAGACTGCCTCGACTGCCTGTACTACCACCAGTAATGATAATGCTTAATCCCGCTGTTGAAGTCAGTTGTTGGCCTTCACCCGTTGCTGTAACGCCGCCAATGGACCCAGCAACATCAAGCCCAGCAGTTCCACTGGCGACTGAAAAACCCAGTGCACTAGTGGTGTTAGTATCAACAGAATCTATTTCTATAGCTGATGTTGAGCCATAGGAATTAGACGTGATATCAAAGCGGTTATTACTGGAATCATAACTGACGCTGACCGATTTACCCGCATCGACCAACAAGTCACTGGAATTAATTCTCAGCTGGATTTCTGCTGCAAGTTGCGCAGCTGTGGCATAACTACCGATGGTCAAACTAATGACGCCTGAAGTTTTTCCATCAACACTAATCGACAAATTATCATTATTAGAATCGATTGTAATCGGAAATGCGGCAGGCAAGACTGTTGCCCCATTTAAAACACCTTGCGTCGCAATTTGGGTAATATTGATGCCGTATAGACCCGGTTCTGACAGATCAGTACTACCTTTAAATTCAATTTGCGAATCGCTGGGCTGGCCAACTGGGGCAAATAAAGCCAGAGCACCTGTTGGATTGTCATCGATGGCAGTTTGAAACCGGCTACTATCTATGGCGAGACTGCCATCATTTTGAGTCGTAATGCCAATATCCACTAATGCAGTTATTGAACCAGTTAAACCATCTACCGGAGAGGTCATCAATGTTTTTACGCGATTGATGAGGTTCCGAAGCGTGGTATCACCGACCAGAATGCCAACTTCACCACTGTCAGGATTGGATGATCCCAGGTTATTCAGAGTTTCAATCATCGAATTAAAGGAATCTACGGTTTTTTCGATAGAAGATGAAATCGAGGTAGTACTTTCAGATACCTTGATGCTCACCGAAGCTCCAGCTTCTGTCTCCTGGTTGAGGGTAAGATCCACACCTTCAATCGCATCAGTCAGAGTATTGCTGGTCGAGGATATCGCCAGGCCGTTAATCGTTAATGCGGCATCTTCTCCAGCGCGTGTCTCAGTGACATTGGTAGCGCTGGTATTAAATGCCAACCTTGAAAGACCGAGAGCATCGATATTATTGCCATCCCCGGTATCGGTTATATTGATTTCCATTGCTGAATTAGCGCCGGATTCCTCGGAAGTCAATGTCAATCTATAACCGGTGCCATCATTGATAATGGCCGCGGTGATATTAAAATCGTTGTTGTTGATATAGTCTCTTAACCCGGTCAGTGAGTTATTACTAGAATCTATAACAATTGTTTGTGCCGTTTTTTCGCTATTAAGTGCGAAAGAGGTAAATCCCGGGCCGGTAATGGTGCCGAAATTGATCTGGATGGTCCCTGAGCCGATGGTATCGTTGATGTCAGCAAAGGCCACCGTGGCAAGTGTTTGATTTTCGGCCAGGTTGCTGATCTTGATATCATAGTCTCCTATGGCAGCCTTGTTGCTAACAGCGGCAGTGATTGCCGCCGAATCGGAGTTACTGAGTTTTCTGGTCTGGAAGCTGTCGGTATCACTCAATCCAGCCAGGGAGGTCTGGAATTCTGCCAGCGCACTGCGCATTAAACCAACACCGGATAATTCCGTGGCAAGCCTTGATTCACGCCGATTCAGGCCGTTTTCTGCAGGTACCTGAGTCGCCTGTACGAGGTTATTGACCAGGTTGGATAAATCCAGTCCCGAACCAACACCTAATGACGAAATTGCAGCCATACCTTGTTACCTGATTAAAATAAAATAAATGACCTGCAAGATGCAGGCCATTCGTTTAAGCCTAAGCTTCAGCTGAAAATAAAATCCCTTTCAGTGTTTCAATATTATCAGCTATCGCCAAAACTGCTTCTGTTGGAATTTGACGAATCACTTCTTCGCTAGCTCGGTCTAATACTGTAATGACCTGCTTTCCAGTAGCTTCGTCGATACTAAACTCAAGATCTCGTTGAACAGCTTGAACAAATTCATTGATTCTAGAGACAGATTCCTGCAAGTCCTCGTTCTTGACTATAGACAATGATTGAGCTTTTGCCTGTTTAATATTCTGAACGTTTTCCTGATTAGTACTAGCTGAATTAACACTGCTTGAACTGTCTATTTTTACGACAGCTTTTTCAGAACTGACTGAAGTGGTTGGCCGATAAAGAGCTAAGTTGGATATTTCTGTATTCATAACAATCTCTCTTCAATCATGAAACCAATCCAGGGAAGTCACTTCCCTGGATTGAACCGAATAGTGAATTTTTGAAGTTCACTCTTTTCTCTACTGTAACAGTGACAATACAGATTGTGGTGCAGCGTTTGCCTGAGACAAAATCGCGATACCAGCCTGTTGCAAGATCTGAGATCTGGTCAGTTCAGCCGTTTCCGCAGCAAAATCCGCATCACGAATCTGGCTTCGAGCACCAGATACATTCTCTGATACGTTCTGCAGGTTAGAGATGGTTGACTGCAGGCGGTTTTGAATCGCACCTAAATCACCACGAAGCGAGTCGATCTGGGTAAGCGCACCATCGATTATGCCAATGGCTGATTGAGCACCGGCAACCGATCCAATATCAACCGAAGCTGCTGAAACAAGAGTCGCTGTTTCAGCGGTAGTGATATCGTTTATGGTGGCACTACTGGCTGTTACAGAGAACGCCTTGTCACTGGAAATCTGAACTTCACCTACAATCCGGGTAGAATCTGCTGCACCGCCACTGGTTAGCGTGATAGGGTTACCATTGGCTGCATTGTTATCATAGTTACGCACTGTCACAACAGCTGTAGTAGCAGCGTTATTGTAGTCAAGAATGGTAATGTCATCACCAGCTTCACTGATCAAATCAATACTACTACCACCGGTAGCCAATACCGCCTGAATACCAGTTGTACCAGATTCAGCATTGATTGCATTGGCCAGGCCAGATAAATCTGTGGCCGAAGTGACAGTAGTGCTTATTACCGCAGTATTAGCCGAACTACCAGTATCATTACCCAGAGTAAATGAAACCGCTCCTGCTGTCAGAGCACTGAGTCTGGCCACTGTTCTACCATCTGCGGTGACTCCGGTAGAGGACGAATCTGCATTAATCGCAGCAGCAACTTCACGTGCTGAGGAATTTGCAGCAATAGTTGCTGTAACTGAAGTTTTGCCTGCAACGATCAGAGTACCACCGGCAACAGTATTAGCAGCAGGTGTTGCAGCTGCAGCATAAGCCTGACCAAGTGATGCGTTTGCTGTCGCGCCATCCAGATCTACTCTGAATACACCAATTTGTGTGGCATCGGTATCTCTCAGTGAGAAAGCGATCGTTTGATTGGCTTCTGCTCCAACCTGGAACTGTGCCTGACCAAAGGTACCATCGAATAATTTACGGCCACCAAATGCAGTGGTATCAGCGATTCGAGTCAATTCTGACTGCAACTGTGAAACCTCAGCCTGTAGCGCATCACGATCAGCACTTGAGTTTGATCCGTTGGCAGACTGTATGGAAAGCTGACGAATCCGTTGCAACAGGTTAGTAGATTCCTGCAGTGCACCTTCAGCCACCTGGGCCAGAGAGATACCGTCATTGGCGTTACGTACCGCCTGATTCAGACCATTAATCTGAGAAGTTAAACGATCTGAGATCGCCAGGCCAGCAGCATCATCTCGTGCAGAGTTGATACGTAGACCAGAAGACAAACGCTGTAAAGAAGTGGCCAGTGAATTTTGTGATCCATTCAAAGACCTCTGCGCATTCAGCGAGAGAACATTAGTGTTAATAAACTGTGGCATTACATTTCTCCAAAACTTGATTGCGCCTAACTGCGCCGATCATTTTTAACGTGTTAATCAGGACATCCGATTAACGGGTTCAGAAGCTGTAACGGCAGCAATCAAAAAACCTTTAGATTTTTTTTAAAATAATTATCTGGAATGTAATAATGCGAAACTGGAATCCTTTGCAGAATTTCCTTTATATTGGAATATGGGTTATTTCAAAGAAAAATTGATTTAAGAAAAAGGCATTCGACAATTCTAGTGCAGTGCCCTAGCCAGTCTGAAAGTTATTATAATGAGCTAAGTCGACAGGTTCGCATTCTACATTTGTTACACCAGCCCATTCTGACCCACGCCATAACCAGCTGTTAAATATTTGCAAAGCATCGGGATTACCACAGACTATTACTTCTACTTTACCATCGACAAGATTAGTCGCGCTTCCGGTTAGTTTTAACCTGATAGCCTCAAGTCGTGTGGAATAGCGAAAACCTACACCCTGTACTCGACCTGAAATAATGCAGCGTAAACAAGCCATAGTCAGCATGGTTCCCTGTGAATCGTTAAATTGCCAGTTCAACAATTACCTGCTGAGCATTATTGGCTGATTCTATATAATCAGGCATCTGGTCAAAATTCAGGTACTTGTAAATCTCCGGCGCCATACTATCGATTTGGGTCGCATACTCCATATATTCATCTACCGTTGGTAATTTGCCCATAACCGCAGTAACTGCCGCCAGTTCAGCGGAGGACAGATAAACATCCGCACCTTGCCCCAGTCGATTTGGAAAGTTACGGGTCGAAGTGGAAACCACGGTTGAGTTAGCTGCCACTCGTGCCTGATTACCCATACACAGGGAACAACCCGGCATCTCGGTTCTGGCACCAGCGGCAGCGAACAAATTATAATAGCCTTCCTCCATCAACTGATGCTCATCCATTTTGGTTGGTGGCACAATCCACAATCTAGTCGGAATTACCGTCCCGGCAGCTTCAAGCAATTTACCCGCTGCGCGAAAATGACCGATGTTGGTCATGCAGGAACCAATAAATACTTCATCAACGTGGGTACCTGCCACTTCTGATAGAGGTTTCACATCATCCGGATCATTTGGACAAGCCAGCAGTGGTTCGGTGATTTCAGACATATTGATCTCGACCACTTCGGCGTAATCAGCATCATCATCTGCGCGCAGCAAGCTCGGATTTTTCAGCCATTCATCCATAGCTTTTGCGCGACGCGCCAGGGTACGTTGATCGCCATAACCGTTATCGATCATCCAGTGCAGCATTACAATATTAGAACGTAGGTATTCGGCAACTGAAGCCTCTGATAATTGGATGGTACAGCCACCGGCGGATCTTTCGGCTGTTGCATCAGAAAGTTCAAATGCCTGCTCGATAGTAAGATCAGGTAAACCTTGAATCTCGATAATGCGACCGTTATACACATTCTTTTTGCCTTTCTTCTCCAGGGTCAATAACCCCCGTTTTAAAGCGGCATAGGGAATAGCATTGACCATATCACGCAAGGTAATACCCGGTTGCATCTCTCCACTGAACTTAACCAGTACAGATTCCGGCATATCCAGTGGAATCACGCCCAACGCAGCGCCAAACGCCACTAATCCTGAACCAGCCGGGAATGAAATACCTAGCGGAAAACGAGTATGAGAATCACCGCCAGTGCCTACCTGATCGGGCAGCAACATGCGATTCATCCAGCTATGGATAATGCCATCACCTGGACGCAGTGACACACCACCCCGGGTGCGAATAAAATCAGGCAGGTTATGTTGGGTGTCCACATCAACCGGTTTGGGGTAGGCTGCAGTGTGGCAGAATGATTGCATCACCAGATCAGCTGAGAAACCGAGACAGGCGAGTTCTTTCAGTTCATCACGTGTCATTGGACCCGTCGTATCCTGCGAACCGACTGTACTCATTTTAGGCTCGCAATAGGCACCGGGTCTAACACCTTCAACACCACAGGCTTTACCCACGACTTTCTGCGCCAGGGTAAAACCCTTACCGCTATCATCCGGATCAACCGGTCGACGGAAAACATCGGTAACCCCAAGATCTAGCGCCTCACGCGCTTTTTCTGTCAGACTACGGCCTATGATTAACGGGATTCGGCCACCTGCCTGCACTTCATCCAGTATTACCTGAGTTTTGAGTTCAAATTCAGCTACCAGGTCACCATTTTCCCGCTCGATTCTACCCGCGTATGGCTTGACAACTACGACATCACCCATTGCAAGATTATCCACTGAAACTTCGATTGGCAAAGCACCCGAATCTTCTACTGTATTAAAAAAGATCGGTGCGATATTGGTGCCCAGCACAACACCACCCTGGCGCTTGTTAGGTACATAAGGAATATCCTCACCCATAGTCCAGAGCACAGAATTGGTCGCTGACTTACGCGAGGATCCAGTCCCTACGACGTCACCCACGTAAGCAACCAGATTGCCTTTTTGTTTGAGTTCAGCGATTTGAGAAAGCGCATCGCGAATGCCTTCTCGCTCAATCTTCAGCATTGCCAAAGCATGCAGTGGAATATCCGGGCGTGACCAGGCATCCTGTGCCGGTGAAAGATCATCGGTATTGGTTTCGCCGGTTACCTTAAATACTGTCACCTTGATCTCTTCAGCCACCTTGTCCCGACGCGTAAACCATTCGGCATCCGCCCAGGATTGAAGAACCTCTTGAGCATTTTTGTTGCCAGCTTTGGCTTTTTGCTCTACATCGTGAAACGCATCAAACATCAATAAGGTGAACTTCAGTTGTTCAGCAGCAAGCTTGCCCAGCTCAGTATCGTCTAAAAGATCAATCAAAGATTCAATGTTATAACCGCCAAGCATGGTGCCTAATAGTTCTATTGCCCTGCCTTTATCAATCAAAGGCGAGCTGGTCTCGCCCTTTGCGACAGCCGCCAGAAATCCGGCTTTTATGTATGCCGCATCGTCCACACCAGGTGGAACACGATTGGTGATTAAATCCAGTAAGGTGTTATCTTCACCCGGCGGTGGAGATTTAAACAATTCGACCAGGTCAGCTACTTGCTCGGCATTCAATGGTAAAGGTGGAATGTTCTGTTCGGCACGTTCGGTGACATGCTGGCGATACGCTTCTAACATTTTATTTCCTCACAGCTGCTGCAATTTGTTATGTTCAAAATATCAGATCAGAGGTCTCAGGGAAACACCTGATTTAGACTTAAGATTTATGTAGATAGTGTCGCTCTAAACCTGGCCTGTTATAATGTGCCAGTTTTAACCCGCAACCAGGTTTTAATGAACCCTGATCTACAATATCTTCACCCTTATCCGTTTGCGAAACTGGCCCAATTAAAGCAGGGTTTGACACCACCGACTGAACTTGGTCATATATCGTTATCGATTGGTGAACCGCAACATCCGGTACCCCTTTTTGTGTTAGAAAGTCTGATTGCTCATTTACATCAGCTTTCCAGCTATCCGTCTACAAAAGGTTACACAGCCTTACGCGAAATCATACAGCAATGGTTGTGCCATCGATTTAACATTGAATCCGCCTTGCTCGACGTTGATAAAAATATTATTCCCGTATCAGGGACGCGAGAAGCCCTGTTTGCTCTGGCCCAATGTGCAATAGACCGAACAGCTTCTAGCCCAACGGTAATGCTACCGAATCCTTTTTATCAAATCTATGAAGGTGCAGCAATCCTGGCAGGTGCAAAACCACACTATCTAAATTGTGTCGCTGAAGATGATTTCATCCCGAATCTGGACCTTATATCTGATCAGCAGTGGTTAGACTGCCAGCTCATTTACATCTGCACACCTGGCAATCCAACTGGTGCAGTAATGTCTGAAAATTATCTTCAGAAACTGATTGGGTTGGCACAAAAATTTGATTTTATTATTGCCAGCGATGAATGTTATTCCGAAATATATTTTGATGAAAGCAATCCACCCCCTGGTTTACTTGGTGCTGCATCAGCGATGGGGTTGCACGATTTTCATAACTGTCTCGTACTCCACAGCCTGTCAAAACGATCTAACCTTCCCGGTCTTCGCTCTGGATTTGTTGCGGGTGATGCCGATATTTTAGAGCAATTTCATTTGTATCGAACCTACCACGGCTGCGCTTTACCGCCAGCAACTCAGTCGGCCAGTATCGCTGCCTGGACAGATGAAGCACACGTTATCGAAAATCGGCAGCTCTATCGCGACAAGTTTGATATCGTGCTCAAGATGCTTTCTGCTACACTAGCGCCGGTTCGCCCGGATGCTGGTTTTTTCCTCTGGGCAAAAACTCAAATAAATGATTCCGACTTTGCTGCTCAACTTTATCGGCAGAAAAACATTACCGTTTTACCTGGCCAGTATCTGTCCCGCCAGGTCGATGGCATTAACCCCGGCGAAAATTATATCCGCCTGGCACTGGTGGCACCATTGGATGAATGCAGGGATGCTGCCAACAGAATCAATCAATTCCTGTAGGGGCAATCCTTCATGGTTGCCCAAACTAAACACGTATAACCAACGAGAAATAAAATGTCTGATATCCAAAATATAATCGAAGAAGCTTTTGAACGCCGAGCCGACATCACACCGTATAATGTCGCAACCGACGTAAAAGTTGCTGTTACTCAGGCCATTGATTTACTCGATAGTGGTAAAGCGCGTGTGGCAGAACCTGTTGAAGGTGATTGGAAAGTTAATGAGTGGCTTAAAAAAGCCGTACTGCTTTCATTTCGGATTGAGGACAATCAGGTTCTCGAAGGTGGCTGCACGCAATACTACGATAAAGTTTCCTCGAAATTTGCAGGTATGAATGCCGATGAGTTCCGCGAATCTGGCGTTCGCGTAGTACCGCCAGCCATTGCGCGTCGTGGTTCCTTCATCGCACCCAGTACCGTTTTAATGCCTTCATTTGTCAACATTGGCGCCTATGTTGGCAGTGGATCAATGATTGATACCTGGGCAACAGTCGGTTCATGTGCCCAGATTGGTGATAACGTGCATCTATCTGGTGGTGTCGGCATAGGTGGCGTGCTGGAACCATTGCAGGCTGCACCAACAATAATCGAGAATAACTGCTTTATCGGTGCTCGCTCGGAAGTAGTCGAGGGTGTTATCGTCGAGAAAAATTCGGTCATTTCTATGGGCGTTTATATCGGGCAAAGCACCAAAATTTACAATCGTGAAAAAGACGAAGTTAGTTACGGTAGAATTCCTGCTGGCTCTGTTGTGGTTTCGGGTAATCTTCCTGCTGAAAATGGCAAGTACAGTCTTTACTGCGCTGTTATCGTCAAACAGGTTGATGAAAAGACTCGTTCTAAAGTAGGTATAAACGAGTTATTACGAGACATTCAGTAAATGTCAATTCCCATTGTCTATGGCATACCCAATTGTGACACGATAAAAAAAGCACGGAAGTGGCTTGAAGTACAAGGGATAAACTATCAATTTCATGATTATCGCAAACAGGGTCTTGATACCGACTGGCTGGAAGCCACTGTAAATGAATTAGGCTGGGAAGCGATGATCAATAAACGCGGTCTGAGCTGGCGTAAACTTGACGATGATGCCAAAGCAACAATGAATATTAATAGCGCAATTCAGGTCATGCTGAATAATCCCGCTATCATAAAACGCCCTTTGCTTGTCGGCGACTGTTTTAAGCAGCTGGGTTTTGATCCCGAAACCTGGGAGCGTTTGCTTAAATGAATTCCCAAACATTGAACCTGGCTATCGAGCTATTATCTATTGACTCAGTGACTCCAGATGATAATGGCTGCCAGCTGATACTGAGTGATCGTTTATCTGCCATCGGCTTTACCTGTGAAACTATGCAGTTTGAAGAAGTTACCAACCTCTGGGCCAGGCGTGGTACTGAAGCACCATTGTTCGTTTTTGCAGGCCACACAGATGTTGTTCCAACCGGCCCGCTAGAAGAATGGCACAGTGATCCATTCAAACCAGAAATACGAAATGGACGATTATATGCACGCGGTGCGGCGGACATGAAATCCAGCATCGCCGCTATGGTCATAGCCTGTGAAAACTTCATCTCCGAACAACCTGACCACAAAGGTTCCATCGCTTTTCTAATCACCAGCGATGAAGAAGGGCCGGCTGTTAACGGCACGGTAAAAGTAATCGAAACGTTAGAAGCTCGTGGTGAACACATCGATATGGCTCTGGTCGGTGAACCTTCCAGCTCATCAACTGTTGGCGATGTAGTCAAAAATGGACGCCGCGGATCACTTGGCGCACGACTCATAGTCCAGGGTATACAGGGTCATGTGGCTTATCCTCAACTTGCGGATAACCCTATCCATAGAGTTGTGCCGGCCCTGGCTAAGTTGTCTTCCACTGAATGGGATCATGGAAACGAATTCTTTCCTGCGACCAGTTTTCAAATTTCAAACATCCACAGCGGTACTGGTGCTAACAATGTCATTCCAGGTCAAGTTGAAGTCGAATTTAATTTCCGATTTTCGACCGAACTCACAGCTGAAATCATTCAGCAGCGTGTTGAAGCAATCCTGGATAAACATGAATTGAAATATCATCTAAACTGGACGCTATCCGGCCTGCCTTTTCTAACTCAGGCAGGCGAATTAGTCGAAGCAGCGCAACGAGCCATCGAGAATATTACCGTGCTAAAAACCCAATTATCAACTGCAGGTGGTACTTCTGACGGTCGCTTTATTGCACCAACTGGCGCACAGGTTCTGGAGCTTGGCCCGGTGAATAAAAGCATCCACAAGATTAACGAAAACACCAATGTCACAGAATTGAACCAACTTACTGAAATCTATCAGCAATTATTGCAGCAACTACTATAATTCATAGTACTCCTTACAACAAGATAACTACTTTAAAATCGTGAAGCTCACTTCACTTATACCAGGCCTCGATTCTTATCGTGGACGATATCTCTATCTGGCGATAGCCGCTGCTTTATTTATAGTAATTATCACCTTGGCTGGCTGGAAACAAATTCTCAGCCAGAATCAACAAAAACAGGAAAACATTAGTATGCGATCTGGGAATTCTTCTCAGTTACTAAAAGTTGCAGGCCTGGTAAAAGTAATAAAACTCCATCTGACTCAATTTACAATTAAACCCAGCCAAAAAACACAAATATTGCTAAATAGTAATGTAACCGAATTACTCGAAGCACTCTCAGTATTGGATTTAGCGCTGTTTGACCATCTTGACTACGACGAGTTAGATAATTTATTACATCTGATTCCTTTCGAAATACATGGAAAAATAGTTGAACTGATTGCCTTGCGGAAGGATGTTTACCAATTCCTGCCATTATTAGGAATTATGCGGGATGACATGCTTCCAGCCAACCAATTAATTTTTGCAAATATCGAAGAGATGGTTGCTGAGGCTGATAATTCTAGCGAAAATTCTTCAAGCTTAAAATTAATTGAGGACTTGAAGATTACATGGGTACAACTTATTTCAGAGTTTCGTCTAATGGCCTCAACTCACTATGGTCTGTTCGAAACCGGATTATCCAGTGATTTAAAAGTTCGGCAGCAAAACATGGATATTTTAGAAACTCATATAATAGATATCTTAAATCAGTTACAAATCATGTATGAAAAAGGCCAGCTAGAATTTCTGGCAGAGCAGTATTTACCAAATATTGTCTCTAATACAAGTAATTGGATAAGAGCAAAAGATAACGTTATTGAAATTTTATTAGAGGGGAACTGGCGTAAAGATCTTAAGCTACTGGAACAAATTAATGCTGATTTAAATAGCATTTTATCTCATATCGAAACACTAATAAAAGATCTTGAACTTCAATCCAGCAGCGATATCCTCACCCTGAGCAATTTTACGCAGCAACTGTTTCAGTATGTTACTGCTCTGACGGTTATTTTTATCGCGTTGATTTTTCTGGGTTATATTATTTTTGATCGTACATTGCTCAAACCCATCGCTCTGACCACCAAAGCCATGCTAAGTGAAGCCCAGGGGAAAGTAGTACCTTTACCTGCACTGAATCATGTACGAGAATCTCGAAACTTGCTGGAAGCATTTAATTCCATGAGCAATCAAATCAAGATACGCGAATCTCGTCTGAATTTCATTGCCCACCATGATGTGTTAACTCGATTACCTAATCGACTTTTATTCAATGACCGGCTCGAACATGCCCTGTCAGTATCAAAGCGTATAGAAAAACCAGTGGTATTAATGTTTCTTGATCTGGATCGATTTAAACAGGTAAACGATACTCTGGGTCATCTGGTGGGAGATAAACTACTGATAGAAGTCTCGACTCGTTTATGCCAGTGTTTGCGTGCCAGGGATACTATTGCGCGTCTGGGTGGAGACGAATTCGCCATTATTTTTGAAGACACGCAAAATGATGATGAAATTATCATCCTGGCTAACAAAATCGTTGACTCGTTTGTTCAACCTTTTATCATTAATGACCATCAAATTCATAGTTCTACTTCGATCGGTATTGCCATCGCACCGCGCCATACAAAAGATAAGACTGAACTGGTTCGTTATGCCGATATCGCCATGTACCAATCCAAAAAACTGGGTAGAAACCAGTTTTGCTTTTACGATTCCGATCAGTTCGACACCGACAATTCAATCATCACTTTCGAAAATAGTATCCGTAATGCGATTCTCAACAATGAGTTTGAACTATATTTTCAACCCATCATCAACCTGCAAAAAGATGACCACATTGCATGTGAAGCACTGATACGCTGGCATCACCCTGAACAAGGTCTTCTCAGACCAAAATTGTTTATTGCCCCGTTAGAACATACTGGTCTTATGTCAGATATCACGCACTGGGTCATAGAGGAAAGTATAGAATTCCAGCTAAACGCAGAAAAAGAACTGGGCATAAAACCTCAGGTCTCCATCAATATTTCTCCTGAAATACTGCAGCAGGAAAAGTTTCGATTACTCCTGAGCAGTCAACTGCTTGATATTAAAAATGCCGAAAACATTACTCTTGAAGTTAGTGAAGACAGCCTGATATCGGACATATTTGAAACTAACAATATTCTAAATAAACTTAAAAACCACGGATATAATATTGCTTTAGATGACTTTGGTACTGGTCAGTCCTCACTCAGTCACTTACGAACATTTCCCATTGATGTCATTAAAATTGATCAGGAATTCATTCGTAATGTCAATAAAAACGAAAATGATACAAACCTGGTCTGCGCTATCATCAGTCTGGCATATGCGATGGATAAAATGGTAGTGGCGGAGGGTGTTGAAAATCAAAGGCAACTCGATTTTCTAAAATTTAATGGATGTAACCATATCCAGGGATATTATATGTCCCGACCTGTTAATCAGGCCGGAGTCATTCAGTTTTTTCAAAAACAGCTAAGCACCAGACAGAGTGCAGCGAGCTAATACTACGGTAATTGGTCGCTTCGCCCCGACGCCTTCCGGCCCGCTTCACTTTGGCTCTCTGGTCACAGCTGTAGCAAGTTACTGCCAGACTAAAGCGCAACAGGGAAAGTGGCTGATGCGCATTGAAGATGTTGATACACCACGTGTTATTAAACATTCGGACAGCCGGATTCTTAGAGATATTGAATCTTTTGGCCTATATTGGGATGGAGAAGTTGACTATCAAAGCCAGCAGTTTGACTACTACGAATCGATAATTCAGGATTTACTTGACAGAAATTTTTGTTATGCCTGTAGTTGTAGTAGACGTTATTTAAAATCACTCGAGGTAGATCGCTCAGAATTTGGTCTTATCTATCCAGGACTTTGTCGTGATAAAAAACTAAGCCCGGACAATCAAGTCATTCGAATTGATACTCAGGAAGCAGGTATACCGAGTTTTGTCGACCTGCACTACGGCACAACAAATTTGGACATTCACACTCAGGTCGGTGATTTCATTTTAAAACGCGCAGACGGTATTTATGCCTACCACCTGGCCGTAGTCCTGGATGATTTCCGTCAAGGAATTAATCAGATAGTTCGCGGTGCAGATTTACTGAAAATTACCTGCCTGCATATATTTTTACAACAATCATTAAAATTACCAACGCCAGAATACCTGCATATTCCACTAGTGATGAATGAGCAGGGAAAAAAACTCAGTAAACAGTTTGGTGCAAAAGCACTTGATATGAACAAAAAAAGTGAACTGTTAACTCAGGCACTTATATTTTTAGACCAGCAGATAGAACCTGGTTCAGAACACGCCCAAGTAGAGCAAATACTGAATCATGCCGTAGCAAACTGGGATGTTAACTGCCTGCCTAAAGAAACCTTAGATTAGTTTATCTCATTCAAATAGTCTGTTCTTAAGGATTAATTACTCTAGACAACCAGTACTTGCATTCCACTAAAAAGGAGAGTATTAACCGAACTAGCTGTTAAATATATTTAAAATAATCGGCTAACTATCCTGGATTCCATATCCAGCAGGAGGAACCATGTTCGACTCAAGTTGCATGAGATTCTTGTTCTTCACCCGGTGGTTCAAACTTCCGGTTCGAAATATCCTGTTATTACTCACCTGCACAATTAGTTTTCATTCCTATTCTCTTGACATTCGACTGGGAACAGCTGCAAGCGGTACTTTTTCGAATTTTACGGGTAAAGTTATCTGTAGAACGATTAACAAATACGCCAGTGACCTTACTTGCGAGACAACAATCTCCCAGGGCATTAATTTAACAGATAATTTGACCAACGTGCGTAGCGGATCTCTTGACCTGGCTATCGTTGATTCTCAAATGCTGTTTGATGCCGTCAATAAAGCGGGTAATTTTGAATTTCTGGATATCGATTATTCAAATCTCAGAATCGTTTTACCCATGTACAATATCCCTGTTACTCTGTTAGTTCGAGGAGATGCGGGTATTCGTAATCTTACTCAACTTGCCGGAAAACGAATCAATATCGGCTCGCCAAGATCAAGTGAAAGACTATTGATGAATAGCATTCTTGCGCAGCAGGACTGGACTAGGAAGAGCTTTAGCCAGGTTGCGGAATTATCGGTATCTTCATCTCAGGACACCTACGCTCTGTGTAATGGGTTGATACAGTCAACATTGCATGTTGGCGTTCACCCCGATAGTAAACTCACACAGGTTTTCGATATATGTGGTGTAAAAATCGCCTCGATGAATAATTCTCAAATCATCAAAATGGTAGAATCAAGCCCCTCACTTACCATGGTGACTCTACCCAGTGAGTTGTATTCGAATATCGATGAAGATATACAAACATTTGGACAGCGCGCAACTTTAGTAACGTCCGATACGCTGGATGATGAAACTCTGATGCAAATCTTAAAAGCACTTAAAAGCGGTGCTGATCAACTGGCAAGATCCCATCCGGCACTATCTGGAATTATGAGTGCAAAACCAGGCACGAATACAGGGAAGATCATGGTACACCCTGCATCGCGGAAGTATTTTTCTATGAATAATTGAATGATTGGTAACTACTCAGTGAGTAGTAAAAAGTAAAGTAACTGTATAGATTGCCACTGAAATGTGTCAGATTGAAGCAAAAAATGTGAGCTTACACTTGTAAATGACCATTTTTAAACGCAGAGCTGGTGCCTTTCAGGGGTGAGCTGAGTTGTTACTCTCAGGGTTTGACTTGGTTCATCAGTAAATCGATTTTCTCCGGCGGATTACGCGTATCAACGGGTTTGACTTCAGCAAAAATATCTCCAGGTTGAGCAACCGGGTTACCAGAAAACGATACCCTGGCGCCCACCACGACC
>Ga0256847_1000063_pt1 | contig 71074 bp, 51 predicted proteins | sample TeddybearmetaG_FD_189099 | JGI IMG/M metagenome (GOLD analysis project Ga0256847, IMG submission 189099) | Hydrothermal vent microbial communities from East Pacific Rise, Pacific Ocean - Teddybear | ecosystem: Environmental > Aquatic > Marine > Hydrothermal vents | place: Pacific Ocean: East... | reverse complement strand
ATAAGCGAATAATAAAATGAAATACTGATTTTGGCAAATTAACAATTTATATTTGAAAGATAAAGTATTTACTGTCTAGAGAAAAAGCTATTTTAAGCTTGTTAAGGAGAGGTGATACCCCGTCTGCTTGCGGCGGGGTAGTTCATTGTAGAATTAGTTTTTAGCTGCATTTCAGTTTGCCAGTTTTGGAATTGTTCCAAGGACCAAAATAAAGAGATAGAGAATACTTTGCTAGTCCATAATTTATAAGCTATGAAGAAAGCTACTTCAATTATTCCTCTACCACTTGTTTTGATAAATGACAACATAAAATGCACCTTTTTTTCTATACATTTGTTTGCTCGTTTTCGTAATAAAAAAACAACTATTTTATGATAAGCTCTTGGAATGATAAAGAAGCTAAAAAATGTAACTCGGATCTTTTGGCACTCCGAGTTTATACCTCTCAATTATTGGGAAAAGAAGAAGATCTAGTTTTGCATGGAGGAGGGAATACTTCCGTGAAAATTAATGAAAAGAATATTTTTGGAGAGTCAGAAGATATACTTTACGTAAAAGGGAGTGGCTGGGATTTGGCTACTATCAAACAGCAAGGTTTTTCTCCCGTCAAACTTTCCGCCTTACATCAACTGGCTAAATTAGATGTGTTATCTGATATGGAAATGGTGAAATATCAAAGAATGGCATTGACAAATCCCGCAGCACCAAATCCATCCGTTGAAGCGATTTTACACGCTATCATTCCTTACAAATTTGTAGATCACACTCACGCCGATGCTGTAGTCGTGATAACCAATACACCAGGAGGTGAAAAAAGAATTCAAGAAGTATTTGGAAAAAGAATACTACTAGTACCCTACGTGATGCCGGGATTTATTCTAGCTAAAGAGATTTACGAGATGACCAAGGGGATGGACTGGAATACGATTGATGGAATGATTTTGCTCAATCATGGGGTGTTTACCTTTCATGATGATCCGAAAATCAGCTATGAAAATATGATCAAAATCGTATCCACAGCAGAGCAATACCTAAAGAAAAAGAAGGCAAATAATATCAAAGGACAAAAGAGAAAAAAAATCGACCATCTTAAAATCGCCGATCTAAGGAAACAAGTTTCACAGATTACAGGCAAACCTGTTCTTTGTCGTTTAGATGATTCTAGTAAGTCAGTTGCCTTCAGTAAATTAGCTAATGTTAGGAGCATTACATCTAGGGGCCCTCTTACCCCTGATCACATAATTCGAACTAAGCGAACACCTGTGATACTGACAAGTAATTTTGAAAAAGACTTAAAAGTCTATTCCAAGGAATATAGCCAATATTTTAATAAATATCATAGTCCAGATCAAACACAATTAGACTCAGCACCCAAATGGGCAGTATGGAAGGGGTGTGGAACAATTTCATTTGGCACTACGGTAAAATCGGTGAAAATCATTGAAGATATCAGTCGACATACTAAAAAAGCAATATATCAAGCTGAACATTTGGACAAATGGAAAGCCTTGCCAAAGACCGATTTATTCGAAATGGAATATTGGAGTTTGGAGCAGGCGAAAATGAAGAAAAGTGGAAGCGCAAAACCGATGCAAGGTAAAATTGCCCTTGTTACTGGAGCTGCAAGTGGCATAGGTAAAGCCTGTGTTGAACGATTAGTTAAAGAAGGAGCAGTTGTAGCTGCACTTGATATCAATCCAACAATAGTGAAGTGCTTTGCTGCGAATGATATACTGGGTATCCAATGTGATGTTACGAATACCAAACAAATCAAAAAAGCTATCGAAAAAACAGTTTCATATTTTGGCGGATTGGATATGTTAGTTTCTAATGCTGGTATTTTTCCTGAAAGTGTAACTATAGCAGAGATGGATCGAAAACTTTGGGATAAAAGTATCAACCTCAACCTCAATAGTCACCTGCAGTTAATGCAGCTTACAATTCCATATCTTGAGCTTGGTATTGATCCTGCGATGCTTATCATTGGTTCGAAAAACGTGCTGGCTCCAGGAATTGGAGTCTCGGCTTATTCTGTCGCCAAAGCTGGATTAACTCAATTGGCAAGAGTAGCAGCTCTAGAATTGGGGAGTAAGAATATTAGAGTTAATACCATACATCCGAATGCTGTTTTTGATACTGGGATATGGACTAATGAAGCTTTGAAAACTAGAGCGAAGCATTATGGTTTGACGGTGAAAGAATATAAGGCGAATAATGTATTGAAAGTAGAAATAACTTCACTTGATATTGCCAATCTAGTTGTAGTAATGTTAGGTGATTCATTTTCAAAAACAACTGGAACACAAGTGCCAATTGACGGAGGTAATGAACGTGTAATTTGATACATATTTTTATTGTGAGTGTTTGATAAAAAAGAACTAATGATTGTAAAACATACTTCCCGAAATGCCATCATGGCTAAGTTGAGACAAAAAGTGGACACTAACATTCCTATCCTTATTGCAAGTGCAGGAAGTGGCTTGGTAGCAAGCCTTTTAGAAAAAGCAGGTGCCGATTGTGTCAATACTTTTTCTGGTGCCAGACTACGTGCCAATGGGATGGGAACGATGTCGATGATGTGGCCTATTATGGATTCAAACAAGCAGACAATGGATTATACTAGGGAAGACATTATGCCAGCAATTAATGGTGATGCCTTTATATGTGCATGCCTAAACGCCAATGATCCACTAAAGGATATGAGGATGGTTTTAGAGGATTGTAAACGAATGGGAGTTTATTCTGTATCCAATATTGGCCCATCTATCGGTTATGTAGATAAGGATAGTGAAATTTATAAAGTGCTGACCAAAAGTGGTATTACTCTTGAGAATGAAATAGAAATGCTTAAACTAGCGAAGGAGATGGAAATGGTATCTATAGGCCTAGCCTTTGATATAGAAGACAGTATCAAAATAATGGAGGGCGCATCTCCTGATGTCTTTTGCTTCCATGCTGGAACTACCAAAGGAGGACTAAAAGGATATGATTCAGGAGAGCCATTGGAACAGACGGCTAAAAGAACAGAAGAGGCGTATAAGATTTTAAGGAAAATAAAACCAGATGTGATGTTAATTGCTCATGGTGCTGGTTTGGTGAGTCCAAAAGACGGACAGTATATTTTGGATAATACATCGTGCGATGGTCTCTGGACGGGATCTTCTACTGAGCGTATTCCTATAGAAAGGGCTGTTTTATCATCTGCAAAAGAATTTGCCGATTTAAGGTTTTCAAAAACTGATAATATTTAAATAATAAAGTAATTTTTTTAAACACAAAGTCCACTAAAATTTGCACACAGGTTCACAAGGTAAGATGTAATATACTCCGTAAATCTCCGTGACTCCTCTACGAACCTCCGTGTAATAAAAAAGCCCCAAACCCCTCCATTACCTCAAAAGTAAAGCTCCTGAACCCCCACCGTATACTTACTATTCTTAGTCTGCCGAAAAGCCAAATAATCCGTTATTTCCCTAGCTTTTTCTGCATGCTCTTGATTATACTTCAACTCTATAATTACAGGATAACCAGTAATAGGCAAAGCCTTCATCTTAGTAAATGGAATTTTAAAAGTCTGATTGGTGTCAAGTGTAATCCGAAATAGTCCATTCTGCGAAATATAGTAAGCACGATGATAACTATTATGTAACGTAGGGATCAAATTCCCTTGATAGTATCCAGATGAAGCCACTGCTTTGAGGAGAGTTGGAGAATCGAAAATTGTGGTCCCATCAATACGAAATGAATCTTTCCAACCTAATTCTGCATCTTTGTTTTTAATCTCCAGTGTAGATTTCTGAGTAGGAGAATCAGAACTACCATACCATCTCAATCTCATTTTTTTTCTCCTTGGATGGCCTTCAACATTCTGATGAAAACATTGGAAAGTAGGAGAATCAAGATAGATATTATTTACCTGTCTGTCATCGTATGCTTTTCGGAAAGAAGCAGGATGCATCAATAAACTAGCTGTGATAGAAGCTGCATCTAGAACGTCAATTGCAAATTTGGTTTCATAGCGCAATGTTATAGGTGGATCTTGTACCATGGTTTTGAAGTGATTTAGAAATGTATGTTAAAATGATTTGTAGGAGCTTGATTTTCAAATTGAAGTGATTTTTGAGGAATATAGCCGAAGCTATATGACGAAAAAATCATGATAAGTTGATAATCAATGACATGCAAAGGAATTAACAATATGTTTTTAAACCACTTCATCATTTAGGTAAATTGATTATTGATTCTAGATCGGTCACGGTCAAGTTTGTCACACCTTCTTCGGTGAAGCTTTTTACATTAATTACTCCGCCTCCAAATTCAGGTTTTTTACGATATGCGGCAAACCCTTCTTGACAATTTTTAAGACTCATTCTGACTATTTTTACGGTTGACAAATCTTTTGAGGCTACTCCTATTCGTGCTCCATCTATGGTCACATCGGTAACTATCAATGTCGCTTCTTCTCCCGCACTTATTCCTTTATCGCCGATTGTTTCTAATCTGGTATTTTCAACTTCTATATAACTACCTGAAAAATCTAGTCCATCATTTCCGGTATGATGCAGATAAGATTTGAACAACTTTCCTTTACAAAAATCGCAATCAAATCCATCCGCAAAGGTATTGTTGATATTCAGTTCTTTGATAGAAAATGTAGACCGTATTATATTCAAAGCATCTTCACAATGATTATTTGCAATGGTTACCTGAGTCATTTCTACATCTGATTCGTAGAATGTAACTGCTCCAGTCAATTGCCATTCATTTTCTTCCAGTGTGTTTAGGTTTGTAATGGATGTAAAGTTAAGAATCGATTTTTTACTTGCTTTTATTATTGTAATTCCCTGAGCAGATTTGTCGCTTGATTGAATAAATATGGGCGATTCAATACTACCCTGAGCAAACAAAGGTCCGTAAGAAAGAATGTATGCTTTGTCAATAATATCTATGTTGGTATCGCCTTTAAGAATCAAAGAATACCCTTTTGGGATTATCATTGGTTTGTTAATCTGGTGGTTTCCAGATCGAATGATTACCATACTATCTTGGAGGTAATACGCATCTTGAGGCAGAGGAATTGTCAAGAGGGAGTTTTGGCTATTACTTATCCTAAGTTGTCCAGGTCGCCTCCAATCTTTAATAGTGCTGTAAAAGATTTCATCTGTTTCTGGTAATTTAAAAAACACATAATTATCAGTAGGAGAAACCTCAATACGTGTGTAGGATGGAGGCATTTTACGACCATTACTTCTCACAATAGTCGACGCTCCAACTTTTATAGGAAACCATTTTTTACTTTTTTGCCCTCCTATAACCTCAATTGGCAAACTATGATAATTAGATGCAAATGTCTTGATTTTTCCATCACTGTCTTTTTCTCTAAATACCTTTACAGAGTTTTCATTAAAGGGAGTGATATTTCTATTTATAATCCTAGCTCGTTTTAATATTGCATTCTCATCAAACTCATAATCTGGCTTTGTACTACGTCTTATAAGTGTTTCAAGTTTGAATATTTCATCATCATTTTCTTCTAGCAATTCATTGATAAAGTCATCAGAAGAGTACTTCATCATTGCAGGTGTATGATATCTTATGAATTCTTCATCTCTGAATATATATTTATAGAAAGCACTCCATTCATCCTCATATTCGCTAGACATGAATTCAGCAAAAAAAAGTTTTACATATATTCTATAATGCCCACTTTCTGTATAACCGTCAAACCCAATCGGCTCTAGTTTCCGTGTCACTGGATTGTAGTAAAATCTTAGGTTGTGCCAGATGGCACTATGGTTAGCGTCGAAAATATCTGTGATGGCATAGTACTTTGCCATCAAGTCCATGTCAAAGACCTCATTGGCAGGTGCAGACCTGTTTCTGTAGGCATCCATTAAGTCTTGTGCTCTTTCGAATTGCTCTGTGAGCTTTGGATCTTTCAAAGTTTTGCCGGCTTTGAAAGGCAGGATGTCAGCGTTGTGGATTACATTTTGATGTATGTCTTTGTTATGAATATCTTTATTTCTCAACCTCTGATTCCACAGATAATCTTCCGAAAATTTTACGATTACCCCTTCTCTTCGATTTTTGAATTCAGCTATTTGTTTATCGAAGTGTTCTTCATATGCATATAGTACAGGGTCTTGATTGTTTTGCGAGAATTTGACAAAGCCATATCTTGGAGTGATTACATCGACTTTCTCTAATGCTTTATGATAGATCCATTCATCGAGATATGATCTAGTTTCAGGGTCTTGAAGCGAAAAGACTTGCATCCTGTTCCAGGATTTATCTTTTGGCATCTTTATCCGATATGACCAATAATCACCCTTTAAGTGATCAGTCCAATCCCCTTTCAATCTGACATTGACATCATTTGATAAAGAATCATTTTCAGTAAGTTTGGCTTTTACCCAATCATCATCGCTGCTCTGAAGGATTCCTTTTTTAAGCGCTTCCTCTCTTTTCTGGTTGACTTTTCGCATACCTTGCTTGTCAAAGTAGATATGCAATTCGTCCAGCTTGTCCAATCCATTATCGTTATTTCTTACCGTTTCAATTTGTAAATCATCAAAGTAGGCACTACCGCCTTTTGACATACAAACTGTGTAAATTGACAATTCCTTTACATCTAATGAATCTGGGATACTGATATCAATAGTCAATAGCTCCCAGCCATTTTCATCTATTGATTTTGAAGTAGATACTTGTTTATAAAAATCTTTAATGGGTTGACCTTTAATTACAATTGCAGATTTATTTCCACTTTGTGCATATCTACGAACGGATGCGATATACCTCACATTCTTTTCTGGTTTTTTTATGGAATAGCCAATTCCATATTTGTTTTTGTGATCTACAAATGAGGAATATTTGCCTGAGTAGCTTTCTTCAGAAGATTGTGTTTTTCCATTTTTGAAGAGCAATTCGTTGCTCACGAAATTTCCTTCAACTACTGTTTCAGCATCACAAATGATTATCTCAGATTTTTTAGGAGTTGTAAATGAGAAGTTTTTGGCAACAAAGAAAATACCCACTACAGAAAATACAAACAACATTGTCTTAGCAATGAAAGGACCTCTTTTTTTCTCTTTTTTACCTTTTATTATCATTGAAAGGGGTTATAAATCAGTAAATAGTTGGGCTTACCAATCTTTGCAAGCTTGGGAATCCCTAAGTGCACTATAGCTGAGATTCCCAAGCCTAAGAGGATTGGTAAACTCTGTTTAATATATGAATTTGTTGGATTTAACTTATAATGTAAAAAAAATAGAATGCCTCCGTACATGGCTGAACCTTTAGCGGAAGCATCAAGTTGGCGAGGCGAAAGATGAGTTGAAAAAATAAATTTAATTTTGAAATAGTACATTATAAATATATTATTTTAAATGTCTTAAAGTAGAATTAAATAATATCATAATAACAAATCAGGTTGCTCTACAAATGAAATGGTTGCGTTAGGATCATCTGCATTTACAGAATCAATAATTTTTTGCAATTTATCTGGACTGTCAATTGTACAATAATAACTAGCATTGATACCATCATTTACACTGTCAATCCTCTTTATCTCTAGATAAGTAGTATGTGGCTTGATTGAGTTAGTGATTGCAGTCACATCTTTTTTGTTTGTACTAATATTCAAAAAAGCTTTATTGGTAACCGTTCCTTTATTTTTTGACATCAATGAATTGAAATAGAATATCGGTAGAATCAACGCAAAGCTGATTAAGGATAATACCGGTTTGTCAGCGCCACCCATCAATCCAAAGCCAATAATTAAAAAGAGCATGGTCAATTCTTCTGGATCCTTGATAGCAGATCGAAAACGTACAATAGACAATGCTCCAACTAGTCCAAGTGATAATGCGACTGAAGATTTAATTACTGTAATAATCAAGAGCGTACCTATAGCAAGAGGTATGAAGTTATTAGAGAACTTTCGTCTGTCCGAAATTGCCCTTCCATATTTTACATAAAACAGCTTTATCAAGTAAGCTATCACCGCTGTAATAAGTAAATTCAGGACAAAAGAACCAATATTTATTTCAAGGTTAAAGTACTTCTCAAAATCAGGCATAGTTAGTTAATTTTCTTTAGAACGCCCAAAGCTACTTATTGAAAGGAAAACAAGAAAATTACTGGGTGAAAAGATTTTAGAAATTGGAAAGATTGGAAAGATTGGAAAGATTGGAGAGATTGGAGAGATTGAAGAGATTGAAGAGATTGAAGAGATTGGAGAGATTGGAGAGATTGAGGTGATTTGAGAGAACTGAAATATCCAATATAAAATGAAATAAATTTATTGCGAACAACAATTTGGTTTAAGAGTAAAAACAATAAAGCTACGAAGGCAATTCCAAGACCCATAAATAAATGTAGCCTGAAGGACTACCACAATTCTGGTTATTTCTGCCACAATTCTCAAATTTTGGATTCTAATTCTAAAAGTTAAGGCTCTTAACCTTGATCAGAGATGATATTTATACTTGTTAATCACCATTATTTATAATCAAAATTAATAAAGTATGAAACACTCTTTAACACTCAATTTAATGAAAAAGCTATTGGTAGCTATCGTATTCATTGGAATAGCGATCAGCTCTGCGGATTGCCAAAACTGGAAAATTCAGGGGAATGGAAATACCAATTCTGGAGATTACCTGGGAACCTCAAATATTAAACCTTTATCACTTCGGACAAATGGATTTGAACGGTTACTTATCAATGCTAAAGGACCTATTGAAATGATGGCATGTGAAACTTGTATAGCAGGGAGCTATAAATATTTTAGTTTACTGGACCCCAATAGGATACTAAATAACAATAATAAGGTAATTGAAATTACAGGAAATCAAACTACAGATAATACAGATTTTAAAGTTTGGACGGATATAGGTAAATCTACAATTCAGGCAAGAGGTAGCAGCTCTGGAATAGGGTTGGTTTCAAGTATGCAAGGAACAGATCCCGGGTTGAAATTGTATGATTCTAATAGTAGTTCTTTGATATTTGACCAAAATTTTGAGGCGCTTATTCCTGAAGTTTCAGCAAGCGGTGATCTGGGTAGTACTACCAATAAGTGGAATGATCTCTATCTGGATGGTAAAGCTGATGTAAATGGATTCAAACTAAATACTGGCGCTCAACTAGGTTATGTCCTAACTTGCACAAATGCTTCCGGAATGGCTGAATGGACTCAACCACCTTCAAACCTTTGGATTAAGAATGGAAATGATATTTATAGCAACAAGATCAATTTTGTAGGCATCGGCACTACAATACCTACCGCAAAATTGCATGTTAAAGAAAAGGGTACGCTTGGTGTAGCGAATTTGTTACGCAAATCTGTTCTCCGAATGGAGTTGGAAAATTTATCGAATCAAAACGATCCAACTACCATCTTTGACCTTAAACTGGATTCTAAAGGCGAATTTATAATAAGTGAGGAAATTAATGGCGTAGAGAATGCAAGAATGGTGATCGATGAAGTAGGGTATATGGGTATTGGAAATGCAAACCCAAAGGCCATATTGCATGTCAAAGAAAAAGGTTCGCCTGGAGTGACTAATTCTCTTCGGAAATCTATGCTTCGCATGGAAGTGGATAACTTGTCAAATCTGATAAGTCCTCCAACAGTTTTTGATTTGGAAGTAGATTCGAAGGGTGAATTTATTATAAGTGAAGAAATTAATGGTGTTGCCAATGCAAGAATGGTAATTAACGATGTAGGATATATGGGTGTCGGGAGCACAAATCCAAAAGCAAGGTTACACGTGAATAATGTTGGAGTTGTTGCTATTAATGGCGTGCAACCAATCAATCTGCTTGCAGAAGTAGGTACTAGTCAGACCAAAGCCATCGTAGTCAGTAACCTTAATAGTAGCAATTGCCCGGGTGAATATACTTTTAGTGTCAATGGAGCGGGTAGAGTAGTGGCCACGGAGGTCGAAGTACGGTCCAATTGGTGCGATTATGTTTTCGAACCTGATTATGATTTGATGCCTATTTCTGAGCTTAAAAACTATTTGGCTAAAAATAAACACCTACCTAATATTCCTCCAGCTGTGGATGTGGAAACCAATGGATTGCAATTGGGTAATATGCAAATGCGAATGATGGAAAAGATTGAAGAGTTGACTTTGTATACTATAAATCAGCAAGAAGAGATAGATGATCTTAAGGCAATGAATGAGAAACTTATTGATATTATTCAATCAAAAAAATAATCCGATTATGAAATATATAATATATAAATACAAGTTTCTTACAGTGTTGTTTTTGATTCTCGGTATGAACTTGCAAGCTCAAGAAGATGATACTCCTGATTGGGTTTTGGAGATTGCAGATCAGCCTACTATGACATTTGAAGAAGCCATTGAATCTATATATGGTTCTTTAAGTATGGAAGAAATTACAACTGGAATACTTGTAGATAAGGTCCTTCAGTGGGTTCCTTTTGGAGATTTTACAGGAGAAACATCTGACACTGCAAGTATAGAGTTTTCGGATTTCGAACAATTATATGATCAATTATATCAGGTTCAAGACGGGTTGATTGAGATGCCAGATTTAGAAGAACTTAGGGCAATAGCTAAAACTTATGATGATGAAGGTATTATTCCTGTTATTGTGGTAGACTTTGAATATGATCGAATCAAGATTGATGCATTTGAAAATAATCTATTGGTAGAAAAAGGTTCTACATTTTATGATGTTCTACCAAGATCAGAATCTCCATATGAGGCAAAACGATTTTATGTGGCTATGCCTTATAAAGAGTTTTTTGAACCAGGAATGCAAAATATGAAAATTTCTGAGGCGCTTTATTTTACAAATACGGAAAGAATCCTTGAGTCAGTTGAAGTTCAAAATGGAGATCAATCAGTCACACTTTCTTTAGAAGAGTCAGTTGAAATTGAAATTGTGCCTGACACCATAAGCTTTGAAGCTTTGTATGCTAATAGTGAGATTGCCTCCATTGTGAAATTTGCAGAAACGGATGCAGACTACATTGCACAGAAAAAGAGTAGCCAACCTAAGGCTGGTTGTGGTGGAATTGAATATACAAATGATGTTTTAAATGATCTGTGTGATCCAGCATGGACTTGTGATGAAATTCCTGGTTTTGGTAATAAATATAATCAATTTGGTCTGGCATGTTATCCTGGGTGTAATACAGATCCTAATAATGTTGCAAAAGAAATTAAGAAGCCAGTAATTATCGTAGAAGGATTTGATCAGCACGATGGCCGTCATTTTTGGCTGGATGATAAAAAGCTCAAAAAGGGTACATGGTCACCTGAACAACATTTGTATTTTGTTAGCAATGATCAAGGCATGTGTGACGTTTTGCGAGAGAGGGGATATGATGTGTTAATTTTCAATTGTAAAGATGGAACAGGAGACATTCCAGCAAATGCTTTGAAGTTGATCGAAGCAATTAATTGGGTAAATGCTCAGAAGTCCACTACTGAGGAAATCATTATTATTGGTGCAAGCATGGGTGGATTGATTGCTAGATATGCATTGTCTACAATGGAAGCAGATGAAGTGGAGCACCATACTAAATTGATGATAACGTTTGATACACCGCATCGAGGTGCAAATGTGGCATTGGGTGTGCAGACCTTAATGGATGATATTCTTGAGGCGAATCTCGGTCTAGTATCTTTAGGAGTTAGATTATTATTGAAAAAAAGATTAGATCCGATTAAATCTGTAGGCGCCCAACAGATGCTTCTTCATCATCTAGTCTCTAGTAAAAGTAGCAATTTGAAAAGCGAACCTTCACCTCTTTTCAACCAATTTCACAGTCAGCTAGATCAAATAAACAGTGGAGGCTATCCAAATCAATGTAGGAAGGTAGCCATCGCATGTGGTAGTTCTGTCGGAAATAATCAAGCAGGTATACAGTATCATGATAATTTGGCAGATATTAATATGGAAATTAATTTGATTTTTAATAAAATTAAAATCTATATGAAGGTGAATTCAACTCCAGATACCGATATCACAGGGACTAAAAGGAAATTATCTCATTTTGTATATGAAACAAAAAAAAGAAAATTGGCTGATGAGATAAAAGAAGTTACATATACTACACCTTTTGACAATGCCCCTGCTGGTTATGAATGTTTTCATCATGCATTATCTTTGGTTCCTAGTCTTTCAGGGTTTTTCGTAACTACCAATGTTAATATAAATCCTGGATTAGATGCTTTTGTACCTACTATGAGTGCTCTTGATTTAGATTCAGGCATAGTACCTTTTGATGACTTAAATTATAATATTAAAAATAGCCTTGGCATTGGAAACACTAATTTTACTTATACCTACAATGATAGTATTACCCCTTTCGATGCCGTGTATGCTTCACCAAAGAATACTCGACATGTAATTAGTAGCATGGATCCCTTGGAAAATCCAACTCTTTTTGAGTTCGCAATAGGTGAATCTGCATCTAAGGTGAAATATTTGCAAAACAGAAATATAGACTATCCCGTAACATTCTCTGCCCATAATAAAATAGTCGCTGGTCGTGATGTTAATCCAATTCAAGGTACTGGGGTCGGAGATTTCCATATTCATCATTTGCCTCCTGAAGGTGAGACAAATATTATTGCAGGAAACAGTATTTTACTCAAAGACGGATTCATAATGTCGCCAGAACAAGGTTTGATTAGAATAGATACTGCTTATTTTGATTGTAACGAAGGATTTCCATGTGATAATGACTACGAAGAATATTTGGTCATGTTGAAAGGACCAAGCAATAATGGATTTTTTGGCAATGATGCACAAAAGGTTTTTCATTCAATATTAGAAACAGAAAGAGAAGAGATTCTTGTATATCCGAATCCGAGCTATGATGGAAAATTTCTGATGGTGATGCCAGCCGTTTATGACCTGAAGTATTCTATTATAGTAACTGATTTGTCTGGAAAAGTTATTTTGGAAAAGGAAGACAGTTCGTATAATTTCCCTTTAGATTTATCTACTCATCCGAAAGGAATGTATCAAGTTAGAATCATGATAGGAGAAAAAATACAGCTTAAAAATATTGTATATCAATAGAAGACATTAGACTTATAGATAGAGTAAGTTATTGATTTATCAGTCATTTCTTTAAAGGAATGGCTGATTTTTAATCGAGATAATTCCCCGATGCTGAGCGTCGGGAGTTACAAAACACTAGGAAGCAAAGCCAAGGCAGCTATTGTGGGGGACTGAACGATCATCGAAGATGTAGCAGCGATAGCTGCTAAGAGAAGGAACGCGTAAGCGGTGGGTGGATGATAGTGATGCAAATTTTTCTACCCACCGCTTTCGCGTTCTCTCCTTTGTCGACTATCGTCACCACTCTGCGAGATCAGTCGTTCCCCTAGCATTTTTGTTTTACTTTTTTGGCAATAAGACTGAATGATCTTTTATGCAATAAAAGTGATAATGAAATTATCAAATGAAGGAACACGTTAGTGGAGGGCAGGGTAAAATCCAGCTGATAGGCGAATATTAAATTGAAATACTGATTTTGGCAAACCACCAAATTATATTTGAAAGATAAAGTAATTAGTGTTTTGTAAAAAAGCTATTTTAAGCCTATCGTGGGTAAGTGATACCCCTAGGCTATGCCTCGGGGAAATTCAATTTTACAACCATTCATGCTGGCTCATTTTGTAATTAGTTTTAATTGGAAAATTACTTCTGTTCCATAAGAGTTATTATCCTTGTCAATAAGATCATTAATTTTTATGGATGCATTGTCTTCTCTCCAATTATTATGAATATTAATTCGTTGACGTGTAAGGTGAAGGCCACCTGGCTTATGTTTTTTTTTGCTATTTTTTCTAGAAGCCTGATTTCGACCTATGCCATTGTCTCTGATTTTGACTAAGAGGAAATCGTCTTTTGAAATATTAATATCCAATTCTATTTTGCCCTTTTCTGTAATGTCACGAATCCCATGCCATATAGAATTTTCAATGAAAGGTTGGATCAACATTGTAGGTATCATTGTATTAGAGGGATTGATTTTAGGATCAACACTGGTAGAAAAAGAAAATTGCTCATTTGTCCTCACACTTTCCATTGAAACATATAATTCCAAATGTTTTAATTCACTTTCCAGGCTTACCATTGATTGGGCTGAATTGTCAAATATACTGCGGAGTAATTTTGAAAATCGGGAGATATACCTGGAGGCTTTTACGCTTTCCTCCGTTAAAACAAAATTTTGAAGTGAAGTCAAAGCATTAAAAATGAAATGAGGATTCAATCGATTGGATAGAAACAACATTTTTGACTGATGGAGTTTTTCTACAGCCAAAATTGCTTTTTTGTTATTAGCCCTCATCTGGATCAACCAAAGATTTATCAATCCTACCGCTAATAATAAAAATTCGAAAATAAGCCCCAATTTTAAAGAATAGGACATTAAATTTTCTTGAGCACCAAAACCAATATTACTTATTATTTGTGTTACAATACCTACTAGTAAGAAAACATAGCCTATTAAAAAATACTTGGAATAGGAGATCTTTCGATATACTACTATAGATGCGATGACTAAATAGGTGATACCTGCAAGTGCTGTGAAATTATTGATGAAAATCAAATAGCGATTCGTCTCTTCAAAAAAAGTTAATGGAATTACAAATAAGAAATAACTAGACATTAACCACCCAATCTTGCGAAGAACTGTGCCGCTGTATTTAGGTTTAAGAAAAGAGTTGAAAAAATTAATTCCTAAGTAAAAACTAAAGTTTACTAGTATTGAAAGTAGAACAGGATTCAGTTCTGGGTTATTCGGAAACAACAAGGCGTATGCGGATCCATCAAATGTGAACTGATAAAGACATGAACTGATGAGATAAAAGTTATAAAGAATTATTTCTTTTCTCTTAATTAATAAATAAAGTAGGGTAGTAAGAACCAGAATGATCAGCATTATTCCATAAAAAAAACCGCGCAGATAATTTTTAACTAAAAAGAGTTCAGATATTTTGGCATTGGTCATTATAGAAATCGGATGTTTGCCAATACTTCCTGCATTGTTGATGTGAATTAATACGTCGTAAATCTTATTTTTTTCTAGAGGAAGTTTAAATTTAGGATGGCTGATTCCTGAAATGAATGGATCTCTTGTTAGCTTAATTATTGAGTCTTTTTCAATGTCAAAAAGATAGCAATCCAAGTTGATATGGAAAGATCGACTGATCAGTAAGAAAAGATCTTCATTCGGTTTTTCATTTATTTTTATCCTACACTTTCCCCAGACAGAAGCTGTAAAATAGGGTGTTTGTAAAAACGGTCTAAACTGCGTAGTAAATAATTTTTCATCAAGATCTAATACTTTTCTAGGATCAGGTTGGTTCTCTTTGGAAGTCCATTGAAGTAGATGGTCTTCTAAAGAAATAATTTCCATATCTTTATATATCTGAATGTCCTCCTCAGCCTCAAGCTCAATTTGAATTAGGAATAACATTGATAAAGACATTAGAATATATTTCATTTCAATTCTTGTTCGTTGAAGCTAAGATTGTGTAATAAGATACTTGCATTGCTTACAAATTAAACAATAAAATTGGTTGCTTGTCTTCAATAAATAACATAGAACATAGAATATCTACTATTCTTGTAGATGACGAACATTCAGCATTGAATTCATTGAGAATTCTTATTGAAAAGACTTGTCCTGAATTGGAGATTGTAGGTACTGCCTCTTCTGTAAATGAAGCTTATAAACTGATATCGTCGTTGAATCCATCGGTCATATTTTTGGATATCGAAATGTCTGATGGTTCTGGATTTGATCTTTTAGAAAAATTAGGAGGCTTCAATTTTAAAGTCATTTTCACAACAGCATATGAGCACTATGCGCTCAAAGCTTTGAAGAAATCGGCTTTGGATTATCTCCTCAAACCTATAGATGATATAGAACTTAGAGAAGCTGTAAATAAATTGAATGAAGAGATTCAAGAAATTGATGATATTCCAATCCAAGCTATAAATACTCAAGCTTTTGGAGGAGGAAATCGGCTTTTGCTTCCCAAAAAGGACTGCTATAGAGTGATAAAATTGGAAGATTTGATCCGTTGTGAATCCGATAATAATTACACTAACTTTTATCTTAAGGACGGCGAAAAAATCATGATTTCCAAAACCTTGAAGGATTTTGAATTACCTCTGCTTCAGCATGATTTTTTGAGAATTCATCAATCTCATTTAGTGAATATAAATTTTATTGCTTACTACTATGCCGGCAGGGGTGGAAATATTTCATTAGTTGACGGTACCATCTTGCCTGTATCCAGAAATAAAAAATCAGAACTTCTGAATGCACTTGATTTGACCAGAAATATAAGTTGATGGTAAATTTGCTAGAGGCATATTCATAAATGAATAATCATATTGATTTTCTTGTCGTAACTGTTTACACATTATTGCTTTACTTCTGAATTAACCTACCAAAGATCTGGTGTGAAAAACGTATTGCGCTAATGGCATTGTCAATTTGATTGAAATAGAGGAATAGATAATGCTATATTAAGCCAAATTTTGACCGAAGCGGACATAGGCGTCAACCTAATTTACTAATATATTATTTTTTCATATGTGTAATTTATACCTTTCATTTATAGAATATAAGTAAAAAATGAAGATTACTCTTTCAAACATATATGGTCGCTCGCCAAGGACTGGCTTTGCTTACCCTACGCTAACGCGTTCATTCCCTTATCACCTATCGGTACTACATCTGCGATGATCGGTCATTCCTCTGCTTGATCAGAAAACGAAACAAAAGAATCAAGCCGCTAAAAAGGCTATACTGCGAATGTGACTGAATGATCTATCGTAGATAGTTTGAAGCAACAGCTTCATAAATGAAGAAACCTGCATTGCAGGATGGGTTGGCAGCCCTTCGCTAACGCGTTCCCGCCTTTGTCGACTATCGTCGTCACTCTTCGAGTTCAGTCAGTCCCCCACAGTTTAGCGGCAATCCACCCTCTTTTTAGAGTTGTGTCTTCGACATAAAAAAATATTACCCGAAACTTAAACATCTATTTTACAATTGTTTATATAATGTATAATAGAATATATTAAAATAATAGGTTGACACCAATGCGAAGCGGAGAAATCTACAATCGCTGAATAATGTTTTTTTGCGATAGATTTCTCCACTTTGGTCGAAATTGAAGAAAGAAAGATGCTCCTTGATTTTCGACTACGTTATTTTTCACTCAAAATTACAAGGAGCTTAAGTGGACTAATCTGCTATCTCTTGTCACAATTATTCAACATTCACCAATTTCATGGTGTTCTTCACAAGTTCGATTACATTTCCAGTCAAATATTTCTCCTTGTCAATTGATTGCAAAATAGCTTCTACATTTGAATAAGAGGCATCTCCTTTGTATTTGGAATTTCTGAGCAACATACCAAATTCCGCTATTGCTGCCGCATGTTTAGTTTTATCTTCCACCTTATCAAAGGAAACTGTTCTAGCACTTATTTTTTCTCCAAATTCCCAAGCTTTGTGTCCGGTTGGTGTTTTGTAGCGAAGTCTAACTGTTCCCAATTCCATATTTTCTTTTAGTTCACTGCTTCTTTTTTGGTACATCAATTTTTCCTCTGTCGTTACGAACTTATCTTTTACAGGTGTGATTTCGTACAAGACTGTCACACTATGTCCGGCACCCAATTCTCCTGCATCTTTGGCATCGTCTCTAAATTCTGAAGCATCCATTTTGCGATTTTCGTATCCTATGAGCCGATACTTACCTACATAAGCGGGATTGAATTCTACTTGTACTTTTACATCTTTGGCGATGGTAAATAATGTACCACCAAACTCAGAGACCAAAGTCTTTTTTGCCTCTTGGATGTTGTCTATATAGGCATGGTTTCCATTTCCTGCATCTGCCAATAGTTGCATTTTATCATCTTGATAATTTCCCATTCCATAGCCCAAGATCGAAAGAAATACACCCGATTTTCTTTCTTTTTCTATGAGTTTAAGCAAGTCATCATTGTTACTGATCCCTATATTGAAGTCTCCATCAGTAGCGAGGATCACTCTATTGTTTCCATCTTGTTTGAAATGTTTTCGGGCGATGTCATATGCAGTCATTATTCCTTCAGCACCTGCAGTTGACCCGCCAGCTCCTAAATCGTCAATAGCCTGCATGATTTTACGTTTGTCAGTTGCACTGGTAGATTCCAAAGCTATACCCGCTGATCCTGCATAAGTGACAATAGCAACATTATCCTGATCTCTCAAGTTGTTGACTAATAGCTTGAAAGATTCTTTCACCAACGGAAGTTTGTTGTGTGAATTCATAGATCCTGACACATCGATTAGCAAGACAAGATTACTGGCTGGAAGTTTCGAAATATCGATTCTTTTGCCTTGAAGTCCTATATGAAGGAGTTTGTTTTCACCATTCCATGGACACTGGGTTAATTGAGAATATACTGCGAAAGGCCTTGTTTTTGCTTCAGGAGTAGGGTAGTCATAGTTGAAATAATTGATCATCTCCTCTATACGCACAGCATCATCAGGCGGCAATTTACCATTTTCAATAAATCTCCGAATATTGCTGTATGATGCGCGATCTACATCGATGGCAAATGTAGATAGCGGAGCTCTGAAGGGAGATTGAGGTTTGTTTTCAATTATTTCGGAGTATTTTTCATTTTCGGTGTTGATTGATTTAATTCCAGAAACTTTCAAGCTAGTCGAATATAATAATGTGGCATCTGACCTAGAACCTCTTATTGATATAGCTACATCATCAGTAGATGATTGACCTGCAGTAGTGGCTGCAATTGCATTGATATTCTTTATGGGAAGGGATCTTATTGCCTCTGCTGTAACAGTAGCTCCGCTCGTAGTATTGTCTATTTCAATAAGAGGAACTTTGTATTCTATAATTTTGACAGCATCCATTAATATACCTTCAGAAAGTGAAAAATCAAGACGATTTACTCTATTGGCTTTGATTATCACACCAGTTTGTCTTTGTGGTGTATATCCAATATAGCTTGCTTCTACATCGTAAGTGCCAGGTCCGATTCGAATAAAATAATTGCCATCTATATCAGTTTCAGTACCTTCAATAAGTTTGCCTTCTTGAAAGAAAGCGACGGTGCCAAATAAAATGGCTTCACCCGTGACTGCATCTAAAACTTTGCCTTCTACGCTGGATTTATTTAGATTCTGATAGTTGGCTTGAATAAAAAATAAGAAAGAAAATAATAATGCTGATACATAAATGATCTTTTTCATAATTGATAGTTTTTAAGAAGAGAAGAATAAAAATTGTCCCAAGTACCCGATGCATCGTATATGAAATAAATGGAAGCCGGAATTCTTCTATATAAATTAATTGAGCTTTCGAGATAGGGATGGAGAAATATTTAAGAATGCATAAATAGGATGGGAATGGATTTTAGAAAGTGTTACAGACGACACTTTATTTTCAATGAGGTTGCTGAAACTGCTTCATGATTGTTCAGTATTAATCCATGCAACTAATAGATAAAAAAGGAAGCACAGATCTTAACCCTGTACTTCCTGAATTGAATAATACTTAACTATTGTAGATTTCACAAAGAGACTCATGTAGCTCTTTGAGATGATAGTTTATCTGAATCTATTTTATTACCAAAGGTCGTCTACAAAACTTTCATAGTTTTCTGCACTTCTTCTGGCTTTTCTTGGATTGTCATCAGCAAGTGCCATGGCCAAAGCTTTTCCATAGACTTTCTGTCCATTTAATTTTTGATCAGTAAACCAAAGATGGATTAATTCGTGTACAAAAACGGAGGCTACATATTCATCATTTTTGCCTAGCAATCTTGAGAATACTTTAAATGTTTTAGGTTCCATGAACCAACCTCCATTTTGTGCATTTGTAGAAGAACATTCAGCACTTGGTCTTAGTCTGATGGTTATTCCTTTTGATAATCTATTGGTGACAGACAGCATTCTGCTGTGAACGTTTTTGACATGAGACTTACGATTTACATCGCCAAACCACTTAGTAAGCATTGGATCGTTATTCCAACAGGCGACCCAGGTATTTCTTGGTTCTGAGTAAACGTTGTTGATTCTAGCTTTTCCTTTTTCTGCCATTCTGATTGCTAAATTTAAGCATCGAACACATTTTCTTACAGCTTGACGCGTACTCATATTATACGCTTTTAAGTCTTTTTCCAATGCTTTTCTTTTTTTTCTTCTCGTGGGCAATTTGATCTTGTGTGCCATTTTTAAATTGTTTTAATTGTTAAAAATAAATGTTTAAAATGTTTTACGGAATTATATACCTCAGCAGGAAATTATTCCATAAATCTGGATGTGGGATAAAACTGAATTTTGACAAAATGCACAAGGAACCTCAATGAATATGATTATATTTAATATATAAATTACAGTAATAGAGTGAGATATAATTTCATAAAGGTATATTTACGCAATTGTTGCGTACATTTACGTAAACTGCTAAATTTAGATTTATTGGTTGTTTGCTTTTTCAATTTTTTCGTCAGAGTGCATATTTAACTTCTATATTATAAGCGAAACGAGGATGGATGAGTTTCTCAAATATATATTATGACCCCATTCGAATATATACTTCATCTTACAAACTAGGCTTATCCTCTATACTATATTTTGGAAGTCATGGCTCACAAATTGTTTTGACATACAAGATTACTTGAGCATTCGAGATAGAGAAGAACTAAAAAATGCATAATTGGACAAAATAGAGATATGAAAGAAGTACCAACAAAGACAATTATTTGTATGCATCATGCATGAAAAATACAGATTCAGCGACAGATTTAGTGGTTTAAGATATTTTTATTGAATTCTTCGCAAATGGATAATTCGAGCTTGGATATTTTTCTTTGATAGGGATTGCTTTTTAGCTTTTGAATGCTTATTTTGGGCTGGTGCATTGTCAAGCCTAAATATTTGGATTCATTTGGCGTCTTTTGAGCCATTACTTTTTTAAAAATACGCAACATAGCAACAGCTATGTCTGTGTTTTTTGTCTTGTGCTGACTCAAAATACACTCAAATGCTAGAGTACCAAGAATTAAATAATTGGGTATAAAAAGGCAGCTTGTTTTGAGCTGATTAAGGCGAAGGTTCTCGTGCATAGCCGTAGCTGTGGTAGAGGTTCTTTAACGCAAAACAGGTTAAAACAAGCAAGTTTATATGTCTATTTATTTAGTGCTTGATGCACTAGCCATCATTCAAGCATTAACAGTGCATTAAAGGTTAAGATTAAATTCGGGTGTTATGGATTTTTCAAATTTTGTTGCCTCATTTGGTAGGATCGATCGTATGAATAGTGGAAATTTTTCGAGCAATGACTTGCTTTGGAAGGTTGCTACAGAATGTGTGTCCTCATTGGAATTGGTTGATTTTATTATCTACACATTCAATCAAAAGACTGGCCAACTCTCTCAGGAAGCAGGGTATGGTTTCAAATCGAAGGTGGAAAATAAATTGATCAATCCCTTAACGGTAAATATTGGTCAAGGGATAGTTGGGGATTCTGCTCAAAAAATGAATTTTCAGTTGGTAAAAGATACAAGTTCAGATGGTAGATATATTCTAGATGGACAGAGAAACGAATCGGAACTTTCTGTACCCATCGTATGGGATGGAAAATTGCTGGGCGTACTTGATTCTGAACATCCTAGCAAACATTATTTTGGTGATTTTCATATAGATGTTTTTTATACAATTGCTTCATTTTTAGGGCCTCGTTTAGCATTATCTCACAAAACGAAGAAAATATTTTCTGATAGGAATAAATACTATTGTCAATTTATTGATCTCATGGACAAAAAACAGCTTTACAAAAATGAAGGTTTTTCTCTCTGCCAAGTAGCTTCGGCCTTAAATATCAATCCATGTTACTTATCGAAAATTATTAATCAAGCTTCAAATAAAAAGTTTACAGACATTGTAAACACTTACAGAATAAATGATGTCAAGAATGCTTTTCATTCCAACAAACATAATCGGTATACGATAATGTCATTGGCATATGATGCTGGTTTTTCTTCTAAGTCCACGTTTAATTCTATTTTCAAAAAAGAGACTGACTTGACACCTACCCAATACATTCACCAATTGGTATAGAATTTTGAACAGTCAAATATATCAGACCTTTCAAAACCACTATTAAGTTAGATTTGAGAGAATAGGTAGTCATTTTCGTTTGAGTGTTAGATCAAAATTTTCATTTTAAAAACGAGAAGAATTTATGGCTAAGGAATTCTGTTATTCCATCAATCTATTAGGTGATTTTTTATAATCCATTATTGCGAGTTACCCATTTATTTTTGAGAAAGACGAATGCTTTACTAACCATTGAGCCATATTGTTCGTAAATAGTATAAGGAGATTTGAATGTTTTTAGATTTTCTGGTGATGTGTATTACCCATCACCTAGGGTGTGAGAGTCAATATATTTTCCAATTTTTAATTTCAGATCATTCCTTATCCTGTGTTCACTTTTTTTAATTAATTCACTTTCTTAATTATTTGTAAGAGAGGCAGGTTTTCAATGCATGAAAGGAATCAACTCCATATCGCTACTTTGTGAAATAACAAAACTTTTGAATTCTTCAAATTCGACTGATCAGATCCTTTCTGAGGTTACTTATCTATGTGCTGATTTTTTGAAATTGGAAAGACTAGCGATTTATTCATTTGATAAGAGTTCAAAATTTGTGATTCAGAAAGCAATTTTCTGCCGAAATGAAGATGATATTTTAAGATCACCATATTCAGTCAATTCTAAGAATTCAAATGCAGTCGACACCTTGAACTCAGTTGCAAAAGAATGTTGTCAAATTCGAGTTCCTATATTTTGGAATGCTAAACAATATGGGTTGATCGATTTAGAATTCATAAACTCCTCAGATATTAATAAGGGCAATAAATTGTTGTTATTAATAATAGCATCATTAATAGCACCTAAACTTATAGAGGTTCAGCGACCAAAAAGAGAATTTAATCTAAACAACAAGTATTATAAAAAATTAATTGACCTTCTCGAAAAAGAAAAGCTATATAAAGATGAAAACTTGAGTTTGAACAGTATTGCTCACAAATTGAATTTAAGTACTTCGTATCTGTCACAAATCGTCAATAAGTTAAGCAAAAAAAGTTTTTCAACTCTTATCAATGAATATCGGATACAAGAAGTTACTAAGGCGTTTCAAGAAGGAGAGCATAGGCGATTTTCCCTATTATCCATAGCGTTTGATGCTGGATTCTCCTCCAAATCAACTTTCAATTCTGTCTTTAAAAATGTTTTGGGTTGTTCACCATCTCAGTATATCCAGAAATATGTCTAATATTTTTCACTGTAAATAATTTAGGTCGCATTTGAACGAAATGTGATTTAGATTTGGAAGTAATACTACTGCGGATCCGAACATATGAGGTGGTTAATTATTAATACTTAAAAAAGAATAAGTTATGAAATTTTACAATAAAAAAATTGCAAATTGGGTAAAAGGTCTTATAGCCGCATGTATTTTACTGCCAGCCTTTGCGATAGGCTCGATATTAGTTGCTTCTCTGGACTGTGGGTCTGAAAAAACAAAAACAGTCACTGTAACGCTTTCTGGTACAACTATTAGTGCAAGAGACACTGCTTCTGCAACAAATGCTTATGCTATTTGGGCAGGAGGTCAGTCAGGAGTCACTTGTAATAGTGCCGCGGATTGTAACCCTGCCTCCTGTATCCCATATGCAGTTGGAATGCCCACATCAGGTACATATCCAACTCCAACACAAAATCCGGCTACTGGTACATTTCGTTTTCCTGCATATAGTGGCAAAGTGATTATTAGATGCGATTGTTATACAGATGCTACTACAGTTTTTGTAGACATATTTGAAGGAGGATATTTTCCGTTTGATCCTATTTTGGAAAATGAAGATGATATCGAAACTGAAATTAGAAATAGAAAGACTGGAGAAAAGATAAGTATCTATCCTAATCCGGCGAAGAATCGATTAAATCTAGATTTTAAAGATTTTACCTTAGATGGTGACTTTAAAGTGACGGTATACGATGGAATGGGCAAAGTGATAGAATCGAGGGATATTGAAATATCAGATTATAGTTCTGATGTTTTTGACATTGAAACTTCGTTTTATCAAAGTGGGATCTACTATTTGGCGATTTCAAATGATAGAGGAGTAGTATCGAAATCAAAATTCATAGTTACAGCAAAGTAGTTTAGAGACCAAAAAAGTAAGCTGTAAAATAAGAGCAGACCATATATATTATGGTCTGCTCTTTATGATTTATCAAGCCGTCAGTCGACTCAATCCGCAATCATTATTTATTGGACAGTAATCTGAACAGCATCAGTACCTGCATTTCCTTCTTCATCAGTAGCGGTTACCGTCAAAGTATAATCTCCCACTGTAGTCAATGAATCTAGTGTCAAACTAAGATTGATGACGTGAGAAGTATCACTATCCAAAGGAGTCAAATTCAAATCTTGACCTAATCCTGAAGACAATACCACAGTTTCTAATTTTGTATCTTCTGCAACAGTTCCAGAAAGCAGAATAGTATCCGAAACAGTATAAGTACTTCCTGCAGTTGGTGAAGTCAAGTTTACCAAGGGAGCAGCACTATCATCATCATCTCCACAAGAGATTGCTACAAATCCAAGGACTAAAGCGAATGCTAAATATTTTATTTTACTCATAATTATTGTTGAATTTTTGATTATTTAATGATTTAATAGTGGGTAGAACGATTTGGGAAATGGGAATGTGTATGTAGGGGGTGGAAATTAAGGTTTTCTTAAGTAACTAATATTGCTGCTTTAATTGTGGATACTATATGAAACCTTGTACAAATTTCTGAGACTTTGATATTTTCTATTGAGCTCTTTTGAAGAACCTTTTATTCATCACAGCCCTTCCCGAGCCTGACTTTAGGTGCTTTTCAAATTCAATTGCTTGATATTGAATCACCTCCGTTCTTTGAACTTCGGCGATTAAATCTCTTACAAATTTCTGAACTTTTGACAATTGATTTCTTTTGTAAAACCTTTTAATCTTCACAGCCCTTCCAGAACCAGACTTCAAATACTTTTCAAATTCAATTGCCTGAAACTGATCAGAAAAGGCGAAAAATGTTTCTAATTCTAAAGGTCTTCTATTTTTTGTAGAACGTACAGATTCTCTTTTATGACAACTTAATCTATCGGTTAAATCTTTTGTATAGCCAGTATAAGGTTTGTCGTCTGAACATCTGAGAATGTAGACACCAGAATTGCTTTTCTAGATGAAGCGGTTCTGGCCGCTGTAAATCGCTGTTCATGAGGTGAAATTGTAATTGGGTGCATGTGAAATAAAAATCGCCTCCGTTCTTGCGAACTTCGGCGATTGTAAGCGGTCTGGACGGGAATGGAAAACAGTAGCTTAATTAATTGATTATCATACAATTAGTTAATTGGGTGCAATATTCAGTACAAAAAACATTCTTATCAAGTCTTTGTGCACTTCGGATTTTCGTGTGCTAAATGTAGTAAAACTATGATACTTAGCTCATGGTGTTAACTATGCCTTTGTAAATCAAGAAATAATAAAGCTCGATTATTATAAATTGAATATAGTAAGAAACATTATAACTTGAATATTGATAAGGAACAATTTAATATTAGTTGGTGTTGTTTTATATGTAATAATGATTATTATTACATAATAATGAGCAGATGAAAGATATTAACAAGAAAGCTAAACTAACAAAATCGATATCTGTGGAGTCCCCATTTAAGAATATTGGTGTAGCTTTTCGTTTGAAATCAATATACGGAAAGAACCCATTTAAGAATCTTGGAATAAAACCTACAACTTTTTCTCTTGCCAATAATTCCTTACGTTTCACTTCTTCGCCTACAATAAAATTAGCTGACAGCTTTAAATTAAATGCAATCCAAAAAATAGCAAAAGGTGCAAATTCAATAACATTAGCTAGCTCTTCATATAATTTTGTCAAAAAAGGTAGTCTTGTAGATAAAATAAATAAGATGAAACTTAGATACAATCCCAAATGGGATCTCTGGTACATGTCAGAAGATTTAAAGCATACTGGCGATGCACTGCGCAAATCAATTTCTAAAATTAATGATAAGAGTTAATTTATGGAAAATATTAATAAGTCAGAAGAAGAACTTGATAAGGGCAAGGAACTTGAAAACAAGGAAATTGAAAGAGTTGATCTAGATGAGATAGATGAAATCATTGAAGAAGTAAATAGTGCTCCTTTAGATCCTGAAACAAAACAACATATTGTTCAAATATTAGAAAGAAGATCTGTAAAAGTTACGACAAGCGGTATCATACCTTCATCAATTGAAATGCAAGGGTATAAGGACACAGATCCTGACATTATCAAGTTTATATTAGAAGGTGCTAAATCTGAGCGAGAGCACAGACAGATAATGCATCAACAAGAATTTAATCTAACTGCCAAAGATCAAAACGACACAATAAGGTTACTGGAACTTCAAATTAAAAATGAAGCCTTGGATCGAAAAAGAGGGATGGATTATGCATTAACTATATCTATAATTGGTTTTATTGTAGGTCTAATCGTTGTTTATCTAGGTGCTCCCTGGCCGGGTGCTGTAATATCAGCTTCTTCTTTAGCTGTACTAGCATCGAAGTTCATATCTGGTAGAACTCAAACGGAAGATACAAAAGGAAACGACTCTAAGACGCAATCAGAATAATTTTACCAAGTACGACATTAACCAATACAACATATTCCGAATCCCATCGCACATTTTAATGATATTGGTGCTTTAAAATATGTATATCAATTCTAGTTAAGGTGCTAAATACATTTCATAATTCATTTCACACAAAACTTACACCCTTCCTGGTTATGAAGTCCAATTTGATTCACTTCCTCACTTTCATCTGAAATTTCGAATTCATGCAAAGATTTCCATGCCAGAATACCAAAAACACGAATTATTAAATCAGTTTCTAAATACTCATTATCATCAGTGATATATAATGACTTATTTCTTTTAATCTATACTATCATTCTGTTGAGTCTAATCTTTATGCATTGGTGGTTTGATTCGCGATATCATTCTTTACATCATCTGACATAAACCTACCCAAACCCATCTTGTCAAGCTTATCTAATAGTGTCATCACAATACTTGGATTTCTTTCACAGAATGCCAATACTTTATCACTAACAGTACCTTCATTAGCTTCTATTTGTTCTGAAAGTTTCAAATTCTCAGCTTCTAATTTGTTTATCCTTTTTTGAAATCTATCTTTCTTATTCTGCTCAACTTTTGATCTTGATCCTAAGTTTTACTTTTTAAGAGTTCTAAGAAATGGATAGCATGTCAGAGGCATTGATCGCGATCTTTAAACTTCGGGGATTAAAACCTAGTACAAATTTCTGAGCTTTAGATATATGTTATTGAGCTCTTTTGAAAAACCTTTTATTCATCACAGCCCTTCCCGAGCCTGACTTTAGATTCTTTTCAAATTCTATAGCCTGATATTGATCAGAAAAGGCGAAAAATGTTTCTAAATCTAAAGGTCTTCTATTTTTTGTAGAAGGTACAGATCCTCTTTTATGACGACTTAATCTATCGGTTAAATCTTTTGTATAGCCAGTGTAAGGTTTGTCGTCGGAACATCTGAGAATGTAGACGAACCAGATTGCTTTTCTAAATGTAGCGGTTCTGTCCGCTGTAAATCGCTGCTCATGTGGTGGAATTGTAATTGGGTACTTGTAAAACAAAAATCGCCTCCATTCTTGCGAACTTCGGCGATTGTAAGCGGTCAGGACGGGACTCGAACCCGCGACCCCCTGCGTGACAGAAGCTTGCATTTGCATTATTCTTCTTTATACATACTGTAAGACAGAGAGTTAAATATTACTAATTTATTTAATTTCTAAAAAAGTCAACAGTATGGTTTCCACCAAGATTTTACTCTACAAGCACAAAATTCTATCAAACGGTAAACATCCGATATTACTTCAAGCCATTGCTAATCGCAAGGTCAAAAAGATATCACTAGGTTATGAATCAACAGAAAAGCACTGGATTCAAGAAAAATCAGGATTTAGAAGATCAGTAGACAACTACGAGCAAAAAAATATGGCTCTTAGAAGATATGAGTTATTGGCTCAAAAGCTTATTGATGAAGCTATCCTTTCTGGTAAGCCGTTATCTTTAGTAGAGTTTAAAAGAAAATTCAGCGGCACACAAAATAGCTCTACAGATTTCTTTGAATTTGCAGAAGAGTTAATGGCAGAAATGAAACAATCTGGGAAGATTGGAAATATGCAAGTCTACAAAAAACATTACCAATTCTGTGAAGTCTTTTACCGATAGAAAAATAAACTTTGAAGACATCAATGTTACATTCCTACACAAATGGGAAGTGTGGCTTATTGGAGATAAACGAGATAGAAAAGGTGTTGCTCCTTCTACTGCAAATCAATACATGAGGACAGTATCTGCGATGTTTAATAAAGGAATATCAAGGGATTTGATAGCTCATGAGCTTTATCCTTTTCGTAACCAATTTAATCCCATAGGCTATTCATATGCTCACTTAAAATCAGAACCAAATCATCGTGCATTTTCGGAAGTTGAGCTTAGTACATTTAAAACATTTGATCACAAGAAATATCCAAAGATAGCCTATGCACAGGATTACTTTATGTTCATGTACTATTGTAGAGGGATCAATTGGACAGATTTCTGTCAACTAAAACCAAGTAATGTAAGGAATGGAAGAATTATATATACTAGGCAGAAAACTGGAAAGCTATTCAGTATTAAAATCTCTAAATCACTGCAAGATATTCTCGATAAATATAAAGGAGGTATATACTTATTTCCAGTACTTTCTAACTTTCATAAATCACCTACCCAAAAGGCAAATAGAATTAAGAAGTGCATCAGAAAGGTGAATCGAGACTTAAAAGAAATTGCAGTGAGAATTGGTATAGAACCTGATATATCAACCTATACAGCACGTCATACATATGCTATGAGTCTTAAAAGAGCTGGGATCAGGCTTGGACTTATATCAGATGCTATGGGGCATGCTGACTCTAAGGTGACTCGTCATTATCTATCCAGCTTTGAAGATGATCAGATTGACGAGACGGACGATGTACTTTAGAAAGTTGCACAATTATAATGGTAGCCGATAGATCAATCTAGAATAGATATTCCTAGTTTTAGGATTTGGATAGTGAGTTAAACATTACCTTTCGTACAAGTCTTCACTTAGGTTATCCGCCATATAAGAGACCCGTATGTCAGACTGTTCACTATTTAGAAATTTCATATGCAAAATTCCCTGATATAATCTCATCTTTATAATTTCCGAAATAATTAGTTAAAAAATTTCCAATAAAAGTACCCTGAATAATATCTTTATTGTTCTTTGATATCCTAATTGACATTTTTTTATTAGATGAAGTAGGATCGAAATGGGTTGAGATTCCACCTTGCGTTAGCGAAAAAGATATTTCTTCAGTAAAGACTCCAGTCTTATTTGAAGGAAAAGCAATTTCAGCAATATTGTTACGAATAAATACAAATCTTAAATATGTATATCCATCTCTATTGGTTTTACTTTTTTTTAATAAACCGCGAACAGAACTGTCCCAGCATTTTTCTTTGTGATCTTGAGTGAAACAAAATTTTGAACTATTGAGATTGCTTCTTTCACCACAGGATATTAAAATCATAGTAAATAAACTGAAGAATATTATTTTTTTCATTATTGATAAGAATTAAGCTATGTAATTAAATTGATTTCTATTTCTCATTTATATAGTCACCATTTGCTAAGAAAATAAATTTTAAGATTTTAAAAAAAAGTTCGTGTTACCCAACATAAAACATCATCTGTAACAATAAGAAAGATTGACTATTTATTTTTTTATAAAATTACATATCATACCCCTTCCTAAATATTCTAGATATTTCTTTTTTGCATCATCGTCAATTGCTAATTCAATGGATTCATCATAACACTGTCAATCCCTCACACAACGGACAGAGTAGCCCATGTTCTTATTGGAAACAGTACGGTAGACCTTCGTAGAGTTGGAGACCAAGCGTCTCTGCCATCCATTACCACCCAACTCATTGGATGACCAGAATTCGGCGTGGGCGGACAGAAAGCCGAACGCCCCAGCAGTGAAGCTGAGGCCCGCAGGCAGACCTGCAAAGCCACTATTACCGAAATTAGCATTTTGATCAAGATTACCATCATTCCACAATACTTCATTACCTGCCACCTGACTGCCTTGATTTGTACCTCGGTACCCCATAGAGTCAGCTTGTGCTTGCGTCATTCCTAGCTGCATCTCAAGTGTCTTGTATTCATCATCAGAAGGCAAGTGCCAATCTGTAGGACATATACCTTGAGTAGATGCTATAGTCGTGTATTGCATCATCTCGTCCCATTCGTATAATGCTCCATAGGTGGTGCAGTTGGCCGCATCGTCATTATAACAGTATTTCTCGATAGTTGAGTTGTTGGTTTGATTAGTACTAGCAAGGATCATAGTACCTACATTGAGGTTTTCTGCCATCCAACATTGTCCCCCTATCTGTACAGTAGCATAGGACTGGCCGTCATAGGCAAGTGAATCGCCACACTGCCAAACCGCCAATGCTGGAGGCAAACCTATCATATTTGTCCATGCAGTATCATTATACATTTGCATTTCTAAACAATTACTACAATAAATAATTAATCCAGCTGTAGGATTAACGATTAAATCTCTCTCGATTTCCGTCATTCTCGGCGGCAGGAATCCTTTTGCCGTGCTTCTCACTTCTAATATTGCAGTACTGTCAGGAATCCCAGTAGTATTTGAAATTAAAACTTGTGATGTTAGAGAGTTTATATTTGTAATTAAAAACAATAGGATCATCAAATTTAACGAATATAGACTTATCTTTTTTGCACCTAGATTAACTCTAATATTTTGAATATCTCTCATAATAATTCTGTCTTATTTTACACTTTTTGTAATAGTTTTATATTAATTCCTTATTAGTATGGTAGCTTACAAGTGGATAATCGTACCCACACATTTTCCAAGGTGCGTATATTCTGCTTATATGACGGATTCTCCCTGCGGTCTTCGCCGTCATATCGTGTTTGTGAGAATCACAAACACGATGGCTTTACTATATCAATATTGATAATCAAGTAGTTAAGAAATCTTCATCACATAATTACTTATCCATGTTTAAATGAGTATTGTCTGAATAAACACGGCTATTGTTGTAATTGTTAAATATTTACACACCTTATATCCTAAATATAGTAAAAAACTATATACCACAAATATATTATATTCTTAAAGTTGTCTAATTTAATCCAAATATAGTCCTGTCATTTTCTTTATTAACTTCTCATCCATTCCTTGCTCCTTCATTTTCTTAGCAATCATTTCTGAGTTTTCCTTCAGTAGTTTTTCTATGCTCACTTAAAGTCGGAACCAAATCATCGTGTATTTTCAGTAGGTGAGCTTAAAGTATTTAAAGCATTTGATAACAAAAAGTATCCTAAGATAACCTATGCACAGTATTACTTTATGTTCATGTACTATTGTAGAGGGATCAATTGGACAGATTTCTGTCAACTAAAACCAAGTAATGTAAGGAATGGAAGAATTATCTATACTAGGCAGAAAACTGGAAAGTTATTCAGCATTAAGATATCTAAATCAATGCAAGATATTATTGATAAATACAAAGGTAATATATACTTATTTCCAGTACTTTCTAACTTTCATAAATCACCTACTCAAAAGGCAAATAGAATCAAGAAGTGTATAAGACAGGTGAATCGAGACCTAAAAGAAATTGCAGTGAGAATTGGTGTAGAGCCTGATATATCTACCTACACGGCACGTCATACTTATGCTATGAGTCTGAAAAGAGCTGGAATAAGGCTTGGACTGATATCAGATGCTATGGGTCACGCTGACTCTAAGGTGACTTGTAACTATCTCTCTAGCTTTGAGGATGATCAAATTGATGAGACGGATGATGTCTTGTAAGTATGAATGAAAAATCAATCCTTAATCAAAAAAAGTAGAAGGCTTAAATCATGTACTGTGTTGGTTGCAATACTTACTTTTTCTATAAACATTTAGGTATTTGCTTTTTTATTTTCCATTTTTAATAATTCATCATTGACCATTTTCTTAAATGATTTATTGTATAGTGCTTGCTTATCATTCCACCACGCTTTCATTTTTATATTTTTATAAACTGAATTCACAAGATTTGTTTTCCACCCAATCCACACATCTTCTTTTATCATTTTGTTCTCGACCTGAGCATGGAAGTTTTCAAAATAATTGAACCAGGTCGAACAAAGTTCATTGAATCTAACTTCTTCAATATCATTCATATCCTGGCCTAATTGTGCTTTATTATAGATTTCAGCCACTTCTTTATTTTGAATAATTATACTTTCAAATTGAGCAATAGCATTAATCATATTTTGATATGCGAGAGCCTTGGTAGTTTTAGTATTTTTCCAAAACTGGATTCCAATAAAAACAAGAGATCCAAGTGTTCCCAGAGCTATTAATGATTGAATAATGTTAGCTAATTCCATTTAGTAGGTTTTTATACTTCAAATATTATTTTTTCAAATGCGTTTTACTAATTCATTTTATTGCCACCAACGTTTTGAATTTGCGTAGTTGCGGATTTAAAGACCCGTCTCATTCAATTTAGCATTTAACTTTGTTCAAAAAAAACTTTTATTTTATAACAAAACCAGCTATTGCGTATATTTTTTTGTTGCCAAACGTTTTCTATCCTAATATTAATTAATCTTTTACACAACGAACACAAAATCCATTATCCCAACTGTACCTGAGTAGTTACAATGAAAGTTCCGTGAGTAAATTTTCGAATGATGAAATCACAAAGCTATTATTAATGGTTAAAGCTAATGATTAGTGATGATTAGTTTCTTTAAATAAATGGTTAAAGCTAATGATTAGTGATGATTAGTTGTTTAAAATAAATTGTAATAAATATGCAATTTGATATATAGCAAATAATATTTTTTTTAAAGATTAATCTTTATTTGTTTTTAAGATTTACATTGATAATATTTCAATTTATTACTTGTGTATCAGTGTGCTTCCTCCAAGGCTTCAGCGACACATGGAGCTTTTTTCATTCAAAAGTACAACTGTTTTACACATGACTATTAGTGATGATTAGAAAATTGTAATTACATCACTAGGATCATTTTTCATCATCCTACATTCTTTTCTGAATAAAAACCACACTAGTTTTACTAAAAATATCTTCAAAAATTAATAAATCTAAAAAAATGAAAAAGTCTACATTCTCAGCATTTTTCTTGTTGTTCTGTTTCTTAATAGCTGCTCGTGATGTAGCTATAGAGTTTTTTCTTGATAATGGAATTAAAGACCCCGTTTTCATGCTCATGATTTTTTGCCTTTGTGCATCAATCTTTTCATGGCTTTTTAAATTTATTCGTACAGGAAAATCAAAGTTTCTACAGGAATTTCAAGAATTAAACAAAAATCAAAAGTATAGGTTCTTAAAATTAGGATGTGCTACAACAGTAGTTTATGTTGTTACAGTTTTTGGAATTGATATTTTAGGAGCCTCGATTTTTAACTTTTTAGATTATGCAACAATTCCATTATTGACATTATGGATGGCGAATAAAATAATTGGTGATAAGATTCACAGGGATAATATAATAGCTTCTATAATTTGTCTTGTTGGGCTTGGTTTCTTTTTTTATGATGCATTAGATAGATCAGAAAATACGCAAAAATGGATGTGGATGATAATTGCATTTTTAAGTCCAGTTTTCACTGCTTACTCTTCTGCTCTACAAAAACAACAAGTAGATGATAATCTTCACCCAGACTTAGTTTTATTATTTAGATTTCCAATTCCTGCGGCAATTATGACATTATGGTTCTTCTTAAGACCATCAAGCGAATTGGGAAATATTGAGTTGATAGGAAGCATTCCTGGTCTGGTTATTATCGGTTTATTAACATTCTTTTTACCCTTATGGTTGTTATGCTTTGGCTTTATGAAAGATTCTTTAGCTAAATTTTCTTCTTACAATTTCTTGATTCCTATATTCACAATATTACTAAGCCTTTTTAATGATGAAGCTGTTAAACGGTTTTCACACCCACCAATATATATCGGAATGGGACTAATAATAATTGGTTTTTTTGTATCTGAAGGCTTTTTTAAGAAATTAAAAAATCCGATTTTAAAATAAGGTGGTAGATTAAAACCTATCCTAACAACGAAAAAAAATTTATTTAATAGACAAAACAAATTCATATGGAAAACTTAGCTCAAATCCAGTCTTTAAGGATAGTCCATATTTTAATAAGTCTCTTTGGGGCTGTTATCATTTTTTCTCTCAAGAAAGGGAGAAATGAAAAATTTCTAAATTCAAATTCAATAATAGCATTTAGCTTACTTATTTGGGCTTTAAGTGGATTGTACAATGTTCTTGCGGGTACAGATATTGCTGAAATATCTCCTATTACAGCATTATGTTCAACCATGAATAATGCATTTTTAATCGCGTCTTTGGCTTTTTTTCCAAGTGCTCTAAAAAAAATTGGAAAACTAAGTAAATTGTATTCTAACCCATCTCGTTGGGCGTATACAATATTATCAATAAATATATTTATTAGTCTTATTTACGCTATAGTTATATCTCCTGATATCACAACTAATCTCAATACTCTTGCTAATAAGGCTGAAGAGGCAGGTTCCCCAAATTTGGTCGTGGAATTCTTTATTAATTTCAACAAAGTGATAGAGGTTTATGCAAATCCAATTTATTCAGCCTTCGTACTCGGTGTATTCAGTATTATGTTGATAACCTCGACTGCAATATCAAAAGAGGGTAAAAGAATAAAAGGACTCATTTTGATCAATGGTATACTGTTAATTATAGGTCAACTTATTATCGGCCCCAAATTTGGTGAACAAATACTAAGTTATGCATGGAGTAAAGAACTACTTATTTGTTCACACTTCATTCTTATTTCCTGCATGATTATACTAGTAATGCGGCAAGGTGAGGATGTAAATCCAATAAATAATGATTCCTCTTTAGAAGGCAAAACAAAGGAGAAGGGACTTACTATTACTGAAATGAAAGTATACGTTGGATTAGCATCAGGATTAAACGCTAAAGAAATGGCTGAATTTTTTATTAAAGCTGAGCCTACAATTAGGGCTCATATTAAAAATATTCGCGAAAAACTTAACATAAAAGATATTGATAAATTAACAACTCACGCATTAAGTAATTTGGATTTGCAAGCATTTAAAAAGCATAAATCAAAGGAGAGGGATGAAGGTGATGATTAATAATATCTATCGTATATAATATTTTTGGTTTGAATTCAAAAAAGAACCCGTTCCTGACGTGAAATCAAAAGAACGAGTTCTACATTTTAATCACAAAGGAAACCACAAGCAATTTTTTGCTCAATGGTGCCATTTTGCGCTTAGTATACAAAAGTATCACTTTTGATGAATAAAAGGTGTAGTGGTTTCCACAAATTTTATTTTTTATGAAATCATTAAAATTGTTGTTACAGTCTATTGCGCTTATGACATGCGTTTTCTGGCTAATTAATGCCGCAGAAAAAATTTATACTGTCTTCAACCAACCTACGTACGAGCAATGCGTATATGGTGTGGACAAGTACACGACTGAATTAAACGGCGAAGTCAATACTTATCGTATGAATAATGAAGTGTTTGAGGTTGGTTTGTTTAGAAAAGAAAGCAGGTGGTGTCAGGTACTGGGCTGGTTTACAAAAATAGGATTAGCTAAACCATTAGTTGGGCAATTAATCTTCTTTATGTTGTATTCTGCCACTATTGCAGAAGTTATTCTTGCTTTGATTTTTACCATTGTTTTTGTTCGTTCTTTACTATACAAATTCCCTCACAAAATTTTTCGTGGAGGATGTATTATTACTATCTTCTTTTTCGTTTTGCTTTTAGTGGTAGACGTTGTAATTGCTGGGGACAGGTTAGAAGCCTTTGAGCATTCCGTTTACGCTACCTTGTTCTGCCTATATTATGTTATCTCTGTTATCTCGGAACTGGGATTGTCCTTAACTTCTTCGACAATTCAAACGAGATTACAATGAGAGCATTACAGTTATTATCGGCTTTTGTACTGTGTTTAAGTTTATCGAAAAGTATGAGTGCGCAAAATAGTTCATTCGGCTTTAATGGGGCTTCTTCCACAGTAATTACAATGAACGAACTAGCTTATGTGATTGAGATGGATGGTTTGATGATCGAAGTTACAATTGAAGAGCTACTTAAACTAGCAGAAATTAATAGACAATACTCGTTTGTTAAAGTTGTAAAGAAGAAGAAAAAGAAACCATTTTGGAAAGACCTCAAGAAAATAATAATAGTTGGAGGGCTTGATACAGGAGTGAGAATTTTTCAGAAAAGAGTTCTAAAGATGGAAAACCCGCCCGGCCTGCTGTTCGTGAGAATTAGCTTTTAACTAAAAAGAAAGTGGCGTAATTTACTCTTCAGAATTATAGAGGGAAGATCTTGGTTATTGGTCTTCCCTTTTATTAATGGTATAGATGCACCAAAAACAATGGTTATGATTTTGTGATCATAGTCAAATCAAAAATTGGTTTGCATGAGATTAGATTGGAGTTGAAAATGAACAGAACGTCGAGAAAATTGGAATGGTGTTTATCAAAAACATAATATTTTTATTATCAAACCAAATTTCACTAAACAATTAACGTGTTTATTAAAAGATACTGTAAGAACCAGAAAGTATCAAAATTAATGTTCTAAAAGGACTTGAACTTAGGTTATAGTAGATTTATATAGTATAGCCATTTGTTTGAAAATAGTTTGAAAATAAAAAAGAGTTATGAAATAAATTCATAACTCCTTGATTATATGCGGTCTGGACGGGACTCGAACCCGCGACCCTCGCCGTGACAGGGCGATATTCTAACCAACTGAACTACCAGACCATGGTTATATAATTTTGCTCTTATTTTACTTCGATTACTTTAAATCGCATACTGGCTAGCTCCCCACTCGAAACGGATGTTTCGGTTCTTTCCTTTACGATTGACATTTAGTCAATCGAATTTTGCTTCTCAAAATCAGTCAGTCATCTTTAAAAGCGATGCAAAACTAATACGATTTTGGGAATTACCAAAGATCAAAACCAAAAATGTTTGGCTTATTTTCAAATTAATTTTCTATGATTCCTAATCGTCTTATAACCAAGGGCTTCAGGTATTCTTGAAAGTATGAATCATTTTTGAAATTGCATTTTTGAAATTACTACCACAGAATGATTGAGATCTTAATGTGATTATTTAATGCAGATACTCTTTTTATAATCCAATTCAAAATTATTGTCTAACTAAGACAATATTAAATGTCTAATCCTAAATCTTTTGAATTACCATTTTACAACTCGTCCTACAGTTCCATTCTTAAATTGGATAAGGTAAATTCCTGCTTCTATCTCAGAGAGCTTTAATTTTTGTCTTGAAGAAATTGTACCACGTAATCTTATTTTTCCATTGATATCCAAAATAGAATAAATCGTTGTTTTCATCGGTTATAATAATGATGACACTAGTGGTAGTTGGGTAGGAGAGATAGAGCGGTAGTGATAGTCTTCTAGAACATCTATAGTTGATACCAATTTACATGCAGCTTTCATTTCATCTAGACTAATACAGCCTGGGGAATCTTCTCCATGACATCTAAACAACTGGATGCTTTTTCAAAAAAAACTATTGATCAAATCTTGAAGAATCAAACATAGATTTATTCTTCGAATATTTATCTATTACATCTGTAGATATACACATTTTACAAAATTGAAAATATCATTAGAAATTTCTTATAATTTTTCTTTCTTTTTAAGAAAAATAGAAAAAAACCTTATTTAAATACAAGTTTTTTATTAGTATCAGTTGACTTTTTGCAAATTTATTAGTAATTTGCTAGTGTGTTAAAGATTTCAAAGGTTATAGATCGATTCACCTTGAAAAGAAATGTTACACTGTAGTTATAATTTGAAAAAATAATTATACTAACTCTACTGCTAGCTTATTAATCAGCTAGTTACGTCATTCCATACTATTAAATTACTTGTTAAGAAGAAATATAAATATCGAAGTTCGATATATTTTTTATTCATTAAATATCATTATTATGGCACAAAAAAATGACCAGTCTGCTTCAAATGATGTTAGGTTAGCTATGCAACCTAGAGAAGGCAGAACCGCACAAAAGAGAAGTCGTAAAGATTTAAGTCAAATCACTCAATCGGCAAAAGGAGATTCTTCTGCAAAACCGAGACGCGTTGGACAAGCTAGAGGATTGAAAGCTAAGGCCACAAAATTATCTGTTCAGCAAAGTTCGAGTTCTGCAAAGATCAATGACATTGCCGTTAAATTATCTATTGCCCGACGGATGAGTAGCAAACAATTAAGCAATCTAAGAATACCAAATCTTTTATTTTTAGGGCAAAACTTAGATCTCGCTGCTTCTATTGGCCAAAAGGTTGACGTTGCAAGAATAGCTCAAGTATCTCAAAAGTCAACTAGAAAACTTTCCATTTAGCTTTAAAATAATTATTCAAGGAGATTTTTAATAATTATTTGAATTGCAAATTCAGATTAACCTATGAGAATAGGTTAATCCCTTCTAGCTATTTGAAATGTTTAATTAACGTGACATATTGGATTGAAAAGTCATAATTGTATTTCAATATAATTATACATCAATAGTATTGCATATCAATACTATTGATGTCAATGTCATGGTAATTTGAAAATGTTAGAAATTCTAGAAGGGTTATTGAACTTTTTGCTTCGGTATTATTATTAGTTCAAAATTTACTCAAATGAATTCTACCCAAAAAGCAATTGCAGCAGTAATAGAAGAAATGCAAGGCACTAAAGTTGGTTTACTCCCAACATCTCCAAATGATTTACTAAGAGAAAGAGTAATAGAGGCGAAAGAGCATATTCAGTTTTATCGTATTCTGTACGAACCGTATGGTCCAGTACCTGAGGCTGATAAATTTATGCCATGGTTTGAAAAACTCCCAATAATTACAAAGTCTCAATTGCAAGGTGTAAGTGCAACGGCCTTATTGAATCCCAAGTACAACCAATCTGAGTTGACCAAAAAATCAACCAGTGGGAGTACAGGAGTTCCATTTGTGCTTTACTTGGATAAAGTAATTGCTAGTTTTAGAAAGTGGCGATTTCTACGGCCATATCAAATGTTGGTAGATAGGCCAGCTACTGAATTAGTATTTTTTTTCCCCTGGCATTTTTTAGATATAACATTAAAACAAGAATCGAGTAGAATAGATCAGTATAAAAATTTACAATCTGATAGCCAAAACCCAAATCCAGAACTTCTACAGAACGAAGTAGGTGTTTCTTTTAGATCTATTCCTAAAAAAACAAGAAAAAATAGAAAAGAACCTCAAGAACAAAAGGAAACTAAGGATTCATCTTTAGGTGGAACTACAATTCTCAACAGACCCTATACGGTAAATTCATGGCTTCCGATGGAAGAGGTTTACCAAACATTGAAAGAAATTAATGCAGCAGGATTAATTGGGTTTGCTAGCAATATAGCTGCCTTATCTTTTTGGATGCTTGAGCATAAAAAATCGTTGCCTAAATTAAAACAAGTTTGGACTACTTCCGAAGTATTGTCTCCTAATGCTAAAGATACTATTAGGAAGGTTTTAAAGTGTGAACCATTTTCTTGTTATGCAAGCAATGAATTTGGCTTTATGGCATGGCAAATGGATAAAGATGGACCTCTTTGTTTCGAATCTGATAGATTATTTGTTGAGACTCTTGATCAAAAAGAAAAGAAGAGTGTTGAAGTAGGGGAATTTGCAAGGTTGGTGATAACAGATCTGTTAAACAATACTATGCCCCTTATCCGTTATGACATTGGAGATATTGCTCGAGCAGGAGAACCTTTTCATATTTCTGATGACTTAGCTTGCAAAACAATCAATGATTTACAAGGCAAAGAGGCAGATTTAATAAGATTAGAAGATGGAAGCATTGTCCCTACATTTAAGATTTTGGGATTGATTAAAGATCATCTTCCATTTGCACAATACCGATTTTTATGCATTGAGGAGAAAAATTATGTTTTGCAATACCATCCAGGCAACGGATTTTTAGAAAGCAATTTAGATAAGACTATCATCCAGTTGAAAAACATTCTTAGTCAGGATTCAACGATAACTGCAATAGAAGTAGGGAAAATTGAAAGAGAGAAATCAGGTAAGTTAAGACCATTAATAAATTTGATGAATGTATCTGCTGGTAAGAGAAGAGAACTTGCAAAACATCTCGGTGTTATAGATTATTTGACAATTACAAATCAAGAAGTTGCATTTGAAGTAGTCCGTGAATGCCTTTCAAATGTACTTCACTCAGTTAATAAAACTGACATTCATGAAGATCAGGAGCTATATGCTGATTTAGGTTTGGATTCTCTCAACTTCATTTTATTAATCCGAGAACTTGAGACATATTTCAATCAAGAGATTGATGATGAAGACCTGTTGGATATTGATCTAATAATAGTCAAAGATTTAATAATTTTTATTGAAAGTATGATTAAAACAAAGGGTTCTTCTATTGAAAAATCAGGAAGTTAATTTGGAATGATGCATAAATAAAGAACTTTCAGCAGTGATGTGATTTAAAAACTAAATGTTATGGATTTTGTCCCTTTTTGATACTCATTGGGTTGAAGAAATAAGTATTGAAAATTACAACTAGTGAAAATTCTAAAATTTTAATTTCATAACTCACTGATATTCAGTAGTGCTAATTTTGGTTTTTACAAAAGGTTTTAAAATTACTCAGTATCTAATTAATTAGAAATAAATGAAAAATTCAAATGATTTTTATTATGTTCCGACACACTGGAGCAATTTTATATATGATTTCCCACAATTTGTTTCTCGAGAAAAGCTTGATCTCCGAGCTATTTATGGGAATAATATTTCGCATAAAGTAAATGTAATACCACAGCAGCCACTGGCATTAATTAGGCAATCTCACAATACACAAGATGCATATGTACCCATACCAGAAGAGCTGCTTGAATACTATTATCAATATAGACCTACCCCTTTAAAACGGGCTAATGGACTAGAGGCGCATTTAAAAGTTAATGCCAGAATTTATTACAAGTTTGAGGGAGCTAATTTATCTGGTAGTCATAAATTAAATACTGCATTAGCTCAAGCATATTATTACAAAAAAGCTGGAATTAAACATCTTGTTACAGGAACTGGAGCGGGGCAATGGGGTACTGCAATTGCTTATGCATGCCAAATAATGAATTTAGAATGTACAGTATTTATGGTTGGTGTAAGTTTAAGACAAAAGCCATATAGAAAGACAATGATGGAACTTTTCGGAGCTACAGTTCATGAAAGCCCTAGTGAGTTAACCAAAGTTGGAAGAGATGCATTGAAAATAGATAAGGAGCGAATTGGCTCTCTTGCCTTTGCAACAGGAGAGGCTATAGAATATGCTCAAGTAAATTCAGATTGCAGGTTTGCGGTTGGAAGTGGTGAAAATTGTGTGCTTCTTCATCAGAGTATAATAGGTTGTGAGGCAGTAGCTCAAATGCATACTTTAGATGATTTTCCAACTGATGTTGTTGCCTGTATGGGAGCAGGTAGTAATTTTGGAGGAGTTGGCCTTCCCTTTTTAAGGTTTGCAAAAGAGTTAGGAAAAAGTACACGCCTTTTAGCTGTAGAACCTTCGGCTTGTCCTAAATTGACCAGGGGTGTTTATGCATATGATAAGAATGACTTTTCTGGCACCACTCCAATTTCGAAGATGTACACTCTTGGCAGTAAGTATATGGCTCCTCCTATATATGCCGGTGGCTTACGATATCATGGTACTTCGCCGTTTTTAAGTGCTATGTACCATGATGATTTATTTGATGCGTTGGCCATCGATCAACCAGAAACACTTGCTGCAGGCTTGTTGTTGGCAAGAACAGAGAATATTCTTCCTGCTCCTGAATCTGCCCATGCTGTGGCAGGTGCTATAAGATTGGCAAAAGATCATCCACATGATTCAGAACCTTTGGTGATCTTAATTAATGTTAGTGGACACGGTATGTTTGACGTTACATCTTATGAAAAATTTCAAAAAGGTGAAGTAGAATCTGGGCGACCTTCGGAAAACTCCCTGAAAACAAGTCTACAAGAAGTTGGCAAATTTAACGAATTGGTTAAAGTCACTAAAGCAGAAACTAAAATTAAATAAAATTGAAAAAATTCCCATTCGAATCTAATTCTGATAAATATCAGGAAGGCAGAAATTTAGGTGCTGCAATAAAAAGTTTGTTATCGCAAAACTTAGATAACCAAGTTTCATTTATGGAAAAATGGAAATTAGCAGTGAAATTTGGATTATTTGATAGCTTAATTCCTACAGGTAAAATATTAAAAAATGGATTAATAGATACACTGGAAGGACTGGGAGAAAGCTGCGAAGACGGAGGTTTTCTTTTAGCAATTGCTGCCCATTGTTGTGCGGTTGCTGCTCCAATATCTAGATTTGGAAATAAAGAACAAAAGGAATTGCTTAATTCAATGAGGAATGGAAAGATTATCGGCGCATTTGGAGCAACGGAAGCAGAAGCAGGTTCGGATGTTATGTCCCTTAAAACTAAATATATCAAGGATGGCGAAAATTATATCTTGAATGGAGAGAAGTGTTATATTACGAACATAGCAGAAGCTAATATCTATTTAGTACTTGCAACGAAAGACCATAGGTTGCATTCTCGAGGCTTGAGTGCTTTTCTTATTCCAAGTGACGTAAAAGGAGTTGAAATAAAGAAAAATGAGCGAAGGATGGGCTTGCATGGTTGCTCCATTGGAAATCTTATTCTCAATGGAGTTGTAATTCCAAAATCAGCCTTATTAGGTAGTATTGGTCAGGGTGCACTAATTTTTCAAGAAGCATTGCTTTGGGAAAGAAGTATTATAGCTGCTAATCAAGTGGGTACTCTTAGGAGACAACTAAAAGCTAGCATCCAGCATGCCAAATCTCGAAAGCAGTTTAATCGACCAATAGGAACGAATCAATACGTAGCGGGAAGAATTGTAGACAACCTCAGTCGATATTATACCAGTCGTATCTTAGTAAAACAATTACTCGAGAAACTGACACATGAAACACTTACTCAGGCAGAGGTTAGCTTAATTAAATTATTTGTTAGCGAGGCGGGACTTTCTTCGAGCATAGATACTATGCGAACCTTTGGAGGAGCGGGTTATATGTCTGATGCACCATTTGGGACTGACATTCAAGACGCAATGGGTGGAGTCATTTACTCTGGCACTTCAGATATGCAAAAAGTCATTATTGCTGCTGAACTAGGACTTTTATAAAACTATTGTATGAATATTTCTACTATTCCAGATTTACTCATTAATGCACAAGAAAAATATGCTAATAATATTGCATTGATTAGCCATAAAAAAAGTTTAACCTATTCTAAACTATATGAATTATCACTTCAACTTTCGGCACTATTAGTAGATCAAAATGTAAGCAAAAGTGATCGGATAATAATATGCCTTCCTAAATGCCAAGAGCTAACAATAGCTATTTTTGGTTCATTATTTACGGGTGCAACTTACGTACCGATTGACTACAGTACTCCTGTAGACCGAGCAGCATTAATTATAGAAGATGTAGAGCCTAAGGCTATTATTTGTACCGCAAAATTACTTGGGCAACTCTTTCCAAATTCAAGTGAAGACATCAAAAATCAGAATGGAGTTTCAAATGGTTTTCAAGCTTTCATCTGTTTTTTTAATAAAAATTTTAATCAACCATTTCAGAGCGATTATATCGCTAGTTGGGATAATATATTGAACTTCAAACCGCTAGTTAAAATAAAAAAATTATCTCCTTCTGAAAATAGTTATATATTATTTACATCAGGTTCAACAGGAAGACCAAAAGGGGTCTTACATACTCATTTGAGTGCATTGACTTTCATAAAATGGGCTTCATTGCATCTCAAAATAACTTCCTCGGACATCATGTCTCAACATGCATCCCCTTCTTTTGATTTGACTGTGTTTGATTTTTATTGTTCTGTAATGAATGGTGCCACCTTAGTGTCAATTCCAGAATGGATGTTTGGTAGGATCAGTCGGATTTATAAGTTTATTATAGAATCTAAAATTACTATTTGGTATTCAGTTCCTTCAGCTCTTCTACATCCTGATCACACTGAATCCTTTAAGATGTTGTCTAATTCTAGCTTAAGAGCAGTGGTTTTTGCAGGAGAAGTTATACCTAAAAACTTATTGATAAAATTTTGTGAGTACCTTCCTAAAGGATGTACAGTCAGCAATTGGTATGGACCAACTGAAACGAATGTATGTACTTTTCATGATATCACAGAGGATGATTTTGTAACTGAACAATCTATACCCATAGGAAAAACTTGTCCGTATGCCACAGCAAAATTTGAAACTCCTGAACTACTTGAAGAAGGTGAAATACTTAAATCACAACTTTTAATAAACTCACCCACTGTGATGAAAGGATATTGGAGGAAAAAGAATTTAACAGATTTGACAATGGTCGAAGACAGCAAGGGTGATCGATATTATAAGACTGGAGATAACGTAATATTTGACAATAATAAAATGATTTTTATTGGCCGTAATGATCGACTTCTCAAAGTAGGTGGATTCAGAATTCAACCTGAAGAGATAGAAATAGTTTTATCGAGTAAAAAAGAAATAATAGAGGCCGTTGTTGTAACACGTAAAAAAGGAGGAAAAGAAATTTTGGTTGCGGCAATAATTAGTGAAGAAAAAATAAATAATACTGAGTTGAAAAGATACTGTGCTATTAAACTTCCTTCATATATGATACCATCATTGATTGTAAATATCAAAACGATGCCAAGAGATAAAAGGGGGAAAGTGGATGTTAATGCAGTAAAAAATCTAATTGAAGAAAAGGAGTTATCCGTCGAATAGGATAAAATAATTATAACATAAAACTTGAATACAAATGTATAATATTTCATTAAAAAATCCTCCTGGATATGATTTACAACATTATTCAGAATCATTAAAGCGGAAAAAGACGTTACGGATTGTTCCTTCGGCTAAAACATTAAATAACAATGAAACCAGATTTTGTGTTTTTTTTCATTCTTTTGGAGGAGATCGTTTTTCATTCTTGAAACATACTAGTGCATCTTTTTTTAAAAATTTCACTAATACAGTGTTCATTTTTCCTGAAAGTGGACGCTATTGGTTCATTAACGATGCATCTGGAAATCGGTATGAAGATTATATAATATTAGATCTTCTTCCTTTAATTTCTGAACATTTCAATTTTGAAGGTAATTCAAAACATATGATAATCGGTGGATTTTCTATGGGAGGAGCTGCTGCTGTCTATCTATCTCTAAAGTATCCTGACATTTTTGACGTTTCTTTTTCATATTCTGGTGCTTTTTATGCTTCAGAGAGAGTAGGTGATCCTTATGCAAAAGATCGGCAAAATAAGTGTATGATGCCGACAGAGAATGAACATTGTAGAGTTTGGGGACTTCCTGGGAGTATGGTGAGGAAAATGTATGATCCTAATGAAATAATAAATTTCGCATCTAGAAAAAAGAGAACTCCAAAAATAATAATTGCCGTAGGTGCTCAGGATTATCCAAGAGTTATAAAGATGAATAGAAAGATGAATGAAGCATTAGAAAATGCGAAAATAAAAAAAATCTATTCTGAAATTGAAGGTGATCATACATGGAAATGGGCCACAAGTTTCACAACTGATGCTATAGATACAATATTAAAAGAATACGAAGGTATAAATTATAATAACTAAGCGTAATATATTAAGAGACATTCCTTTATACGAATTTTATTCGAATTATGGAACTATTATTTATTTAATTTTTGTTCAAAATATGTATAATGCAAACTATAAAATTAATTTACTTAATTTTTCAATCTAAAAGTTTCATATCTTTTATGAAAAAAATCTTGATAATCAAAATCATTCTAATAATCGTATTAATGAAATCTTATTCTCAACAAATTTCTGAAGATATAATAATTCTTTCTGATGCTCCTGTTGTAAACAGTGATTCCTCCAATGTTAAGAAAATAGAGGGGTCATATGATACGTATGAAGAAGCCATTGCTAAATGGAAATCTTACGACGAAGTAAACATGTGGATAAAGGACTATTTTGAGTACGACATGTCAAGAGCAATGCAATTAGCCAGTAACAGTGAGAACAGAGAGAAAACATCCATATACACGGCGGAAGAAACTTATAATTCTAAGAGTGGTGTCTGCCTTGATCTTTCTAGGTTTGCATTCGAGACAATTCTCGAAATTGATGAAAACCTGAACCCAAAGTATCTCATGATTGAATTTGAGCCTTTAATTATTAATGGCAAAAAGTTTGAAAAACATTGGATAGTTCTATTCGAAACCAACAATCAATTTTTTGTGATGGCCGACTCAAAACGACCAGGACATATGTCAGGACCTTATGATGACTTATCTCAATTTATTCTTGAATACGAGAAATTCAGGCAAAGGGATATACTTTCTTATAAAGTTTTGGATACATACAAAAAACGTATGAAAAAAATGCGGCTAAAAGAAAAAAAAGGAAAAAAGGAAGAAAAATAGCCTCTCCCTTTTATACAGGAAAAATCTATCCAAATATAAATCATAAAACTGTAAATCATTCCTAAGGGAATATATTGCGAGAGAATAGATAATTTTACCATTTTGCAATTCGCTGTACAATCCCATTTGCTAGCTGAATAAAATACACTCCAGGTTCCATTTCTGAAAGATCAACTTGTCTGTTAGTAGTGGTCATTCCTTCCAATCTTTCTTTTCCATGCATATCAATAATGGAATATAGAGTACCTTCCTCAGCTATGATCGTTTGAATATCAGAAGTAGGATTAGGATAGATTGCGACTTTTTGAACATCAGTAAACAAGTCGTAAGTCGAAACAAGAACGCATGCGGCTTCTTCTTCTTATTCTTCTTTGCTAGAGCAATCTGAAGCATTGATTTAGATAGTTATTGAATCATTCCTTAGCAATTCCATTGCATCACAAATAGAATTTACTGCACAGGTAGAAAGTAAAGGGTTATGAAATATATCAATATCTAAAATAGTTGAAGGATCCATATTCGTTATACCTTCTAAGCTGATCAATGCAGAATTATATGTGATTTCTAAATTGTCACCACTTAATTCTACATTGAGACTTTTCAAAATTGTTGATTAGAATGGACAAAAACAATGTACAAATTTGAGATGAATTATTTAAGATTGGAAAAATTGGAAAGATTGTTAAAAAAAAACAATCTCTTCAATTCACAATCTCTTCAATTCACAATCTCTTCAATTCACAATCTCTTCAATTCACAATCTCTTCAATTCACAATCTCTTCAATAAAGGAAATATATAGCTAAAGATATCTAATCTCTCAAAGTAGTATTAACCGCTATGTTAGTAAAGTATGCGCAAGGTTCTCTAAGGAATGTTACTTTATTATTGAATCATTCCTAATTCTACTTTGAGACATTTCAAAATTGTTGATTAGAATGGACAAAAACAAAGTACAAATTTGAGACGAATTATTTAAGATTGGAAAAATTGGAAAAAATTGGAAAGATTGTTCAAAAAAATCAATCTTTTCAATCTCTACAATTCACAATCTCTTCAATAAAGGAAATATGTAGCTAAGGATATTTAATCTCTCAAAGTAGTACTAAGTTAGAAGTTGACTTTTATTTATTCTAGGTTCCTATTATTGGGATTGCTTTCATTCTTTTTTTGATAACTGAATAATCGAAAGAACATGCATGAATACAGCTGATGGCATCAAAAAAGCAGGCACCAACATGTAGTAGAATTGAGTAAATTTAACATTAGCAAGAGAAGTCTCTGAGCCCCAAACGGATGGAAAATATGCAGTTGTAGTAAATAAAAATATAATCCATGCTATAACGATCAAACCCAAGTAATTCCAAAATAAGGCTACCTTTTGAGGAATTTTTTTTCTATTGAAAACTAAATAGGCTACAAACGGTGCAGTCATTGCGAACACAATATCGTAGTTGTAACCTTCAAAAGTGACATGGTACGGTAAAATGCCAAATGGTAAAGAAGCAACAAATAGAGACTCAATTCCAATCCTAAAGCTTTGATAATATATAGCCCATGATTTAGGAATAGCGTGCAATATTTCACTATTGCGATGACGATATAGAAAGGTTCCTGTAAAGACAAACAATGGCATAATCAGCAAAAGTGGAAAACGCGGAGGTAATTCAAAATTAGCTAGAAATCCAGACTGACTCATGACAAATACATAAACAAACCATAAGATTAATGCACTAATTGAATAGATCATTCGCTTCTTTCGAATCGATTGTCCAATGTCCACCTTTTTTAACACTGCATGGTAGGCCAAAAATATAATTGTCGCCATCAGGGCACTGAGTAATACATAACCTGCTTCTAACATTTTAAAATAATTTGTAGTTGTATGTACAACTATTGTTGTAAAAAATATATTAAGTCAATTTGCCCAATAATAAATCTAAGGCTATTTCACCCTCTTTTTTTAAAGCTTTTTTTGTTTCTATTTTAGCTTTTTCCCACTCTGGAATGATTTGTTCCAGTAATAGTTTTCCTACATGCGTGATTATAATAATTTGCCCTTTATCTTTTCGAATCAATTTTCTATCCAACAGTCTTTTAAGATTTCTACTGATTGTAGATTTCTCTAACTTCAATATTTCAGATAGTTTGGCTTGATTTACATTTTCTAACTTAGTAGATATAAAGAGAATACTCAGCTGACTGCTGGTGATTTCGAAAGGTTTAAGATGTTTTCGATAAATGCCTGAAATCACTCTTTGGCATTTTAATATTTTTGAAGAAATGCAAGTTCGAGGATCGCAGTTTTCGATGTTAGGGAAATTATTTTCAATGCTCATTGTACAAAAGTAACTTTTATAAGTTGTATATGCAACTATTTGAATTTTGTTCTTCGAATTTAGAGGATGAAATCGTTATCAAAGTCACCTAAGGTAAAAAGTTGAAAACTATTTTATGCTATTTGTCATTTCCAAACCGAATGAAGTAAATTCCAGTTTCTAGCACTGTGAGATTTATTAAATTTTTACGGTATTCCAATAACCATATTTCACTCCAGCACTATACTACAATTGCTTAATGATCAGTTAATAACACATATTAACCTGAAGATTGTACATAATTTTTCTTAATTTTAATACATCCCATTTGTTGAATTAAAGCATCTTGAATTTGAATACTGCACGTTAAATTGTCAATTATGAAATTTCAATATAATCACGCTCGACTTTTAAAAATTATTTTAGGTGGTTTAGTATTGGTATGTGTTGGGTTAACTTTCTATAGTAGGCTGTCTGAAACACAGAAATCAGTTATAGAGCCAATGAAAATTGATGTGACACACTCATTTACAACTGAAGCAACAGGTCTTGCCAAACTTGGAATAACAACTAATGAACACAACATTTCCAGACTCAATAAGTATGATATTAAAAAAACGGTGAGAGAAACTTTCAAATGCCGAGACTTGGATTTAGAAGAAGACCATATTTTGACAATAGGTGATATGGTGATACCTCTTTCTGGATATGACCCCGAACATAAAATCGGCTATGTATGGCTTGATTATAATCTTTTTGGAGAGGGCATCCTTGATCTCTTATATTCCCAATATAAATCTCAGAAGAATGCTGAACAAGTATTTCTTAATCAAGTAGAGAAGGGGATTGAACTATTTTTTGAAAATCAAGAAGGATTTCTTTTAGATGTTTTTGGTGAAGAACCCCTAGAGCAGAGTGGGGAATCGACTGGAGAGAATGAAAATATCCTAGACGATGAGATTGAAGTTTTTCCAGATATCTCAATTATGACATTCGAAAATCAAGAAGAATTTTTCAAAAATTATAGCAAACGTTGGGCTAAAATGGCCAAGTACAAATTGGATAAACCAGTGAATGTGACTAGAGAAAAATGGGATTTTTTTGAAGGAGATTATTCTGATTCAAAAATGCTATATCAATTTGGTCAAGAAATTAAGGATAGAATGTACGATCTTCAGATCTATGAAGACCGTAGGGAATACCTAGAAATTATGTTTGTAGAGTTCAAGAAAATGATTTTCCTCAGCGAATTAAACTCGAAAAAAAGCAGAACTTTCATCGATGATTGGAAATTTTCTGCAGCCGAAATGATCGATGATCCAATAAGGTTTTTTGGATTCGTTGAAAGGATTAATTATTTAGAATTTCCATTTGCTTCAAATCCACTTACAAAAGCAATGGAAAGTGAAATTTTAAAAATCACTCTTACCACAGATAAAAAGAAATGGTGGAAGCATAGTGAGGCAATTATCAACCTCTTACAAACGAATAAAACTACAGTGATCAATTCTAAGAAAGATTACGATTTGCTTCTTGCAGAAATTATAAATTACAATCCCTATCACAAATGGCCCGATCATTATTATAAGATCGATGATCTAGGTAACAAGTATACCATCTCTTTAGCTGAATTGGAAGTCTTGCCAAGACTCGCCTCTTCACATGGCATATGCATAGCCCCATTATCTATCCTTGATGATCGCTCAATTTATAATATGCAAGAGCAAGAATACCAGGATAAGTTAGCGGCATTGAGAGAAAAAATTAATAGATCTAAAAACAAAATACAGCGTAAATCATACAAAGAAGACCTCATGGCTCTTTCACAATACCGAAGCCTTTATTATGGAAAAATTAGAGATGAAGCTAAGGCTAAATCAATGCAAAAGATTATTGAAGATATGGAATCTTTCCTTGATTGGTCGATAGAAATTTCAGCCAATTGGGAAAGGAGAGCCGGAGCTTGAAGTTACACTAGGGCTTTGTTAAGCAATATATATGAGGTGATCTTTGAAAATAACACTCAGAGGGCTTCAAGACCTCTGAGTGTTTGTTATCTTCTTCTGTGATAAAGGAAAATATAACCGTAGCCACTTAGAATTTTGACCTCCCATGTAGGAATACATACTAGCATTATTAATTATTAATTAAAATTACGCTTTCACCACCCGCTTAGTCTTCTGCCCACTCTTAGTCTGAATCCTAACAAAATATACACCAGCTGGCAATCTACTTGCATCAAACACCATAGAATGAAGTCCGGATGTAAACTTCCGATTCGTAATCACCTCAATCTCCTGACCTAAAGCATCGAAAATACTGATTTTTATAGTGTCACCTTCTGAAACAAAGTCAATATTAAATTTCTGATCCGATGGATTCGGATATACATAAAGTTCAATATTTGATGCTTGAATATCTTCAGTAGATACTGGGCTTGAGCAATCTTGTATCATATTGATTTTCTGGAAATCTCCAAGTAAGATATCACTCACAATGTCTTCATCCACTTTGAACCAATCGGTTAACATTGAACCATAAACAGATCTAAAATCGTATTGCATTGGAATTCCTTCTTGGACATCCACATCAACAGATATTTCTGGATTATCCCCAATGATACCTGGAAGCACGCAAGATCCAAATACAATCAAAGGAGCTGCAGTACCATGATCAGTGCCATTGCTAAAATTGGATCTGATCCTGCGACCAAATTCGGAATAGGTCATTCCAGCAACTCGATCTTCGAGTTCCAAAGCTTTTAGGTCGTCCTGAAAGGCATAGATCGCCTCTGATAATTCTCTTAGGAGTCCGGCATGGTTACCTGTTGTCGTTTCATTCTCAACTACCTGATTGGCATGTGTATCGAATCCTCCAAGGCTTACTACATAGATTTTTGTTCTCAATCCGCCTTTGATCAGTTTAGCTACAAGTTTTAGTTTATTGGCCAGTCCATCATTCTCATTGTAGAGGGTTGAGGCATTCATTCCGAGATCGTTGGCACCTTGAATGACACTTCCATATGCGTTTGTTTGCTCAATTGTCTTGGCTAAAAAGTCTAATTTGTCCTTATAGCAGCCACCACTTAATTCATTATTAATAGGGGAGGAGAGTTGGCTTAAATTGTCAGGGTTAACCAATGCAAGACTAAAATTCCCTGCTGTTCCTTGACAAGTCTCCGAGACAGACGAACCAATGGTCAGTGCAAATGGATCAGGGCATTCATCATTTGGAAAGTTAGCAGGATAGTTTTCATTAAATCTATCCAAATATCTTCCAAGCCACCCTGTAGACAAGAATGAATCGGCATCTGAAGCAGTATGCCATATATCTGTAGATCTGAAATGCGACCTGTTTTGATTAGGATAGCCTACACTTTGAATAACACTCAGTTTCCCTTCATCATACAATTCTTTCATCGGCGCCATACTAGGATGAAACCCTACGGTGTCACTGATGTCCAAGATGTTATTCTCAGGAATTATTACTTGTGGTCGTACCACAGTTAAGTTAGCATATTGATCCTTTGGGATCACACAGTTGAGTCCATCGTTCCCTCCATTGAGCTGAATCAATACCAGAATCTTGTCCGTATCTTGACTGAGATAACTTGAGAATAGATTTTCTTGTATAGCGGCAACTGGTACACCTCCCAGAATTAATGGAGTGCTTAATAATGCTCCAGTTTTTATAAATGACCTTCTTTTCATTAGGATATTTTTTTTATTTTTTAAAATTTCTAATCTCAACTCTTTCTCCGCAAATCAATTTTTTTAACCACAAAGAGCTCAAAGTTTTTGCGCAAAGTCCACAAAGCAAAACCTTTCTACCTATCTCCAAATATGCGATAGCATCAAATATCTCAAAAGATGCAAAGCATCAAATATCTCCACTTTTTTCTATTCGCTTAATCGCAAAATCGCTTGAATCGCACAACCGCTTTAAGTATCCATTCACCCCAATCTCTCTCCCAAAATCTAACATTTTTTTAACCGCAAAGTATCAAAGGTTTTGCGCAAAGTTCACTAAGCACAACCTGTCAACCTCTAACCATGCAAAACCTCAAACCTCAAACCTCGCACCTCAAACCTCAAACCTCGCACCTCATTAACAGTCATCATATCTCAAAAAGATGCGAAAGCATCAAATATCTCAAAAAGATGCAAAGCATCAAATATCTCCACATTATCTCCACTTAATTCTCTTCCTATTCATCATATCAGATAAAACTCCGGCATCTTCAACATGGCCTCAAATAATGCATTGAGTTTTGTTTCTACACCTGCTTTTTTATCAGGATTATCCTGGTCCTCAAAATATTCACCATATTCTACGGTCCATTCAAAATCTGGTAAGCCTGGGATAAGTACTTCTTTTAGAAAATCTTTCTGACTTTGAGAAATGGAGAATGGAAAAATCGTATTTGCAATCGTATCAATCAGAACATTCGGATCATTTGCATTTTGGATCTTATTCGTTGCTGATAGCACATCCAGCTTAACGGATTGATCACCGATATTGAAACCGTTTAATAATGTCTCTATTATATTTTCTCTGATTGGGAGGGATACAGAATTTGCCCAAACATCATAATATTGAGGACCTTGATAAAAGGCTTTCCATCCTGCTACACTAGGAATACCTAGTATCTGCATATCCAAAGTTTGTATTAATCTGAAAATATTTACCCAGACTCTGTATTTTCGGAGAATATCTTCTGGTAGGCTAATCTCAAATGTATTAAAGAGCTTGAATACAAATTCAATTGGGTGATTGATCATACAACCTCTTATTGACTCTTGATAAAAATATTCGCTTTTGAATAGTGCTTCCAGAGCTGGTTTTATCTCATAATTATTATCCCTGATCAAAGCTGCCATTGGTTCAATGACATTTATTTCTGTATCAGCATCGATATCCGATCCTACAAACCAAATGTGTAGCCTTCTGGAGAGATGTCGAGCAGTTTCATCTTGTTGCAAAATAATATCTATCACAGTTTTGTATTCTGCATCTCCCTCATTGGAAATAATGACATTATCGAATCTATGGGATAATTGTTTGTCGCTTGTATCATGTCTATTATTTACAAATGCACTTCCATAAAGCACATCTACATTCCTTGATCTCCATCCTGTAAGCGCTTTAGCCAATTCTATCACATCATCTTCTGTATAATTGGTATAATCACCAGGTCCGGCTGCATCTCCTTTACCGATAGTAAATAATTCTAACAACTCTCTGGAGAAATTTTCATTTGGTGCCTGCTGGGAATTCTCATTTCCATTGAGGTACAAAAGCATGGATGGAGTTACAGTTATTTCTTCTGTCAAAGTTCTGAAATTGCCTATAGCATTTCTCCTTAGGGTATCCAGGTAATGATAATTATATCCTGCTAAGTTGATGTCAGAAGTTACAAAATGATTATGCCAAAATAAAACCAACTTTTCTCTGATATTCATACCTCCCTCATTCATCAAACCTATCTGCCATCCATTTAGAGATACATTTCTTGATGTATTGAGATTTGGAATAGTAGGATCATTAGGTTGATTTATCCATGTTTCTCCTATTGGAGTATTGGGATCATCTTGAAAATTAAAATTGATGGGTGGAGATGGCATTTCTTCTGTGGTTAACAATTGTTGTACAGTGGCATCTATACCTTGTGTTGCAGCTTCTTTTATTTGTTCATTTGTAGGGCCAAATGTTGTCCTTCTTAAGAGGTGGGCAGCTTCTGCGAATGTCCATTGTCCACTATAAGGATTAAGCGAGGTAACTAATGTGGCGGAATTTTTTGCATTGGATTTAGCAACATTTTTTCTTCCAACAAATGCTGCGATTGCAGATCTTCTGTCCATGTGGATTTATTTTCAAGTGAAAAATTGAGTAGACACTTTAGTCAACTTTTAATGAGGGTTACGGGTTTTAGACTTTAACATTTTGTAAAGGTTTAATTGGATGGTTTAAATTTTCGATATTAATTCTATTTGTGTGAGTAGTACCTACCATAATCTTTGATTTGCAATAGTCCTTTTATTTAAAAAAAGAGCCATTCAGATTTCTCCAAATGGCTCCATAAATATTTATTTCAAAGAATAAAATTACTTCACAACAACCAATCGTTTCGTAATTCTTTCTTTATTGGTCAATAATGTCACATAATAAATACCATTATTCAACACACTTAAATCTACATTTCTTTTTTGCAGACCCACTTCATTCGCAAAGATTTTACTAAGAACAACTTTTCCAGTAAAATCCATGATTAGCATTTTACTGCTAGATTTCTCCGTAACATTGAAAACAAGATTTACTTCATTGCTACTAGGATTAGGTCGAAGTGTTAAATCAATTACATTATCTCCTTTTGTTGAAGAAATAGTTTGATATTCTGTACTTCCTTTTGCTGAATTTGAGCATGCAGAGATGACTACATCATCGATATACACTTTGTCATTATTACCTGAGGCATCCAACCTAAATCTAAATCTAGTATTGCTTGTAAATGGTCCTGAAACTGAAACTACTTCAAATTCTCTCACATTATTTACAAAATCAATGTTGGTATCCCATTCCTGAATTGTAGTATAAGAAGCACCTCCATTGGTTGAAATTTGCAGCCATAGATCTTCATTCGAATTATCCATACTTACTGCAATAAACGTAAAGTCTATTTCTGCTTCATCATAACTGCTTAAGTCTATATTATCAGTAGTCATATTCGATGTTGAGGTATTGTCTCTCAATCTTACACAACGGGTACCACTATTGGCATAAGGTGCATCATTTGAATGTCTTCTGCAATCCGATCCGCCATCATTCCATATTCCCCAACCTGAATCAAAATTATGATTATCGATTTCTTGGAAGGTACAGCCAGTGCTACAAGGATCACACAATGCTCCTCCACAGTCAATACCCGTTTCATCTCCATTCTGGATATTGTCAGAACAAGTCTCACAAGAACCATCATCCACTTGAGCATCAGCGTTATAATTATGGGCACTTATATCAGTACATCCTTGAACACAACCATTAGCGTCTACAGAAGCTCCAGATGCAGAACCTGCACATTGATCGTCTGCGTCACAAACACCATCGCTATCACTGTCCTGGAATGTTCCAGCGCAATTACAGTCCACATCGTAGACATCTCCTGTCGTACATGCATCTCCATCATCACAAGGATCACCTGTATTACAAGCTGGACAAGAATCACACAATGCTCCTCCGCAGTCAATATCCGTTTCATCTCCATTCTGAATATTATCAGAACAAGTCTCACAAGATCCGTCATCCACTTGTGCATCCGCATTGTAATTATGTGCACTAGCGTCTGTACATCCTTGTACACAACCATTTGCATCTACAGAAGCACCAGCAGCAGAACCTGCGCATTGATCGTCGGCATCACAAACACCATCGCTATCACTGTCCTGGAATGTTCCAGCGCAATTACAGTCTACATCGTAGACATCTCCTGTCGTACATGCATCTCCATCATCACAAGGATCACCTGTATTACAAGCTGGACAAGGATCACACAATGCACCTCCGCAGTCAATATCCGTTTCATCTCCATTCTGAATATTGTCAGAACATGTCTCACAAGAACCGTCATCCACTTGTGCATTAGCATCGTAATTATGTGCACTCACGTCTGTACATCCTTGAACACACCCATTCGCGTCCACTATTGCACCAGACGCAGAACCTGCACATTGATCATCAGCATCACAAACACCATCATTATCACTATCTTGGAATGTTCCTGCACAATTACAGCTTACATCATACACATCTCCTGTAGTACAATTATCACCATCATCACAAGAACCTCCAACGGTACAACCTGCTGCTGAAATACTCACGGTATAATCTTCAACTTCACCATACGTAAATGATTCGCATGAAGTTGGTATACCATTATACTTCATTGAAACTCTCATTCGAGTATTTACTTCTAATGCAGAAGCTGGAACGGTAAATGATCCACTCACAGGAGTTGCTGTAGTATTAGACTGGGTATATACCTGCTCGCCTGAATCGGTGAAATCGCCATCTTTATTATAATCTATCCAAACTGAATATGCTTCATTATAGATGGTTCCAGTCCATATTGGCGTAATAGTAATTGTCGTGGATTGCCCTATTGTCAAATTTGCTATTTGTGAAGTATAGTCCACATAACCACTAGCGGAAGCACCTGTAGTATTGTTTATTTCGGCCATTGATACATTGCCTATATATTCATCCGATACGTCATTGCCATTAGAAGCACAATAATTCAAACTGACTTCTGTAGTAGTAAATGTTACGGACGCGCTATAAGCTGAATTACTATTATCTGGACAAGTACTTCTGACTTGAGCCTCATATTCTGTCAAAGCAGAGAGTCCGCTGACAGTTGTCGCTACTCCACTAATTAAATTAGTCGTCCAAGGTGTTGTTCCTGTTGCTCTATATCTTACGTCATAGCTCGCTGCACCTGTCACAGCATTCCAACTTAAGTCAGCGCTACTTGAGCTAATAGAAAAAGCATTAAGTCCAGTTGGTGTAGTTGCCGTACATGGAACTGCTCCTGAAATGGTAAAGTCTGAATTAGAAACATCAAAGAAAATATTATTAGCTGCTTCGACCTTAATTCTATTACTTGTTCCTGTTGAATTAGGAACAGTTACAATATGAGAGCCGTCGTTTGCGGTATTACTGGCCAATGTAGTTGAGAATGTATTGCCGCCATCCGTAGAAAGAACAATATTTACATTTGTCGCATTAACCGGTGCTCCGTTTGTTCCTGCAACATCCCAAGTAACAGTTTGTGAAGAACCTGCAGTCCAGTTTACATTTGTATTGGGTGAATTCACGACAAATGGACCAGTACCAGCATTTACTGTGACTACCATATTATCACTTTCATTAGATCCTCCACCTGCTACATTATCACGAACAGTCAACCTGAAGTTTAAGGTTCTGCCTACATTTGGAATTACTTCCCATGTAGTTCCGGTCGAACCGCTTAATACAGTAGAAAGAGCCGGAAATATTCTTTGCGTGGAAGTACTTGGTGAAATGGATCTGAACGCTACACCTGTAGTAGCCGTTGCACTTGGATAGGTAGATGATGCATTATTTTCGTCCATTTGCTCCCAGCAATAGGTAAGTGCATCTCCATCTCCATCTGAACCATTTCCAGTCAGTATGAATGGTGTTCCTCTAGGTATCGTATAGTTTGCACCTGCATCTGCCGTTGGAGTAGAATTTCCAGTACTTATGTCTGTCTGACAGGAAGTAGACTTTACATAGTTTGTTACTTGTTGGATTGAAGTAGCATGAAAATATGGATCACTATTGGACTGTACATCAGTATTTCCTGTAATGCCCGCATAACCCATTATAGTCGAACCAGATCCTGGTTCCATTTGGACATTGGTTCCTTCATTTCCATTAAAAGTCCACGTATGATTTCCACCAAATTGATGTCCTATTTCATGGGCAACATAGTCCACATCAAATGGATCGCCTTCTGGAATCGTTCGTGAGGTAAATCCACTTCCTTTTTGATTATTTACACAAACACAACCTATACATCCTGCATTTCCATTATTTCCACCAAGTGCAAATAAGTGACCTATATCGTAATTGCTTTCTCCAATATTACTGGTCAAAGTACTCTGCAATTGTGAATTCCAACTGCCAGAATTATTCCCGTATGGATCTGTGCCAGAATTGGTATAAATGACAGCAGTCGTATTATTAATCAATGTCATTGTTACATTGAAGTCGGTTTCGAAAATACCATTGACTCTTGTCATGGTGGTATTTATTGCCGCTAGGGCATCAGCTACTGTACCCCCGAAGTAACCTGTGTACTCTCCATTTGTAGATACAGCGATTCTATAATTTCTTAAAATGCCATCATCTGCATTATTTCTAATTGTTCCATCTTCTGCTACTTTTTTGGTGCCAATATCGGTTAAAGTGCATTCAAAATCCGACTGTTCTCTATGCCTGTCTTTTCTTTGATAAACAATGTAATGCGTGAGATCTTCAGTGAAAGGCTCAATAAATTCATAGCCATTATCACTTGAAAATAGCATGCTTTTTATACCAAGTGGAGAAACACTGAATCTTATCATTTCCGAAGGGTTGTCAATTCCTTGTCCGGCATAAGATTTAATGTCTGGGAATCTTGCGGAAAGTTTCTCATCAAAAACAGGAGCTTCAAAAACTCTAAAAGCTTTCAATTCACCATTAGCCAGTGGGAAGAAGACTTCAACTCCTTCATTAGCATTGGCATCACCTCGCATAGGAGAGTTCGATACCAGACTTTTAAAGGCATCCATTTGTACTTCAAAAACTTCATACTTGCTTGGCAGTTTTTCTGTTGACCTTTTTACTTGAGTAATAGAACTTTCCTTTTTCTTAACCCAATAATCTTGAGCTTGTGTAGGAATAAAGGAAAATAATAGTAGTATCAATACTACGTGATTGTAACATAATTTCATTTGATTAATTTATTAAATAGTGAACAAAATATTTAGGAGCCGTCTTCAGATCAAAATAAAAGGGCAAAAAATCTTAATCTATTAACTGGCGTTAAATACAATTATAATTTTGCAAATCTCTAAAGGGATGAAATAAAAGTCGAATATATAATAATTTTTTAAACTATACTCTGAGTTTAATTTTTTATACGATTCTTTATATAAATGAGAGAAATTATAAATCTTTTTTCTGATAGATTACTCATTTATGGTTTGTTCGGCTATTAATGGATCAGAATCTTTGCTTCTTAGATCAGATGAAATTGTATCGATTGATCACAGGAGGCTGATCTTATTAACCAATCAAACGTTTTTGAAACCAAAATAATTAATGTAAGCCTACGACCCAGATTTATCAGTTAAGGACAGACATTTAATAACCTTGCTGATTTTATATTTTGTGATTTGAATCAACCGATAATCAATAATCCCGATTATTTCAGAACCATTGCTTTATATTTCTCCACTCTTAATTATCTTAGGAATGATACATTAATAAAGTACGCTTTTATAGGCAGGTATTTTATTTTTCAACAAGGCAAAAAACCTGCCTGCCGGCAGGCAGGCGTAGACAATGCAGCGCATTGGCGAGGCTTTTTAACGCCGTAGAAAGATAAAATAACAAGTAGAAAATGTTACTTTATTATTGAATCATTCCTTAATGGTGCAATTAGATTCTATTCGTATCTTGATGAACGATTATTCCTCATTCAAATCTTCAAACTTAAAAAAACCAAAGAATGAAAAAATTAAAAATCAGCTTGGCTATGGGAGGTGGAGTATCTCTTGGTACTTTTTCTGGAGCTGCACTTACTGAAAGCTTGAAATTGTTATTGCTTTTTGGACGAGATGGAGATGGAAATGAATACAGCGGCATCGAAGTGGATAGTATGAGTGGAGCTAGTGCCGGTTCGATAGCACTTGCAATAATGCTGAGAGCGCTTCTGGATTATAAGTCAGTATTAGGGAGAGCAGATTATAATAGCAAAGGTGAAGTGATTAAAGATTTGGAAAAGCAATATCCGATATTGGTGGCTAATTCAAAGCAAAGGAGAAAACTAGAAGATCTGATTGCGCTGCAAGTCGCTCAAAAATTACAAGAAAAAATTTGGGTGAATGATCTTACTATTGATAAGCTCATTGATGGAACGTTAAGTAGGGATCCTAATCCTGATGAGGCATTTGGCTTGCTGGATAGAGATCAGATCAGTAAGATGGTGGAGAGGTATTTTTATACAAATATTGAAAATATATCTCAAGATACATTGAGGGTTGTCAACAAAGAGAGATTTTTATTTGCTTGTAGTTTATCCAATTTGACACCAATTCAGAGCCCTGCTGTGATGAATCGATATCGAGAAACTGAAGCGTATGCAGGTAGACCTTATACTCATGTAAAAAATCTGCTAACTTCGGTATCTTCTTTCGAACATGCAGAAGTGCGAGTTATAGATTTTGTATTTAAAGACCTTGTAGATGATAAAAAATCTGATAAGAGATGGTTGACTTTTGGCAATAAAGAAATAATCGATAATTTAGATGAACAAATTAAATTTGACATCAAAGATACTGCCTCTTGGAAGGTCTTAGCTGCTTCCGCTATAGCCTGTGGAGCCTTTCCTGTAGGTTTTCAGCCTTTACTTCTAAAAAGGTATAAACAAGAATTTGGAGGTTCATGGCCTAATAAATTTGACAACTTAAATAAGCAAATTTCAAAAGATGAAGTTATGAATAAGTCATATATAGATGGCGGCATAAAGCTGGATTATTCATCCTTTAATTTTGCTTATGTAGATGGAGGTACTTTTAATAATGAACCGATAAAAGAAGCATTTAAATTGGCATACTTCCAGGATTTTCATGATCCCAAAAGTGAGGAAAATGATTATGACAGGATAGTACTTTTTGTGGATCCTATTGTCAGAACTTCAGATCCACTTTTTCAACAAAGCACTTATCATTCTATTACAAGCAAATTAAAAGATAATAAGACACAATACAAGGAAAATAGTGAATTTTCTAAACTATTTAGTGTTGTTTCTTCTCTAATTGGAATGCTAAATAGACAAGGGTCGATAAAAGAAGAGCATAAGGTAGACCGGTTTATTGAGAATCAAATACTGAATAATCAACTTCAGATGTACCTAGCCAATTCAGGTACAAGATATGATGATGGGAATAATACTCTTTTCGAAACTTCAGTTGCTAAAATAGAACACTATTTAAAATCTGGAATCATTCCGAGTGGAACGAGAAAAATAGAGGTTTATCTGTCAAGGTTGACTAACAGATTTGCTCAAGATGCTGTGGGAAATAAAAAATTTATTTTCAAAAACATAAAAGGAACCAGCTCTGAAAATATTAAAAACTTGATAGATGCATTAAAAGTGAATGAGTATGATTTGAAAAAATCTCTTGGATTGATTCCTCCTATTAAAACAGGCATAGGAAATACGGATCAAAAGATATTAAATGATTTCTTGCAATTATTTTTATTGGCACTAGGAGACGTAGGACTGAACACCTTAGGCAAAGATTCAAGTGCAGTCAGGGTTGGGATCACTCCACATAATATAGAAACAGATAAAGTAGTAAAGCTGCCAGGAACAGAGATGTTTGCATTTGGTGGATTCATGGATAGAAAAACAAGAGAATACGGTTTTCAATATGGTAGATTATGTGCCCATAATATCTTGGAGAATAATCAGTTTAGACAATACCATGAAGATACCACAAGGGATTTGACTGCCAATCCTAATGACAAATTATTTCAATATATCGATGGCACTACTGAAGAAGTTAGAGAGGCAAAAGAATTAACAATGGCCTCTGTGACTAGCTTAAATTATTATGTCAACCATTTAGACAATTACTCCGATTCACTTTTTAAAACAGGATTCAAGAAAATCGTCGCGAGGGTAAACAATATGTATAGCATAGGATTTTTCAAAGGGATTTTGGCTGGAATTGGTTTGACATTCGGAAGCATTACTAGTATTTTTACGGATAAATTTTTTAAATATATGGTAAAGGCTGTGGCGCGGCAAGGTTTAGGAATAAATAATATGAAAATTGAAAAATCATTTAAACCCATCAAAATTCAAATTGAGATTGATTCGGTTTATTTGGTCAATCTTCATTATAATACTACAGGAACGGATAAAAAAGAAGAACTCAACTTTATAAAAAGAAAAAAAGATGATAAGAAGATTATTGAGTTTCAACTATTTCTAGATACAGACAAACTTATAAGTAATAACAAATTAAGAATCCTTCCATTTGCTAGCTTACCATATCAAAAAATAGACCCCAATTTTGAAAAATCTAAAGCTTATGGAGACCCCATAAAAAAACTGTTTGTTACCTCCTCTCTCAATAGAATTAATAGGGGAGTTAAGCATGTGATAGATTTGGAAAGTTTAATTAACAATGACAAGGAGAGTATTTTTTATTCTGTTCAAGCTTTAGATTATCACATCAATCCCATGCTGAAGTTGGTACCTTATAATAATGGTAAATGTGAAGTGACTTTTGAAGAAGGAACTACTGCCTTTGAGTTGGAGATTTGACGAAAAGAAATCTTCACTATAAACTATTCACCATTCACTATTCACCATTCACCATTCACCATTAACTCTATTTGCATATCTCCAAATAATCTAAAGACCCAAAACAAAAAATACTAATATCATATATGATGGTTCGACCATTTAATTACCTTCGCCGAAATAATTAAAAGATATGAAAAACGAATTAGAAAAACTAAGTTACAGTTTAGGTATAAACATTGCATTGAGCATACAATCACAAGGGATAGATGAGGTTGATTCTCAATTATTCAGCCAAGCAATAAACGATGTATTCAGTAGTTCAACGCTTAAGATGAGCGCTCAAGAAGCTGAAAGTTTCCTAAGTGAACATTTTGCAAAACTTCAGGCAAAACAGCATGAAGGGGCTATAAGTGCTGGAGTAGAATTTTTAGCTGCTAATAGTAAAAAAGAGGGAATTGTTACGTTAGAAAGTGGCCTTCAATATGAAGTTCTAAAAGAAGGAGAAGGAGAGAAACCTGCTATCGATAGCACGGTTACTACTCATTACCACGGTATGACTATAGATGGTTCAGTATTCGATAGCTCTGTACAACGAGGAACACCTGCTTCGTTTCCAGTAAATGGAGTGATTGCGGGATGGACTGAAGCACTTCAATTGATGACTTTAGGATCGAAATGGAAGCTATTTGTTCCATCTGCACTGGCATATGGTGCGAAAGGTGCTGGAGACAAAATAGGACCACATACTACATTGATATTTGAAGTAGAGCTTTTAGAAATAAAATAGGGTTATACTGTTAGTTCCTAAGACGAAAAATTGGGTTTATTAATGCAGGTAAATTAGTAATTATTTTGTTTCAGGTGTTTTATCAAACATCAAGTGGTGTTTAAAACATAATGTAAGATCCACTTCCAATAGGATGCGGAGATGCCATTTTTGGTAAATCATCAAGAGAGTATTCTTCTTTGTGCTTAATTGGTTTTTAGAGGCTAATAGTTTTTCTTGAAAAATCTTGTCATTTTTTTTACGTTCTATCTCGCCTGCCTTGTAGCCCAATTTATATCCATCCATAAAATCAAGAATATTTCTGTGAAAAAAAGTTTTTGAAATAAGAGATTTCTCTTACTGAGCAAACAGCATATAGTTTCTAGCCAAAATAACTAATAGCCCGTGCGGCAATTGATTTAATCTTCAAAATGTGTGTTTAATTCTTGTTTAAGAATTAGGTCAGATTTGTTTATTATTTGAAAACGTTGACAGTGCTGGCCATAGTGATGTTTCCAAGATTAGTAAATGCTTTTGAATTGACTCCATTTTTATTACCCAAAAACTTAATGTTTTCTAATTGTAAATTGCCACTATTTAAAAACGCTCCTCCATTAGCACTAGCATACCCATTGATAAGTGACAAATTTGTTATTGAAATAACTACTTCTGAAGTTATAGAAAATAATCTTGAAACTTTATTTCCAGATATAGTCAAATTATTTATCCCTAATCCATTGATTGTCAAATTTTCATCAACATCAATTTCTGAACCGAGTACAATTGTAGAATTCAATAAACTTGGATCAAATTGGATTATATCTCCCGGACAAGCATTCTCAACTTTATATCTTAAAGTTCCATCTCCACCATCATCCAGAGAAGAAGTAACAGTTTTTGTAGCAGCACTACAACCATTTATTGTAACGGTAACATCATTGGATGAAAATTCTCCACAAACTGTTCCTACATTGACTGCATCTTGCAGTGAAGTCAAAGTTTGATTTATGTAAGGGGACAAATCTGTAGCTCCTGCCACCATAAGTCCTTTTACTGTGTACACATCATTAGAATAAGTTGCTCCATCTGTTAAGTCTGCACCATCTTCTATTCCTGTGATATATCCTGATGAATTGTAAATAATAAACTTATAGACATAGCCATCTGGAATAATATCTACATTAATCAATGCTCCTGATTCATTACTTGAAAAGTTTATAGCATAGGCTCCAGTCTCACTTGTGCCAAATCCTGAGACAACCATTTCAATTACATCGCCATCCATCAAAGAAACGGAAAATGAGTTGTTAAATGTAATTGGACTATAGCTAAAATTTGATGCAAGCCAGTTTTGACAATTAGATGCAGGTGGGATAAATACATCTTGATAAATATTCGCTACTTCTAAAAAATCTGGGCCTGATGTATTGAAATTATAAACATCCGTGGCTGATGCGGTAAATACATAAGTATCATACCCAGGCGTATTGCCAAACATGACACAACTTCCAGAGGAAGAACTTGCTCCAATCAAATTTGAATTTGGATCCGCAGCTTCAATATTTCCTGAAACTGAAGATAACTCCTCACCCACTAGCAATCCCAAGTCTAAAGATGGATCGCCCACATTAGCTGTAACAAGATCATCATTAATGATGGATGAAGGATTCGGTTCGCAATCAGAAATAATTGAAATATCTCCTTTGTTGATGCTAAAAAATATATTTCCTACAGCTTCTACTTTTAGCCTTCCTTGATCCGTGGCATTGGCAGGCATCGTGACGGTATACATGCCATCGTTCGTTACACTTGTTGCAAGTGTTATTGGAAAAGAATTCCCTCCGTCCTTTGAGAATAATATATTGACATTATTACACGAAATTGGTGCTTGGTCGGTATTGCCGACTGTCCATGCCACATCTACATAAGCACCTGCTAAATATTCAATAGGTGTACTCGCAGTAGTTACTTCGAATGGTCCAGAATTGCCATCTACTGTAATAGTCACATCTTCATATGACACACCACTAATTCCATTTGGATCAGTACCTCTGGCAACAAATCTCATATCTATAGTTCGGCCTACCTCAGGTAATATTTCTCCCATTGTCTGTGTATCGTCAAGTATATCTGACATTTGAGGAAAATATCTTATTTCTCCATCAGTAGAAGGATCAAAACTTCTGAAAAGTGGTGCTGTAGTACTCAATGCAGCGTCATTAGGTGCTCCTGAAGGGCAAGAAAGATCAAGATTGTCTGTATCTACTTCTTCCCAAGATGATAACAAGGGATCTCCATCAGGATCTGTAGCAGTTGCTGACAAGTAAAAAGGTGTCTCTGTCGGTATAGTTTTACTGGTAGGCATAATAATCACGGGAGGAGAGTTTCCAGAGGAAGTCGATGTATAACAGCTGCCTGAACCTGATACAAAAGTTTGGATTTGATCGATGCTATGGCTATGAAAATATTGAAAACTCGACTCAGGAGTGATATTTTGATTTGTACAAGACCCGCTTGTTCCGCAACTTCCTTCATAACTCATAAGGCTATTTCCAGACCCTGGTTCCACACCATCACCAATAGGTCTTTGAGAGCCTCCACAATTACCAGCTGTTCCGTAGAAGGTATGTGTTGCAGCAAATTGATGACCAACTTCATGAGCAAAAATTCCTATCCAGAAACTATTTGGATAACTCCCTCCACAACCTGACCATCCTCTTGATTTAGAATTGGAACTACAAACAACTCCAAGATTTGCCACTCCGCTTCCCCACCAACCGTTGGATGGAGGATTCATTTCGTAGAATGCATGACCAATGTCGTAATTAGCGCTTCCTATTTCAGCATTTATTACTGATTGTGTTGTATTAAGTTTGGTTGAACCATTTGTAGGATCAAATCCATCAGTAGCAGGATTAAAGAATATAATGTCATCATTATCAGCTGTTAGTTCGAAAGTAATAGCTAAATCTCTCTCATATATCGTATTGAGCATAGTTAGATAATCTGTAATCATTCCATTGATAGTTCCCAGATTATTACCATGTTTAGCGGAGAATTCTCCTGTTGATGCTATAGCAATTGTAAATTTTCGTTCATTACTCCCAGTCGAAGTTCGTAACGAAGATGAAATTTTGCTTTTAAAACTTGAATGATCAGCGCCACAAGAAAATGAATCGAAAATTGAGCCATCAAAATTATATGCTTTGTGATATTGCTCATCTTCAGGCTCGATGAATACAGTTCCAAACTGAGTATAAATCATGGCACTCATTCCTTTACTTGTAATTGACATTCTTCCAGAAATCATCTTGTCGTGCACACCTCTCAACTTATAAGATCTATTCTCAGGATATCTAAGATAAATCTTATCAGCAACAACAGGGGCTTCCGCTACTTCGATTTCATGATAAATTCCATCTACAAAAGGGACTTTCATTCTAATCCATGATTTGCCTTCTTCACTTGATCTTGGTGCCGATGCTAAATCTGTCTTTATCTTCTGAAAATCTGAAATGAATAAAAATTCATTTTCATTTTTGTCTTCAACAACCGAATCATTGGATATTAAATTTAAGGTAGTTTGCCCCATAGAAAAATACTGAAAGGATAGCAGTAAGAGTAGTATTTTGTATTTCATAGCAATTTAAATAGCACACAGATTAATAAGGATGAATGTGTATTGCTATTTGCAATTGACTAATATAGAAATGAAGAAAGATCTAGATAGGGTGCTTCATTTGGATCTGCTAAGTCTCAAATATTAGTTCATATTACAAATATTACTAATATATAACAACTTTCATACCATATTATATGAAGGGTGCAACCCTAATTACTTTTATATTAATATCCCTTAAAAATTTGCATTACAAATTGGCATAGTTTATCAGCTGGATTTATATTTTTAGATATTTATCGAGTAATAATCCGTTAAGAAGCTTCTTGTGTATGAGTAAAATAGAGCCTATTAATTCCTTCAATAATATATTAACGTCAACGCAAAATTCATTGAAAGTTATAATGAAGTGATTCAAAAACTATATAACCAAAAAGACCCTCCTATTTTCATAGAAAGGTCTTTTTTACTAATTATCTATTCCAACTTAATGAATATAAATTATTCAAAAGTCTAAATCGAAAGCATGAGCGATCGCATCGCTCAAAGCGATGCGATCGCTGTACTTGCTTATTCTATAATTATCATTTTCTTAGTAGCTGTGAATTCTCCACTTTCTAATGTGTAGTAAAATACTCCACTTGCTCCTAATTCTTTCGCCGTAAAGTTCACTGTATTGAATCCTTTGACTCCATCAATATTCTTCTTTACTATTACTTTTCCAGTAACATCGAATACTGTCATTGTCGCTTTTGATGATTCTGATAGATTGAAGCTTACTTCCGTTTGCTCTACAAATGGGTTTGGTTCATTCTGATACAATGCTGTTTCATTCAATTCTGTAACTCCTCCTCTTGTTGTGATCACTACATCTCTTATCTCCAGAGTTTCTCCTACATAAGCTTCTGATCTTGTAACTTTCGATGTAATATCTATCATATCACTTAAGTTACCTGATTGATTCGCTGTGAATTGTACTGTAAAGATCGTCTCTTCCGAAGCCAGATTGATGGAGGTCATATTACTGTAACTCATCGTCAATACATTACTGGACAAGACACCTACATTCTCTTCTTTCATTGATACAGCTCCACTTTCTACTTCTAAAAATTCTAATCCGTTCAGCTCCATCGTAAATTGATATCCGTATACTTCCTTGAAGTTTTTACTCATAAAGTCTACTGACACCAACTGTCCTTTCTCCACAGACTGATTTTCTATGCTCAATTCTAATGTCTTAGAGGATCTAACTTCAATGATAGAACTTGTCAAATTCGCTACAGCATTCTCTGTCACATCTCCTATTTTCACTGCTACCAAATCATTGTCCAATGAATTAGTCTGTAAGTTTTCTAACTCAAGCGCATAATCCATATCTGCAAGATCCATATCCATTGTCATTGATTGTCCTGCATCTACAAATCTCCATGACTCATTCGTAGGTAAATCTGAGATAATTCCCAAGATCAACTTTCTTAATACTACTAAATCACTTGCTTTCACTTTGTTATCTGCATTCACATCCGCTGCAATCAACTTGTATGGTGAATCTAACTCTTCTAGTCCTAGGATATGTCTCTGTATCTTCACTAGATCCAAAGTACTTACTCCATTCATATAGTCCACATCCTTACTTCCTGAGATCTGGTATGAAGCATTCAATGCATTTTCTAAGAATACGTATTCTCCGTCTTCATCCGTCATTTCTGTTCTTGGATATTCTGGTAATGCTGCATTCAAAGTAACTTCTACTTCTACTACTCCAATTCCTGCTTCTGTAGCTACTGTACCTGCTATTTCTGGTTTGATGCCATCACATGCATCAGTATTGTCTACTATTGTTAAGTACACTATACAGAAATCTGCATTGCCTTTCTCATCCCATACATACATATTCACCTCTATTGGGCTATTCTCTACATCTTCACAATCAAATATCATACTTGATGAATATTGTGATTCTTCATAGTTCGGATCATCTTCTGGTGCTACTGCACTGAATGTATATCTCAAGTCATCCTGATCTGTACAATTGTCAAATGATCCAATGTTGAAGTCGATTGCCCACAATTCTACTGTGCCATTGCTTGCCATTACTGCCGTACTCAAATCAACACAATAAGGTGTCGGTGCTTTTTTGTCCACTACCATGAATTCATTATCACATGTAGTCACATTGTTACAGCCATCTGTCACCTTCCATCTCACTTTATGATTACTCATACTGCCTTCGATGTCAGGTAATGGTACTGATACTGTCTCTCCATTTGCGGTCGGTGCTAAGTATACATCTGGGATACCATTGCCATTCGTATCATTGAAATTTGTATCAAATGGTGGTAAGAAACTACTGTACTCTAAATCATCAACTCCATCTCCCCATAGATCTACAATCACTTGCCATTTCAACCAACCGGTAGGGCAATTTTCACTGCCTGGGTCAGTCGCTACATTAGTAAGCGTAATCTTAGCTTCACACACTATTCCATCATCATCACTATCACTGTGATCATTGATCGCATACATCTTATCTTCACAATCTTCGATTACTGGTTGAGTTTCATCCGTTACCTTGATCACCTGTACATGCTCCCATAATCCTTGTCCATCCCAGAATGGGTTGTTTGGTTCATAGTCACACCAGTTGATCACTGTCCAGTAATTTACCAATTTGTAACATGCACCATCTTCAAAATTGAAGGTGTCGGTATCCAATGTATATCCGATCACATCACATGGTCCGGCTACCCAAGTAGGCTCGCCCAAGGCTATCATATCTGGACAATTTGCTGCTGTAAAGTCTCCTACTTGTGAGAAGCTTACATTCACTGGTGCATCCAAATCTTCCATCGTGATCGTCTGGTCACAGAAGATATCACTTCTTCCTACTACATTCCATCTTCTTCTTATGAAGCCTTCATTACACGTATTCAAGTTGATGATGATGTCATTGTATTCTACTTCTATTCCTCCACATGTACCATATGCACTTGCACTTCCTGTCATATTCAGATCTGTATAATCCATATCACATGTTAAGGTCACATCTGGTGGACATTGGATTGCTGGTGCTAACTTGTCTTCTACTTTCACAAATGCCCATGCTTCATTATAGTTGTCTCCTGCACTTCCGAAGAAACCATCCATGTCGCCATCATCCCATACTCTCAACCATACTTTCACATAACCTGCATCCAATTCTCCATCGCCATTCACATCTACTGTCGCATTGTCCAAGTCTGCACAACAGAACTTAACATATGCTCCACCATCTGGATCATAACTCGGTGAGTTCGGATTCGGACTTCCATCTTGTGGATGGCCATCTGCATTGTAGGTCGCATTTCCTAATACATCACAAT